>JGI12316J15310_10000431_pt11 | contig 78924 bp, 72 predicted proteins | sample MarCyaLeptolynsp_FD_15310 | JGI IMG/M metagenome (IMG submission 15310) | reverse complement strand
ACCAGTGCGTCGCGGGAAATTCGGCGGTTCATCAAAGAATTTCTTCGTCACCACAAAGAGCAAGGGGATGGTGCGAACGATTGACCGCACGCCCCGAACAAGGAACGATCATGTCCAAGAAGTCGAAAATCAAGGCCCTGAAAAAAGAAGTGAAATCCCGCTCCGCAAAAGTCGACGCTCAAAAAGCCAAATTGAAGAAAGCCAAAAAAGCGCTGAAAAAAGCCGCTTGAGCTATCCAACCGGTTTATCAGAAGGGAGTGCCCGGCAGGCACTCCCTTTTTCTTGGCGGGATGTGATGAAGGAGGCTCGGACCGGTTTTAGGGGCTGGGGACAGTTAACTTGACACCCTGTCAGCACATGACACAACAGGATTTGAACCAAGCCGCTTGAGGAGAATTTATCCAATTATTCAAAAGCTTGAGACCCAGAGACCTCATCCTGAGGCGCATCAAACAGGGGTGTTCCCCTGTTTGACATTTCGAGTGTCCACATCGGGAACACCCGATGTGGATGCAGAGCGGAGCCTCGAAGGACGATCCAGTGTCCGCCATCGGTCCTTCGAGGCTCCACTTCGTTTCGCGCCTCAGGATGAGGTTGAGGAACATGAATATCGTTGGGTCGTGGGATCTTTTCGGCAGCTTTCGCGTATCCAAATGGTTCGTGAATTCGTTTGCAACGCAGTCAAACCAGCTGTGAGTTGTCAATAGGGTATTCATTCGAGCCGAAGCGAGGAGACTGGAGTACCACCCGTCAACTCTCCAGGAGCCGCCCGAATGAACATCCACAAGGATTCCCGTTTGACGCCGGTTCGTCGAGAGGAGTTGAGACTGGTCATTGGCTTTCTTCCGATTGCGGCGATAGACGTATTTTCCAGGCCCGCCGCCTCTCGCCGGATTGTTCCCTGAAAAAGAGGCATCATTCCCCGCCCATTGTTCCGCTCCGTTCGGCGGCTCTTGATGACCTTGCACACCGACGGAGACCATCTACGTCGGGCTCCAGCAGCGTGGCCGTCTCCATGATCAGTATGGCGCAGCCCAACTCTTTGGCAATCGCGACGGTGGCGTCTGCTATTGATCCTATGTCTGCACGCATGTCCATGCGGACGCGGACTTCTTCGACAAAACCGTTGCCATGGCTTAGATGAATGTCGTGGCTGAATTCATCCCCCCAATAAATTATTCCGTCGGAGATTGAGGGCGACCTTGCCATGTACCCATCGATGACCTGTGCACAGGTTTCGGTCAGCCGGTAACCGCACCATGCCTCCGACAGATCCCAACCATCTTCACCCAGATATCTTGATATCTGCTGTCTATGCGTATCTGCCCACTGCTCCGGGACAAGCATCAATGGAAATTGCCAAACAGCCATTAAAACCAGTACCTCTGCAAAGAAGTTGCGATGTTTCGGGAGTCAAGCTCTGGTTCTCTATCAGGAGCCTTGTGCGGCGCGATTTGAGACATCGGGCGACCAATGCGACGATGTCCCGGGTGCGGCTTTCCCGGATCATCGGCGGCCATCCCGCGATTTGGAGGCACTCGGACCTACCGAACCGGCCTCACCCCGGCGGAGCCCGGACAGGGTCCCGGACATTTTTGCGACCAGGGCCGGCATGCGCGTTTCCCTGACCCCGGTAAAGCCCAGCACCAAAGCCTGACGGGAAAGCGGCTCGCTTGCATAGACCGACAGGGGCAGGGATTCGATCCCGGCCTCCAGCAGCGCGGCATGCGCCGCCTGGTCGTCGACGCCCGGCTTCAGCCAGGCCAGCATGTGCATGCCCGCATCCGTCATCTGCACATCGAAATGATCGGCGCAGTCGCGGGTCAGGCATTCGTACAGACGATCGCGCCGGTCCCGGTAGACGCGGCGCATCTTCCGAATGTGCTCGACAAAGCGGCCGTCGCGCATGAAACCGGCCATCGCGGTTTCCACCACGGTGGAAGAGCCCTGCCCCAACAGATTCCGCGCCTTGGCAAACGCATCGACCAGTTGCGGCGGCACCACGACATAACCCAGCCGCATGGAGGCGAACATGGATTTCGAATAGGTTCCGACATAAAACACACGGCGCTCATTATCCAGCGCGCTCAGCGCCGGCAGCGGCCGGCCGCGATAGCGGAATTCGCTGTCATAATCGTCTTCGATGATCCAGGCATCGTTTTCCCGCGCGTAGTTGAGCAGGGCCAATCGCCGGACCAGCGACATGGTCGTTCCCAGCGGTTGCTGGTGCGACGGCGTGGTGAAGATGAGCGCCGGCCGGGGATGGCGTGAAACGGCGTCGGCAAGATCCAGACCTTCACCGTCGATGGAGACCGGGGCAATGTTTGCGCCCATGCCCCGCATGACATCGCGGCCGGCAATATGGCCCGGATTTTCGTACCACACCGTATCGCCCTGCCTGAGCAGCACAAAGGCAATCATGACAAAAGCCTGCTGGGCGCCGGAGGTGATCACGATCTGGGAGGGATCGGCCTGCATGCCGCGGGCGTCGGCCAGGTGCCGGGATATCGCTGCACGCAGGGACGGGCTGCCCATCATGTGCCCGTAGCTGAGGTCTCTGCGTTCATTGCCGGCCATCGCGTCGCACAGATATCTGTTCCAGATTTTCACCGGAAACAGGTCGAGCGCCGGCACGCCAGGTCGAAACGCCTCCGTCTTGCCATGCCGCACGCTGGCCCGCGATGCCATGATCGCCCGGGCATGGTCCGAGACCGCGATGTCCGGCGGGTCCGCCCGGCGGCGCGGCAAACCGATATTGGGAGAGCTGTCGGGATCCAGCCCTTTTGCCACATAGGTGCCGGACCCGGTCCGCGCCTCGACATAGCCTTCGGCGACCAATTGTTCGTAGACGGATTTGACGGTGATGCGCGAGACCCCCAGGTCCCGGGCCAGTTCACGGGTCGACGGCAGTTTCTGGGCGGGCTGCAGCACGCCGTCCAGAATCAATGTGCGCAGGACAGTGTCCAGTTGCCGGTAAATCGGGATCGCCGATCCACGGTCCACGCTGAACCCCTGCAACAAGGCGCCTCCGGGAGATTTCGACATGGGTTCACTCAAATGGATCTACAGGTTTCCCATTAATGGATATATTCGACATATCCGCATTCGAATAGCCTTTTCCGACCGAAGACTGTCACACGGCAGAACAAGTCAGATCAGGAGCGATGCCGGACCATGACCGATCTCGAAACTCTCCACTTCCCAGAGGGCCTGCGCCTGCTTCGGCGCTGGCAGGCGGGGGAGGCACAGGCGAAACAGGAGATGAAGGCCGTCTTCGATGCCGCCATAGCCGGCGCGTTCGACAAGACCTTTGCGGTCCCGCCCCCTGCCGACCGGGTGCATTCGACCGCGTCAGTGCACATGCTCGGACTGGCGCTGCTGCACGACCTCTACGGGATCGAATCCCGCGACTATTATTTCAACGAACCCTATCGTTACGTCCGCGCCAACCTCGCGGTCAGCCGCCTTCTCGGGATCGACAAGTTCTACATGACCTGGGCGCTTTACGCCTGGACATGCGAGCCGCTCGGCCAGGAGATGATGTATCCGGACAAGTTTCCGCCGGGCGCCGACCCGGATGCGGTTCTGATCAACAAGACGAATTGGCGCGACCTGAAGACGCCCGACTTCACCACCGGCGTGCCGCGGGCCATCGACAACATCCTGCGCGCCACCCAGGACCTGACCGGTGTTGCGCCGACCCTGCAGATTTCCGCGCCCTACAGTCTTGCGGCCGACATTTACGGACAGGAACCCCTGCTTGCCGATGTCGCAAATGACCCGGACACCGTGAATGCCCTCCTGGATCACCTCGGCGACACGGTGCTGGCGCCGTGGATGGACCATCATTTCGAGATGTTTCCAGATGGCTGGGTCGAACTGTCGGATGCGTCGGGCTCTCCCTTCTTCATCGGGCCGGAGAATTGCATGACCATGTCAATCCGCTCGATCCGGCACATGTTGAGGGACAAACCCTATGCAGGGCGCGTGTTCGACAACAATTATCGCGGCGACTTCGTGACCGAGGTCCGGAAAAAGGGCCGCGCCGCGCGCCGCAGGGGAGCCGTCGCCGCGGAGAATGCCGTGGCGGACCGGTTCAGGCTGCGGGAACTGACCGAGGCCAAGGTCAGCGTCAATCCGGTCTTCATCATGCGCCTGGAAGCCGACAGGGTGGACGTTTCGTTCTACGAGCAGGCGGCGATCGAGCGCAACATGCCGCTCACCGTCGGCATCGGCTCCCCGGAAATCGACCGCAACAGCATCGAGGACCTGGAGGCGACCAAGGCGGAAACCGCCGCAAAGGCGCGCGCGTTCGTGGGCGCGGTGCGGCGCGTCTGCGAAACCGTCGACCTGCCGGGGGACAAACACGTGAACCAGTCCTGGCCGAGCCATATCTATTTCGAGGATGTCAACGGCCAGTCCCAGTTCGAGCTTGTCGAACTCATCCTGAAAGAAGTCCGCGCTTGCCCGAAATTCAGACACTGACCCGTCCCTTTGCCCCTGAAGGGGCAGCGACACGCGTCATGCTGCTTTTGGCGGACGGCGTGTCGCTGACCACGGTTTCGTCCACGCTTGAACCGTTCCAGCAGGCGAACAGCTGTCTGAACCGGGCGCAATTCGACATTCAGCTCGTCTCGCTCGGCAACACCGATCCGACAACGCGGGCGGGCATTCCGATACCGTGTCAGGCCGCCGCCAGAGATGTGCTGGCGCATAACAATCCTGTTGACGGCCCGGATCTGGCGATTTTGTGCTGCGGCCTGACAATGGACCCGCAGGAGCAGGACTTGCTGCGGACTTTCACCCGCAGACTGGTTCGCGCCGGGATACCGTTTTTCGCCCTGGGCGCGGCGTGCGAAGCCCTTGCCGCCGCGGGAATGATTGCGGGAAAAAAATGCGCGGCGCACTGGAAATCCCTGGCGCCGCTCGGGGAGCGATTTCCGGATCTGACGTTTGAAAACGTCCTTTATGCCTCCGACGGCCGGATCACGAGTTGCGCCGGCGAGCTGGCATCGTTCGACCTGATCGTCGACTTCATCGAACGGGTCTGCGGAGCTGCCGTCGGCGGCGAAATCTGCAATCACTTCCTGGCTTGCGGAAAACGCAGCGGGGAAACCGTCCAGGTGCTGAGTTCCGATGCCCTGATCTGCGAGGACGAGAGGTTTCACCGGGCGCTCGGCATCATGATCGAAAATATCGAAACGCCTGTTTCGGTCGCGGAAATTGCCCGTCGAATGGCCCTGTCGGTTCGCCAGATCGAAAGAATATTCGCCGGAAACGGGTTTCAGTCGCCGCTGAAATATTATGCCCGGTTGCGGCTGAACCGCGCCCGTCAGTTGCTGGAACAGACCAGAATGCCGCTGACGGAGATTGCCCTGGCCTGCGGGTTCGAAAATCAATCCGTCTTCAGCAGGCTCTACAAACGGGAATTCGGCGTCGCTCCGAACGGCAGCCGTAATCGGTGCACCTCCAATCAGAGAGCTGTGTTTGCCGGCAGCGGAACAAAATAGTTTTTTGCCTTTTCCTCGGACTTCAATGCTTCACGGCAGACATTCGCGAAAGCCTCGACCAGTTTGGTCGGCACCGAACGATTGGTGAAGGCCAGTCCATATTGCGGCGTGGGCACGTCGTCGCTCAGCGGCAGATAGACCAGTTCGCTTCCATCATAGGCGCGTTCGTTCACCGGCCGCATGATCAGGATCGCATATCCCTCTCCGGCGCCGACCAGGCTTCTGACGAGCTCGTAGGATTTGACCTGATGGCGGATCCTAGGCTTCAGATTGGCCTGTGAAAACAGCGACAGAAAAAACTGTTGGGTAATCGGCAGGTTCAGGGCGACCATGTCGCGATCGGCAAGCTGAGCCAGGGAGACCGAACTCTCGTTGGCGAACGGATCGTCTCTCGACAGAAGCACGTAGGGCGGCGCCTCGATCAGGGTTTCGAATTCAATGCCGGGACTGGGGTGCATGTTGTAGGTCAACGCGACATCGATCCGGCCCTGGACGAGCATGCTGTTGATTTCATCCAGGTCGGCCTCGTGAACCTGAACGGAAATATCGAAATTCCGTTCCCTCAGGCCCCGCAGAATGATCGGGACGATAAAGGCGGCGGTCGGCAGGAAACACCCGACTTCGACATTGCCCTTCAGGGTCTGCCGCAGGTTTCGGGCATCGTCATCGAAATCCTGGGCGTTTTCGAGGAGACGCCGGGCGCGCGCAACGAAACGACGGCCGACGGGCGACAGCACCACATTGTGCGGCCGTTCGCGAATGAATAGCTTGAGCTGATATTCTTCCTCAACCTTCTGAATTGCCGCACTTATTGCGGGCTGGGAGATGGCCAGATTTTTCGCCGCCGCGGAAATGCTGCCGTAATCGGCAACGGAAACGATATAGGCAAGCTGACGAAAAGGGATCAACATAAGAAAACCTGAGATTAATTGATATTATAATACTATTTTACAGGCTTGATCAGATCCATTCAACATGTCGCAAGAGTTCGACTCGCTCCGAGCGCTGCCTCACGAACCGGGGCATGGTGGCGTGAAGAACCGCCGCGGCGTCCGCAAGGGACGTCACGCGGGTGTCAAACGGCGGGCATAACGTCGTCGAGATAGTGAAACAGGGAGATCACAGACATGAACAGAACAAACCTGCTAGCGGCCGTAGGCGCTGCGGTCATCGCATGCGCGACGCCGGCAATGGCCGACAAGCTGGACGTCGCCAGCACCTTCGGCACGTCCAATCTGCTCGGCCAGATGGGCGTAAAGTTCGCCGAAAACGTCAAGATCGCGACCGGCGGCGAACTGGAGCTCGAACTTCACGAGCCCGGCGATCTGGTGCCGACGCTGGAAGTGTTCGACGCGGTCAGCAGCGGCGCGGTCGATGCCGGCTGGGACTGGATGGGTTATTGGTCGAGCGTCGTCCCGGTGGCGCAATTCTACGGCGGCCTGCCCTTCGGCCCGACGTCGGAAGTCTCGTCTTCATGGATGTGGACCGGCGGCGGGATCGAGATCATCCGCCGCGAATATGCCAAGCACAACGTCATGGTGTTCCCGTGTTTCATCGAACCGCAGGAAACCGCGGGCTGGTATCGCGAGGAAATCACCGGACCGGAAAGCTATGACGGCATGAAGATCCGCATCTCCGGACTGGGCGCCAAGGTGCTGACCAAACTCGGGGCCTCAACCCAGCTCGTGCCGGGCAGCGAAACCTATCTGGCGCTCGAGCGCGGCCGTGTCGACGCCGCCGACTTCGCCATCCCGACGGTCGATGAAGCGCTCGGTTTCCATGAGATCGCCAAGTACAATTATTTCCCTGGCTGGCACCAGTCGGCAAGCTGGTTCTCGTTCATCATCAACAAGGATGTCTACGACGGCTACAGCGATGCGCGAAAGCAGCAGATCGAAATGGCCTGCCATGCGACCATTCAATACACGTTCAACCGCCTGCCGGCCGAGCAGACCGAAGTGATCGCGCGGATGGCGAAAAAAGGCGCCATCACCAAGCGGCTTCCCGACAGCGTGATGGCGCGCCTGCGCGAAGCGTGGGATGAAGTGCTGCAGGAAGAACTGCAGAAGCCGGTGGTCAAGGAAATGTACGAGTCGCTTCAGGTACACCAGGCGAAGGTCGATGCCTGGAACGAGCTGCAACGCCTCGACTGAGCGGGCACCATCGGAACGGAGAACGGGAACGTGCTGAAATCGAGCCTTGTGGCAACGGCAACCCTGATCGAGCGATGCGCTCGCAAATTGGGAGAAGTCACGAGCTGGTTCGCTTTGGGTATCCTGATCTCCGTTCTGACCGCGGTCGTCGCCGGCGCGATGGGCGCAAACGAAATGGTGAACTGGGGAATTCACATCCCCCTGCTCGGCGACAACCTGACCATCAACGACGTGTTCGATCTGGAATGGCACTTCTTTGCCGTCATGGTCATGGCAGGCGGAACCTATGCCTATCTCGACGACAAACATGTCCGGTCCGACCTGATCTATTCCGGCCTGTCGCGTCGGGCCAAGAAATGGGTCGACACGATCGGCGACATTTTCCTGATGCTGCCGTTCACCGCAATCATGTTCTGGCTTTCGACCGGATTTGTCGGACGCTCCTTCCGATCCGGCGAAAAGTCCGATTACGGCGGGATGATCGACAGGTTTGCGATCAAGTCCGTCATTCCGATCGGGTTCGCGATTCTCTTCGTCGTCATCCTGGCGCGCGTGATCAGACGTTTCCTTGAATCCGGCACGGAGGTCGACGGAGAGATCGACGGGGCCGACCGGATGAGTGAAGGTTGATCGCGGGCCATGGAATTCATCGTCGAATACAGCTGGGCCATTGCCATGATCCTGGCGCTGGTGCTCGGAGTGTTCACCGGCTATCCGGTGGCGTTCCTGCTTTGCGGGCTCGGCATCCTGTTCGCGATCCTGTCCGGCATTCCGCTTCGTTTCATGGGAACGGTCGTCTCCAAGATCTATGCCGGCACCCTGTCGAACTGGCTGCTTCTGGCCGCTCCGCTGTTCATATTCATGGGATTGATGCTGGACAAATCCGGCCTCGCCGAACGGCTTCTCCTGACGCTCGAACGGCTTTGCGGACGGCTTCCCGGCGGACTGGCGCTTTCGGTGGCGCTCCTGGGCATCGTCATGGCGGCCAGTACCGGGATCGTGGGTGCGTCCGTCATGCTATTGGGCGTGATCGCGCTTCCGGTCATGATCCGGCAGGGGTACGACCCGCAATTCGCCACCGGCGTCACGGCGGCCTGCGGCACGCTTGGTATCCTGATTCCACCCAGCATCATGCTGGTCTTCATGGGTGCGATCCTGCAGGTCTCGATCGGGGCGCTGTTCAAGGCGGCCTTCATACCCGGACTGATGCTGGGATCGGTCTATATCCTCTACATTCTCGGGGTCGGTTTCTTTTCGCCCGCCCGGGCGCCGGTTCCGGACAAGGCGCAGATCGAGAAAATCGCCCACCTCGAAGGCAGCCTGTTCGTCGAGCTCCTGCGAAACCTGATCGGTCCGCTTCTGCTTATCGTTGCCGTGCTCGGGTCGATCATGATCGGTCTCGCCACCCCGACGGAGGCTGCCGGCATCGGCGCGGGCGGGGCCCTGTTGCTGGCGCTTGCGGCGCGCAAACTGAATGTCGGCGTCATGCGCGACGTCGTGCGCGACACGTCGAAAACGACGGCGATGGTGATCTTCGTGATGATCGGAGCCGCGTGCTTCAGCGCCGTGTTCAAGCGCCTGGGCGGCGACGACATGATCGAGGAACTGTTTCTCGGGACCGGTTTCGGCCCCTATGGCCTGCTGTTTCTGATGATGGGTCTGATCTTCGTCATGGGGTTCTTCCTGGAATGGATCGAAATCAGTTTCATCGTCCTGCCGTTGTTCGCGCCGATCATCTCCGGGCTGGAGTTCGCGTTTGACGCCACCGGAACCGAATTGCTGATCTGGTTTGCGGTGCTTGCGGCGGTGAACATGCAGACCTCGTTCATTACGCCCCCCTTTGGCTATTCGCTGTTCTATCTGCGTGGCGTGGCGCCCCCAGGCGTCACCATCAAGACGATCTACCGCTCCTCCGTTCCGTTCGTTGTCCTGCAACTCATCTGCCTTGGCGCGCTTGTTTTGTTTCCGGACATCGTCCTGTGGCTGGCGCGGCTGTGACCGCTTCAGGCATCCGGTGGCGGTGTGACCGAATGGAAGGACCAAACGAGCGCATCCTGCACGACAGCGCGTTTGTCGAAGGCAGCGGGCCGGAGGGACGACGATCGGTCTATCGGCGCCCCGGACCATACAAGTTCAGAATTTCACGAGGCGAAACATGACAAGCAACCAGGAATTCGAGACAAGGCGCGACATGGCGGTTGCGCGGGCGATAGCCTATTCATCGACATTCGTCGCCGAACGGGCGGAGAATGCCGAGGTCTGGGACGTGGAAGGCAATCGCTACGTCGATTTCGGCGGCGGGATCGGCTGCCAGAATATCGGACACCGCGACGAACGGGTCGTTGCAGCGATCAAGGATCAGCTCGACCGCCTCACCCATACCTGTTTCCAGGTAACGCCCTACGAGAGTTATATTGCCCTTGCCGAACGCCTGAACGCGCTGCTTCCCGGCGATTTCGCCAAGAAATCCCTGTTCTTTTCCGCCGGCGGCGAGGCCGTTGAAAACGCCGTCAAGATCGCCCGCTACCACACCGGACGTCCGGCGCTGATCACCTTTACCAACGGCTATCACGGGCGCTCCTATATGGGCATGGGCCTCAGCGCGCGCATGGTGCCGTTCAAGCAGGGTTTTCGCCCGTTTCCGACCGAGATCTACCGTCTCCCGTTTCCCGACGCATTCCACGGCGTCAGCCTGGACGACACAAAACGCGCCTTCGAGACGCTGTTTCGCAGCGACTGTCCGCCCGAACAGATCGCGGCGATCTTCTTCGAACCCGTTCAGGGCGAGGGCGGCTACAACATCGCCACGCCGGACTTTATCGCCTATCTGCGCGGCCTGTGCGACGCCCATGGCATCGTGCTCGTCGCAGACGAAATCCAGACCGGTGTCGGGCGGACCGGCAAGATGTTCGCAATGGAGCATTATGGTGTCTCGCCCGATCTGACATGCATCGGCAAAAGCATCGGCGGCGGTCTGCCGATTTCCGGCATTGTCGGACGCGCCGACATCGTCGACTCGGTCCCCCCCGGCGGGCTCGGCGGCACATTCGGCGGCAACCCGATCGCCTGCGCGGCCGCCCTGACCGTGCTGGACGTGATCGAGGCCGACGGACTTCTGCAGCGCGGCCTCGACATGGGAGCGCTGATCGACGGGCGATTGCGCACCATGGCAAAACGCAACGTATTCAATCGGATCGGCGACGTCCGCGCCCTGGGGTGCATGAACGCCATCGAAATCGTCGTGGACCGGGACAGCCGCGAACCCGACGGCGATCTGACCGCCAAGATCGCGGCAACGGCCCTGAAGAAAGGATTGATCCTGATTACCGCGGGACCGACGCGCAACGTGATCCGCCTGCTTGTGCCCCTGTCGGCCCCGACCGCGCTGGTCGAAGAGGGCCTGGACATACTGGAATCCGCGCTGGAAGAGACAATGGGCTGACCGCGCCGTCAGGACTGGAGGACAATCATGAAAATCAAGGCGGCGGTACTGAGGCGATCCGATCTTCCCCGGCCCTATGCGAAAAGCAAACCCCTGACCATTGAGGAGATAGACCTCGATCCGCCGCAACGCGGCGAAGTCCTCGTGCAGATCAAGGCCGTGGGCCTGTGCCATTCCGACCTGGTCGCCATCAACGGCGAACGCGGGAAACCCATGCCCATCGTCATTGGACACGAGGCCGCCGGCATCGTTGTCGAACTGGGCGCGGGCGTGACGGGGCTGGAGGTCGGCGATCACGTGGTGCCGTCCTATGTGGCGAGTTGCGGGCATTGTGAAATGTGCGACGTGGGCAGACCGGCCCTGTGCGAACCATCGACAATTGCCAATGCCGCGGCCGTCCTGCGCGATGGATCGACCCGGCTGCACAAGGACGGCAGCCGCATCCATCATCACTCCGGAGTTGCCGGCTTTGCCGAATATGCCGTGATTGCGAAGGAGGCCCTGGTGAAAATCGACCGGGACGTTGCCTTTGAACATGCCGCCCTGTTCGGTTGCGCGGTCGTCACCGGTGTCGGCGCCGTGGTCAACACATCGGGCATAAGGGCCGGTGAAAGTGTCGCCGTGGTCGGCCTGGGCGGGGTCGGTCTCAGCGCCGTGCTCGCAGCCCGCGCGGCGGGAGCGGGCAGGATCGTTGCGCTGGATCTGAGCGAGGAGAAACTGGCCGTGGCCCGGGAACTCGGCGCCCATATCGCCCACAATGCCGGCGACCCCGATTGTGTTCGCCATATTCTGGAAGCGACCGCGGGCGGTGTGCACGCCGCCGTGGAAACCGCGGGCTCGCCGCGCGCCCTTCGCACCGCCTATGAAGTGACCCGGCGCGGCGGCACGACGGTCGCGGCGGGCATGCCGGGGCCGGAGGCGGAGGTAACGCTTTCCCACCTCAGCATCGCCGCTCAGGAACGAACCCTGAAAGGATCCTATATGGGGAGTTGCGTCCCCAGCCGCGACATTCCGCGCTACATGGCAATGTTCAAAAACAACGAACTCCCTGTCGACCGTCTGCTGACCCGGACCATCGGCTTCGACGGCCTGAACGAAGCGATGGATCGGCTGGACGACGCCAAAACCGTGCGTGAAGTTCTCCTCCCCTGATCGCCGGAAACAGGCCGTCACAACCCACTGCACAGTCCTGTCAGACGCGGTCAGTCCGTCCGGTTACGACGAGCGCAGAAGGCGCTTGCCGGATTCAAGCGATCGCGCAACCGTGACATAATGATTGCGGCGCAGTCTGGAGGCCTCGCTGGAGCGAAGAAGGCGCGTTTGTGCCTCATCGATCACCGCCACCGCTTCCGCCGCCGCCCGGACAATGTTTTCCGCCGCCACCTGTCCGTATCCGGACGGTGTCTGAGGCGTGTCTGGGCCGCCGTTTGCGCGGACCACCCGATCGAGGTCGCTCGCGACCCGGTTCAATTCGATGCGAAGCCCCCGATATTCGATTCCCGGCGGCACCGTGGCGGCGACTTTCGCAATCTCGCGGGCAAGACACCCCACCTGCGCTGCGGAACCGGCCCCTTCACAGATCTGCGCCGCAGCCTGCAAGCCGTTGGCAATGGCAGCGGTCGCCGCAGTGTCCAGCGCATTTGGCGTCTTGCCGAACGCCTCGCCTTCGCCGCCGCCCTCACCGCTGCTTTCGGACCCGCTGCTGCTCGCTTGCGCAACCAGAACAGACATGCCGCCGGGCGTGTGCAGATCGCCTTGCGACTGGCGCTCATCGCTGGCCGGTCGCGATATTGTCGCCGCTGACACGGCACCACGTCCCCACTCCGCCATCGTTACGCATACCATGCCTGCAAGCACCATCATCGAAGCGGAAACGGTCCGACCGGCCGGTATCCGGACGTTCAACCCGGTCTCTTCCGGTCGGGATCGGGAGGCGGTATTTCGCCGGGACAGACGCCTCATCCGCCGAACCATGATCCCGAGGGGATCTGTACGTAGGAACCGGCATTCTCGACCCGGTAATGCGCGGCGGCGACGCTGCCGCCCTTGACCGTGAACCGGACACCGATGCTGACGACCTGGGGGTCGCCGCGCCTGACGGCAACAGCCGGATTGGCGGGACCGCCGGTTGCCAGCGCCACGACCGAATAGTTGCTCGCAATGCCGGTCGCGATAACCGACCCGATCAGGTTGATCGGGTCGCCTGTATTGGTATACCTGACGAGCTCGGTCAAACCTCCCGCCGTTTGCTGGTTCGGTCCGAAACTGACCATCGTGCCGCCCTTTGCAAGGTTCGCCAGCAAGGAGGCCCCGGCCTCCTCCAGCAGTGCCTTGCCGAGCCGCACGAGGATGTGGGAGCCCGGGATCATCGACGACAGGGCATTGATCGCCAGGCCGCCGGCAATGGCCTTGAATTCGGTGTTCAGGCTCTTTGTGTAGGCAGCCTTGTGCAGTCCGACATAGACCTGCGACGCGGTTTTGTTCCAATCCCTGTTCTGACGGTCGGCTGCCTGACTGTAGCTTGCGGTTCGCTCCGCGGCAGCGCGAAAATTGTCCAGCACGAATGCGCTGTCGAAAGCCATGCGGTCCCCCTGATGCCCGACCTGCAACATATGGAGCAATGTGTGCTTTCTGAGCGACGCGAACGCAATTCCCCAACACTGGGGACCCGAGATTTGGGCCTGTCAATAATACGGATGAAAGGGACGGGTATTCCGCTCACCGTTCCGGTGCGCGAATGGTCAAACCGGACAAACCGTTCTCAGATCTGAAACAATCCGTATTTCAATGCGCGGGCGACTGCCTGGGTCTGGTTGCGCGCGTTCAGTTTCGCCGTGCCGGCCTTGAAATATTGCCGGACCGTGTGGACACTGATGCCCTCGATTTCGGCGATTTCACCGGCGGTTTTGCCGAACGCCGCCCACCTCAGACATTCCACTTCCCGCGGCGACAGTTTCTGACGCCGGTCGGCATTCGGCCGGTGATAGAGCGTGTTGCGAACGATGCCCCTTTTGTCCGGGTCCGGATCCATTCCGGTCAGGTAGGAATGAAAATAGGTGGCCAGCACGTGGACAAGCGAGCGATTGGACGCCAGCATCTGATGATTGTCGGGGTCGGCTATGATGTGCACCCCGCCGATATAGCCGGGTTTGGAGGTCGGAAACACCCAGCCGCGATTGAGCCGCATCTCCGTCAGGGCCGCCCAGCGCGGCGCCGCCGAAGGCAGAGGATCGGCCCAGGCATCCTCCACATCGAACGGCAGGCTTTCACCCGCCGCAAGCCGCGCCACGACAGGATCGTCCGACCACCAGGGGGAATCGTGATCCAGGGGAGAGAAAACCTCCGGCATCGACGTATAGAGCAGCAGATCGGACCGGTCCGCATAGGAGAAATCGGCGGCGACAAATCCAATCGCTCCGAACTGCTCGGTCTCCGCGCAAAAAGCCCCGATGAGGGACGGCGCGTCCCGGCATGTTTCAAAGAGCCGAATTGCGGTCTGGACTGTATCGCTGATCATGAAACGGGCGAGCGTCTGAAGCTTCTGGGAATGTCGCAGCCTACCGGCCCCGGGATAGGCTGACAAGGGCGCGGTGGCCGTTCAGGCTTACCGGTGCGCTTGGTTCGGACCGGGCCCGTTTTTCCGAAACGGCACGCGTCGGGACCGTCATTGTCCGCCTCAGGCGTGACCGACCTCCGAGGACAATCGCCCGATATCGATGCCGAGCAGCGACAGGGCCTGGTCGTATTTGCCTTCGATATCGGAAGCAAACACCAGGTCCGATGTCGATTGACAGGTCAGCCAGCCATTGTTCTGGATTTCGCTTTCCAACTGGCCCGGCGCCCAGCCGGCATAGCCCAGCGCCAACAGGGAATGGTCGGGGCCGCGATCGTCGGCGATCGCCTTCAGGATTTCCAGCGTCGCCGTCAGACAGATCCCGTCATTGATGGGAAGCGTGGCGTTCTGCAGGAAATAATCGTCCGAATGGAGCACGAAGCCGCGACCGGTTTCGACCGGACCGCCCTTGAAGACGTGCATGGCGCCCAATTGTGCCGGAAGGGATGAGACCTCGTCGGATTCGATCACATGCAACTGGTCCAGAAGATCCGGGAACGTCACCTTCTCGGCAATCTGGTTGAGAACGATTCCCATTGCACCGTCCTCGGAATGCACGCACATGTAGATCACCGCCCGTCCGAAACGCGTCGCGTCCAGCCCTGGCATGGCAATCAGCAATTGACCATCGAGATAATCGGGTTCAGCAACCAAAGCGCGTCATGTCCTTTCCAGTCGGCCGATTGGGGCGATCACCATAGTACACCATAGTTTTACTGGAGCAGTCACCTGTTTTTCACCATTTTGCGGTTGATGTACAACGCGGAATGACAACATTCTGTTTCAGCGAGGTTGCAGCGGAAACTCGTGGAAATCCCGGGCGCCGCAATAGGCTTCGTGCCTGAAATATGGGGAATTCGATGCTCAAACAATCGGCGCGCATTGTCGCGGGCCTGGGATTTTGCCTGATGGCCGGTATCCAGACCGGTTTTGCGCCGCCGGTGTCGGCGTCCGAGACCGATTGGCAGGAGAATCTCGGCGGCAAGGCCCGGATCATCTCATCCGGACCGATCGATCCGGAAACGCTTGCCGTCGACCTCGCCATCCAGATCGAGTTGAAGGAGGGGTGGAAGACCTACTGGCGCACGCCCGGCGATTCGGGGATTCCGCCGGAATTCGACTTTTCCAAATCGTCAAACCTGAAGGACATCGAGATTCGGTGGCCGGCCCCCAAATCGTTCCAGGATGAATACGGCTATTCGATCGGCTACAAGGACAGCCTGATCCTGCCGGTCCGTGCCGTGGCCAAGAATCGCATCCTGCCGGCGGTGGTTGACCTGACCATGCGCTATGGCGTCTGCGAGCGGATCTGCGTGCCGGTCGAGAATACGTTTTCCATGGTTGTCACCCGTTCAAGCCGCGCCCACGATGCAGCGGCCGCGCTGATCGAGCAAGCTTCCGCCGCGGTCCCCGGACCGGTTGCAAACGATGCGTCCTTTTCCGTTACCGGCGTCTCCAGACAGGCCGGCACGGATCAGGATCACCTCGTTGTGACAGCCCGCGTCGATGGCGTCCCTGAGAAGACCGAACTGTTCATCGAAGGGCCGAAAAGCTGGTATCTTCCATTACCGAAAAAGACCTCGGTGGCCGACGGCGTCATCAAATGGTCGGTTTCCCTTGCCGATGTTCCGAAAGCCGACGCCCTGTCCGGTAATTATGTGACATTTACGCTCGTCGACGGTAAACAGGCTGTGGAGCAGGTCTGGCATCTCGACTGACCGGTCGATATGCACCACTTCGCAAAAATCCATCAGGGCGACGAATGTGCGGCTTGCATCGTTTCGACGCTCTGATTTTTATTGCTGCGTCGGGACGATCCGGATTTCCGGTTTCGCGACGATGCTCGCGCGCTTTTCCCGTTTTGACATGTGTCGTGACGGGCGGCACCAGAAAACCAATCAGGAGGCAGATATGCCAATCAGTGTAGGCGACAAGATACCCGAATCGACATTTGGCGTTCCGACGGACGACGGCCCCACTGCGCTTTCGAGCGCCGACCTTTTCAACGGCAAGAAGGTCGTGCTGTTCGCGGTCCCCGGCGCGTTTACCCCGACCTGCCACATGAACCACCTGCCGGGCTTTGTCGCACAGGCCGGCGCGATCAAGGCCAAGGGCGTGGACACGATCGCAGTGACTTCTGTGAACGATCCCTTCGTCATGGGCGCCTGGGCCAAAGCGACCGATGCCGGCGATGCGGTGACGTTCCTGGCCGACGGCAACGGCGACTTCGCCAAGGCGGTCGACATGGTGCTTGACGCATCCGGACACGGTCTTGGCCTGCGCTCCCTGCGCTATGCGATGATCGTCGACAACGGCACGGTCACCTGGATGGCGGTCGAAGAGGCACCGTCGCAGGCCAGTGCCTCCGGCGCGGACGCAGTGCTCGCCGCCCTTTAGAGTTTTTCACAGTTTCACGGAAACAGTGAAAAGCTCAAAGTCCCTGTATTCCGCATTTCTTATCTGTCCAGACGATTCCGTCTGAACAGGAAAAGCTCTAAGCGATCAGTCCCGCGGGCCGGATGCCTTTCCGGCCCGCAGGCGCGACCACGTGAAGGCAATGTAAACGCCGATCAGCGTCAAGGCCAGACCATACCAGGTGACGGCATACTGCATATGACTGTTGGTGAAGGTCACCACCGTCTCACCAGCCTGCGGCAGGCCGCCCGGCGGCGTCATGTCTGCTCTCAGATCGAGGGAATAGGGCGCAATCTCGGCCGGTTTCACGCCGAGATGCCGACCGATCGCGACCGGATCGCGCAAATACCATTCATTGCTCTCGATATTGTTGTCCGGTGTGAAACTGTTGGGCTTCGGCGCCCTGCGCACAAGGCCGACAATATCGCGCTCGTCCGTTGGCGCAGCCGACCCCGGCCTTGCCTCCGACTGCTTGTTGGCACCAGGCACAAATCCGCGATTGACCATAACCGTCCAACCGTCCGTCGTGACGAATGGCGCCATGATCCAGAATCCCTGCCCGCCCCGCGGCCCCTTCGGCTTGGTCAGGACCGTATAGACATGCACTTCATCGGTTCCGAACCGGCCGGTGAGCGAGACGGGCCGCAGATCATATCGGTCAAAATCGAACCCGGACCAGGTTTCCGGCCCCGGCGCCGGTACCGGAGCCAATTGCGGGCGTTCACGCGCATTGGCGATAAGCTCGGTCTTCCACTCCAGGCGCTGAAGCTGCCAGTTTCCGAGCGAAACCAGAACGGCCAGCGCCGAGATCGTGAAAAGCGTCGGAATCACGAAATACCGCATGCGATCGGAGATCATCCGGTTTCAACCGTCAAGACGGCCCTCTCGCGCATTGTTCTGATATTGTGCGGCGATCATGATCGCTTTCAGCGGCCGCAGGATCCCGAGCGCAAGAACCAGCGTCAGCGGAATCCACATCGCCATGTGAGCCCAGATCGGCGGCCGGAACGCCACTTCAGTAACCAGGGCCAGACCGACGACAACAAACCCGATCAGGAGAATGACGAACACCGCCGGTCCGTCGCCCGCGTCGATGAACTCGTAGTCCAAACCACAGGCCCGGCAGGCCGGCGCCAGCTTGATATAGCCGTCGAACAGAGCGCCATCGCCGCATCGCGGGCACCGCGCCCGTATGCCGGTGGCAAACGGCGACAGCGGCGGATAGAGATGGCGCTCCGTCATGTGTGCCTTTTCGGCGCTACAGCGTGTCGCGTGAAATCGGATTCACGCACCACGCCGCAGACCTTTTGTTGCGCAAATCGTTTTCGTTTGATCCGAGGCAGATCAAACGCGACATGCGTTAGGGCATTCCACAGTTTCACGGAAACAGTGAAATGGCCAGAGTCCTTGGTTTCCGCATTTCTCATCTGTTCAGACGTTTCCGTCTGAACAGGAAAAGCTCTCGTGACCCGGTCAGGCGCCCCAGACATAGATGCAGGCGAACAGGAACAGCCAGACCACATCGACGAAGTGCCAGTACCAGGCGGCGGCCTCGAAGCCGAAATGTTTCTCGGGTGTGAAATGGCCGGCCAAGGCGCGGAACAGGCACACGGCGAGGAAAATCGTGCCGACGATAACATGGAAGCCATGGAAGCCGGTCGCCATGTAGAAGGTCGCGCCATAAATATGCTCGCTGAAGCCGAAGGCCGCGTGGCCGTATTCGTAGGCCTGGAGGGCCGTGAAAAGGATGCCGAGAACGACGGTCAGAATCAGCCCGTTGACGAGACCCTTTCGGTCGTTGTGCAACAGCGCATGGTGCGCCCATGTCACCGTCGTGCCAGACGTCAGGAGGATCAGCGTATTCAGAAGCGGCAGGTGCCAGGGATCGAAGGTCTCGATACCCACCGGAGGCCATTGCCCGCCGGTCGCTTCGGTCCGCATGAATTGCTGGGGATTGTCGGGGAACAGCGAGACATCGAAATAGGCCCAGAACCAGGCGACGAAGAACATCACTTCCGAAGCGATGAACAGGATCATGCCGTAGCGCAGGTGGATCTGGACAACGCGGGTATGATCGCCGGCATGGGATTCGCGGATCGTGTCCTTCCACCACAGGAACATGGTGACGAGCACGATCAGGAAGCCGAGGGCGAAAATCTTCCAGCCGGTCAGATTGGCACCAAGCAGAATGAGTTCGTCGCCGGAATTGTAGCGCATGAAGGCAATGCCCCCGATCGCCATAATGAAGGCGCCCAGTGAGCCGATGATGGGCCACGGGCTCGGGTTCACCAGATGGTAGTCGTGATTCTGTGTATGTGCGTCTGCCATTTTATGCCCCTGGTCTCATTCTCTTTCTCCGCGAAAGGCCGACGCAATGCCGGTCTCCCCTTCTCCTGGAACTTCTCAAACGCTTCCGGCCGCCCGTCCGGGCGAGGGCCGAGAAGCGATCAAAGCTATGACTTGTCCTCTACACCCTTTTCCCCGGCCCGCGCCACCGGCTGTTCCGGCGGATCAGCAGGAAAAAACGTATAGGATAGTGTAATTGTCTTCAGCGATTTCAATGCCGGATCATTGTCAATTTCCGGATCAATGAAAAACACGACCGGCATTTCCAGCCGCTCGCCCGATTTCAACTGCTGTTCGGTAAAACAGAAACACTCGACCTTGTTGAAATAGCCACCGGCCTCGAACGGCGTGACATTGAAGGTCGAGGTGCCCCAGTTCGCGGTTTCGGCCGTGTTGACCGCGATGTAATCCATGGTGCCGGCCTGGCCGACATTCAGGGTCACCTCGCGCTGCCTGGAATCGAAGTCCCACGGCAAACCGCCGGAAACGTTGCCGTCGAACCGTATCGTGATCTTTCTGTCGATTGCCTGGTCCGGCAGCGCGTCGGCGACCTGGGTGGTTCCGCCATAGCCCGTCACGCGACAGAACAATTCATACAGGGGCACAGCCGCATAGGCCGCTCCGACCATCAGCGCGACAAAGGCAACGCACGACAAGGCCACCGACCGGTTGCGTCGGTTTTCCGCACTTGGCTGTGGATCGGTCTCAATGGTCATCCGGCGTTCCGCATCACATGGCCCTGTCGAGAATGCTCGGGCCGAATTTCACGATTGTCACGGCGTAGAAGATCCCCACCAGCACAAACAAAGCGACGGCGATGGCGATCGACCGGCTGCGCCGCCGGCGAATCTGCTCTTCGCTCAAGCTTACGGTCTGACCGGTCGGCGTTCCCTCAGCCATTCAGGATCAACCCCGCGGATCTTTCAAGCAACAGGACGGCAAACAGGGCGAACAGGTAAAGAATGGAGAACAGGAACAGCCGCATGGCCGAACGGTTGGCGAGCGGTGTATCGCCGGTGCGCAACACGTCCACCGTCAAAGCGACGAACACGAGGCCGAGCGCGCTGGAAACGACCCCATAGACGATGCCCGCGGCCCCCATCAGCCACGGCAGCGACGCGACGATCAGCAACGGCACGGTATAGGCGAGCATTTGCCGACGCGTTGCTGCCGCGCCGGCGACACAGGGCATCATCGGAATCCCGGCTTTTTCGTAGTCCGAGGATTTGACCAGCGAAAGTGCCCAGAAATGCGGCGGCGTCCACAAGAAGATGATCGTGAACAGCACCACGCTCAACATGCTGACATCACCGGTAACGGCAGCCCAGCCAATCACCGGCGGAAACGCGCCCGCGGCACCGCCAATGACGATATTTTGCGGAGTGGAGCGCTTGAGCCACATCGTGTAGATGACGGCGTAGAAGAAGATTGTGAAGGCAAGCAGCGCCGCCGCCAGCCAATTGGCAACGACACCAAGCACGAGGACCGAACCGGCGGAAAGGGTCAATCCGAAGGCCAGGGCATTGTCGGCAGCGATCCGCCCGGAGGGAACCGGACGCCGCGCCGTACGCGCCATGACACGGTCGATATCGGCATCGTACCACATGTTGAGGGCGCCGGACGCTCCGGCCCCGACGGCGATGCACAACAGCGAAACAGCCGAAATCAGCGGGTGTGCCCCGCCCGGCGCCATGATCATTCCGACCAGCGCGGTGAAGATCACCAGCGACATGACGCGCGGTTTCAGCAGCGCGAAATAGTCGCCGACAGACCCGCCGTCGACATCAAGCGCCGTATCCATGGCAATCGACTGATTGTGTTCCGCAAGACTCATGAATTTCCGACTTCAAACCTTGTACAGTGCGCCGACGACCGCCGGCAGGGAAACGGACCGGGCGATTGCCCGGTCCGAACTGATTATTTGATCCGCGGCAGCGTCTCGAACTGGTGGAACGGCGGCGGCGACGGCAGCGTCCATTCCAGTGTGGTCGCGCCTTCGCCCCACGGATTTTCCGGCGCCTGCTGTTTCTTCATGAAGGCCTGCAACACGGCATAGAGGAAAATCACCGTCGAGCCGATCATGATGTAGGCGCCCCAGGACGAGACCGCGTTCCAGCCGGCATAGGCGTCGGGATAATCGACATAGCGCCGCGGCATGCCGGCAAGACCCAGGAAATGCTGCGGGAAGAAGATCAGGTTGACACCGACAAATGTCGTCCAGAAGTGCAGTTTGCCGAGAAACTCCGAGTACATGTAACCGAACATTTTCGGGAACCAATAGTACCAGCCGGCAAAGATCGCGAACACCGCGCCCATGGACAGCACATAATGGAAGTGCGCGACCACGTAGTAGGTGTCATGGAACGCCCGGTCGAGACCGGCATTGGCCAGTTGCACGCCCGTTACGCCGCCGACGGTGAACAGGAAGATAAACCCGATCGCCCAGATCATCGGCGTGTTCATTTCGATCGACCCGCCCCACATGGTGGCGATCCAGGAAAAGATCTTCACTCCGGTCGGCACCGCGATCACCATAGTGGCGAAGACGAAATAGGCCTGCGTGTCGACGGACATGCCGACCGTATACATGTGGTGGGCCCAGACGATGAAGCCGACCACGCCGATTGCCACCATCGCATACGCCATACCGAGATAGCCAAAGATCGGCTTGCGCGAGAATGTCGAGATGATGTGGCTGATGATGCCGAAGCCCGGCAGGATCAGAATATAGACTTCAGGATGCCCAAAGAACCAGAACAGGTGCTGGAACAGGATCGGGTCGCCGCCGCCCTCGGGCGCAAAGAACGCAGTTCCGAAATTGCGGTCGGTCAACAACATGGTGATACCGCCGGCAAGTACGGGAAGCGACAGGAGCAGCAGGAACGCCGTCACCAGAACCGACCACGCGAACAGGGGCATCTTGTGCAGGGTCATGCCCGGCGCGCGCATGTTGAAGATGGTGGTGATGAAGTTGATCGCACCCAGGATCGACGAGGCACCGGCAATGTGCAGGGCCAGGATCGCGAAATCCATGGCCGGTCCGGGCTGGCCGGAGGTCGACAGCGGCGGATAGATCGTCCAGCCGCCTCCCACGCCGAGTGCGCCGGCCGGCCCCTCCACGAACATGGAAAGGATCAGCAACAGGAATGCCGGAGGCAGCAGCCAGAAGGAAATGTTGTTCATGCGCGGGAACGCCATGTCCGGGGCGCCGATCATGATCGGAACGAACCAGTTGGCAAAACCGCCGATGAGCGCCGGCATGACCATGAAGAAGATCATCACCAGGGCGTGGGCCGTGGTGAACACGTTGTACAAATGCTTGCCGGCCTCGACCGGGTCGGAGGCACCGGCCATATATTCCGCGATTACCGGGAAAAACTGCAGGCCGGGCTCGTGCAGCTCGATCCGCATGGCGCCGGAAAGCGCGCTTCCCACCAGCCCGGCGAAGATTGCAAACACCAGGTACATCGTGCCGATGTCCTTGTGGTTGGTCGAATTGGTGTAACGCAGGATCCCTCTGGGATGGTCGTGACCATCATGCGCAGCAGCAGTTGCCATAAATCTTGTCCTCTCGGTCATTCCAATTGGCGCCACAATAGGCACCTGACGCTCCCCCCGCACTCAGGGAAGCGCCCCTATTAGTTGTTTGCAGACTCCGCGCTGTTGGCCAGCGCCGCATGTTTTTTGTCAGCCGAAATCTTCTGGGCAAGGATGCCATAGGCGTCTTCGACGTCGCCATCCTTTGCAGCTTCGATAAAGGCCGCGAACTGGTCGTCGGACACAACCCGAATTCCGATCGGCATATATCCGTGATCCTTACCGCACAGTTCGGAGCATTGACCGTAATACATGCCTTCGCGATCGGCCTTGAACCAGGTTTCGTTCAGACGACCGGGAACCGCGTCAATCTTGAACCCGAATGCGGGAATCGTAAAGGCGTGGATCACATCGGCCGCTGTAACATGGAGACGCACCGTCTTGCCGACGGGAACGACAAGATCGTTGTCGACGGCAAGCAGTCTCGGCAGATCAGCCCTGGTCAGGCCATGGGCCGAGGCTTTCTCCGTCAGGTCGGCTTCATCGGACAGGAGAAGGGAATCGAAGGAAACGCCACCATGGTTCTCGTCTGTATATTCATAACCCCAGTACCACTGGTATCCCGTCACCTTGATGGTCATGTCGGCCGGCGGCGTCTCTACCTGCTCGTACAGGAGCCGGAACGACGGGATCGCGATAATGACAAGGATGATGATCGGCACGACCGTCCATACAACCTCGATCATGGTGTTGTGGGTCGTTTTCGACGGGGTCGGGTTCGCCTTCTGATTAAACTTCATCATGCAGTAAACCAGGAGCCCGGCAACAAACAGCGTGATGACCGTGATGATCACCAGCGTGAAATTGTTGAACCAGATGATTTTTTCCATCATCTCGGAGCCGGCCTTTTGCAGTCCCATCTGCCAATCGACGGGTTGGGCGGCGTTGGAATAGGCGGTTGAGCACAGAAACGTCGACGCGAAAGCGGTCGCGCCCGTCTTCCAGCGGGTCAATGGCAATGTGTTAGTCAAACCTCAGCTCCGTAGTTTGCCGCCGAATTTTCGCGGGCGCAGTCAACGCAAGTCGCGTGAAACGATCGACTGATCGCATGAATCGTTATCGGAAAAAACCCCGAAATGCGACCGCCAATGACTTGAAGGAAACAAAAAACACAACATATTAAGCGCCGCAACGGTTGAGGCGGTGATTTTGTGCGGCAAATTTGCACGCGGCAACCGGTTTCGGGTGGTCGCCGGGCCCTGCAAATCCCACGGCCCTCGCTTTCAAAAGGGGAAAGTCTCCCACGTTCGGGCAACAAAATTGCCGCCGACATGACAACATCCACCGTTTTTAGAGGCCCGGGGTCTGTTTTCGTGTCCTAAAAGCGGTTTTCATTGCAGCGGGTCTGGACAAAACCAACCAATCCTTGGTTAGGATTGGCTTCCGATTTCCAAGGATCGAATCACAATGTTCCGTGTTCGCGTCGCGACGGCCACTTTGACTCAAATCATTCCGGTTTTCTTCGGTGTTCTGGCCGCTGTCGGCCTGCTTGCCCTCCCCAGCCCCGCGCACGCGCAGGGCGAGGCCCGGTCTTCCCACGGGGACTGGCAGGTCCGGTGCGACACGCCGCCCGGCGCGCGCGAAGAACAATGCGCCCTGATTCAGAACGTCACCGCCGAGGACCGGGAAAATGTCGGGCTTTCCGTCATCGCCCTGAAGACGGCCGACAAACAGGCCAAGATCCTGCGCGTTCTGGCACCACTCGGTGTACTGCTGCCGGCGGGGCTTGGCTTGCGTGTCGACGACGAGGATGTCGGGCGCGCCGGCTTCGTGCGCTGCACGGTCAGCGGCTGCATCGCGGAGGTGCTTCTCGACGAGACGCTGCTGCAGAAGCTGAGCACCAAGGAACTGGCGACCTTCATCATTTTCCAGACGCCGGAAGAAGGCATTGGCATTCCGATCTCGCTCACCGGCTTCGGCGAAGGATTCAACGCGTTGCCATAGGGGCTGTGGACATTCATCCCCGCGGCCGCGGCATTGACGTGGCATCGGCAGGCGATCACACTGTCTTATACGGCCCGTCACGCGCGTGACCGCCGATCACATCGAAAAGAGACCGGACCCCATGACGATCGATATTCTGGATCAGGCAGGCATTTCGCAATTGGCGGCGGAAAAGGTGCTGACACAGGCGCTGGACAATGCCGACGACGGAGAATTGTATCTCGAATACAAACAGTCGGAGGGACTGGCCTGGGACAATGGCCGCCTGAAAACGGCGTCCTTCGATGCAGACCAGGGCTTCGGCATCCGCTCGATCGCCGGAGAAGCGGCGGGGTATGCCCATTCCGGGGAGATATCGCTCGCCTCCCTGGAGCGGGCCGCCGATGCGGTCGCGGCCGTGGCCCGCGGCCATTCCGGCACCTATGCGGACGCACCAGCAAAGACCAACGTCAAACTCTATACCGACGACAACCCGCTCGGCGCCCCGTCCTTTGAGGAAAAGGTGCATCTCCTGCAGACCATCGACGATTACGCCCGCGCGGTCGATCCCCGGGTCAAGCAGGTGTCGGTGTCGCTGGCATCGAACTGGCAATCGATCGATATCATCCGTCTCGACGGCGAGCGGTTGCGCGACATCCGACCGCTGACCCGGTTTAACGTCTCGATTGTCGTGGAACAGGACGGCCGGCAGGAATCAGGGTCCTACGGGACCGGCGGACGCCAGGGGCTGGATGTGTTTCTGAAAGACGATTGCTGGCAGGACAGCGTCAACGAGGCGCTGCGTCAGGCCCTGGTCAATCTGGACTCGGTGCCGGCCCCGGCCGGCGAGATGGATGTGGTGCTCGGGCCGGGCTGGCCCGGAATCCTTCTGCACGAAGCCATCGGCCATGGTCTTGAAGGCGATTTCAACCGGAAGAAAACCTCCGCCTTCGCCGGACTGATGGGCGAGCGGGTGGCATCGCCGGGCGTCACCGTCGTCGACGACGGTACGATCGCCGACAGGCGCGGCTCGCTGACGATCGACGACGAAGGCACACCGACATCGTCAACAACGCTGATCGAGGACGGGATCCTGGTCGGCTTCATGCAGGACCGCCAGAATGCCCGCCTGATGGACATGGCACCGACAGGCAACGGCCGGCGCCAATCCTATGCCCACATCCCGATGCCGCGCATGACGAACACCTACATGCTGAACGGCAAACACGAGCCGGAGGAGATTCTGCGCTCGGTCAAGAACGGGCTGTACGCGGTATCGTTCGGTGGCGGACAGGTCGATATCACGTCCGGCAAGTTCGTGTTTTCCTGCACCGAAGCCTACCAGATCGAGGACGGCAAGATCGGCGCGCCGGTCAAGGGTGCGATGCTGATCGGAAACGGACCGGACGCCCTGACCCGGGTGCCCATGGTCGGCAACGACATGGCGCTCGATCCCGGCATCGGCACCTGCGGCAAGAACGGCCAGGGCGTTCCGGTGGGTGTCGGGCAGCCGACGGTGCGCATCGACCAGCTTACAGTCGGCGGTACCGCGGCGTAGGCGGTGTTTCGCAAAGCGACCTGTTCCTGACCAGGGTCTGTGGACCAACCATGCGATCCCTTTATCATTCCTCGCCGTTTCGCAATCGGTTCAACGCCTTTTCCCGATTTCTGCGCGCCGCCTATCACGACAGCCTGTATCCATCCGTCGACGGGCGCCGGGAGGGTGTGCTTACCCGGCACGATCCGGAAACCGGACCCTACGAGATTCACGAATTTGCCGGCACCCTCAAGATCTGTCCGTCGACGGCGCTGATCTTCAACGACAATGTCCTGTTGCAGAACTCGACCGATCTGTTCATGCGCGAACGGGTCCCGAAATACCGCACGATCTACGATTCCGCCGGCCGCCACATTCCGGACCTGATCTCGTTGCGCCACGGCTCGGAGCCGAATTACTGGCATTTTTTTCAGCTCGTCGCCGCAAAGGCCGTGATCGCCGATCTGCACGGGCTTTCGCCCGACATTCCGTTTCTCCTGTCGCGCGGACAGTGCGACGTTCCGTTCATCAAGCAGGCGCTGGACCTGGGCCTTCTGGGCGACCGGGCCCTGGTTGTCCAGGAACCGGGCGAAGTCATTTCAGCGGACCGGGTCTTTGTCATCCGGCCACCGCTGCACGACCGGGCCTACCGGGACAGGGTGCTGGATCGCCTGGGTCACGCCGGCGGCGACGCAACGCAGTCGCGCCGATATTTCGTGACGCGCGGAAAGTCGGCGGAAAACGACAGGCGGCTGCAGAACGAAGCGGCCGTGATCGAGGCGCTGACCCCGCTCGGCTTTGAAACCCTGGACCCGCAGACACTCAGCCTTGGCGAACAGATGGCGGCCTTCGCCGCCTGCGGTTTCATGGTCAGCCCGCACGGCGCCGGCCTGACCAACATGATCTTCCGGCGCGGCGCGCCGCTCGACATTGTCGAGATCTTCAATTTCAACCTGATCAACGATTGTTACGAGATCGCCGCAAAACAGCATGGCTTCCGATACCGGGCGCTCTGTTGCGACCAGGTTTCCGGAAAGCCGAAGTCCGGGAATGCGCTGGTCGACGTGGACGAACTGGCGGGCGCGGTTCGCAAGATGCTGGCACCCTGAAGCGGATTCACCGAACGCGGTCTCATTCCTGTTTGATGCATGCTGCGTTCAAAGCGAGGCACACCGAACGCAACATACCCACCGGGAGCCGATAAGGGATGGGTAACCGGCCTCCGCCTTCAAGAGGATTTACGGGGCCGGTCCATTCGGTGCCAATGCCGGCTCAAGCGCAGATTTTTCGCTACCGGCGAAATGCTTCAAGAACGCTCACCATCGGCAATGTCGCTCACCTCGCAATGCGAGGCATCAGCGATCACTCCGGTTCGAGACGTTCAAGTGCCAGAACAGCGTCCGTAACCTCGGCACGTTGACCATCGGGACCTGTGGCGGTCCGACGGAACGGTCCGACGAAGATTCGATGCCAATCCGACAGGTCGAACCCGATATCATCGAGCCGCTTCTGTGCCGTGATCTCCGGTTCGTTCGGATCACTCCACGACCAGGGGGCATGGGTTTGATGAGTAGCAATCAGCAGAAGGCCCGACGGACGCACCGCCGCGGCTGCCGTTCGCAGAACCGCCGATCGCCGGAAGTCGTACGGCGATTGCAGGAACATGGCCGAGACCAGATCGAATTCGCCGTCCGGAAAACTCTCGGAAAGGTCATGCCGTTCAAACACAGCCCTGTCCAAAACCCCGTTTCGCTCAGCATTTCCAGCTGCAAGGCGCAGGGCCGCCGACGAGATATCGACACCGAGGACGTGCCATCCTCGCCTGGCCAACCAAACGGCATCATCCCCTTTGGCGCAGCCCAGATCGAGAGCGTTTCCCGGGGCTCGGCTTTCGCCGAAATGTTCCAGGATTTGTGATGGACGTCCCGATGTCTGCGACAATGCATTGCCGTAGATGCCTTCCCAGAATTCCTCCGGGGTTTTCGAAGCAAAATCAGGCTGTGGCATCGCTGCCCTCCATTGTTGTGAATTTCAAGGGGATCGGCGACGCAACAACGCCAGGCCAGCGCTTCCGCATGCCGGCATCTTGAGGGGGTGGGATGAGCGAGGATGCCATTGAGGTAACTCCGGCAGTGATTGAAACCGATTATGTAACTTTATAAGTAACATGATATCATCTGTCAATATCACGTGCTTTTATTTGTCACGTGAAAGCGTTTCCTATATGTTGCCGGCTGTTGGAGACCCTGATGAGAACTGACAGCCGACTATCCAGAGTTCTGCACGTCCTGATGCATCTCAGCGAAGCCGAGGAGCCAATGACGTCGGAACTGATTGGCCAGATGTTGAGCACAAACCCCTCTCTTGTTCGACGTACGATGGGGCTGCTGCGCAAGGCAGGAATCGTGAGCTCCACGAAAGGGCACGGCGGCGGCTGGTATCTTGAAAAACCGCTCGCCGATCTCTCGCTGGCGGATGTCTATTCGGCTCTGGGCGAGCCCAAACTGTTCGCGATCGGCACCTCCGACGACACGCCGACATGTCTTCTGGAGCGGTCGGCGAATGAGGCGACACTGGATGCGCTTCATGCCGCGCGGCAAAGGTTCCTGGAAACCCTTGCCAGCCAGAGCGTCGCAGATCTCGTAGAGCAGTCGCGCGACGAGATCGCGGCCTTTCAAAAAATGGCGTCCGGCCGCTCCGAATGACGGACGTGCCTTTCCCGGCTTTTGTCAGGCGGCGACCTGCACCACCATGTCGACCTCGATCTGAAGGTCGGATCCCGCCAGCGCCGCTACCCCGACCCCGGTCAGGCTTGGCTGCGCGCCATTGAGGAAGCGCACGATTTCGGCCATGGCAATCTCTTGCGTCTCGGACTGCAGGTCGGTCATGTAGATGCGCATTTGGACAATATCGTCCGGCGTCGCCTGAAGGGCATCCAGAGCCCCTTTCAGGTTTTCAATCACAATCGCAGTCTGCTCGGCCAGCGATGCAGGCGCGGCCGTGCCGTCGGGCCGCCAGGCCACCTGGCCGGATACGAAGGCCAACGGCGCGGGACGGGCGATGGAAATCTGGGAATAGCCGACCTTGCCGGCATCCGGCAGAGCGGCCGGGTTCATACGATCAATGGAAGCGGACATGCGTTGCTCCTTTCGTGCGTCGTCACGCCCAAAGAACTAGGCAGATCCAGCAACGATTTATGTTCGCTTCAGTCGCGAATTAAATGATACAATGAGCACACCATGATCGGATCCAAGGTGAATGATATCCTTGTGTTTCTGTCAGTCGTCGAAACCGGAAGCTTCGTCGCGGCTGGCAAAACATTCGGGTTGTCGCGCTCAACGGCGGGAAAGGCGGTCGCACGCCTCGAAGACGGATATGGCGCACGACTTTTGAACCGGACCACGCGCGCACTGGACCTGACCGAGGAGGGAAAGCGCCTCTACGACCACGGCCTGGCCATTCGTCGGGCGATCGAGGACGCTGACGACAGCATCGCCACGGACAACGGTGTCCCGCGCGGCGTGTTGCGTGTTACGGCGCCGGACGCCCTGGGACGCAGGCTGTTGCTGCCGACGGTGCGCCAATATCTGGAAACCTGGCCGGAGACACAGATCGAACTGTCACTCTCGGACCGAGTTGACAATATCATCGAGAAGGGGTTCGACCTATCGATCCGCATCGGTGTGCGTCCGCCCGACCAGGGCTTCATTGCGCGGACGCTTCTGCGGGATGAAGCGGTCCTATGTGCGGCCCCGGCATATTTTGAGGGGCGCGACAGGCCAGGGACTGTCGAACAGCTCACGCGTCACGATCTGCTCCAGTTTGCGAGCCGCAGCGAACGGCAGGGCTGGCATTTGCAAGAGGAAGACGGCACCTGGGTTCGCGCCCAGGGGCAGGTTCGCCTGCGTCTCGACAGTGCGGAAGGCCTTCGCGCAACGGCCCTGGAAGGCTTCGGCATCGCTTTGCTGCCGCGGCTTCTGGTCGGCGCCGACATTGCAGCGGGCCGCCTTGAGCGCGTTCTTCCTCGGTTCAACCACGGTCAGGTTCCAATCCTTGCGCTCTATCCCCACAAACGTCTGCTGGAGCCGCGTGTCCGCCGCTTCATCGATTTGCTGAGCGAAGACCTCGGAAAGTTTCGGTCCGCCAATACACACTGATTGCACGGGTGTCGGACATTCGTTGCGGCGCAAAATCAGAGAGGTCTTTCTCAAACTCGCCTGGTTCGGGACATGCCGACAGGGACCGGAAGGTGTGATCCGATTGTGATCGTGGACATGTCCGGACCGGTCAGGTCGGGTATCGCATGTCGCGGCAGAAGTCAGTTTTTCAGGAAACTCCAGACTGTCGCCGGATCGACCCGCCTCCGTCCGCGATAGGTCTCGATGTGAACGTGGGACCCCCTCGCCTGCCCGGTCCTGCCGACAGTTGCAAAAATTTCCCCCCGGGCGACCCGGTCGCCTGGTTTGACGAAATAGCTGTCCACGTGCGTGAACCAGCCGACGAGATCGTTGTCGAATCGCAGCACGACCGCTTTTCCGTAGCGCGGTTCGTTGCGGAACAGGTCGGTCGCCTCGACGACGATCGCGTCGGCCGGGGCAATGATCGGCGTTCGCAATGGCGCCGCGACGTCAACACCGGTATGAACCCTGAGGTTCTTGCGCTTGATTCCGAACGGCGCGGTCAGCCGCCCGCCGGGAATGAACCGGTCCATCACGATTTCTGTGCCGGCTGCTGACGCCGCGCTCAGGCCTCCCGCGCCGCCGGCGACCATCAACAGACAGATCGCGGCATGGGCAATCAGAACGCCCGGACCACGTCCGGCGAATTTGAACCCTCCTTGCATGACAGCGCCAAGACGCATTTTTTCTCTCCTGAGTGCCTGGGATGTGAACGATGTCGAAAAACCGGGCCGCGCGGCGGCGGATGCAAGACGCAACGCGTCGACCAGCGCGCTGGCATATTGCTTCCTGGCGGCGCGCCGGGCGCCGCGCAGGACCGTTGCGTCGGCGCGCAGTTCGCAAGCCTGCCGCCACCTGGAAATCAGATCGCCCAGAAACGGGTTGAACCAGAACAGTGCGCCGATTGTCGCCAAAACCATGGCGATTGCCGGATCCCGGTGGCGCAGATGCGCCTCTTCGTGGGCAATGACCATGGCAATCGTTGCCGCCGGCCATTGCCGAACGAGCGATTCCGGCAGGACGATCGCAGCGTTGCGTCCCCCGATTGCGAACGGCGATACAGGCGACGCCGTAACCAGGAGCGGCCATCGCGATGAAAATCCGCCGAGCGGCTTGGCGTCCCGGACACAGGATACAAGCCCGCGATGCGCCCTGAACACCCTGACCAGTTGTACGACAACGCCAGTCACATAGAGCCCTGCAAGAAGTTCCATCGCGTAGCCAGGTCCGCCGGCGTGCGAGCGGTCGGCGACCCCGTCGATCGATGCGACGAGCCCCTGCAACCCGATCTCGACCAGATCGCCCATGACAAGGGTCTGTTGCGGCTGCGGAAGCGGCGTCAGCCAGCCGGCCAACAGCAAAAGACTGGGCAGGCAGGCCACGCCAATCAGTGCGAGATGAATGCCCGGACGGCAGTGACGCGACAATCCGACACCAATTGCCGCAAGCAGGATCCCCCACAGACAGGCCGCCCACACGATGCTGAACAGTACCGAGACGATCACGATCATTCGCCCGCCTCCTCTTCCAGAAGCGCTTCCAGTTCCGCCAGTTCCACATCGCTCAGGATCCTGGAACCGCTGAACGAGGACGCGGGCACGGGACCGTCGACTTCAAGCACGGACCGGGCAAAATCCCGTGTCAATGTGGCGAGCGTGGACACCTTCTCGACGCCCGGCCTGTAAAGCTTGACACCGTGCCGTTCTCCGGTCGTCACCAGGCCCTTCTCGACCATGCGATCCAGGGTTTTGCGGGTCGACGACAGGGACCAGCCCAACTGTTCGGCGACATGGCCGTGCAGTTCCCGTGCGCTGAGCTCGGTCTGGGCCCAAAGCGCCTTCAGGAGCGGTAATTCGGTTGGTGAGGGTTTCATGGATTCATCCGGTTCGCGATATTTGTCGCAAATATACGACACATGTCGCACGTCGTCAAATCCTACTGAAACAAGACGGTTTGGAGGCCTGCCGGCGCGACGTCGGATCTCATGACAATCGCCCGATCCGGTCCGGATCGGGCCACGCAAGGCCAGAGGCCTGCTTGCCGTTGCACGGACTTTCGGTTCCAAGCCGCCCCATATCGACGGACTCCCCATGCAATCGGCACGCAAATCGTGGATATTATGCAACGTCCGGGCTAGGGTCTTGTCAATTGATTCCACCATGGTGCGCCCGAACCCGGGCGCACCACGGTCAGGACTGTGTAAGGCGACGGAATGGCAGCAGCCGATTCGACCGGACTCATTACCGAAGCAATTGTGTTTCTCGGTGCTGCGATCGCTGCTGTCCCGATTTTCAAGGCGATCGGTTTCGGGTCGATCCTGGGTTATCTGGCCGCGGGCGTCGTCATCGGACCGCACGTCATTGGCCTTGTCTCGGATACGGAAACGATTCTGCATGTCGGCGAGCTCGGTGTGGTCTTTCTGCTGTTCGTGATCGGTCTGGAATTACAGCCGGCGCGGCTGTGGGTCATGAAACGCGACATCTTCGGACTGGGTGGCCTGCAGGTCGGAGTTACCGGAGCCCTGCTGATGGCGGCGGGCCTGGCCGGAGGCCTGGATTTTAGGGTCGCTTTCGTCGCGGGCTTCGGGTTCGCGCTGTCATCGACGGCGTTCGCGCTGCAGATCCTTCAGGACCGGGGGCAATTGTCCAGTCCGTATGGTCAGAGATCGCTTGCTATTCTCCTGTTCCAGGACATGGCGATCGTGCCATTGCTGGCGATCGTCGGCCTGCTTTCGGCCGATGTCGATGCCATCAACGCGCAAGACATCGCCAACCAGCTTTTGATCGTCATCAGCGCCGTCGCGGTGGTGATCCTGACCGGCCGCTACCTCCTGACGCCGGTGCTTTCGGCTCTGTCGAAATACGGGGCCCGCGAGATCCTGTCGGCGGCGGCCCTGTTCATTGTGCTTGGCAGCGCCGGATTGATGAATGCCGCCGGCCTCTCCATGGCGCTCGGAGCCTTTCTTGCCGGGGTCATGCTTGCCGAATCGTCGTTCAGACACACGTTCGAAGCGGAAATCGAACCGTTCCGGTCGATCCTTATGGGGCTGTTTTTCATGGCAGTCGGGATGACGCTCGACCTGTCGGTGTTTTTTCAGTCCTGGGTCGTGATCCTGCAGCTCTCCATCTTCGTTCTGAGCACAAAGGCCCTGATCCTCTGGGGTCTGGCGCGGGTGTTCGGGTCTTCGAATGCCGACGGGCTCAGAATCGCGGTGACGCTGCCGCAATGCGGCGAGTTCGCCTTCGTGCTGCTTGCAGCGGCAACCACCTCCAATCTGATGTCGTCCACCGAAAACAACGTTTTTGCGGCGGTCGTCATCATCACCATGGCGGCGACGCCGTTTCTGGGTATGGGATACGATCTGCTCGCCAACCGCCTGCGCAAGCGCGGCGTCGACCCGGACATCGTGGAGAGTTTCGAAGAAGCCCGGTCGAAGGTGCTCATCATCGGGTTCGGCCGCTTCGGCATGGTGTCCGCACAAATGCTCACCGCCGAGGGGATCGCGATCACGGCAATCGACCGGTCGCCGAAACGCATCGCCTATGCCGGCAAACACGGATACAAGGTCTATTTCGGGGACGCGACCCGTGCCGACGTGCTGCGCGCCGCCGGCGCCGACGAGGCGTCGCTGATCGCGCTCTGCATCGAAAATGCCACAATCATGAGCAAGGCTATCGAACTGATACGCCGGGAGTTTCCCGACGCGGCCCTGTTCTGCCGCGCAACCGACCACGAACATGCGATCGATCTGGAGCGCATGGGCGTCGACTTCCAGATCCGCGAGACATTCGAATCCGGCATCGTGTTCGGCCGCGCCGCGCTGGGAAGACTCGGTATCCCGCACGATCGCATCGCAATGATCGAGGACGATGTCCGTATTCGCGATGCCGAACGGCTGTCCATCCAGATCAAGGAGGGTCTGTATGCCGGCCAGGACAAGCTGCATGCGCAAACGCCGCGGGCACGGGAAGACACGGGATAACAGGACCATTGGATCGCCATGCCCCCGACGGACGACATCCCGAAGCCTGAGGACCCGGTAGCGGCTCCCAAAGCGCCCGACACGGATTCCGCCCCTGGTGCGGATTCAGGCGCCGACGGCGCAGCCCCGGCGAAATTCGTCGAGGGATCGACGATGCGGCACGTCGTGACGATGACCGCGACCGCGTCGTTCGGCCTGATGGCGATCTTCGTCGTCGACTTTGCCAACCTGTTCTACATCGCCATGCTCGGCCAGGATATCCTGGCCGCCGCAATCGGCTATGCGGGAACGCTGCTGTTCTTCAACATTTCGCTGTGCATCGGCGTGACAATTGCCGCGACCGCGCTGGTGTCGCGGGCGCTGGGTGCGGGCGACCGGGAGAAGGCGCGACGCGTGGCCGGGTCGGCGCTGGTCTTCATGGGGCTGTTTACCACCCTGGCGGTATTGATCCTCCTGCCGCTTCTGGATCCGATCCTGACGCTGCTCGGCGCCAGGGGCGAGACCAAACGGATCGCCGAAGGCTTCCTGTTCATCGTCGTGCCGTCGATGCCGCTCCTGGGGGTCGGCATGTGCCTGTCCGGCATCATGCGCGCCGTCGGCGACGCAAAGCGGGCCATGTATGTCACGCTGCTTGGCGGCCTCGCCTCGGCAATCCTCGACCCGCTGTTGATCTTCGGCTTCGATATGGGCGTGACCGGCGCGGCCGTGGCCACGCTCCTGTCGCGCTTCGCCCTGATCCTTGCCGGCTGGCACGGCGCGGTCCGGGTCCACAATCTCGTCGCCATGCCAAGGATCGAGGATCTGCGCATGGACGTCCGGCCGATCGCGGCGATCGCCCTGCCGGCCGTCCTGACCAATGTCGCCACGCCTGTCGGCAACGCCTATATGACGTCGGCGTTTTCGGCCTATGGCGACGAGACGGTGGCCGGCTGGGCGGTGATCGGGCGGGTCATACCGATCGCGTTCGGCGCCATATTCGCGCTTTCGGGCGCGGTCGGGCCGATCCTGGGACAGAATCTCGGCGCCGGCCGCATGGACCGGGTCCGCCAGACGCTGGTCGATGCGCTGGTCTTCACCGGCATCTATACGCTCGGCGTCTGGACCGGGCTGTATCTCCTGCAGGACGCGATCGTCGATGTGTTCTCGGCAACCGGGGACATGGCCGACCTGGTCCGGTTCTTCTGCACGTTCGTCGCGGTCACCTGGCTGTTCAACGGCGCGCTTTACGTGGCCAACGCCGCCTTCAACAATCTCGGATATCCAACCTATTCGACCCTGTTCAACTGGGGCCGCGCGGTGCTTGGAACAGTGCCGTTCGTCTATGCCGGATCCTATCTGGGCGGTGCCGAAGGCGCTTTGCTCGGACAGGGTGTCGGCGGCGTGGTGTTCGGGATCGGCGCCATCATCGTCTGTTTCCGGGTCGTGTCCAGACTGAAGCCGACACCCGACCTGCCGCCGCCACCCCCGGTATGGCGCACCCCACAAGCGCCGTTTTCGTCCGGTAAAAGCGCCAATATGGGATAGATCTTTGCACACCTTGTCCGTATATATAGCCAGGATCCCGATGTATGCGGTCAAAACAGGCGAAGTGTCGTTGACGTGTCGACGCAATCCGCCCCGGTCAGACATGGTTGCCCGTCGGGCGATGGATGCCCGTCAGGCGATGGATGCCCGTCAGGCGATGGATGAACGAGCATGATGAATCGAATGGAACGGCCGCGAAATGGCGGCGAAGCGAAAATCCGCTACCTCGACGGCGATTTCCAGGTTGTCATGCCGGGCGCCTACGTGAACTGCGCCGTGACCGGCCGGGTGATCCAACTCGAGGACCTTCGCTACTGGAGCGTAGACCGGCAGGAAGCCTATGTCGATGCAGCCGCGGCCCTGGAGCGCTATACGCAGGCCGGCAAGGCCTGATTGACAGCGAACCAGACCGGATCTAATCCGGGGACGGTTCGAAAATCGACTGCAGCGCGCGCAAAACCCCGTCCTCGTCCTCAAACCGGCAGACCGCTTCAACAATCCGGGTTGAACGGACGAGTTGCTTTTGCGCCGCGCCGCCGGCCGATTGCATTCGGGCCTGGTCCTTCTCCGTCGTCACCAGCACGAAATTCCCGGTTTGAGCCCGGTCGATCAGGCTCTGCGCTTGCGCTTCGGAAATGACCTGGTGATCGGCAAAGGCGACCGTGTGGGCGACATTGAGGCCGTTGGCGGTCAGACTGTCGAAAAACTTGGCCGGCCGGCCAATGCCGCAATAGGCCAGCAACGGCCGGTCGGTCGGAATATCGTCGAGGATCGGGACAAGCCGGGCCCTGGTCACGGCGACCTGGGCCTCTTCACATTGCGCGGCGAAGGTTTCGCCGCGCTCGCCGTCGCCGACGACGACAACCCTGTCTGTGCGCTGCAACTGGGTCTCGAGCGGCGCGCGCAGGGGGCCGGCCGGAATGCAGCGCCCGTTTCCGACGCCGACGGCCCCGTCGACCACCAGCCAGGCCCGGGTTTTGGCGAGGCCCGGATTCTGAAATCCATCATCCATCACGATGACATCGACGGCGCCGGTTTCCAGCAGGCGCGCGCCCGCGGCACGGTCGCGGGCAACAATTGTGGGCGCGCGGCACGCCAGGAGCAGGGGTTCATCGCCAACATGGTTCGCCCCGTGTCGCGACGGGTCGACAAGAACCGGACCAGCAAGCGATCCGCCATATCCCCTGGACAGGAAACCGGCCCTTTTGCCGATCGCGCCGAATAGCTGCTGCAACGCCAGGGCAACCGGCGTCTTGCCGGCGCCGCCGGCGACGAAATTGCCGACGCAGACAACCGGCAAGCGCGAGACATAATCCGGCTCCCGGCGCATCTTCCGCCTTGCAAATGCGCCGTAGACAAGGCCCGCCGGCTCGAGCACACGACCGGCCAAGGTTTGCTTCGACCACCAGAAATCCGGGGATCGGGTCCACACGATCAAGATTTCTCCAGCTTGCCCGTAACCCGCGCCGCCGTGGCTTCCAGAAACGGAGTGAGGGCCTCCAACGTCCGGGTCAGGGCTCCGCGCTGGCCCATCACATAGGTTTCGGCGTTTTCGGCCAGGGACCGGCACTTGTCGGCATCGAACAGGAGGCTGCCGATCGCCTGCCTGAAGTCGGCCTCGGTCTCGCAGCGCACGGCGCCCTGGGCCTCGTTGAGATCCCTGTAAATGTCCTTGAAGTTCCGGACCCTGGGCCCGTGCAGGACGGGAACGCCAAGCTGTGCCGGTTCGACCGGAGACTGGCCGCCGCGTTCGGCGAACGAGCCGCCGACAAAGGCGGCATCCGCCAGGCGATACAAGAGACCGAGATCGCCGATCGTGTCGGCAAGATAGACAGCGGTCCCCGCGTCCGGAACCTCCGCCTTCGATCTGACCGCGACAGGGAGCCCGGCCTCGCGCACGAGCGCGGCGACCTCTTCACCGCGCTGCGGATGCCGTGGCGCAAGGATCAGAAGCCCGTCGGACGCCTGTTTGAGAATCTCGGAGTGCGCGGCAATAGCAACTTCTTCCTCGCCGGGATGGGTGCTGGCTGCGATCCAGACCGGCCGATCGCCGATGAGCGCCCGCATCTCTTCCAGGGTCGGCTCGTCGACCGTCGGCGGATCGCGATCGAATTTCAGATTGCCCGTAGATTTCGCCGCCACCACCCCGAGCCGGGCATAAAGCGTCGCATCCCGTTCGGACTGGGCCAGGCAAAGGTCGATATTGCTGAAAACCTGATTGGCAAATGTCTTCACCCGCTGCCAGTGTTCGACGGAGCGGGTCGAAATGTGGCCATTGAGAACGACCACGGGAATCGAACGATCGCCCAGTTCGGTCAGGGTCAGGGGCCAGATCTCCGATTCGATCAGCAGCGCCAGGTCCGGCGACCAGGCGTCGAGAAACGACCGGATATAGGGCTCGGTATCGAAAGGGACATATTGATGGACGGCGCGCTCGGGCAATTGATCGCGCGCGATTTCCGCCGATGTCACCGTGCCCGTCGTCAACAGCACGTTCAGTCCGCGCCCGGTGATTTCCCGGATGACGGGAAGCGCCGCATAAGTTTCTCCGACACTGGCGGCATGGACCCAGACAAGCGGCCCTTCCGGGCGTTGCCTGGATGGAATGCCAAACCGCTCCGGACGCCGGGAACGCTCCTCCTTGCCGCGCTTGGTCCGCCGGTCGAGCAGCAGATTGAGCGCCGGGCCAAGCAGATAACCGGTTCCGCGGTAAAGCGTGAGAAGTGCGGATGTGCCTGTCAAACGTTTACCCATCCACGATTTCATAGGCCCGGTCGGTGGCCAAATTGAGCCGGGTTTCGACAAGCCGCCGATAGTCTTCCAGCGCCTCGTCCGGTGCGTCCACTGGCACTTCCACCGGTTCGCCGACAACGAAAGCGGCCTTGCTGAACGGCAGATTGACGCTGGCCTTGTCCCAGGACTGCAGATCCCAGCGGCGCCCGGACGCGTAGGCGGTCGGCATGATCGGCCTGCCCGACGCACGCGCCAGCATGATGATGCCGACACCGGAGTGCTTTGCCGGGCCTTTTGGAACGTCGGCCGTCATCGCCAGGCTTTCTCCATTCTCCAAAGTCCGGACGGCTTCGAGAAACCCCCGCGCACCGCCCCTCTTCTTGATCTGCGCGGCGGTTTTGCCGCCGGACGCTCGGATCAGTCCCATACCGAACCGGCGGGCGATTGTTGCATTTATTTCACCGTCGCGTGAGCGCGAAATCATGACCTTGGCCGGCAGGGATTTCGGGCGCACGAACGGTGTCATGAAGTGCTGGCCGTGCCACATGGCGACGATATAGGGCGCCATCGACTGATAACGCGCCTCGTAATCGGCCGGTTCGCAGACCAGACGGCTGGTCGCATGGACAAGCGCAAGGTAGGCGGCGAGCGTTTCGCCGACCGCGACCTGAACCGTCTTGGATTGTCCCAATCTGCGAAGCATGCGCGCCGTGTCTTGTGCCAGAAGAAGCCGAAACGGCGTTCAGGACTCGTCCGTGTCCGGATCGAGCAACCGGTGCATGTGGACGATGAAATAGCGCATGTGGGCATTGTCCACCGTGGCCTGGGCCTTGCCTCTCCAGGCATCGTAGGCCTTCTGGTAATTCGGATAGATGCCGACAATATCCATGTCTTCCAGGTCGCGAAACTCGATCCCTTCCGGGTCGGTCAACTCGCCGCCGAAGACGAGGTGGAGCAATTGTTTTTGTTCGGGTTCTTCAGACATCTGTCGGTCCTCGCTGCAGATCCGGTATCCGGTTCCATTTGGGTTCAACACGTTTATACCAAAGGAACTCGAGAATGACTTTGGTATTATATCCGTTCAGGCGGGCCTGTCTCAACAGTCCCGGCACTTATGCAAGGATTGCAGCCAGGCGATCGCAAAGGTCGTCGTGATAGCCGGTCGGCGCACAGACAAGGGCGGGATGCGCCAGGGTTCCCTCATTGTATTGCAGATCCTTGCCGTCGGTGCCCGACAGGCGCCCGCCGGCCTCGTTGACGAGCAGGTCCGCCGCCGCCAGGTCCCAGTCGTGGGCATTGCCCTTGGAAATCGACAGACCGAGGCGGCCATCGGCGACAAGCGCCAGACGGTAGGCCAGCGAGGGGTTGTAGGGCTGCAGGTCGAGCGACAGATCGAAGAATTCCTTGTCGTTCAGCAATGTTTTCGGGCCGGCCGCTTTCGCGCTGAAGGCCGATTTGGCGTCGTTGACGGTGATGGCCTCGCCGTTCATTTCAGCGCCCTCGCCTTTCTCCGCGCGGTAGAGTTCGTCGAGAACCGGGCAATAAAGTACGGCGGCGACGGGACGGGCCTCAGAGATCACCCCGACCGAGATCGCCCAGTTCGGTTGTCCCGCAACAAAGGCGCGTGTGCCGTCGATCGGATCGACCACGAAAATCGGCCCTTCAGACGTCCGGTCGGGGCCGGAGGCCGATTCCTCGGAAATCCAGCCAAAACCGGGATGGTTCGCCAACAGCGTTTTCTTCAGGAAGGAATCCACCGCAAGGTCCGCTTCGGAAACCGGCGAATCGTCCCCCTTTGTCCACACTTCGGGATCCCGGCGATAAAAGTTCAGGGCGATTTCACCGGCTTCGCGGGTCAGATCCTCGATCAGATCGAGGGAAACATCGAGCGTGGCCTGAGAATTGTTTTTCATTCTGTCCTAATTCTTTCAAATCCCGGCAGGTCCCCGCGGGACACAGACCGGTTTGCCGGGAATGCCGGGCCGAGTCGCGTTATGGGCGTCTTGTCACCGGCCGGCTATGGTCAATCCCTCCACCACGATCGTGGGGGCGTCCATCCCGAAACGGTACTGGAAATCGTCGGCCGGTATCATGCGCGCGAAAATGTCCTTCAGATTGCCGGCAATCGTCACTTCCGACACGGCATATTGCAGTTCGCCGTTTTCAATCCAGAAGCCCGCCGCGCCGCGGCTGTAGTCGCCGGTGATCAGGTCGCCGCCATGTCCGATCAGATCGGTGACGAACAGTCCCTTTTCAATAGAGGAAATCAGATCGTCGGGCGACTGGTCGCCGGGCGCCAGGGCCAGATTGGTGGTGCCGGGACGCGAACTGGAGCCGCTGCGCATGGCCCGTCCGTTGGTCTTCAACCCGAGCTCCCGCGCCGAGGCATTGTCCAGGAGCCAGGTCTGCAGGACGCCGTCGGCGATCAGGGTCAGCGGATCGCAGCCGACACCCTCGCCGTCGAACGGGCGCGACCGCAGGCCGCGCCGGCGGCCCGGATCGTCGTGAACGATGATGCCGTCGCGAAAGATCTTCTCGCCGAGCTTGTCTTTCAGGAAACTTGTCTGCCGGGCGATCGAGGCGCCGTTGATCGCGCCTGTCAGGTGCCCGAGCAGCGAGCGCGAACAGCGCGGCGCATAGACGATGGTGCCGACGGTCGAATCGACCTTGCGCGGGTCCAGCCGCGCCACCGCCCGTTTGGCCGCCTGTTCACCGATCGACTCCGCCGATTCCAGATCGGAATAATGCACGACGGAGGAATATTCGTAGTCGCGTTCCATCGCCGTGCCCTCGCCGGCAACGGCGGTCGCGGACGTCGAATGGTGCGAACCGAGATAGGTTCCGGAAAACCCGTTCGACGTCGCCAACACCATGCCGCCCAATCCCCAGCCCGCGGACGCACCGCCGGAATTGGTAACGCCGGGCTGCGCCAGCATCGCCTCTTCGGCGCGCAGCGCGCGTTCCGACAGGGCTTCGCTGGAGGGCTGGTGATCGTCCAGGAGGTCGAGTTCGGCGGTGCGCGCTTCAAGATCGTCCCGGTCCGCGAGGTCGGCCGCATCCGCAAGACCGGCAAACGGATCTTCCGGCGCCACCCTGGCCATGGCCACGGCACGCTCGACCAGTTGATCGGTGTTGGAAAAATCGTTGCCGGAGACCGCGGCAACCTGTTTGCCGACAAAGACCCGAAGCGACAGGTCGTCGGATTCGGCGCGCTGCAATTCTTCTATCTTGCCGAGCCGCGCATCGGCCGACAGGGAGACGGATCGCACGACGACCGCGTCCGCCGCGTCGGCGCCGGCGGTCATGGCTTTTTCAACGAGAACTTGCGCACGCTGTTCGAGCGCCTTGGTTTCGAGCGGATTGCTCACATCATTGCCTTTTGATCGTTGCCCGCAGGGTCGGGCTGGGCTGCTTTTGCATGGCCCCCGCGGGGACCGGCCGGGGCGTGCACGCTTTACCGCGAAACCGCCGGCCCGGCAAGCAGTCTGGCAATCGCGGCGGGCTCGGGGACGGAAGCGGCGATCTGTACAGTCCGAACGATAAAATTAGCACCCCGTTTACCCATTGATACTTCGATAACCCTCTCAAAAATCTAGGTTTTTTTAACCAATTCCCTTAAGGCGAATGAGAGCGGGCCGGGTTAGTGTTGGCGCATCAGGGAAGCAGACCAAAAAAACATAAGCTGCTTGAACGATAAATAAAGAGGCGTCAGACATGAGAGTGGGACAAACCACTCCCCTTCAGGCGGAACATGCGTTCCGCCTGAACCCTTTTTCCTTGCCCGCGCGCTTTGAGGCGGTTTCCGCCGAACCGGGCGCGGCGCAGGCATCGGTCTATCTCGATCAAACGGTTGCGATCGTCCGGCGTACCGTCGCCGGTCTGCCGCTCAACATGAAGATACCGATCAAGATGTATAAGGGCGTGGGCATCGAATACGACGTGGCCGAAGACGGCACGCCGGCTGTCGAGATTTTCCTCGTTCACCGCGATCCGGCGATGAACCTGGTCCTGTTTCGCGGCAATGATACGACCGATGTTTCCGCCGACTGGCAGGCCTGGGCCCGCATGTTCGGCCTGCCGCTGATGATCCGTTCGGAAAGCGGCGGGTTCAAGACCGCCAAGGGCTATTTCGGCAAGCTTGAAGTGTCGGATTGTCTCGAACGGCGCTACCACGCGCAGTTCGCCGAGCGGCGTCCGCGTTTTCTGACCCGGCGCAAACCCGGCGCAAAGGGCCCAAGAGAGAGTTTTTCCGGCCGCGAGATTATTGCGCGGACCTGATGCCGAACGGCCAATTCTGCCAGGGGTCCGGAGCAAACGCTTCGAACCCCTGGCGTTTTTTGGTTACGGATCAAATTACCTATATTTTTAAATGAGTTACGCTGGAATTCTTGGCCATGCGACAGGGATTCAATTGTTTCGGCCGATCCACTTCCTGTCGGTTTCGTGATGCGCGGCGCCCAGCATGTCGGCCAGCCGGCGATCGTCTTCACAGACAAACGTCTGCCGCCCAAAATCCAGAAACACGTTGCGGTCTTCGACCAGGCTTTTTTCAAGCGACCACCGAAAATGTGTCCCGGTCAATACGTGCGTATTGAGCGGGAAACATGCGGTTTATCGTAACTTCACAATTCTTCACACCGAACTGCGAATTGTGGAGACCGCCGGGTCGACACCAAAGCCACGCAGCAAGCTGATTGAGTAGAGGTCGTTCACACGAAGGGGGATCCGTCTGCGGTGCCGGGTGCGCTTCGCATTTAGCGACCAAGCGGCAGTGGATGTGTTCGAAGTCGGAGGTTCCGCAGAACGGACTAGCCCGGATATCAATGAGGCGGAGTTTGGCCCGCAACGGCCGGTTGGAGCCTTCTGCAGGCGCAATCTTTTCGGCGGTATCAGGAAATCACAAAGCATCGTCTGCAGTAGAGAAATTTCGCCACGCACGCCATCCGAGCAAGCAATTTGTACGCTATCACTCATGGCTTGAATGCCGCTTACCAACAATGCCAATGGACTGGTGTTGAAAATATTGCGCCCCGCGGGCATAAACACACCCATGAGTGTGTTTGTTTCTCCGCATGATCCAGAATGGAAACAGGCTTTCGCTCGAGAGTCAGAAGCCATTCGTCGCGCCTTGGGCGAAAACTCAATCCGCTTGCATCATATCGGCAGCACCGCCATTGCGAACATCCTCGCCAAACCAATTATTGATATGCTCGGTGTTGTGGACGATTTGGAAGCACTGGACCACCGAGGCCCGATCATGCAGAGGTTGGGATATGATGTCCTGGGAGCCTACGGTATTCAGGGGCGACGCTATTTTCGGAAATTTGATGAAGCAGGTCGTAGAACGCATCATCTTCATGTTTTCGAGCACAAATCGCCTCACATAGAACGTCATCTGGCTTTTCGTGATTATCTTCAGCAAAATCCATCGAAGGCAGCCGAGTATTCCAAGCTTAAGGCGCGGGTGACTTCCGATGGCGTCATTTCTTGGAACGACTATATGGATGCCAAGGACCCGTTCATCACCGCAACTGAGAAAGAGGCCGTGGATTGGTATCGCCGGACCAAGCTGGGCTGCAGCCGTCAATAACAGCACTGAGCGGTCGCTTTACACCATGTTCGATGATGTCAGATCGACTTCGTGGGTGGCATCGTTGTCGCCAACAGCCGTAAAGCCTAAGTTCAGATAAAAGATCGCTGCTTGATCAGAAGTCGTGTACAAGCGTACCCGCGAAAAGTAGTTTCCAGCATCCGCCAACAAAGCGGAGACGAGCCGATGTCCAATCCCCAGTCTGCGATGTTTGGAACTGACAAACAAGTGCCGAAGACGGCCTGTTTGATCGTTTGCGTAAGGGTCCCGATTGAGGCCGCCAAATGCAACAATCTGATCTGACAAAAACGCACCAAAAAGCTTCTCGCCATTCCGGTCGAATTGATTTGAACCCGCTGCCCATTCATCAATCAGCCGGTCGACAAACGCAAATCCCTCACTGCGCGCTTCCAAAAGCAACGGCTCAAGGTCGCATTCGTTGAGTGATAGTGGGCGAATTTTTACTGTTTCGGCCATGAGCTCCGCTTGTAACCTTCACTATCGGATGGTTGAATTTCGCTTACGAACCGTATCATGACATGAAAGGAAGTTTGATTGGCGATCCCTGATCAGTTTCGAATTTACGAGACCCAACATTGGCTCGTAAATCATCGAGTCGATACAGCTCTCCCGGGCTATCTCATGGTTGGCCCAACCACGTTTGCCAATGACCTCCCGGAGCTACCCGACGCAGCGCTTGTATCATTGGGCGTAGTGTTGGCGAAAGCGCAACGGACGCTACAGAGCGTACTGCGACCAAGTCGAGTTTATGTTGGACGTTTCGGACACAGCTCAGGATATCCGGTACACTTCCATATAATACCTATCTACGAATGGGTGGAAAAACAATTCTGGAAGGACTCTCGATACCGCGTGCTCGAAACCTTCAGCGAAAGCAGTAATGACAAGGCAACGGATGGCGCCGAGTTGACATTTTTTGTGTGGCGGGAGTTTTGTGAGAGACCAGATCCACCGCCAATCCACGGCCCCTCGGTTATGCAGGTAATTGTCGTGCTTCGAGAAAGCATGCGGTGATCAAAGCTGCGGTTCTCGTGTAATAGAATTGGCAACGCCATAAGATCGCGACAGCCCCTCACGGCAGAAATTGGCCCGTTTCGGACATATTGCGTACTGCAGATTAAAATATCAATATGTGAGCCTTCGTCCGAATTTGGCGGTATTGCTCTTGTAGACTAGGGCCCGCGCGACCGCATTCATGTCGTCTGCTAATCAAGCTGGCTCTGGTTAGAAATGGGCGTCTAGTCCCCCATCCTCACTATTGTATTTCTCAACCCACTTGCTTTATGTTAGAAGGAACCCACGCGCATTAGGAGGTTGTTTTGCGGTTCACGAAGCTATTATCAGTCAGCGCTCTACTTCTGTTTTTTGCAAACCAAGCACTCGCGGAGGATTGGGATTGCCCAAAAATGGACTCTGAAATTGTAGCTGGTGCGTTTAATTTTGCATACAATTCGTGGACGTGGACACATGAGAACGGCCATCGACTATGTCATTGTGTAAGAAACAAATCTACGAGTGGCTTGTTCGTGGACTGGAACAACACTTCACTTCGAGGCTTTGTAAAGCCAAATGAGACTAATTACGTGATGACGACTTACGAATTTCCAAAATTTAAGTCCGAAAAAGCAACACTATGGTACGGTTCGAAGCCAAGTAAACTGGAAGTTGACACTGTTAGTTATGACCCTAAAATCGTTACACAAGCTTCAACACCAAAACTAGAGACTGTAGCCAAGACGAGCGCCCCTCTCGAACTCCTCGATAGGATAAGGTCCGAATCGGAGCTCATGACGGCTGCAGCATCTTCACCACAAATTCTTCAAAATATTTCGATGAAATTTTCGTCTTCAATTGATCATAAAGCGAAAGTTATCCGCTATTCTTGTAGTTATGAAATTATGCCAACAGTATTAAGTGGTTGGGGCGGTGAGTATTTGTTGGGATTTGACGACCCAAAACTCAACCTCGCAATGTTTGGCACAGACGGGCCTGTTGCATTTGCGCAAGGCAATTTGTACAAATTTGTCAGTTCAGATCAACGAGAATTCGAAAGAGGGCGAAACTCATTCGTGTTTTCTTCCGAACTATCAAAAAATGAAGAAGAAACCTCGATCAAATCCGGTTTATTGAAATTTTATTCTCCCTTCGGCTTCGCTGTCGCACAGCTTCCTGTTCGCTACTATTCGGCTGATTGAAGCGTGGAGTTGCCTGACCCCAAAAAATGGATCTTGACAGGCTTTGCGGCGTTACTTGCCCCTTGGCAGGATCAAGTTACTTCAATCGAGTTGATCAGCCAATATTTTCAACCTCAGATTAGCGTTGCTGCAGCTATTTTGGGAGCGTTCCTTGGGATAGCCTTTCTTGCCTATTTTAAGAGTCAATCAAAGGCAAGAATAAGTAGGAAACTTTTGATATCAGCTTGTATCTTTGTTGCTTGCGTAATTTTCTGCTTGGGATTGCACTCTACAGTAGATTCGATCTGGTTTCCCGATCAAACAATGACAGCAGTTCTGAGAGTTGTCTGGCCAGCGATTTACATTTGCACAAATTTGGCACTTGCTACGAGCGTTGCCTTCATCATTCTGGTTTTTTGGAAAGAAAGCTAACCAAGCTCAATAGTCCGGAATTGGCACAAAGGAGCCGGTCACATATTCCCCTCACCCTGCCGTATAGAACTCCGTCCGGGTTTCCCAGTGCGGGTGACGTTCAAAATTATCTACGCCCGAAGCCTTGGTTCATTGTTCCCGCCAGATGCCTGTCGACGCTGCCCTGAGCCGCCCGGCGCGCTCTTTCAACAAACGCGTCTCTCGGTTGGGGTTGGGCGCGAGTGCAGGCATGTACGCTATTGTGGCCGCGTTTCCCTTCCTCAAACCCGCAGAAATAGATCATTAATCCAGTACCTGCGTAGGGAAGCAGGAATGTGAGATACCAAAAACCGCTTCGCCCAGAATCACGCAATCGATTGAGACAGGCAGAAAAATTCATATAAATCATCCCCAAGAGGACTAACAGGAACATACCTGCTTCGCCTGGGGTGCGTAAGCCGCCGGCTGCCGATGAACCAGCGAACAAAAGGGCTGTCATGAACAACCCACCCAGCGCCAACACCAGGATAGCGGCTTGCAACATCCACCAGTGACCGCGTCCAATTTGTCCATGGAAAGGATTGAAAAGGTAAGACATGACGATCTCCCAATTGTGTCGGGACATCAATACGCTTCGGATTTAAACACTCTCGCAATAAGCGTGGTATATGGAGAATTTATCTCTTGAGGTTGATTAGAAATATTGTTCAAAGTTCCGATTTCTCCTCCGGCGGGTCCACGCCCGACCGCCGCATAAGCCTCGGCTCCAGTGCGTTCAAACGTCGTTCCATACTTCCGAAGCGCCGGTCGTATTGTTGCCGGTTCCGGCCCGCGTCGGAACCGTGTAGTGATCCCCGACGCCACTCTTGAGCGTCGCGATATCCTGCTGCATCTGCTCCAGCTTGACGTTGACCGTTGCGTTCTGTGCCGGAATGCCCCGGACGATAGCGCCGATACCGAGAACACCGGCTGAGGACGCGGACACCGATCTGGAACTTGAGCCGGACAGGGAAATTGACCCGGATTTTTAACCAAGCCTCGGGTCGATTTATTGCGTTCGACAAACCGCATGGGCTTATGGTGGCATGGACGACATCGAAACACGCGACCATGTCGAAGCTGAACAAAGTGATCACCACCCCCTATCAGTTCCCCAATGCAGACGATTTACCAGTCTCCGCGTTGAAGCCCTGCGCGCTTCACAATCGATACAGCGAAGACCTGGGCCTGAGAGACTAGATTTGTGACTATTGCCTGCATCTGGGAACCTACTGAGGGTAGATTGATCAGTCGGAATGCTATCGCCGGCTATCAGGAGGAGACCTGCCGGTTCGACCGACTGCAGTATTCGGTCGATCCTGACCCTGAACGGACATTCGAAATCAAGTAATCGAAATTTGGGAATGTGGAAAAATTACCGCATTGAGAACTGTCAAATACGCACATTGCGGCCATCGGCAGTTCTATTACTGTCAATTATGATCAAATGCTACAAGATATCCAACAACTGGATCGGATGCTCACAAAATTGGTTGACACCTGCATCAGCAAGTTCTTCTTTGCTGCCATATCCATATAGAACACCAACTGAACGCATCTCGTTGTTAACAGCACCAATTATGTCGTGACTTCTGTCACCAACCATCACCGTATCTGCAGCTGAGAGCTGCTTCTTAGACAGCAACCAAGCAAGTAGTTCAGTTTTGTCAGAGCGCATTCCGTCCAATTCTGAACCGAATATGGTTTCAAAATAGTCAGCTAACTGGAAATAATTGATTATTCTTTCTGCGTATATGGTTGGCTTACTGGTCGCCACGAACATGCGGTTGCCGTCTGCAGAGAATTTACTCAGCACTTCAACTATGTCGGGGTATATTTCGTTTTCGAACAAGCCCACCTCACTAAAACGCTCACGATAGACATCCAAAGCTATCTTGGCATCATCAAGATTACCGACTAATTTTTCAAAACTTGCTAATAGTGGCGGGCCTATACACCACTCCAGCTCGCGGTCATTTGTTGGGCCTTTGTAGCCGAGTTGTCGCAGAGCATAACGAATCGAACCGATAATTCCCTCTTTTGGATCAGTCAGTGTGCCATCTAGATCAAAACAAATAGCCATAACGAAGTATCCGATACTGGTTGCCTGTTTCAACAGTTTTACAGATCGAGGCCGTGTTTACTTTGAATCGCCTAAGGCGAATAGCCCAGTAGAGAAAGAACGTAATTGACTTGTATGAGCCAGGAACAGGCATTCGCTGCATTATCAAAGAATGACCGTTCCTAGCACTCACCTGCCGGCCACTGGGGGAGCGAAGATCGGCAGTTGCTGAGCGGAGACCGGTCAGTCAGAGGAATGTCGGCGGTTACCAGACGGTGAGCTGCCGCTTCGACCGCGTGCGTGACCGGCGAGTCGTGGCCCGACGCGGTCATTTGAAATTGGCTTAGCGGACAACAGCAATGCGGGACAATGCTGACATCTGATCAAAAGAGCAGGCTTCACGCCAGGACTTGATCGCGGCTTTTGGGGAACAAGAAGGCGACCGGGTTAGCCCAACCTTTGACACCTCGTCATTATCCGACTGTATCCAGTCGTTTCATTGCCTTTGTTCACCTCTAAAGACATGAAATCAGGGTTTTGCGGTTGCGATGCAAAGAAAAACTGCGTCATTTCTTGCGTAATCGGGAAACCATTCGACCGCGCCCAGGCCTGCATTGCACCGCCGTTAATCTGACCCAATACAACAACATTGCCTTGATCGATTTGCCATCGTCCTGAGGCCTGGAACGGAAACGTGCCCCATTGCGCGGTGTCTTGGCCTTGTGCCTGCGCCGATCCATTGGATGCCAAGGTCAGCCTGAATACTTGTTGCATATTCGTTGGGGCTACATTGCGTTGCGTCAGGTTGCTGAGCTGTTCACAGTTCCACGTGCTGGGCACTGGAACATTTGATTGTGACCGGGCGTCTGTGGCCCCGATAAGTCCAACGCATATGGCGACAGCGCCAAGCAAAGATCTCGCAGTTTTCATGACTTGCTCCCTCTTATCCATATCCGAATGCTATCGAATAAAATGGAACGCCGCACTACCCGTTTGAGGAATGTGATAAATGAAACGCGGATAGCGTTGAACTTCAGACTATCTCCAGATTATTGCGCTGCACCATATTGTAGATTGGGCTCGAAGCCGGTTTTCGCTGCAAATCGACGAATGACTGCTCCTCGCACAATGCCGAAGACCCGCCGCGCTCCCATCCTCGGCAGATGTTGAGGGCAGACCGGTCAGTCACCGGCCGCAATAAGGCGGCTGCCGCCACGAGCCTGTGCCGCAATCGTTCTGTTGCGGTTCCTCAAAAGACAATCGCGCAGGCCTCGGCGAACTCCGGCATGGTGGCCGGAACCGGCTTCGGAGTTGCGGGCAAACGGGGCCTTTCCCTGTCCCGGCCGGGCGCGAACGCTCCGACAGTGTTTCCGACGGCAGGAGGCCGGTTTGTTGACCGACCGGGCACCGGACCCCATACTGGTGCCATGAAAGTCAGCGAAGTCACCGATGACAGACTGGTGCTTGTCGACAGACAGTTGGACAAAAAACTTGCGACCGCCGCTGTTTCGGCAATCCTGCTTTTTCTCGCCTACGAGTTTTCCGTAACCGGCGATTGGCTTGTTGCCGCCATCCCGGTTTTGATTGCGATCGCCTTGTGGCTCTATGTCTGGTTCACCCTCGTCAACTCGGAGTTCACCTTCGACAAGACCACAGACAGGGTTCGGCTGGTCGTGCGCAGCCACAGCGGCACCCGGGAATGGGACTGGAAACTGAGCGACATAAAGACCACCACTGTCAGCACCGTGAGCGACAGCGCGACCGACACCGTCAGGAGCACCACCAAACTCCCGGTTTTCGTGATGAAAGACGGAACGAGAGTGCCGATGCGGCCTTATCATTCCGCCGGTTCGCAATCGTGGAAGGCAATCGAAGCGATCCGGAAGTTCCTTGGCGACGACAATCGCGATGACTTTCCGGTCGGGTGGCTTTTCGATGACTGAAGCGTGTTGCGTTGAACCGGATTCAATGAACGCGCTTTGATTTTTCAGTGACGCACGTTGTTATCGTTCACTCTGAGGCAGATTGAACGCAACAGGGGGTAATGTGGCTGCGTCACAATTTCAGGACCTCGCTCTCCGGTTCAGGGTTTTGGTGGACAACCTGACAGGGGCCGAAAATACCGATTTCCGTGGTTTCGCCGCTCAAATCAGGGGGATGAAACCCATCGGCCTCATCCTGAGGCTCCGCTCAAGATGAGGTCGAGGACTATGAACATCGTTGCGTCCTGGGACCTTTTCGGCAGCTTACGCGTCCTTGAGATGGTTGGTGAATTTGTTTTGTGACGCGGCCGGATCAACACCGACGGTGAGAAATTCCGTCCGGAAACCGGGGCCGATTTCCGACCGGAAATCCGTAACGGCCTCGTTGGCTACCGATATTTCGCCGCGGTGATGAACTCGCCGAAAGCCTCGCACCAGACGAGCACCGTCGTGTAGGCGTCCAGGTCGATGCCGGCCGGCACATCCAGGATGAAACCGTCAAAGGTGTCGACATCGCCAATGCGCACAGCCCCATCCCTGACCTTCAGGAATTGCGCCTCGTCCTCGACAAAGTCCTTCACGAGATAAAGCTTGTAATCGGGCCCGGGCGCCAGGCTTCCCTTGTGCGCGATCTGACCGGGCTTGAGGCTGATTGTGCCCTCGCCCCAATGCAGAAAGTCGCTGCCCTTCAGGTCGCGCGTGAATTCGGCGGAATAAAGCGCGCCTTTGGCGGATGCCGCCAAAGCCGCCTCGTCCGGGGCATCCGGCGCGGTCAGGATCGGCAACAGGTAAATGCCAAGCGCCACGCCGATGCCAAGCATCACGCCATGGCTCGCCAACAGGATCATTTTCCGCATCATTCGATCATCTCGCCTTTTGTGCCCGATCCGGCCGGACCGACAGTGGGAAAGTGGGGATTGTTGACGAATTGTCCAGCCCGGCCGGCATATGGTAGGCCGACCGGCGATACCGGTCATCAGACTATCCGTTGCCCGACGCACAGACCAGAACCCGATATATTGCTCACACCTGGCGAAAAGATCGAGCATGAGAACAAATATCTGCTCAAAATCGAAATAAATCTCGTATTCAATACTTACATGACATCACTCCCCGGATTCCGGTTCCGGCAAGAAAACCGGAGGCTCGGCCGCACGCCGTGCCTCCGCCCGTCAGCGAACGACGTTGATGCTCCAGAACTGGTCATCGGGAGACGGCAGGTCCGATGCATAATGAACTTCTATCCTGACCCTGCGATCCGCCCGTCGCGGGATGCCGAGCCTGATCGTGCCGGCTTCGCTGCGCCATTCGTAGGCCCTGACGACGCGGCCGGAATTGATGTCGGCGAACGGATCCCGTGAAAACGTTCCCTCCTCGTAGGCGATACCGGGTTGTCCGAGCATGCGCGACAGCAGGTCACGGACCCGGTCAAGGGTCCTGGCCACGGACTCCCGACTGCCGGTGTCATCGAGGTCGACGATGACGACCGCGCGCCGCAGCCGTCCGGCCCGGGTCGAAACGACAAGCCGCTGGCGATTGGCGAGGCGCGGAAACGCGACGACTTCGTAAACCAGATTGTCAGCGACACGCGAAGGCGACGACAGGCCGTCGGCAACCAGTCGGGTCGTGACGTCGGCAGCCGGCACGCCAGGCCGCAGGGCCGCGAAGTTAATGCCATCGGCCTGCAGAATTCCGGTCTCCGGCCCCGTTTCGCCATCCGGCAGCGAACCGTCTTCCGGCAGAACGAAGCGCCCCTTGGCCTCGCGTTGGGCCGGCTTGTGCAGGGCCAAGGTATAAAACAGGCCGATTTTCCAGGATTCGGTATCCGCGCCCGGACTGGGATCACGGCTGTGATATTCGCTTTCCAGGCCGAACGTGTGCCGGCCCCTGTGCAGGAGATAGCGGCCGGCAAGGCTCGATGTCCAGGTGTCGATGCCACCGGAAAACCCGGCGTCCTGGCTGGTCAGACTTGCGGAAAAGTCAAGCGCGTGACCGTTGCGGGCCAGGGTCAGATTGAGCCCGGCGCCGGTGTCGGTCTGCGGGGACAGGCCAGAACGATCGCGCACAAACAGTTCCGGCGCGACAACACCCTGCCAGCCGGCAAGCGAAAACGGCTGGTCAAGCCCCAGCGAAAAGCCGCCCGACCGTGTATCGACGCCATTGCGGTCGGTGAAGACCTGACCGTTCAGCCCGATCCGCAGGTTGGCTTTTTCCAGCACCGGAAGGGAGATATCGGCACGCGACGACAAGCTGTCATTGTCGATGCTGCGAAACTGGTTCCTGGAGCGGGAGTAGAACATGTCGACCGATCCGCTGGCGCCCGCAACCAGCGCCTGCGCGACCGGCCCGCTGACATTCAGTCCCGTGGTCCAGGTGTGCGTCTCGTTGCCGCTGTCCAGTGCGTCGATATAGTGCTGGCCGCGGCCGCGCAGCAGCAACCCGTTGTCGAACCTCCAGCCTGCCCGCGCCTCCACGCTCTGGCGCGCCGACGCCACGACACCGCCGTTCGGCCGATAGTCCTGACCGTAGCGTTCGACCATCACGCCGTAGGTCAACGGGCTTGAAGAATCATATCCGTCAAGCGAGGCGAACAATCCGAGATCCGTTCTGCCACTGGATGTCCCGGCCCCCAGCGCATGGTCGCCCGCGAATTGTCCGACCTCCGCTTCGGCGGTGAGGTGGTGCCCGGCGACTTCCAGCCGTTTCTCGCCGGCCAGCGATCCGACGACCTGTTGGCGCTGCCGGAGAGTGCCATCGGCGGCGCGGTAATTGTAGATCAGATTTCCGATAAGGCTGGTGTTGTCGGATAATCCAAACAGATAGGACGCGCCGGCGTAAAGGTCCGCCTCCGGTTCGAAGCGGCGATAGAGTTGCGACGGCTGCCCGGCAAAAACAAGCAGGGACTGGGAGACGGACGCGCCCTGGAATGGCTGTATCTCGAGCGACGCGGCGCGCAACGACCGGCTCAATGTGCGCGGACTGGCCTGGAGGAACTGGTCTCCCGCCTCGAAATGGAAGGGAACGAAGCCATCGCCCTTTTCCCAGATGGCGTTGAAACGCTCGACGACCAGCCCCTTGTCGCGTGACAGTCGATAATCGGAATCGTTCAGGACGCCGGAAAATCGCGTGCTGATGAACTCGTAGGGCGAGAGGGCGGACCGGGCACCGATCTCGAAATCGGAATAGGCCTGCGAATTGAAAAACGGATAGACCGATTGGGTCCGGTCGCCTTTGGCCCGGAAATAATCGAACCGACTGGACACAAAGGCGTTTATGTCCCATTTCGCAAGCGGCAGGCGATCCTCCGACGCCGGCGCGGGCAACGGATCGAACATGAACAGCGTTGCAATCAAGGCCACGGCAAGCGTGCCGCTCAACGCAGGGCGTGCGTGGGACCGAAGGCCGGTGCGGAGCTGACGGTTCATTTTTTCCGGACCCCCATCGTGACCTTGAAAATGTATTCGGCATTCGTCTCGATGCGCCGCAGCCCGAAGCCGGGATCGGTGAATTCGATCTGGATGCGGGCTCGCGCGGCAACGCGGCTGACAACGACAAAGCGGCCGCGCCCGATGGCACGGGACGACTGGTCCAGCGTGTCCACACCCTGAATGCTGACGAGCCGCAGCCGCGCGTCGCGCGGCACGTCCTCGCTGATCGTGTTCAAAAGACGATTGCGGTCATAAAAGTCGCCGGCCAGGTGATCCTCCAGTTCGCCGCCGTTCCACGTTTTGAGGAAGTCCTGCAGCAGGCGGCTGACAATGGACCGAGGCAACCGGATCGGCTCGGGGACCGCCGAAAAGCCCTCGGGCAGGTCTTTCTGCACCGCTGCGGGTGTGCGGATCTTGTTGAATTTTCGGAACTGGGCCGCGTCCGCGATGTCGACGACAAACGCGCAGGCAAACCATAGCGCCAGGATTGCCCAGAACCGGGCCGCCGCGGCGAGAGGCTTTACGAGGATGCGGACCGCGATTGTCCCTGTGGCTCCCATGTCAGCTCACTCCCGCGCCGGAGATCGTGGCATGGCCGCCGCCGGCATCGCCTACGGTAAAGGTCACCGTCACCATCTGGCCGAGGGTCACATTGTTCAATGTGACCGAAACCTGCTGGCCGAGCGGTACGTCGAAATTGCCGACAGCGGTCTGGGCGGCATTCGCCGACACGGACACGAAGCGAAACGGCGATTGCCCTGCTTGCACGTTGAAGATCACCAGCTTGCCGACGCCGGCCTGAATGGTCGCCAGAAGAAGTTCGCTTGCGCCGGCAACCGCATCGGCAACGATGCTCGGGGCGCTGGAGCAAAAGCTGTTGTCGTTGCCGACCGCTATGGCCGCCGGTCCCTGGGGAGCGTTTCCGGTCGATGCCGAAGGATTGCAGGCCGTTGGACCGGCAGGCGGGGATGGAGGCGGTGTCGGTGTGGGTGCCGCCGGCACCATCGGCGCGGGTTGCGGCGCGGGTTCCGAAGTCGTCATCTCGACGGGTGCCGGTTCCGGATCCGGTTGCATCACGACGACGATTTCGGGCGGCGTGAACCGGCCGCCTTCGAAAATCTGTTCGAGCATTTCCGGATTGAACGGCGACCCGTCCGGCACCTGTTCCAGTTCCACGCGGGCCCATTGCACTTCATAATCGCCGATGCCGAAGCCACCGGGCGGAACGCCGCCCGGCAACGGCACCGCGATCCCGGGCCCCGGTCCAGGCGGCCTGGGTTTCGGCAAAGGACCGATCGCCAACGGTTGCGGCTTGTCGTCACCGCCCTCGTCGCCGCACTTTTCCTCGATATCTTCCGCGAACTGTTCCGTGTCCTTCCGGTATTGGCCGGTCGTATCCTTGATGAAACTTTCAATGGCGCCGCGTCCGGCCGCGCAGGCCAGTTCGCTCGGCACAAGCAGCGGCAAGGCAACGAAGGCGATGACAAGCGCCAGGAGAGATGAAACAACGCGACTGCCAGGCACTTCACCCCTCCGACGAACATTTCGAAAAGGGGACAGACACCCGAAAGCCAACCGCACAATACACGCGGCCGCCGCGCGATCCTGACCGAACCTCTGACATTGTTGGTACGCCCCCACATGGACGGCTTTGCCGTCTTCTCAGTCCGGCACTAAATCACGCCTGCGGAACCGGCGCGCCGGCAGAACTACCGGGTCGGCGCAACAATTCGCACCTGACCCGTCAAAGGGGATTTTCCGGGCACTGATTGCCGAGGCCATGGCCGGGATCGTTCCGGAACAGGGCGGCGAAGGGCCCGTTGTTGGCGCTTACGAAACCCGGATCGCCCGGACCCGGAATTGGTGTTTCCGGAGCGGAGGAGACCGATGGGCCGATCGTTCCGGCCGATCCGCCGGGCGCGATCACCGGAGGCACACCATCGCCCGGAGGCGCGGCGGCGTCGATGACCTCGGATCGCCTGGCGACCACATCGTCGATCGCCTCACCGGTTTCCTTGATCCGTCTGGACACCGATTCGACCGCTTCTCGCGCCTCGGCAGCCGTCTTTGCCGGCACTTCGTAGACATCCTTGAAAGCGGCTTCCAGTTTTTTTGGAAATGTGGCTACGCCGGGCGCAAACAGTTCGTCGTGCAGCCCTGAGAACTCGTTTTTGAGAACGTCCAGATCGATGTATCTGTGGAGTGAGCCTGCCGCGCCACCCCCTCCATAAGCAACGCCGGCATTCTGGGCATAACGGCCGCCATCGGCGTTGTCGAACGCCTGAATGAGCTGCTGCTGGCGGAGCGTGGCCGTGGTTTCGGCATCGGTTGCACCTTTGATACCCGGCTTCACCTTCACGACATCGTCGTAGCTTCTGGCAAAGGCGGTATCCAACGCCGCGACCTGCAGCTTTCCCGCTTCATCCCTGACGAAAGCGATGTTGTCGAGTTTGAAATCGCCCCAGTATACCTGCTTGTCCAGCATGTCCTTCAGGAATCGCAGCACCGCACGCTGGTGTTCCAGAGGCAATTTCCCGGTGTTCGGATCCCGTCCATTTTTCTTGAAATAGCTCCCCAATTGTTTCTCTTCAAGCTTCGGGCGCTTGATCCATTGGTAGGCTTTTCCCGAGTTCGGATCGACAACCGCACCTTCGCCAACAACCTTGACTGTGCGCAGTCCGCCGCTCTCCAGCGCAGCCGCGCCATCGAGTTCAAGCTTAACGCCATCCTTGATATAGGAGATTTTGACGGCTTCCTGGTTCGGACCTTCTCCTATAAACACGATGTCCGCTGTTTTTCCTTCGGTGACAAGCCCGCCCTTCTGGACATCCCACTCAACCTCGCCATTGGGGATGCCGTTTTTGTCAACCGTTTCGAACCGGACCTTGCCGCCCTCTTTCGTCGATCCCTGAATCCCCTCCGGTCGTTCGCCAACGGCGAAATCCCGCGGCACCACCGTCCCCGTTGCGTCGTCGACGACCGTAGCGTTCGGGCGGGACGAATCAGGAAAGTCGTCGAACGCAGTTTCATCCGGAGCATCGGCGCGCTGCAGAGCGTCGGCGCTGTCGAAACCCGCTTGCTGGGCAAGCGAATCGTCAACCGCCGTTTTCAGACTGTCGCCTTCGAGACGCGTCAGTTGCCCCTCCGCGACCAGTGTATCGACGGCATCCTTGACCTCGTCCGCCCGCCGGAGCGTGCGGTATGCATCCGCGCCGGCCTCCGTCAGGTCCTGTTCGATGTCCTCGATCCGGCGAAGCGTTTCGAGAGCGCCAGGGTCGCCGGACTGCGCCTTGCGGCGCACGGTTTGAACCAGGCCGGCTTCATAACGCGCGCGCCTGGCCGCTTCCGCCGTCTCCGCGGCCTTGTCCTGCAATTGCTTGAGTTTTGCCGCGAATTTTTCCGGATCCCTGGCGGCACGGTTTTTCACAAGACGCTGGAAATTGCGCAATGTGGCGCGGTCGGAGAGCGAGTCCTGAATGGCTTTCAGCGCAGCGGTCTTTTCCGGCGAGAGACCGGTAAGCTTCCTGGAGAGAGCGCCAATCCGTCCGGCCAGGTTCACCTGGGATTCGACGGCGCCGCCCACGCCGAGTTCAAGCAGGAAGGTCCACAATTGCGTCGCGGCCCGGCCCTGCTCGAGCGCCTCCTTCACCTTGCCGTTCGCTTCGTGGAACCGCCGGAACGCCTCGATATCCTGTTGCGCGTTGCGACGGCCGAAGGATTTGCCCTCCTCGTAGAGACGGACGAATTCCCGCGCTCCAAGCCCTACTGTCCCCTGCACGGCGCTGCCGGAAAATTCCTCCAGCGCCTTGACGAGCTCGCCTCCGGCGATGGTCTGCTTGAGCGCCCTGTAATCCTGGCCGATTTTGGCCCGGTCGGTGAACAGGAGATAGCTCGGGATGTCGTGGACAACACCCTTCAACAATTGGGCGGTGCCAACGACAATGCCCTCCCCCGCTCCGAAGATTGTCTCCTTGGTGAATTTCGCCGCGGCATAAAGATCGGTCTGGAACGTGTCGATGCCAACCTTGCCGCCGGTCAACACACCAAAGAGCTGGCGCACCTCATGATAGTTCGCATCGGCGACGGCTTCCTCGGAGGCCCGCAACTGACTGGCGAACGTGCGCCCGTCGATTTTCCAGAGCGGTTCGAACAATTGCAATCTGTTCTTGTTGTCGTCGAAGCCCGGCAATCCGCGCGGCAGCGGCAGTTTTAGAAACTTCAGATCCAGTCCGGGGATGTTCGGCCAGGCGACGCCGGCGGTTTCGGCCCGCGGCGGTCCGCCGATGCAATGTTCATAGGTTCGGCTCCACCAGGCATCGGACAGTTTCGTCTGCAGTTCTTCGCCGATTTCTGCATAGTCGTTCGCCGTCTTGAAATCGCGGCGAATGCTCATGTTCAGCTCGCCGATCTTGGCGTCGTAGCGGCGTTTCAACGCCTTGTCGGCGAGCAGGTCGTCCCACTCGTCGGCAAGGGTGCGGAACCGGCTCTGGGCGCTCTTCAGGTTGTCGATGTCGATGGATTTGAACAAGAGGCGGTCCCAGGCGACGCCCGGCGCGATCATCAGGCTGCCGCCCTTGCAGGGATGGGTGTAGAGAACCCGCCGCTCCTCCGCCTGTTTCAGGATCCGACCGTACCGGCCTTCAAGCTTGTCGATGCGGGACGAGAGTTCCTTCAGAATGCCGCGATCGTCCTTCAGAAAGTCCGCCAGCCTGCGGATCGTATCGTCCCGCTTCTTCGCCCAGTCGTCGTAGGTGTCGAACACGTCCAGCATTTGCCGGCGCGGCGCGTCGCAGGGTTGTTTGACCTGTTCGCGCCGGCGCTCCAGCTCCTTGAACAGTTCGGCGCATTCCTCATTCGTGTCCGCTTTGACCCTGGTCGCCGGGATCAGGCTCTTTCTGTGAGCCTGATCCTGTTTTCTGGCATTTTCCTCCAGCCAGGGAATGATCTTGTGCGGCACAAGTTCATCCGGGCTGTCCGGTTCGTCCGGCAATTGTTCGCAATCGACGATGCTGCAGTCGATGCCGGCCGGCGCATTGCCCGCGCGTTCGACGGCCGGCCGCGGCGGACGGCGGGCCCCGCACCCGTAGATACCAATGGACTTGGCCGTCGTCGGAACGGCCGCGTTGGGCGCACGCGGCGCCGCGTCCGCAAGCGTGGCCGTGAGCCGGTAATTGCCATCGCCGATTTCGGCGGGATCGAAGCCGAAGCTCCTGCCCTGCCCCTGTTTCAGGACATTGCCGTTGAAAACGAGCTGCCACTTGACGAGCGCCGTCGGGCGTTCGTCGTCGCGCCCCCAGACCGGGGTGCCGGCTTGCGTGACCCGGCCGAAGCGCGCAAAGGCATCGAATGTCACGGGCGTGCAGATGCTGCCCCCGGCGCGGGTCTGCGTCGGCTCGATACGCTCCGCATTGGTCTGGATCGTTGCATAGGATGGCGGCCCGTTGGCGCCGGCCTCGTTGCGCCGGATCAGCAATTGACCGATGATTTCGTCGCCGACGCCGGCAATTGGTTCCGCCGCGCACCGGATCGAAACCGAGAAGGTGGCCGGAGACGGGCGAAACCGCAGACCGGACTCATCCGGCAGATCGGCATGCTGCAGGGCCGCTTCGAGAACGTAGTCGCCGTCGGGCAGGCGTGTTGGATCGATGCCATAGGTGAAAGCCGATCCGGCCTGTGCAACGATTGCGCCACTTGTCGATTTCAGGGTCCAGGAGGCGGCGTAGGCGGAAAGCTCGCCCTGCCGGCCGGCGGCGGACAGATCCGTCTCTCCGATCAGTTCGACCCGAAGGGCGCGCGCCGAAACAAAGACACGGTCGCGGCATGCCGCCCCCTCGCCGGTTGGCGGCGACCCCGCGACCGACCGTCGTCTGGCCAGCGTGAGTCCGGTTCCGCCGTAGCCCGGCGGCGCGTCGATCTGGATCGAGACATAGGCGTTGCGGCGATCGTTCGCCGGATCCCGTACCACGATCGTGCGAACCATCGTCTCGACGCCGGCCGGTCCGCGCGGCGTTGCCGGGCGGTCCAGCGAAACGGTGACCTTGTAGACCCCTTCGGACAGGGTCACTCCGGTCACGCCTCTGCCGGAAAAGACAGTCTCGCCATCGGTCGTTCGCTCAATATTGACCGAAATCCGATCGCTCGCCGCTGCGATCGGGCCGTCCTGCCCGCCGCCTTCACTCGCCGTGACATGCCCGTTGGACGTCCAGCCGAGGACACGCCTGAGAATGCTGTAATATTCCTCGACCCTGAACCCGATCGGGCTGCCGGCAATGTAGGCGGTGCCATTGGCGATGCGCGTTCCGTTCACAGAAAGCGTCGCGAAAGCCCAGTAGCGCCCGCCTTCCCAGCGCCTGACCAGACAGGCGGCCACGGCATCGCGCGCCGGGTCGCCGGAAGACAGGCCCGGTCCGGCTTCGGTTGGTCCGGCCCCGGTGCAAGCCTGCAGATCCTCTGCGTCGTAGATCGAAGAAAACAGGGAGTCCCCCGGGCGCAAGTCCGGACCGGCTTCCTGCACGAGACCCGGCAGCACGCCCAGCGCCAGCAATCCGCATGCAATGAACGCCGCCGGAACCAGCCGCGGCCGCCGTGCAAGAATCGCCATCTGTCAAACCATCTCCCGCGCATTCGAGTGCCTTGCCCGGTTTTCCGGGAAACGGCACCTAATCACAGGGATGGAAGGTTTGCGCCGGTACAAATACCGGGTCGCGCCGAAGATTTGTCCGCAACAAGTAGGCGCCCGGCTCGTGATTGTTCAAAGACAGCCGATCGATCTGCAGCGTGTCGCGTGAAAACGGATTCCCGCAACACGCTGCAGACCTATTGTTGCGCAAGTCGGTTTCGTTTGATCTGAGGCAGATCAAACGCGACATGCGTTGGTGTCCGGCAATGCCGGAACCCGCACTGTCGGCGGATTGGGCGGCCGCCCCTCTCTACCAGACGCCCGGTCCGTTGCGCACGAACGCATCGGCCATGAGACCGGCAAACAAGATCCAGCCGAACGTCCGGTTCGAGCGAAACAGCATGAGGCAATTGTCGGGATCGGATATGTCGAGCCGGCGCACCTGCCAGACCATGTGGCCGGCTGCGAGAACAAGGCCCGCATAGGCGAGCGGACCGGCACCGGCAAACCAGAACGCCGAGGAAAACAGAACCAGCGCGAGCGCGTAGAGACCGGTCAGCCATGTCCTGGTGTTTTCGGCAAACAGACGGGCCGTCGAGCGAACACCGACAAGGGCATCGTCTTCCTTGTCCTGATGGGCATAGATCGTATCGTAGGCGATCGTCCAGCTGATGCCGCCGCAATACAGAAGCACCGGAGCGACGTCCAGCCGGCCGAAAACCGCCGCCCATCCCATCAGCGCGCCCCAGGAAAAGGCGAGGCCGAGGAAGGCCTGCGGCCAGTCGGTGAACCGTTTCATGAACGGATAGATCGCAACGACCAAAAGCGATGAAATTCCGAGCGCAACGGCAAACCAGTTGAACTGCAACAGGATGACGAAGCCGGCGAGAGCCTGCAGAACAAGGAACAGTTTCGCCTGTTTCGTGCTCACCTGACCAGACGGGATCGGTCGCGACCGGGTGCGCTCGACCAGACCGTCAATATCCTTGTCGACCAGGTCGTTGTAGGTGCATCCGGCGCCGCGCATGGCGATCGCGCCGAGCAGAAACAACAGGATGTGCCAGGGGTTCGGCCAGGCATGGCCCGCCGCACCCGCCGCCAGCGCCGCAGACCACCAGCACGGCCACAAGAGCAGCCACCAGCCGATCGGCCGGTCCCAGCGCGCGAGGCGACCGTAGGGTTTCAGCCATTCCGGCGCACGGGTATCGACCCAATTGCCGTCGACCGCATCGGCAACGGCGGAAAACATGGAATTGGAGAGATGATGGCGCATGTCAGCTTGGTGCCGCGAAAACGCGGCGCGGTCAAGGAGACGATTTATCCCCGCCGCGCACCGGCAATACGACAAGTGTCTTTTGGTCAACGGGCGGACATGGTATCTGCGGCTGAACATCGACAAACCCCAGGACATTCGAGGCGAAATCTTGAACGTATTGCTGATCGGATCGGGCGGCCGCGAACACGCGCTGGCATGGGCCATGGCGAATTCTCCGCTCCTGACCAAACTCTACGCCGCGCCCGGCAATGCAGGCATTGCCGAGGAAGCCGAGTGCGTTCAACTGGATGTCGCCAGTCACCCGGCCGTCATTGACTTTTGCCGCGCGCAGGCGATCGATCTGGTGGTCGTCGGCCCGGAAGCGCCGCTCGTCGCCGGGCTCGTCGATGACCTGGAAGCGGCCGGCATCCGGGCCTTCGGCCCCTCGGCGGCGGCCGCGCGGCTTGAAGGGTCGAAAGGCTTTACCAAGGATCTATGCGCCCGCGCCGGGATTCCGACCGCCGCCTATCGCCGCTGCACCGAGAAGGCGGACGCCCTGGCCTATCTGGAGGGCCATGCCATGCCGGTCGTGATCAAGGCCGACGGTCTTGCCGCCGGCAAGGGCGTGGTGATTGCCGGAGACCGGGCCGAGGCGGAAGCCGCAGTCAAGGCCTGTTTCGACGGCGCGTTCGGCGCGGCGGGCGCGGAAGTCGTCATCGAGGAATTTCTCACGGGCGAAGAAGCGAGCTTCTTTGCGCTGTGCGACGGCGAGACCGCGCTGGCGCTGGCGACGGCCCAGGATCACAAGCGGCTTGGCGACGGCGACACGGGCCCGAATACGGGCGGCATGGGCGCCTATTCTCCGGCGCCGGTGATGACGGACACAATGATCGAACGCACCATGGCGGAAATCATCCGGCCGACACTGGCCGCCATGGCCGCCGACGGCACGCCGTTCAAGGGCATCCTTTATGCCGGACTGATGATCACCGAGACCGGACCGAGCCTGATCGAATACAATACGCGGTTCGGCGACCCGGAAGCGCAGGTGCTGATGATGCGGCTGAAGGACGATTTCCTGGTGCTGGTCAATGCGGCGGTCGACGGGACGCTGGAAAAAATCAGCGTGCGCTGGCACGACGAGCCGGCCCTGTGCGTCGTGATGGCGTCGGACGGATATCCCGGATCCTATGACAAGAACACGCCGATCAGGGGGCTGGACGGATCGGCAAACGACGAGACCGTCAAAGTGTTTCATGCCGGCACCGCGCGCGCGGGTGACGACCTCGTGGCAATCGGAGGACGGGTCCTCAACGTGACGGCGCTCGGATCGAGCATCGCCGAGGCGCAGAAAAACGCCTATGATCGTGTCGCGTCAATCGACTGGCCAAACGGCATCTTTCGCACCGACATCGGCTGGCGGGCGATCGACCGCGACGCCTGACAGGGAGCATTCCTCATGGATCTGGCCGATCTCTATCCGGGTTTTGAATCCGTCACACTGCCGGGCGACGGCGTCGATATCTTCTGCCGGATCGGCGGCAGCGGCCCGCCCGTGGTCTTGCAGCACGGCTATCCGCAAACCCATGCCGAATGGCATACGCTGGCGCCGGACCTTGCCAGGCATTTCACCCTGGTCATTCCGGACCTGCGCGGGTACGGGCAATCGGGCATCGCAAAAACCGTTCCCGGTCACATGACCTATTCGAAACGCGCCATGGCGCGCGACATCGTCTCGATCATGACCGCGCGCGGGTTCGACAGATTCTCCTTTGTCGGGCACGATCGCGGCGCCCGTGTCGGCTATCGGCTGGCCTTCGATCATCCCGAACGGATCCAACGCCTCGCCTGCCTCGACATCGTTCCGACCTATGACATGTGGACGGACTGGTCGGTGAAGCGGGCGATGCAGGTCTATCACTGGCTGATGAAGGCGCAACCGCATCCGCTGCCGGAAATGCTGATCGAAGGGGCGGCAAGCGATTATCTCGAGTACACGATCGCGAGCTGGACCAAAACCAAGGACCTGTCGCGCTTCGATGACCGGGCAATGGCGCATTATCACGCGATGTTTTCCGACCCCGGCCGGATCCACGCGACCTGCGAGGATTACCGCGCCGGACAGACCTGCGATTTCGAGATCGACCGGGAAACGCTGGCATCCGGCGCAACGATCGCCTGCCCGACACTTGCGCTGTGGGGATCGGGCGGGATTCCGGCGGAGGGCACGAGCCCGCTGGACGATTGGCGGAAATGGGCGCCCGGCATTGTCGGACATTCCGTCGATTGCGGACATTTCCTGCCCGAGGAAAATCCCGGCGCGACACTCGCAACCCTGTTGCCGTTTCTGAAGGGTGAGCGCGATGGACAAGATTGATCGCCAGGAGGCCTTTACCGGGACCAAGGACGTTGCCGACGCCCTGAAGTTCGACCGCGACGGGTTGATCGCCTGGCTGCGGGATCATGTCGAAGGGTTTTGCGAGCCGGTCGACATTACCCAGTTCAAGGGCGGACAGTCGAATCCGACCTACCTGATCGACACGCCGGGCGCCGCCTATGTGCTGCGCCGCAAGCCACCGGGCAAGCTGTTGCCGTCGGCGCACGCCATCGACCGGGAATACAGGGTGATGAAGGCGCTTGGCGAGGCCGGTTTCCCGGTGCCGAAAGTGTTCGGCCTGTGCGAGGACGACGCGGTCATCGGCACCGCCTTTTTTGTCATGGCCAAGGTCGACGGCCGCATTCTCTGGGAACCGGACCTGCCGCAGAGCGCGCCGGGCGAGCGCGCCGCGATCTATGACACGATGAACGCCACCCTGGCGCAACTGCATGGATTCGATCCCGAGGCGATCGGTCTCGGCGACTACGGCAAGCCGGCAAACTACGTGGCCCGCCAGATCGCGCGCTGGTCGAAACAATATCAGGCCTCGGCAACGGATCAGGTCGAAGAAATGGACCGGCTGATCGAATGGCTGCCGGAACGGGTTCCCGAAGCCGGACCGGCGCGGGTGGTGCACGGCGATTACCGGCTCGACAATCTCATTCTCGCGCCCGACCGGGCGGAAGTATCGGCGGTCCTGGACTGGGAATTGTCGACGCTGGGCGACCCGGTGGCCGATTTCACCTATCATTGCATGCAATGGCACATGCCGCGTTCCGAAACCGGCGCCGGCGTCGGTTCGCTCGCCGGTCTCGATCTCGAAGCCCTCGGCATCCCGTCCCTTGACACCTATATCGCGTCCTATGAACGGCGCACGGGATTTGCGGTTTCGCACCATGCCGACTTTTACTTCGCCTATAATTTCTTCCGGCTAGCGGCGATTCTGCAAGGCATTGTCGGACGGGTCCGCGACGGAACCGCGACCAACGAAAACGCCGCTGCCATGGCGAGCCAGGTCCGGCCGCTGGCGCAGACGGCGTGGCGGTTTGCGGAAATGGCCGGTGCATAGACCGACAGTCAGGATGGTGCCCCAATGAACATTCGCGACGGTGCAGAAATCGCAGCCATGGCAGCCAGGCTGGAAGCGCTGGGCAGTCCGGTGCGCCTGGAAGTCATGCGGGAGCTCGTCCGGGTCGGGGAACAGGGCCTCCCGGTCAGCGCCCTGCAGGACCGTCTGGACGTGGCGGCCTCGACATTGTCGCACCATCTGCGCAAACTGATGTCGGTGGATCTGGTTAACCAGGAGCGAAAGGGCACGACATTGCTGTGCCGGGCAAAGTTCGAGTCGATAAGGGGCGTTACGGAGTTCCTGCTGGCCGAATGCTGTATCGAGGAAGATAATGGCGCCGGCGCCTCCTGATCCGGCACACATTGTCTTTCAGATTGTGATGCCGACATAACCTGCAAAATCGGTTCACGAGACCGGAAGACCATCCGTATCCGGTTCAAACCGCTGACAGTTTCGCGAATCTTCGGGCCGTTTACCTCATTTTTACTTACATTGTAAAAATTACCTATTCCGACCCGGAATGTCGACGGGTCATCGATCACCAACGCATTGGTGTATGGGGGAACGGGCCTTGACGTCATCCAAGCATAGTGAATCTGCAATACCGTCGGCGAAACGACACGGCGGTTTCAGGTTGAGAGCAAAACTCTTTGTCGCCGTCGGTCTGATCGCATCGATTACGCTGGCGTCCTGCGTGGTTTCCTGGATGTCGCTGGTCGATGCCCGCACCCTGATGCGCGTTTCCCAGGACAATACGATCGAGCGCTACACATCGGCGCAAAAGGTCTCGGAGCTTGGAGGATCGCTGACAGCCGGGGCATCGGCGCTTGTCGCGGCCCCGACCGATGCCGAACGTCGCGCGGTTTATGAGCGCCTGAAAACGCAACTGTACACTTTCAAGACAAGCGCCAAAGGCACGCATGCGGGTTCCGCAAACGGAGACGATCTTCAATCGGTGCTGGCCGATCTTGCCGCCAACCTGGATGCAATCAACGAAAACGTACAGCTTCGTCAGGACCTGGAATCCCGGCAATCCGAATTTGTCAGACAGACCCTGGACGCCAAGGCCGCCCTCGATGTCACGCTGCAACCCTACCTCGCGGCAAAAGACCTGGCGGCGACGCAGGCGGTCGACAAAATCGTCGCGGATCCGGATTCCGCGTTCATGGAACTGCTGTCCCTGAACCTGAAAATCGGACTGAGCAAATCCGCCGGACTGTTGCGCACGGTTTCAGAACGCCTGGTCGGACTGACGGTGTCGGCCGTTTCGGAAACCGAGCTGGTCAAGCTCGACGAACTGAACGTGCATCTGAGCGGACAACGGGGCTGGGTCAATGACAGCCTCGGATCGGTACGCAACGACACCTCGGAAGGGACAGCGGAAGTCATCGAACGCATGAAGGCCCTCACGGAAATCGTGCTGGCGGAAGACGGCATCATTGCAATCCGGAAAAACATGGTCGGCGCGACGGCGACGGGCCAGGATCTGCTGGAGGCCAACAGGGCCCTCGTTGTCGCGCTGAATGGCCGGATCGCCAATACGGTCACCGACATACGGGCTGACGCCGATCGGTCCATGGACACATCCAACAAGGCCATCCGCAATGCTGTCATTGTTCAGACGATCATCGGCGCGCTGGCGCTGATTGCCGCAGCCGGGATCGGCTATTTCTATATCGGCCGTCAGGTCGTCGCACGGATTTCGGCCCTGGCGGCATCGATGTCGGCACTCGCAAAAGGCAACCACGAAGTGCGTATCGACGACGACAGTGTCGACGAAATCGGGGACATGAGCCGGGCGGTTGCCGTGTTCCGGCGCAACGCGATCGAAAATACGCGATTGTCGACGGCAAGCAGAGCAAACCAGCTGGAGCGCGAACAACGCCAGGAGCGGGTCGACGAACTGGTCAAAATATTCAATGCGGATGTCAACGATGTTCTGCAATCTGTCGGCGACAATACGGTTCAAATGCAGGAAACGGCCGTCGTCCTGTCCAATATTGCGGACGACACGTCGACCCGGGTTTCGAATGCTGCGTCGGCCTCAAGAGATGCATCGGTCAATGTTCAGACCGTGGCGTCGGCGGCCGAGGAGCTGGCTTCCTCAATCGGAGAAATCGGCCGTCAGGTCGCCCAGACAACCCGCACCGTCGGCGCCGCCGCGAACGTGGCTGAAACCACCAACCAAAAGGTTGCAAGCCTCGAAACCGGCGCACAGAAAATCGGAGAAGTGATCACGCTGATTCAGGATGTCGCCGAACAGACCAATCTCCTTGCGCTCAATGCCACCATCGAGGCGGCGCGTGCCGGAGAGGCCGGCAAAGGCTTTGCCGTGGTCGCGGCCGAGGTCAAGGGCCTTGCGACACAGACATCGAAGGCAACGGAAGAAATCTCAACCCAGATTACCAATATTCAAAGCGCGACCAGGGAGACCGTCGAGGCGATCCACGCCATCACCGACACGATGCGTGAGATCAACAATTATACGACCGCGATCGCGACGTCCGTTGAAGAACAGGGAGCGGCCACCACGGAAATCAGCCAAAATATTCAGCAGGCTGCCCTTGGAACCCGAAACGTGGCAAGCAACATGGATGGTGTCACGGGGTCGGTTTCGGAAACCAGCCAGTCCGCTGCGTGCGTCCTGACCGCCACCAATGATTTGACCCGGCAGGCCGACATGCTGCGCGACACGGTCGGAACCTTCCTGCGTGACGTCAGCGCTGCCTGACCACGCCCCGGCAATCCCTCAAAGCTCGAGCGCAAGACCTGTCCGCACGGCAAATTTGGTGATGTCCGCGATGCGCCGCAAACCGGTCTTGTCGGCGATGTTGCGCCGGTGGAAATCGACGGTGCGCACGCTGATGGACAAGTGCCGGGCGATGTCGGACGTGGTCCTGCCGGCCGCCACCAGCGTCACGATCTGGCGCTCGCGCGGAGACAGGGATTTCAGGACATCACTGTCGGCAAGGGCGTCCCGGTCTTCGACCTGTTCGCCCTGGGGCATCAGAGCGGGGCTGACAAAGGTTCCGCCGGCAGCAACCGTCCGGATCGCCTGCACAAGATCCTCGAACGTGTCGTGTTTCAGCGCATAGCCGTTCACGCCGGCGCGCATGGCGCGCTTCATGATATGGGTGTTGAGATGCATGGTGAGGCAGAGAACCGGCGTTTCGATCCCGCGCGCCCGCATCTCGGCGGCAATCTCGATGCCGTCCTTGCCCGGCAGGGAAATGTCCATCAGAACGATATCGGGGCGGATCTGCATGAGCCGGCTCAACGCCTCCTCGCCCGTCGACATGTCGCCGACCGCTTCCATATCGTCGATTTCGGCAATCTCCTCGACAAGGAGCTTGCGCATCATCGTGTGATCGTCAACGACAAGCAGCCTGATCATCGCATGTCTCGAATTGTCCTGTTGGTTCCGTATTGCGCGGACCCGACACCCTAAGCCGCGGCGAGCAGTTTGTCGAAAAACTGCCGGAACGCCTGGCCGAATGTGAGGTCGCCGCGTTTTATCGATTTCAGGCCGCGATTGAAGTAATAATAATTGTCGATGCCTTGTTCCCAGAACTTGATGATGTCCGTGCCGGCGATTCCGATCCTGCGATAATGCCGCCGCGCCTCTTCGGTTATGTCCACAAACGCAAAATAGATTGCCCGCATCTCCGCCTCATCCTTGTGCATGTTGTGCATCATGGGAAACACATGGCGCCGGAAGTAGCTCTTGTTCTTTTCGCGACAGAATTGCTTCCACTTTTTCTCCAGATTCGCATCCGTGCGCCGATCATGCTGAACGACATTGGATTGATAGCGATTAAGGAACCATTCGTAACGCATTGAAATGCTTTTGTGGTTCGGATTGGCTTCACTCAACCCGTGGATTTCGTAAAAATCCTTGACGTCGGCCTCGGTTTTCAGCTTCACGCTGTAGAACTTCACCTTGTCGCCGACGAACCTGCGCACGCTGAGTTCCGTCTCGGTCGAAGAAGGCAGGCTTTTGCTCGACGTGAACTTGAAACGGCTCGCCCTTCCCCGCACCTGCGTACTCAGTTTGGCGGCGTGTTGCTTCATATACTCAATAATTTCATCCGAATGCGCTATCTCCTCCACGGGCCGGTCTCCAATCGGTTCAAGATCGGCCGTAACGATCCCGTCCACAGCCTCCTGCAAAACAAGCAGATTGGCGAACCCGGACATGACTTTCTTAAATTGTTCGGATTTGCGCGCAAGTTCCTCGTCACTGGCATTCGGACACAATTCCTTCACGAAGGACCAAACCACTTTTTCGTCCACGGAAACCTCTCCTGACTGTCGCGCGGCATTGCCGGCGACGGGGAATGATGTGGGATCCGGGACCGACCACGCCTTCGATCCGCCGGTCAAAGCCCGCGGGCGTGATCGTTTCCCCAGCCCGAACGCACGTTAGGGCTGGCATTTGACCGCAACAATCAGGGGAATCGCCGGTTTTACCCGGTAGTATTGCCGGGTTTTCGCGGGAAGTGTCCGGCCTGCGCGACGATCGTCTCGCCGGTGTGGGAGTTGCGCGTCCACGGCCGTTCGATACCGCGCGTCGCTCGAAGGCCCAGCGTGCCACAACTCTTGCTGGTTCCCTCGATGCACCTGGAGGGGAACCTCTATGAAACCGGGAACGTCACCGCAACGGTCGCACCCTTTCCGGGTGCGCTGATTATCTCGAAGCGGCCGCCAAAGAGCCCTGCCCGCTCCCGCATCGTCGTCAGACCGACACCCCGCGGCGTCGAGCGGAGATCAAATCCGGACCCATTGTCGGATACGCGCAACACGCCGCTCCGGCCAGGCCGTTCGATTTCGATCTTTATCCGGGTCGCCTCCCCGTGCCGCATGGCATTGTGGACGGCTTCCTGAAGAATGCGAAACAGGTGCGGTTGCGCGGACCCCACGGGCTCCCGGTCGCCGTTAATGTCGAGCGCGATCGTGACGTCGGCGATTTCGTTCCATCGCTTGACGGCCTGCGACACCGTCGCGGCGAACCCCGCCTCCTCGAGCCCAGGCGGACGCAAACCTTCCACGAGACCGGACACGTCCCGCGCCGTATCGCGCAGCTCATCGATCGGCGTTCGCAGAGCGCCAGGCTCCAGGGCTTGCGCGCTCCTGGCCAGACGTTCCAGCCGGAATCGGACCACGGCCAAACGCTGATTGACACCGTCGTGCAGGTCGCGGGCGATCCGTTCGCGTTCGTTTTCCTGCGCCACCAGAAGGTCGGCCGCCAGGCGTTTCAAGGCCTTGCGATCCCATCGATTGTGGTCGGCCATGGCGAGCAGGAAACATCCGACGGCCAGCAGGATGCCGATGTTCAGCGGATCGAGAACCGCCGGCAGGATCGGCCGCAGCAGGACAGAGGCAACGACGCTGGCGAGCACAATCCCGACCGCCAGATAAGTCCAGAGCGATACCGGCACTTTGCCGAGACAGGCGCGCAGGCATTGATAGAGCGAGACAAGAGCCGTGGCCATCGCGCTCAACACCATGACCTCCGACAGGATGTACATGGTCGCGACCAACGGATCCGCAATCACCAGAAACGCCTGGAGTCCGTAAAAGAGCCCCATCAGCGACCATTGAAACCGGTTGAGAACGGTTCCGAGAGAACTGGCAACATGCAGGAATCCCAACAGGACGTAGGGTGAAAAATCAAAGATCCAGATGAACAGTGGCGCTGCCATCCCGGCCTCGTAGCCCAGGATCGTGTGCGGTGCCGCACCGATGGCCGCACTGGCCAGGAACGGCGGCAGCCACTTGTTGCGCTCGTCGCGCCCCTCGCCGTAGACGCTTGCCAGGCTGACGCAAAACCCCATGAAAAGCACCGTCAGCCAGAGCCCGTCGCGCACCCAGATCGGCAGATCCTCGCCGCGCGCCAGCCGGGTCAGATCGACACTATCGCCGAGCAGGAGCGGCCCGCGTGTCGGGCCGGGCGCGTAGGACAGACTCTGGACCCTGATCGCAAGGACAAGCGGACCGGGTTTCGAGACGATCCTCGGGGGAATTTCATAGACGCGGGTCACATGAGACGATCCGACACCGACATAATCCCGCGCCGTTCTGAGAAATTCCCCGGTTCGGCCTACGCGGTGTCCGTTGACGTAGGTTTCATCGGCTTCCTGGATGCGCCCGAGAAGAACTGCGAGATTATCTGTTTCAGGGATCCGCGCTTTCGGGAGAACCGCCCGAAACCAGACGATCCTTTCGGACGTGCTCTCAAGCACCGCCGGCAGGACCCCCGGCAGCGTGACATCATTCCAACCGGTCGTGTCGATGTCCCGGTCCTTCCAGGACGCATTGTCCCCGATCCGGTACTGCCAGGTAATGCCGGACAAGTCGATACGTTCGGCGCGGGGTCCGTCGCCCCTGTCGGCGGCTCCGGTCCTTGCGGGCGTCGCGACGATCAGGCCGGCGGCCAGCAAGAGCAAGATGCAGATCCCGGGCAATCCGAGATATTTTCTCAACACATGCACGTCGCCCCCCGGGCCGGTCCCGGTTGGTGCCGAAGATGTCCGTCTGCAAACGGTATCATACCGGCACAGCTCCATTGACGACGTCGACGATCAATTGTCGGTGCACCGGCACCAGGTTGGCGGCGGTATAGCGTTCGAGCACGGTTCGGCGCGCCGCTTGCCGGAGCGCCGTGACGTCGACCTTCCCGTCGAGGATCTCCTCCACCCGCCCGGCGATCTGAGCGGGCTGAAAAAAGTCGACCAGGAGGCCGTTTTTTCCGTCCTCGACGACTTCGGCGACCGGCGGCGTATCCGAAGCGACCAGCGGCGCGCCGCATGCCATCACTTCGATCATCGACCAGGACAGGACGAACGGCACGGTCAGATAGATATGGGCTTTCGAGATCTGGGCCACCGTCCGGAACACGTCGAACGGCACCAGACCGGTAAAGTGCAGTCGGGAGAGATCGAGATCGTAGTCCTCAAGCGCGGCTTCCTTGTGGGTCTTGCCGTCCTTGCGTTTGGCGCCGTAGGACACACCGTCGCCGCCGACCACGACCACATGCAGGCTGGGCCGACGGGCCTGCAGGATCGACACCGCTTCCATGAAGGCCGGGAAACCGCGATAGGGCTCCATGCCGCGCGCCACGTAGGTGACGACTTCGTCGGCGCGGGTCAGGGTGACCGCGTCCAGGTTCAGGATGGCGTCCTCGTTCGGCACGAGATAGTCCGTATCGACGCCGTCATGCGCGACCGTCATCCGGTCGCGAAAGATCGCCGGAAACTGGCTGCGCTGCCATTGCGTCGGGCATACGCCCCAATCCATCGTCGCCAGATCGAACAGGATCGGCGCGTTTTTGGAATGGGTCCGGACCCGGTCGTTTTCCGTGCGTCGGCCGTCATCCAGGAAGTCGGCATCGCTGCCCTCTGCATGATAGTACCATTCGAAATAGGGCAAGAGCTTCGCATCCGGCCAGAGTTCCTTCAGGAACAGCGATGGACCCCAGCCGGAATGCGCGCAGATAATGTCCGGCGACCAGCCGCGCGCCTTTACCGGCGCCAGCGCCTTGAAGGCCGCCTGGGCGGTGATCGCGGCGCGTTCCAGGCTCAAGGCAAACGGATGGATGGTCTTGGTCGCTTCGCGGTGAGGCTCATAGAGCACCCTCTGGATCGGAACGTTTTGCTGGTTCGTCGACAGGGTGCCGGCCAGCATTTCGATTGACGGGTCGTTTGCCAGAGCGCCCATCAGACGACGGTACTGGCCGGGAAAATTGTTGTGCAGGAACAGGATGCGCATGGATCTGGATCGGTGACGGGAAACTGCCGCAATCGTTAGCGCACTTTGTCCCGCTTATCCATCCGCTCGGACAATGTTCGCGCAGGGTCAGTTCTTCTTAATGCGAAAGGACTCATGACAGGATTTACAAGTCGCGGCGATGCGCCCGAATTCGGGTTTGAGATCGTCAATGGAAGACGCACTGCCGGCCTTGTCCGCGAGTTGGCCGGCGCTCGCCGCGAGATCATTCGCCAGCCCGGCGAACCTGTCCCAATCGGTCCAGATCTTTTCCGATGCCTCGCTCGGCGGAACGACCGGCCCTTCCGGAAACCCGGCGGGAATGTCTGCGCCATGTTCGGCAATCGCCAGCGCGGCGCTTCTGGCCGCTTGCGCATCGAACGAAGCGGCCCCCTTCACCATGGAGCCGAGCACCTTCAGATTGGTGCCGATGGCCTTCATCATTTCCATGCGTTGCTTGACGATTCCCGTGGCGCCACTGTGAGCACCCGCCTGGATCGCCGCCGCAAGCACAAATGCAACGACAACGGGGAGTGCCCATATTCCGGATATCCGCATGATATTTCCTGTTCAATGATCGGTGAGCGGTACTTGTGATTTGACCTCGACGATCTCATGTCTGATGCTTCCTGTAACTGGAAGGTCAAGATCAATCTCTCGACCGAACAAGAGGAACCGAAATGAGAATCGGGGAAGCGGCCAGAGCCGCGCAATTGCCGACCAAGACGGTGCGGTATTACACGGATATCGGACTGATCCCGGCCCAGGCCCGGCAGGAGAACGGCTATCGGTCGTTCGACGAGGCCGACATCCGCAAGCTCAATTTCATCCGCAAGGCACGGGCCTTCGGGTTCTCGATCGAGGATTGCCGGCACCTGCTCGATCTTTACCAGAACACGGGACGTTCGAGCGCCGATGTCAAGCGCATCACCCTGGAGCATTTGCGCCGGGTTGAGGAAAAAATGCGGGAGTTGCGCTCCCTGCACGATGAACTCGCGCACCTGGCCGATGCCTGCCAGGGCGACGAGCGACCGGATTGTCCGATACTGGACGGACTGGCTTCGGGTCCGGGCAAGTAAGGTCGGCCGCCGCCCGTAAGCAAGGTCCCGGGTCCGGTTTGGTGGCCTCGTTACAGATTGCGCCGCAAGGCGATTGTCCGACGGAAGCGCCCAGCGATCTCCCGGGCGCCGGACCGGGTCCGGCGGGGCCCTTTGGGAGTGCGGTGTTGTGAAACGGCGAGCGCGCCGTTCGCCATTCCTGCCCTTAACCATCCCCCCGACACGTCATTCCCGCTGAGGCAGGAACCCACCCCGACGTGGCCAATCACGGTCCCGCAAGGGGCGGGTTGGTGGGTCGCCGCGACAGGCACGGCGATGACGTGGGTGGGCCCGGTGTGGGTGTGAAATCGCGAAATGCGGAGCCTGCCACGCCGGGCGATCGGGTGCCCGGACCAATCCCAGATGCCGTCCCGGCCTGCGCGCCGGGACCCACGTGCGAGGTGCGGCGCTACGCGATTGTTCAACTGGAATGCTCTTCGATCTCCTGGGCGCCGGATCAGGTCCGGCGAGGCACATGGGGGAGAAGCACGGTGTGACATGGCAAGCGCGCCGCCCGCCATTCCAGGGGCCCGACCATCCTCCAACACGTCATTCCCGCGCAGGCGGGAACCCACCCCGACGTGGCCAATCACGGTCCCGGAAGCGGCGGCCCGGTGGGTCGCCGCGACAAGCACGGCGATGACGTGGGTGGGGTCGGTCGGGTGGGAAATCGCGAAATGCGGAGCTTCCCTCGCCGGGCGATCGGTCGCCCGGACCAATTCCAATCTGCCGTCCCGGCCTGCGCGCCGGGACCCACATCGCCGGGCAAAAACCCCTGCGGTTTTACCCCCACTCAATTCAACGGCACCTTCACCTTCACACTGCCGCCGTAGGACTGAAAATCCTTCGCCCCGATCCCGTCGTAAAACCCGGTCCCGTTCAGCGACCAGCCCCAGGGCATGACAAGAATTGTCCCACCCTCGGCCCGGGCCCGCAATCCGCTGGAATCGATCGTGACACCTTGAGCAGTGACAATGTTCGCCGGATCGAAATCCCAGATCCCCTTCACCCCGACATGCGGCGCAAACTGCCAGCCGTCCTTTGTCTGCAGATTGTAACGCACTTCCGGCCCGGCCTCGGCCCGTCCGAGCGTGATCGTCTGGCTCGGGATAGTGATGTTGAGACTGTCGACATAGGATTTCTGTTTCTCGGAGAAATAGCTGATCCCGGCTGACGGATTGAAGGTCCAGTTGCCCCAGGCAAAGTCGCCGGTCAGCTGACCGCGCACAAGCCAGCGGTTGGTGTTGAAATCGTCCTCGTAAAGCCCGAGAGGATTGACATTGTTGTAGGACTGCCCCCAGGCGGCGCGGCCGTCGAGGATGAGGTTCTGGTGAATGCGGGCCGCAAGATAGGGCCCGATCAGCCAGCCGACCCCATCGGCCGATGTCCTGGTGTTGGTGGAGCGCTCGCGCTGGTCGGTCCAGTCGAGCTGGCCCAAGAGACCAAACAGAAGATTGTCACTGAAACGATAGTCGAAACCGGTATGCAACAGGCCGACATCGCTCTTGCGGTCGATTGAGTCGACCCTTGCATAGGTGCCCTGAGCCCAGATGTCGAACCGGGCGGCCGTCTCCACGCCCGGATCGGCGCCGATGCCTTCCACGGTTCGTTTCGCCCCGGCGTTCGCCGCCCGGCGCATGGCGCGCAGGCTGGTGGCGAACGACAATTCGATGTCGCGCGCGTCGCCTTGCGCTGCGAACCCAAGCGGATTGCCCTGGCCGTTGGAGCCGCCGGTGCGGAAGCGGTCGGCGAGGTCGGGATCGTTGGAAACAATCACGTCGGCGCGTTCGGACATGAAGTTGGAGATCACCCGCTGGGTCTCGCGGATGACGGAATCCGGATCGCGCACATTGGTGAAGGTGCAGACGATGGCCTCGTTGGCATCGACATCGATGGTCACCCTGCGGTTGGCGACATCGACGACCGAGCCGCTGTCGGCATCGCCGGTGCAGGCAATCGTGCTGAGCTTCCAGCCGGGGATGACGTCTTCGGTGACGGCGACGGCACCGGCATTGACAATGATCGCCGCAGAGGTCGCGGAATTGCCCGAGGTGGCAAGCGACAGGCCGTTGAGGCCGCCGGCGTCGGAGGCGAAAGTGAAGGTCCCGTCTCCGGCCTGGGCCGGGCTGGTATTCTTGATGATGGTGACCGTGCCGATGCTCGACCCGGTGCCGGTGCCCTGAACCGAAACCCGATAGTTCGCCTCATCCGCGTCGTCGCTCGCAACGGTGAGGTCGAAGGAGAAGGCGCCGACGGCGGTCGGAGTGTAGGTGACGTCAAATGTCGTCGTCGCTCCGGCCGCCACCGCGAGCGTGCCGGGCGCGCCTATCGCGCCCACCGTCACATTGGACTGGTTCGCCACGGTCGGCGTACCGGTCAGATTGAGCGTCGCGGTGCCCGTATTTGCAATCGTATAGGTCTGCGTCACCGGCGTCCCTGCCGTTCTTGCGCCTTGCGCGTCCGTGCCGCCATTGGCGATCGACGTTCCGGCCGGTCGCTGAACGTCGATCTCCGCCACGGGTGGCGCGCCGATCGCGCCGGCGCCGCCCCGCTGAAAATACGTGGTGTTGAACGCACCGCCAATCGGCGCGTCATTATAGTCCGCCTGAACCAGGCAGCCGTTCGTGCAATTCTGATTGGGCAGCGTGAAATCGCCCTGATTCCCCAGGACAGTGGTGATGCCGTCAGCCGTGATTCTGACATTGACGAAGAAGTTTCCATCGCTCCTGACCCGGATGGACGCGTTGGAACCGCCATTGTTGTTGAAGAGGATTCCCTCGGCGCCGATCGCGCCGTTATTGCAGGCGCCTGCCCCGGTAAGATCAATGAGCAGATTGGCCTGCCCAGCCGAACTGTTCGCAACCCCGGTGCAATCGGGCACCTGAGCATGAGCTGTTGGCACGGCAACAAATCCCAACGAAAGTATGGCCAGGAAAATGATGGCCGAGATGTTCAGGCACCGGACCATGACGGAAAACCGATGCCAACACCCTGTCTTGTGCTTTCGGTGCCGGACGCTGTCGATAGACATTGTATCCGGCAACGACCGAACCTTCGACTGGGAGAGCTTTAACGACACTTGAAATCTCACTTACCGAAACCAAAAGGCCACTCCTCCGACTGCCAACTCTAGACAACCGGATATAAATACTTGCCATTTGCATTTACGATTTGTTCACAAATGCGTTTTGTGTTTTAAACGAATTACGCTTGCTGGAATAATTCAAATAACGAAGGAGATTTATTCACTACATGAATTTTCGAAAACTCGACTTGAACCTCTTGAGGGTCTTCGACACCATCTTCACCGAGGGCAGTACCAAGCGGGCGGCCGGAAAACTCGGAATGAGCCAACCCGCCGTATCCAATGCCCTCACCCGGCTTCGCCAGCAACTTGACGATCCGCTTTTTGAACGGGCAGGTCAGAAGATCGCCCCGACCGACCGCGCCAGGGCGCTGGCGCCGCAGATCCGGGAAGCGCTGGCCACCGTCGAAAAAGCTTTGGTGGACAAACCGGATTTCGATCCGGCCTCAAGCCGGCGGCATTTCACGATGCTGATTCCGGATGCGGTCGAGCCGCAGATCATGCGACCGCTTCTCGACATGCGCGCCGGCGCGACTCCCAATCTGAGCTACAGGCTGATGCCGCTGGTTCCGAGCAATCCGGTCGAGCAGATTCTGGCAAAGGAGGTCGACCTGGCCATTCTGGTCGCCCCGGTGGACGTGCCGTTCGTCCGTTCCAGCTTCCTTTTCCACGATGGCGCCTCGATCGTGGCGCGGGCCGGTCATCCGCGCTTTGCCGGTCGCGACCGGTTCACGCTTGAAGACATGCGCGAGGCCGAATTCGTCGCCCTCGATGAAAATGCCCGAAAATTCGTCAACCTGGAACGCGAGACGCTCGCCAAGGGCATCGAACGGCGGTTTGCCTGCGAGACCAAGAGCATCTGGTCGATCCTGCATCTGGCCTCGGCCACCGACCTTGTCGCCGCCGTGCCGACAAGCCTGGCGCAGATGATGGCGCCAATTCTCAATCTCGTTGTGTTTGAACCGCCGCTGCAGGTGCCGCTGCAAAACTGGCACATG
>JGI12316J15310_10000057_pt3 | contig 79060 bp, 67 predicted proteins | sample MarCyaLeptolynsp_FD_15310 | JGI IMG/M metagenome (IMG submission 15310) | reverse complement strand
TAGTTTTCATAAAAAAGCAGAATACATCCAGAAAATAGAAGCAGAAATGCCAAACATTCATTTAGAATATCTTCCCAAATATAGTCCAGATTATAACTTAATTGAATTGGTTTGGCATTCAGCTAAAGAATATCTTGCCAATCGATTCTTTAAATCAATTGAAGAATTAGAATATTTGTTACATCAACTGTTAAATGAAGGAGGATTAATTATCAAATGGGGGCGAAAACTCAAAAACAAAGGTAATAAAGTTATCACAGTTTAAATGCGGAACAGCTTATTGATTTATTATTTATTATTCTAAATAGGAATGACTAGCAAACTATTAACCATTATAATCATCTTGCACTATTTAGAGACATTGCATGCAATGTCTCTACAAGGTTTTTGCAGTTTGCGAAGAAAGGGGGTAGTGCGAGCGCAGAATGAGTAGCCGTCATTCCGTATCATAGCTGGTACAATCGGTATTTTCGTAATTTTTAATGATAGTAGAGTGATTTTTTATACATTAAATATGCCAATTGATAATGTCTTTAACAATTGGATTGATCAATTACCCATTTTTGCCCACCAATCGGGATTTAGCAATACCTACAAGGCGACTAAGTTATCTCGATCAGGCAAGGATTTATTAAAATTACGTTACATAATTGGTAGAGTGTATAACACAACACAAAGTTTTTTTATATCGTTAGAGTATATTAATGGTTTACAAGTGGGGGAAGCCCCCGCCAAATGCTTGTACTTAACTTGTTGGCAAACCGCTGTACGTAATAGATACATTCAAGAGATTTAAGTCATGCATGCCAATTCTCTGAATTATGATGTTGCCGTCATTGGTGCAGGACCGCAAGGTTTACTATTCTCCACCTGGCTCAAGCAAGAACGTCCTACCCTCAATGTTGTGGTCTTAGACCGTGCTGAATCACCGGGTCATAAAATTGGTGAAAGCACCCTTTCTGGCTTTTGTCGAGCTGTACGCTCCACTGGGATTCGCCATGAAGTTCTTCAACGTTTGTTTTACACCAAAAATGGTTTAGGATTCTTTCACTCAGATGCCAACACTCGAGCTTTACAAACTGCTCCGGAATATATTACTGAAACCTTCGATGAAACATTTCAGGTAGAACGTCGTGCCTGTGATAGTTTGTTGGCCATAAATGCTGAACGGGTTGGGGTATCAGTCCTATGGAATCATAAAATCAAGCCTAAAGAATCGGTATTTAGTGCGGGAGCAAATGGTCTTACTTGTGAGACTCCCTCGGGTAAAGTCAAGATTAATGCACGTCTTGTTGTTGATGCATCAGGTCCATCTAGTGTTCTTGGCCGTCACTTTGGCAAGTATTGTGAATCTAATGTTCCTTTCCAAACCAATGCGACTTGGGCCTATTTCAAGAATGTGAAGTGGCTCAATGATTATCAAGGATGGCAAAATACTGCTGAGTTTCCTCGCGATGAATATACCCAACACATTTGCTTTAAAGAAGGTTGGATCTGGTATATTCCCATTGTTTCTTGGCAAAAGGCGACAGATGAGAACCTTAGAGAGATGCTGAAATATCTCAGCGATCCAGAAAGTCCGATGTTGACTCGCGATCAGCTCTCTGAGAAATTTGACTGTCCCTATGAACAGATCTGGAGTATTGGGATTGTACTACGCGGCGATCGCGATCGCATCTTACCCCAAGGTTCCCAAGCAACATTTGATCATTATAAACGTCAACTTCCAATCCTAGCGAAGTTGCTTGATGGTGCTGAAATCTTAGAAGATCACTATCCTCACCACGAACCTTATGCAATGCGCAAGAACTTTCGTCGGTTTGCCCAGCACGTTACAGGGGATGGCTGGTTATTGATTGGGGATGCAGCTTTCTTCATTGATCCTCTACGCTCACCTGGACTAACGGGTGGAGTTGCGATGGCTTACTATGCGCTGCAAGAAGTACTGGGTGCATTGGATGAGGGTAATTTAGCACGTTCTCGGTTCAAACGCTATGAAGCCTATGTCTGGGAGCTTTATGACATGCTCGAAGAACAGAACCAAATTGCCTATATGTCTCACAACCACCCCCAAGCTATTTCTTTGGTGCGGCGTTTTGGTGAGGTTAGTTCCCGCTCCCACTTTAATGGCATTTGTGATGAACCCTACCAAATGGAAGATACTAATGTTTGGGGACATCTTTGTCCGGAACATCGACAGCGCCAGCGGTTGGTGTGGCAAATCATGCGGGAAGAGGAAATTGAAGTAGGTAACCGACGGGCGATCGAAGAACAGGAACCAAGGGACTACGAGCGTATGATGTTTCGTCTACAACAGGCCGTGGGAGAGCATCTTGATCAACACATGAGCCTAACTCCCTATATCATGCACAATAAGCGTGAACAGTACCAACTGGCACCAGTTCAGGTCATACCTCAACCTTATTGGGTGCATCCCACTAAGCCGAAACCTAACCTCCGAAATGCTAATTTTGCATCAGCTAGGGTATAAGGTTTGTTCTTTTTGGTCATTAGTCATTGGTCAAGTGTCAAAGCGTACAAACGACTCTCTGGCACTTGACATAGACGCCTTCTTCGGTTTCTCGAAGAGTAGGACGCTTGCATCCCACGACTTGCATTACGTGGGATGAGCTTAACTCCTGTTTTCGATTGAATCTAATAAATTTTAAGGATGAGATGCTTATGACTCCCACTCAACTGGATGATTTTGTGCAAAGCTTCTTACAAACCTGGAGCAGTCACGATGTGGATGCAATTATGGGTTTGATGACTAGTGATTGTGAATTTGAGCCATCTTCTCGAGCATGGGGAGTTCATTATCAAGGCAGTGATGCAGTCAGAGGTGCGGTTGAAGGACTATTCAAATCAGCACCAGATATTCAATGGCGTGCTGTTCGCTACTTTGCAGCCGGGGATCAGATTGTGATCGAAGTTCTAGCAACAGGGACGAATGATCAAGGTGAACCTTTTGAGATCCCAGGCTGTGACTTGTTAACTCTTCGGGATGGCAAAATTACATCAAAACGGGCTTATCGGAAACTTTAAATTGAGAAGTGCTTGACTATTCTACCTACCAATAGGTAGAATAATAATATGAAACAAAATACGGCTCAACAAATTTTAGATGTAGCCCAATCAATGGTGCGAAACCGAGGTTATAGTGCCTTTAGTTACGCAGACATTGCCCAACAAATAGGTATTCGCAAGGCAAGCATTCATTACCATTTTCCTTCAAAGGATGATTTGGTCAAAGAATTAGTCAAAAGATACCGACAAATCCTGGAGGGCAAATGTCTTCACATTGAACAAAAATGGATTACACCCCAAGAGCAATTGAGAGAATTTGTGAATCTCTATAAAGATGGTTTGCAAGATAATCAAATTTGCTTGTGTGGCATGTTGACCGCAGATTTTGTCATGCTAAATTCAGACATCCAACAAGAGATTAAAGCTTTTTTTTCGGTAACTGAGTCTTGGTTAGCTAGACTCTTACACCGTGGCTGTGAAGTTCAAGCTTGGCAATGTCATCAATCTTTTGAAATGGAAGCTAAAACCTTACTTTCAATGTTACAAGGAGCACAATTATTGGCTCGTGCAGCAGAAAATAGTATTGCCGCTTTTGAGGAGATTACAGGGGGATTTCTGAGAAATAAGTTAGGAAGCAAGTAATTTTTTTTGTTCCTTTATCTACCTTCTAGTAGATAGAAAATATTGTTCAATCATTCAAGGAAATAGCAATCATGACTCAAGTGTTTACAGGACAAAAAATTATAGTTGTTGGTGGTACCAGTGGTATGGGCAAAGCTGTTGCTCAATTAGTTCTTCAACAGGGTGGTTCTGCTGTTTTAATCGGCTCGCGCCAGTCTAAGCTGCAAGATGCCCTCAAGGAACTTAGTCAATATGGAAGTGTAGTCGGCGAGTTAGCTAATATCTCAGATTTCAATGCTAGAAATGCCTTAATTAATCGTTTAAATACTAATCATACTGATGCTAGCTTGCTAGTCAATGCAGCAGGAGCCTTTATTCCTAAATCTTTCATTGAGTATGAAGAAAGCGATTATGACCTCTATATGGACATTAACAAAGGAACTTTTTTTATTACCCAGGCTATAGCCAAAAATATGATTAATAATGGTAAACCTGGTGCAATAGTGAATATTGGCTCCATGTGGGCAAAACAAGCAATAGAAGCTACTCCTTCTTCTGCTTACTCCATGGCTAAAGCTGGTTTACACTCTTTAACACAGAATTTAGCAATGGAACTGGCAAAACATAATATTCGGGTCAATGCAGTATCTCCTGCAGTAGTACAAACTCCAATCTATGAAGGTTTTATCCCCAAAGAAGAAGTTCATTCTGTTCTACAAGGATTCAATAGTTTCCATCCTCTTGGTAGAGTCGGAACTTCTACAGATGTTGCTGAGGCAGTTGTTTACCTACTTTCTGATAAAGCAAATTGGGTTACTGGAGCCATCTGGGATGTAGATGGTGGTGTTATGGCTGGACGCAATCAATCCTAACTAGGGCAAGAAGGTTCCAAGGCCTATATACCGACAAGAAACTAAAAAACCGCTATTCAAAAAACAGCGGTTTCTTGATCAATATTTACCTATCAACAAGTATCAAATTAATTACTTGTTAAACTCAATTTGTTGATAATTCCTACATCGAGGAACCAACTCCTACGTAGGCACCGTAAAAGAAAAGACCAACTACTACAAGTACGCCTGTACCAGCAATAGTTCCCACTACCCATAAAGGGATTCTACCAGGTTCTTGCACAGTTTTTACCTCCTAATTCAATCCAAAAATAATTTTACTTGCTTTCAGTTAATTAAAGAAATAACTGGAAAACAAAACACCGAGAACAAAAATCAATAATAGACCTAAAAAAAGGGACGTCCGATTGAGTTCAACCGGCTGTCTATTAGGATTTGGAGTCCGTTCGCGCATAATTTAGTTTCTCCTATCTTTGAATAAATTGCATAGCTGCGATCGCACCCAAGAAAAAGACTGTTGGTACAGCTAGTGTATGAACAGCCAACCATCTAACCGTAAAAATTGGATAGGAAATTGGTTGATTGGGGGTATTACTAGTCATGATTTATTATCCTCTTTGACAACAACTTACTTAATAAACTGTTCTACTTGTTGCTTGGCTTCATATCGGTTGTTTACAATAGGCACTTCTTGCCGTGCTGGAGTGAAATACTCATTAGGACGAGGTGTCCCAAAAACATCATAAGCAAGACCTGTACTCACAAATAACCACCCTGCGATAAATAAAGCTGGGATGGTAACACTATGAATTACCCAGTAACGAATACTAGTAATAATATCCCCAAAGGGACGCTCTCCAGTTGTACCTGACATTAGTGATTCCTCCTCGATAAGGATAGTTTAAAATTCAATAACCATCATACAAAAACGGTTTGCACTCATACAAGGAATTTCGGTTACCTCAAGCTGCTTGTGCAGATTCCTCATACTTAAGTAAAACACCATTATTGCCAATGATAAATCCCTGTTTTGGTGTTACAAAGACCACTTTGTATAAGTTTGAGGGTACGTCTTCAATATCCTGGTCTTTTTGCCAAGTTTGACCACCATCAAAACTACAAAGTAAATTACCACTACCACCTACCAACCAAATTTCTTCAGTTGTACGGTAAGCTAAGTCCAGTAAACCCCAACCTGATGACAACTCAGGATATTGAACTTCATCCCAAACTTCCGGGTCTTCAGGGCTACTAAATTGTACTTGACCACCTCTCGCTAGGAGCCAAATACGTCCATCTTTAGTAAACCCCATATTCTGAAGACGCTTGGAATTGTTACGATTATGTTGTACCCAAGCTGTCTGACCAGGTTCCCAAGTTGAGTAGAAGTTACCTCTAGCAGAAACAGCAACATATTTACCATCCTCAGAACGGGAAATATTACGGACTACCCCTACTGCTTCTTGAACCATTGCTTGCCAAGTTTTACCAGCATCCTGAGTCTGGTAAATTGCCCCAACAGTGGTACTCATCTCTGCTGATTGAGGACCTAGAGCCAAAATTTTGTTTGGCTCTCCTGGTAGTCTCTCACTTAAGGGAATGCGAGACCAAGACTTGCCACCATTCGTTGTATGCAGCATAATTCCTGGTTCACCAGCGATCCAGCCTTCATCTCCGGCAAAGCTGACAGAGTTTAAGCGGTAGTTCTGCTCCCCTAGTTCTAGTTCGAGCTCCTGCCAGGTTTTACCTCCATCTTTAGTTTCCAAAATTGTCGAATTGCTACCTACTATCCAGCCATGATTGGAGTCACTGGTAAAACCAATGTCCTGTAAGGTAGATTCTGTTGGCAAAGGAACAATTTGCCAGGGATTGTAGCTGAGGGAGGGAACCTTACTACAACTGACACAAAACAAAGCGATCGCCAAAAGTATTAAAGTTTGTTTCAGCGTTCTCATCAAATGGCTCATAACTTGCAGAACTATTGACACTCAAACCTCTTGCATAGAGTGTGATTCTTGGGCTGATCTTGCGGTTAGTCACTTCCCGTCTTATAGAACATAGCTATACCAAAACTTTCACGCCATCATGCTAGCTTTATTGCAAACCGTAAAGGCTCAAAAAGAATAAAAAGGCTAAGGCTAGGCAACCAAAGATGAGGACATTCTTTTGCCTTGGAGTCAAATTATTGACCCCAAAACCATATTGCAGGTTCTCCTGAAACCCAGAAGGGGCATCACTGGCACCAATATTGTCAAACTGAGTCTTCCTAGCACTGCAAATGGGACAGCGCCAGTCGCTTGATAAATCTGTAAACAATGTCCCTTGGGGAACATTGCGATTATTATCTCCCTTGCGTGGTTCATATACGTAGCCGCAGACGCGACACTCATAATTGTCTGGCGCTTGTTCAGCCAGGGTTTGCTCTTTGGCTTGCTCGCTCATTGATCGCAGAAAGATTAAAAATTAAATCTGCAAATGCTAACCTATGTTAAAAATTATCGCACAAATGTAGCGCTTTTTTAAGCTAAGTAGTATTTTCACCAAAATTTCCTAGTTTTAGTCTCCTTTCAATGTCCCGACATGCCAACAACCCACGAGTATCATAAGCCAAGCACGTCTCTACTAATGACCAATAACCAATGACCAATGACCAATGACCCTATAATGTGTATAACAATGTAAAGAAGTAATAACGCCAGTTTTGGTTAGATAACGACTGTGTTTGTTCTTAGCGGCTACGAGTATCTCTTAGGATTTTTATTGGCTTCGAGTTTAGTTCCCTTGCTGGCACTGACAGCATCTAAGCTACTGCGACCTAGTAATCGTGGTCCAGAGCAGCTTACCACCTATGAATCCGGCATGGAACCAATAGGGGGAGCTTGGATTCAGTTCAACATCCGTTACTATATGTTTGCCCTAGTCTTCGTAATTTTTGATGTTGAAACAGTCTTCCTCTATCCCTGGGCAGTTGCTTTCCATCGCCTGGGAGTGCTGGCTTTTATTGAAGCCCTAATCTTTATTGCTATTCTTGTTGTTGCTCTTGTTTATGCGTGGCGAAAAGGAGCTCTTGAATGGTCATGAATTCAACTATTACCCAACAACAACAAAAAGAACGCATTCTCAACCCGATTGAGCGACCTACAGTTACTCAAGACCTCTCAGAGAATGTCATTTTGACTACAGTAGATGATCTGCACAACTGGGCAAGGCTTTCTAGTTTGTGGCCGATGATGTATGGTACTGCCTGTTGCTTTATTGAATTTGCCGCGATGATTGGTTCCCGGTTTGACTTTGACCGGTTTGGACTAGTTCCTCGTTGTAGCCCTAGGCAAGCAGACTTAATCATCACTGCAGGTACAATAACGATGAAAATGGCACCAGCTTTGGTGCGTCTCTATGAGCAAATGCCAGAACCCAAATATGTGATGGCAATGGGAGCCTGCACTATTACTGGTGGTATGTTCAGTGTGGATTCTCCCACAACAGTGCGAGGGGTGGATAAGTTAATTCCTGTAGATGTCTATATCCCCGGCTGTCCACCTCGTCCGGAAGCAATTATGGATGCGATCATCAAGTTACGTAAAAAGGTTGCTAACGAATCCATCCAGGAACGAGCTCAAATTAAACAAACCCATCGGTATTACAGCACAACCCACAACATGAAAGTTGTGCCGCCAATTTTGACTGGGAAGTACCTAGATTCTGAGGAGCGCAATACTCCGCCGAAGGAGTTGACTCAAGCAATGGGAATGCCAGTACCACCAGCTCTGAAGTCCACTCAAAAGGAGGAGGTAGAACGTGGCTGAAGAAGGAAAACCAGCAGAAGAACAAACCGAAGCTTCCCAATTAGTAGAAACGGGTAAAGTTTCCAGCTGGCTCCAGGAAAATGGCTTTGAGCATGAGTCAATGGAACCGGATCATTTAGGAGTCGAGGTAATAAAAGTTGACTCCGCTGTCTTGGTTCCAATTGCCACAGCTCTCTATGCCTATGGATTTAACTACCTGCAATGCCAAGGTGGCTATGATGCTGGACCTGGTGAAGATTTGGTCAGCTTCTATCATTTAATTAAGGTTAGCGATGATGCTGAGCAACCTGAAGAAGTACGGATAAAGGTATTCCTACCCCGAGATAATCCTCAAGTATCCTCCTTATACTGGATTTGGAAAGGCGCTGATTGGCAAGAACGGGAAACCTACGATATGTTCGGCATCATTTTTGAAGGTCATCCAAACCTCAAGCGGATTTTAATGCCGGAAGATTGGATAGGTTGGCCCTTACGAAAGGATTACATCTCACCAGACTTTTATGAGTTGCAGGATGCTTATTGATTAGGGAAAAGGTTAAAACTTAACCTGGAAAATTTATACAAGCGTCCTACTCTTCGAGAAGCCGAAAAAGGCGTCTATGTCAAGTGCCAGAAAGTCCTTTATACTAATGACCAATGACCAATGACTTTCGCGGCGGGCAGCTATCCTTCCCATCCCTAGAAGGAGTGGCTTCCCGCCGTTTTTGGTGACTTTCGTCACCCACGGAGTAAGGTTTTAGTCACACAATTTTCAACAATATCTCACAATGAATGAACGCTCTAAATCAATTCAACATCTCTGAGTTTTTGCGAGTATTGTTAATGTGAGTGAAACAGAGAATAGCAAGCAATGAAACTTTCTTATCGCGGTCTAGATTACGCTCTTCAAGCAATAACTATCGACACAATTGAAACTGAATTAGTTGGTAGATTTCGTGGCTATCATTACACCATCCGCCGTCCTGTAAATGTTCTCTCTCATCATACAAGAGCTAAAAAATACCGTGGCGTAGCCTACAGCTAATTTTTCAATCTTGAATTTTTTAATCTTGCACACCCCCACCCTCGTCTTATTGACGAGGTTTTTTATTTAGGGCAGTATGTCTGGTTTCTGGTGAAATATCCTCCTTCTAGGATATTTTAATAAGGAAGTTGGCACCGGTTGAGAGGAAAAGCATCATGATCTGGGTAAACGAACAAATTGATCCCTCTGGTCTTCTCTATGCTTGTATTGCCTGTTGTGACGAAGATATGGCTAAGGACTGTCACAAATCTTTTGAGCAAAATTTGACCAATGTGCAAAAGTCATCTGGTTGGGTGGCACGTTTAAGAACTGTCAGTTCTTGGGATGAAGTACCAGTTAATTCTTTGAAGCTAAACTAGTCGAAGAAGCCTGTACGACTCCAGAGCAATGCGGACGAAAGGACTTGAACCTTCACACCTTGCGGTACTAGAACCTAAATCTAGCGCGTCTGCCAATTCCGCCACGTCCGCAATCTTTGCTTTTGCATTCTCTACGAGAGGCTATGCCCTAAGAGAAGCTGATCGCTATGATAGCAAAAACTCGACACTAAAGTCCCATTAACAGCAAAATCAATAAATTCTCTCTTCCCCATTTCCCTACACTCCCGTCTCCCTCAGCTCCCCCAGCTCTGTCCCTTAAGCAATATCTGGGGGTAAATTGCTAGGATATGACTCAGTTGCTGGATGAACTTTTTGTAGCTGTACTTGCACTGATTTTTGTAAGTCGCCTCGACGTACCTCTGTACCAGATGCTAAATTACCTGGTGTATCAAAGAAAACTAAGCTGTTGACGTTGTCAATAGCTAACATTTGAAACAAAATGTGGGTAACCGGCACTGGCAGAGCCATAACTTGAGGGTCTGATGCTGAGTGAGAATCAAAATCAGCAGCATCTTTGAGAGTAGGAAAAGCGTAAATGACATTTTTCTCTACCTTTGGGTTAGCACGATTGCTTAAAGTAGTCAATAACCACCCCTGGTTCAGAGTTTGGAGAATATAGTATTCTGCATACTGGAGTTGACCAGCAAAGTGGCTCAGCACAGGTGCGATCGCCTCAACAATTTGAGGGGTTATTCCATCTGCTGGAGCGTCGTCAATTAGAGTTTGAATTTGTTCTTCTAAATCCATATGAGTTTAACATAGAAGCAACTGTACTGCTATTTTGAGTCTAGACCAAGATCAAATCAGTCGAGAGTACCTGTGTATCAGGTTTTTTGTTAAGTAACACAAATTATGAGGTATGAGGGGAGTCTGCCAGGACGTGGAGGTAATTTATCAACATTTATTTGAAGGGTTCCGGCAATCTACTCGTGCTTCGGAGCAAACTTGCCATGAGGTGGCAATGCGTCTGGTTGATGAAGTCAATCGCATTTGCGAGCAAAGCAATCGCATTCAAAAATCTGGAGAGGTTGAGAGCTGGAAGTTTAAACTTGCAGACCTTCGTCTTAAGCAATGTCTGCGCTACTATAAGTTGGGTTCGCTCCGAGGAAGGGTAGAGCTACAGAGCACCCTAAGTGCGATTATCTATCGCTACATTACAACCCCCCAAGTATTGGCAAGCTATCAGGCAAGATTAACTCTGATAGAAGATTTCTTACAGGGATTCTATGTCGAATCCTTAAGCGCTTTTCGACGGGAAAATTCCTTGGAGGAGACTTATTCTCCCAAAAGGCTTCTGGAGCTCTCAGAATACATGGCTTTTACTGAGCGTTATGGCAAGCGACGCATTCCCTTAGGAGCTGGTAGGTCTCAACAACTCATTATCCTGCGAGCTCAGACTTTTTCTCGACAACAACCTTCAGAAAGTTCTGTCGATATGGACACGGCTGCTGAAGGAGGGGCACCAGACTCAGATGCAACTTGGAATGATTCCGCTATACAAGAATTGCGGAAGACAATGGCAGAATCTGAATCTGAACCCCTAGACGATAATCTCCGCCATACAATTATTGAAGAATTATTTGCTTATTTTGAGGAGCGTCAACAAAGCGATTGTGCTGACTACTTTACTCTGCGCCTCAAGGATCTTCCTGCTAGCGAAATTGAAGAGATTTTAGGTCTAACTCCTAGAGAGCGTGACTATTTGCAGCAACGCTTCAAGTATCATCTCATTAGGTTTGCCCTTTCTCACCGCTGGGAATTGGTTCATGAGTGGCTTGACGCTGATTTGCAGCAAAATTTTGGTCTGACTCCAGGAGAGTGGCAAGTGTTTCTGAAAAAAATAACCCCCCAACAGATGAAATTACTTGAGTTGAAACAACAAGAGCGCTCTAATGAAGAAATTTCCCAGGCATTAGGTTGTACAGTTAACCAAGTGGAAAAGCGATGGTTTAAGTTACTTGAGCTTGCCTGGGATATTCGTAATAGTTAAGTATCCGGATCTGGTGCATCTCAAGATGAATAGTGACATGGATAATAACTCAGATGCTTTATATAACCGCCTAATGGCCTGGTTAAATCAAGAGTCTATTCCCCCTGCTTCACCACAAGCAGACTTGCCTCCAAAAGGAAGGTTACTTGACGGTGAAACAACGGCAGCGGAGTTTGATCAAGATCAGTTAGACCCAATTGATTCAGAAGAATTGAACATTGCATCCTTTAACAATAGTCAAATCGATCAAGAAGAACCCTGGACAGGTTTAGAAAATTTAACTGGTGAGGAAATGGAACTACTAGGCGGTGAAACCCGCCCTTACAACTTGGAAAAAATGCCAACAGTGCAAGACCGTTTCGAGGCCCTATTAAAACGCCGAATACAGTTTGAAATTGAACGTCACCCACCACTGTTCCCTTGGGAGACGGAAATTTCTGACTATGAGTCCGATAGTGTCAAGTCAAGCTACTCCCAAGGAAAAGTATTACAGTTTTTCCCTGAGACTGTAGCACCGGAGGTAGTTCCTCCCATCCAACTATGGATGCCACAACTATCGAACCTGACTTTACCCATTTCTCTGCCAGAAAATGTTTTAGAGCAGCTGCTAAATGCCTGCTCCGAAGCAATTTCTTCCAAACGTCAACTGGGAGCAAAATTGGTAAATGCAGTGGAAAACTTGTTTCCAAACCAATTACCTATGCTGAACCAGATGGCAGGAATGGTACTGATTTCCTCAAGTGCAGGTCGTGGAGGGAGCAGTAGCCTTGAACCATTACAATCTTTACCCAGTAGCTACGAAACTGCTGCTGCTGAGCAAAAGATGCTTTTGGCTCTGTTGGCTGCTAAAGAGATTATCCGTACTTTGACTGTATCTGTTTCTAGCGCTCAAACACCAGTCGAGCGACAATGGGAAACGGCAGCTGGTGTTGTTAGGGTGAAGGCAGAATATCAGATGGAAGAAGGAGTGCCATTACTCCGCGTCATCAGTCATTTGCCTAGAGGGGGTAGTTTGGCATTAGAAGCACCTGAAATCTCAGCAACAGCACAACGAGCCTATCCAGGCTACTTGAGTGTGGAATTATTTGATTTGCAGCCTAACCAGACTTATCCTTTGGCAATCCGCTTTCATGACTCGGAACAAACACCTTTAGTTTTTTCAATTTGTCCGACAGTATAATTTATTGTTTGTTATTAGTTGTTTGTTGTTTGTCCTTTGTCCTTTGTCCCATGACCAATGACTAATGACCAATGACCAATGACCAATAACCAATAACCAATGACTAAAACCCAACAAAGGCAGCGTCTACCTTTTATCAGTCAGGTGTGGCAGCGTTTTGAGAAGAATCTAGCTTCTAGACCAATTCCTCCAGCAGAGGATTCAATTCTGCTGCGGTTACTGGTACAAGGATTAGTAATTGTTGGGATTATTGCAGTGGATGTGGCAGCAGAAACTCAAATGAGCTTCTGGGCAGTACCGCTGAGTTTAGTAGGGGCAACCTGGAGTTGGTATCGTCGCCGCGATCGCAATATTCCGGTCAAATTTTTGCTGGCGATGGGGATGTTGCTGGCAATGGGGGCATTTTTTGGTAATTTATTTACTCAACTTAACGATACACGCTTAGTTTTAGCCGAGTTATTAATTCAGCTGCAAGTCCTACATAGTTTTGACTTACCCCGCCGCAAGGATTTGGGCTATTCAATGGTTATTGGGCTCATTCTGTTGGGTGTAGCTGGGACTCTGAGCCAAACTTTAGCCTTTGCTCCACTGTTGTTAATCTTTTTAGCGATCGCACTCCCGGTTCTGGTTCTCGACTATCAGTCGCGCTTGGGTATATCTAGGACAAGGAAGCGCCAAAAATTATTACCCTTGTCCTCTGGCTCCTCACCTCTTACCTTGAGACGCCTAAGTATTTTCTTGTTGGTAATTGTAGGACTAGGATTAGGGATTTTTGCCCTGATGCCTCGCTTTCCTGGCTATCAGCTACAAACCTTTCCTGTCAGTTCCCCTATAGATCTGAGTAACCAAAATTTTCAGGGCGATAATCGCGGGATTGTCAATCCTGGCTATGTTAGGGAAGGGGAAGAGGGTAGTGGCGCTGGTACTGGAATAAATCGCACTACAGGACCAGGAGAGTTGGATGATACCTTTTACTATGGCTTTGGTGACAAGATTAACCAGAACCTCCGGGGTGAACTAAAACCTAAGGTAGTACTGCGAGTACGTTCCCAGTCTCCTGGATTTTGGCGAGTGCAGGCATTTGACCATTATACCGGTCAAGGATGGGAAATCTCGCGGAAAAAGGCTCTGATGGAAGCAACTCGACCAAATTGGTCTTATCAGTTTTTGCTGCCGACACCCTATGCTCCAGATCGCACCAAAGAGGTAATTCAAACCTATACGGTAGTATCAGAACTGCCAAATATTATTCCAGCCTTGGCTTATCCTAGACGACTCTACTTTCCCACTAGGGAAGTAGCAGTGGACCTTGAAGGCAGCTTACGATCACCTCTAGGGTTATTAGAAGGGCTCACTTACACAGTCATTTCTAAAGTACCCTACCGCGATCGCACTCTGTTGCGAAAGGCAACTGATGATTACCCCGAAAGTATTAGCAAGTACTATCTGGAAGTTCCCCCAGAAATTGTTGAACGGGTGCGACAAAAGACGGAGGAACTCTTAGCTACTTCACCCAAACCAATCACCTCATCCTACGAAAAAGCTCTGTATCTCACTCAAGCTCTCAAACAGCGCTACAGTTTACCCCAAAACCCCCTAGATTTACCTTTTCTAGAAGAAGATGAAGATTTAGTGGAAGAATTTCTCTTTAGATACGAAGGAGGATACCCAGACCACTTTTCCACCAGCTTGACAATCATGCTCCGTTCGATTGGTATTCCAGCTCGATTGGTGGTTGGGTTTGACACAGGGGAATTCAACCCCTTTACTGGTTTGTATGTCGTCAAAAATACCGATGCCTATGCCATGACTGAGGTTTATTTCCCCGAGTATGGCTGGTTCGCCTTTGATCCGATTCCTGGTCATGAACTGGTTCCCCAAAGTGTAGAAGAGTCTCAAACCTTTGGTGTTCTGCGCCAGTTTTGGCAGTGGGTAGCAGGTTGGTTACCTTCGCCAGTTACCAATTGGCTCAGCAATCTTTGGAGTAGAATTATTAGTGCTGGAATTAGAGGATTTGTTTGGTTGTGGCGGTTATTGTCCAGCGGTTGGGTAGGCTTGTTCACTGGTTTAATTTTAGTGATCGCTCTGGGTTTTTTAGGTTGGTTAGGTTGGCAGCAGTGGAAAAGTTGGCGCTACCGTCGATGGTTGAAAGGATTACCTCCCATGGAAAACCTCTACCAGCAAATGCTCAAAGTTCTAAGTGCTAAAGGCTATAGTAAGCATCCAGCTCAGACACCCCTCGAATATGCTAGAAGCATGGGTCAACATCAACCACCAGCTTCTGCTGAGGTAATTGACGAGATTTCCCAAGCCTATGTCCGTTGGCGTTATGGTGGTCAAACGCCCAATATTAAAGAGTTACGACAGCAACTCAGAAATTGGATTAATATCAAATCCAGTTTAGGTACTCCCTTGATCTCAAAAAGGCAAGGGAGTAAGGAGCAGGGGAGAGAGCATAACGGGGGTAATTGACCCGGATTTGGTATAACCTGGTGAATATAGGTCAAGACCTAACTGACAAATTTTGGTAATTTTCTCTCAGTTAACAGATAAGTAATCATCTCTCCTTTTCCTTTTACCTGAATTTTACCCCGCTTTTTAAACTGATATTGATCTTGCAAATGCTTATAAGTAGATTCAGTGATCTGGATGCAACCAGGAATTCCGTGGGATTCCATACGGCTGGCGGTATTCACTGCATCTCCCCATAGATCATAAATGAATTTTTTCGTGCCAATTACTCCCGCTACCACAGGACCAGTATTAATGCCAATCCGGATGCTGAGGTTAGCTTGATTTTTGGCATTAAAGCGAGTGACTTCCTGCTGCATATCCAGAGCCATTTCCGCAATTGCCTGTGCATGATCTTGCCTCTCCATAGGGAGACCACTAGCTACCATATAGGCATCGCCAATAGTTTTAATTTTTTCTAATCCATGTTGCTCAGTAAGCTGATCAAATCCTGTGAAGATTTCGTTGAGCAACGAAACAACTTCTTGGGGGGAAATTTTTTCTGAAAGTTTGGTAAAACCAACGATATCGGCAAACAGAATTGTCACTTCAGAAAACCCATTGGCAATATTGTTATTACCTTCTTTCAGCTGCTTGGCAATTGGCTCTGGCAAAATATTGAGCAACAGGCGATCAGACTTTTCCTGTTCAGTACGGACTTTATTTTCAGCTCGCTTGCGTTCTGTGATTTCCCACGAAACCCGTTTAAACATCAAATTGAATGCTTGTAAAACTTCTCCTAACTCATCCTTGCGCTTCACAGACATAGCGTAAAAGTTAGGATGTTGTTCGTTATTATGATTGAGTACTTCTCCTACCGCCATGAGGTCATCACGAAGTCGTAAAATAGGAACAATAACAGTAGCTCCCAACACAATCATTGTTGTGCCAGTTACGAAACCAGAGATGATTAAAACGAGACCAGCAATACTTAAAATAAATTGATATAATTTTGGTTGAATTTCTGATGCATCATGACGAATAATAATGATTTTTTCTACTCCTTGTTGACGAGTTGACCAAGCTACATCATAATTATTGTCAACCAAGATACCGCGACATAATTGGCAATTTTTAGTATTTTTTATATCAGATAATTTAATATTGGGCAACTCTCCTTCCATGACTAAGGTTTGTCCGTCAGGTCGGTAAATTACTATTCCTTTGATTACAGGTTCATTAATAATATTTTTTAGCTTTTTAATAAGTTTATCATCCACCATTTCCTCTTTGTGCCAGCGTACTGTTGAGTTAATAACCGCTTCAGAAACATCTTCTAAATCATTAAGTAATTCTCGTTTTTCATTATAGTAAGACGGCACTAAAATAATTGCTTCGATAACAACAATACTAGCAAAAGTCCACAGGGCAATGTTACGAGATAAACGAGCTTTAAATGAATCAAAAAACTTTAAAAGCTGAGATGACATTAGATTTTACTTCCGTAGATGTAATTAATCACGGTCTAGAATAAATATTGCTCTGGTAACGTCACCCTCTAGTAAATTGATGTGCCTTTAAGTTGCATCTTCTGGGTAACCATAATGACACAGGGATATAGTAGATGCACAGATGCAACTTTTCTCTCCACTACCTTAACAACTAGAAAGATAGGTATTGCCCACCCTACCTTTCTCTGTAGTTATTTTGGTCTAAAATACTGAAAATTACCTTAAAATAGTTCCTTTATCATGTTCCTGACTGGGAGCAAGAAGTTTTTCTAGGGCTTCCTGAATAAGTCTGAAACATATAGAGGTAAAGGGGTTGAACTTAATTGAGCCGGAAAAAATGCCAGGAAATCGGGTAAAATAAGGAAAAGCCCTTGTACTACTACAAATAGTACATATGTACTCACAAAATAGAACAGAAGCAGTTCCTAAAGGGTATACTTCGCCCTCAGATATTGGTTGTGTCGTAAATAGGAATACTGAATCGGTGTTCTAGAACATTCTTTTTTCTTTATACTTTTGTTCAAAGTGAAAGAACAACGCCATGAGAGGATTACAGTAGGAATAATTCCTTGCTACTGAAAACCCGACAAGTATCGCTGCTATTGGTTACGCGACGGAGATCAGTTATACCATGTTCGGCTAAACAATCATCATTTACTTCTACCTTGCAACCTTGCTCCTTGACTTCTGCCCTCTGCCCTCTGACTTGAAAGTGCAACTTTCATCACCTGGTGGTGAAAAAAAATTTTTCATCGGGACTGCCTTCTGCCTTGTTACAATCAAAGTGTAAGTATTCAACCGAACTTGATATTACTTACCAAAAAGTCTTCCGGATTCACCTGACTGGAGTTTAGACAGGCAAAAGTCAACAGGGAAGAGAATTGTTTATCCCATTCAATTGGGTGCGCAGGGCACTCCTTAGGAGCTCTTCACTATTACTTCAAAACCCAAATCAATCGACTATTCAGCAAGCCCTAAATAACCCAGAGGTTGGCAGCTTCCGTACCTGCGGTTCTTTTTCTAAATTTTTGAGTTAATTGTTGAGTTTGGGCAGCTGAGAAATGTGATTTCCAATCCCCCACCTCTCCTTTACGAATAAATGGCGACATATGAGCCGGACGCTGACTAGACCAACGACTTTGATCTTTACTCATGCGAGTAAAGCTTGTGTGCTCAAGAATACTGTCTAAAGTTTGTATATTTTCGATTTTTTGAACGTAAGCAGAACCTAAAAAAGCTGCTATGGCAATAATAGCAGCTTTAGGGTCACTTTTCATAGCTTCATAGGTCAAAAACAGAACATTTGGCTCATTTTTATGTTGAATCCAAGGGAGCAAATGATCAAAGTAATCACCCCAGTCTACTTCTCCGGCAATAAAGCAGGCAAAAAACTCAGCAAAAGTGCCTTCGGCGAAGTCATAATGTTTGATAAAACCTTGAGTATGATAATAAAAAGAAACGGCACAATCGAAGGGATTACGAGCTACATAAATATATTTTGCCTCAGGATGATGGGGAGTTAGCTCATAAGTCAAATGGGTTTTGATCAAGTGGGGTTGAGGTAAAGCGGCTACAAACTCACCTCCTACTTCTTCTAGGTGGGGCACTTCTAAGTTAATATTTTTACCTAAAGGCAATGGTTTCCCATCGTGGTACAACATCCAGAGAATATGTTGAGTCCAGGTTGTCCCACATTTAGGATAAGTGACAATAAAGGTGTCTCCTGCCTGAGCTTGATATACCAATCCAGAGTCAAAACACTCTGGAGGGAATCCCATTGGTAAGCGAAAATTTTTGTGCAGGGTATAGTTTGGTTTCCTCATAAGTGATCATAATCCATTGTTTGCCCCTGTCCTTGAGCAATTTTCTGCCTCAAAAAGCACTAATGCCGATTATGAGGTTCCTCAAAATCAATCACTGGTCCTTTGGGTACAATACGAGTAGGGTTAATAAAAGGATGACTTTTGTAATAGTGCTGCTTGATATGCTCTAGATTGCACGTTTCTTTAACTCCCGGTTGTTGATATAAGTCCTTTAGGTAGTTCCACAGATTGGGATAATCAACGATACGGTTTAAATTACACTTGAAATGTACGTAGTATACTGGGTCAAAGCGTAAGAGAGTAGTGAACATACACCAGTCAGCTTCAGTCAAGCGATCGCTACATAGATAACGCTGTTTCCCTAGAATCCCTTCCCAATGCTCAAGAGCTTTAAACAGTTCAGTTACTGCCTCTTCATAGGCATTCTGTGTGGTGGCAAATCCTGAACGATAAACACCGTTATTGATTGGTTGGTAGATGGCATCAATTGTCTGATCTATTTGTGCTTGTAGATCATCTGGATAGAAGCTAATATCTGAATTTGCGATCGCGGCAAACTCTGTGTCAAACATCCGGATAATCTCGCGAGATTCATTATTAACAATTGTGCCAGTTTCTTTATCCCAGAGTATTGGCACTGTCACCCTGCCTGTACATTTGGGATCAGCTTTAACATAGACTTCCCGTAGATAACGAGCACCATTTACTGTATCCGGGATACAGCCTGGAGCATCAGAGAATACCCATCCTTCTTCATCCATGAAAGGGTCAACAATAGAAAGAGTAATTGCCTCTTCTAAACCCTTCAATTTCCGCATAATCAGAGTACGGTGCGCCCAAGGACAGGCATAAGAAACATAAAGATGATAGCGACCAGATTCTGGTTGAAAATCTGTAGAGCTATCAGCCTTAACCCAGTTGCGAAACTTAGTAGGATTCCGCATAAATCTTCCCTGGGTATCTTGTTTATATACTTCATGAGTCCATTGCCCATTAACTAGCATACCTGTTCCCATGTTTTCCTCCTCAAAAATTAACCTATGATAAAGTTTAGTAATTTGTTATGACAAGCTCATCAATATGGCCACGTTTTTGTGTATCACTGTTGATCATCCGATTTGCAGACACCCGATGAATATTGAATCCTTGATACAAGTCTTCAAAAAAGTTATCTGTGGGATTTTCATTTTTGGGGTCTGAATTACTTAACATCATTTTTACATCATGATTTTTATGCAATTCTCTAAAAAACTTTGCCAATCTATTCTGTTGAAAATCATCAAAACTTAATTTTGAATATGATGTAAAATTTGCTGTCTTACTAATAGGACGATAAGGAGGATCAAAGTAAATAAATGACTCAGGTGTAATTACATCTTTACAAGCTTCAAAATCACAATTTATGATTTCTGTAATTTGTAGTAATTGAGAAACATTTTTTAAATTTTCTTCATCTAATATTTTCGGATTTTTGTACCTTCCATGAGGAACATTAAATTCACCTTTACTATTAAAACGAAAAAGACCATTAAAACAAGTACGATTCAAAAAAATTAGCATTACAGCTCTTGAAATCCAATCATCAGAGTACTTGGTATAATTAATATTTAGTCTCTGTAAATTATACTTCTCGCGTAGTTCATAATAGAAAACTTTCCTTTTAGTTTCAATTAAAGATTTATATTTTTGAGAAATATCATCTAATTGTTCTATCAATTTTTCTGGTTCTTTTTGGATAACTCTGTAAGCTATAATAAGTTCTGAATTTACATCATAAAGAAAGGCAGAGGATATTGAATATTTCTGAGCAATATCAAAAAATACAGCCCCTCCACCAACAAAGGGCTCTATATATCTTTTGATGTTTCCTTGTTTTAAATCTATAGGGTATAAAGCTTCAAATTGTGATAAAAGTTGAGACTTACCGCCAGCCCACTTCAAGAATGGTTTGGCTTGTTTTGTGATGATTTCTGCAATACTCAATTTCTGGAAAAGGATACTATATCAATCAGCCAATGCTTTAGCAATCTCGGTACCTAATCGGGTTAAAGTTTTATCTCGTACAAAATCAGCTGCTGATCTTGCCGATTCAGCAAGGATAGTATCTGTGTTTGGGGTGAGCTTCAAGGCTCCGCCTAAATAACCTAGAGCTTTGCAATAGTAATCCGATAGGTTAGTAGCCGCCAACCGCTTCACTAGTAGGTAATCACCCTGATGAAATGCTGAAAGAGCTTGTCGGTGTAAATCGGTTTCAGGTTCTCCCAATGTTGTCAAGATCGCTTTAATAGCTTTATTTACACGCTCTAGGTTAAGTTCAGTATTAATTGTTGTAGTCATGGTTACCTAAATATTCTCAAGTTTGCGGTTTGGTTATTACACTTACTGGTCCATTTACCAGTGTTTGACAGGCTAATCTATAAGTATCAGGTTTTTTCCTCAATTTTCGCTTTTCCACCTCAGTAAGAGGTGAAAGGTTTTCTATGCCTTCTACAATTTCAACAATACAGGTACCACATTGACCATAACCTCCACAATTCATTAACTTTCCCTTGAAGGTGTAGAGATCAATGCGGTTCTGCAGAGCTCTTTCTCTTAAATTCGCTCCATTGGCGGCAACCACTTCTTGGTTTTCTTTAACAAATTTGATAGCCATAAAATTTTCCGCTAAGGTACTCCTGTTAGGGACTTCCAAATAAAAAATATCCAATTGCTCCATGAAGCCAGGGGAGCTTCGGAGCAAAGGGAGCAAGGGGAGTAAGACAATGTAATCTGTAGAAAACCTTACCAAAAATGAGCAGCTATGGGTAGAGATGAGGGAGTGTGGAGAGCAGGGAGCTGGGGGAGCTGAGGGAGCTGGGGAGTAGGAGAAGATTGATTATTAGTCGTTCCCAATTCCCGATTCCCAATTCCCGATTCCCAATTCCCCTCTTAATATGTCAAATCAAACAGCTTGCTATCTGGCAGATTACTAATTGACCGTTGCAGATTAGCTAGACCAATATTGTAGTTGAGAATCGCTGATACTAGGTTGTTCCTAGCACGGGTTAATTCAGTTTGCTGGTTGATTACCTCCAACTGAGTTCCAACTCCTGCCCCTACCCGCAATTCAGCTAGCCTGAGGCTTTCTTCTGCCTGTTTGACAGCCAAAGTTGCTGTTTGAATGTTCTGCTCGTTAGCCTTCAAGTCAAAAAAGGCTTGTTCTACCTGAAAGCGTATACTATTGCGAGTGTCAGCAAAATTGGTATCAGCGATCGCAATGTCAGTTTCCGCTTGCCGAGCTCTAGCTCTAGCAGAGCCACCATCGAAAAAGTTCCAAGTGAACCTTGCCCCTATACTAAAACCATCTGCAGGACCAACATCGTCATCAAACACCTCAAGTACATCATAAGTTGCAAAGACATTTACTTGGGGGCGGATATCAGCTAGAGCAATGAGTCTGTCTTGCTCGGCAATATCCCGCTCAGTCAGCCGCTGTTGTAGCTCTGCTCGGTTTTTGAACGCGAGGATAATGCTTTCATCAATAGATAGTTCCCATTGTCCTGCAACAGTAATGGGATCAGCTGCCGAAATTTCCGAATCCTGAGCCAAACTTAATAAATTTACGATCTGGCGTCGGGCAACTCGTTGATCTCTCCTCGCATTAGTCAAATCTTGAATAAAATTTGCTAGCTGCACCTGCTGTTGCAATACGTCGAATTTGGTTCCTAACCCAGCTTGTTCCCGTAACTGAGCATCCCTGAGAACCTCTTCTGCATTAGTTACTGCGGCCTGGTTAATAATAACCTGCGCATCAGCCAGTTGTAACTGGTAGTAAGCTTGGCTCACATCTAGTCGCAGTTGCTCAAAGATGCGTTCTAAATCTAGCTGTCGAAAGCGTATTGCTTCATCTGCTCTACGAATTGTTGCTGAGCGAAGTCCAGAGGTAAACACGTTATAACTCAACGTCAGCATAGGATTGAAAACTGTTGAGACAGTATCTTGAGTAAATCCTGTCAATCTATTCTGTAGTTCTTGTTGTGCAGAATCTGTACGAATAATATCTGCCATAAAACTGGCAACAGGAAATTCTGCGGCTAAGGCTTGTTGTAAAACAAATTCAGCTCTTTCTAATTCCAGCCTTGCTACTTGAAACTGCCGGTTGTTAGTCTGTGCCAGTTCTAGGGCTTGTTCCAAAGTAATTGCCTGGGTATTTTCAATCTGGACTTCATTTGGTTGAGTAGGAAACAGCAAGGGATTAGCACTAGGGTTGAGAAATTCTAGAGATGGGATTTCCTCAACTACTAAGCCTTCTTGTGTGGTAGTTTCTGATTCAGGAGATTGGACAAGAAACTGTTCCTTGGCTGATGTCGAAACTCCTCTGGAACCCTCTTGGATATCTGGCTCTGTGAGTGAACCTAATGGGTTGAGTGGCTCCTCACCAAGCTCTAAACCCATGTTCTCCTGTAGTACAGTACTTGTAGTTTCAGCGTCTCTGCTGTCAGTAAACTCAGAGATTGTTTGTGGAGGCTCAGGAACTGGGGAAGATTCAGGTATATTCCCTGCACTATCGGTTAGTACAGTGTTACTAACCTCACCAGCAATCTCGGTAAGTTCCTCGGTAGAGCTAACAACTAGTTGACTTTGTTCACTTTCAAGAAACAAGGCAGAAGGCAGAGGGCAGAGGGCAGAAGGGAAGAAAATTTCTTCACAAGGGGAGTGGGACTCCTCCTCAAGAGGAGCGACGGAACTCCCGTTCAGTGAGAGATTGTAACTATTGCTGCCTTCTAATCGCCAGAAAGCTTGAGCTATCGATATGGGGATAAATTCGTTGGAGCCTCTGCCTTCTGCCTTCTGCCTTTCTTGTGTTAGCTGAGGAGAACGACCTTCACTTTGCTTACTAATTGGCTCAGTGAGCGATAATAATTCTGTAGAGTAAACAGGCTCCACATAGTTCAAGGAGATTACAGCTCCCACACCTATGACCAGGAAATAACGAAGAGTTAGCATAACGAAAGGAAATTTGGTCTTGAGTCTCAATGAACTGCCTCTTGCACAATTTAGTTTATCCGGCAGGAAGCCCCACATTCTATCTGTAGGAAAGTATGGGATGAGTTACCTGTTAGAGTAGCGTAGCCACAATACCTTTGACATTATAAGAGAATGTGTTGACAATGCAGGCTAACAGGTTAAGTCAATTTAAGAACAACAGCTGTTTGTTAAACAGAGCTAATACAACCTTGAATCTATTGCAGCATAATGGGGAAGATATCAATCCCTAAACAAAGAAGGGTTTCAGACCCATTTTTTCTGATGATTGAGCAATCTTATTCTTTGCCAGCAGGGTGTATTCTCCGCCAAGCTTCTAGGAAGGATCTATGGTCAATCAGAAAGTTGGTGTTAAGCGCGAAACTTGACCCAACTCAGTTGCGCCTTGAGCAATTTTGGGTGATTGAATGGGAGGAGCAGGTAATAGCTTGTGGACAATTGCGTAACTTTTTTGGGGCACAAGAACTTGGTAGCTTGGTAGTTAAACTAGCTTGGCGCGATCGCGGTTTAGGAACTTTTCTGGCAAAGCATTTGATTCAACAAGCAACACAACCTCTTTATCTGGAATGCCTGGGTAAACGACTAGAGAAATTTTATGCCCGTTTGGGTTTTGTACCAATCTCCTGGCAAGAGTTACCCCAATCCCTTAGATTTAAGTTTGGTTTTTCTCAATTAGCCAGAATTTTATTCAAAATTCCGGTGACCATTATGAAACAAGGCTCCGAGGTAGGAAATAGAAGATAGTTTAGATGATAAATTGCAGACTTCCTTGTATTTTGTAACTGAACGGCGCAAGAGCAGCAGATAAGCAATTTAGCTCTATATCACAAAAATGTCGTTAAATAGCATAAGTTCTATTTTGGTAACAAATTAACCTTCTCCTCTAGGGAAGTGTTTCTATGAAAACAGGTAAAAGAGCAAGGGAGATGGGGAGATGGGGAGAAAAATGATTGGTAGTTGTTCTTTTTTCGATTCCCGATTCCCCATTCCCAAACAACAAACAACCAACAACAAACAACTATGAACAAATTTATTTCCAGCATTCTCTTAACCAGTTGCTTTTGCGGAATTACAGGGATTAGTTACTTCCCCAAGGTAGCACCAGCAGTAGCGCAAGTTTCTCCAACAGGGGAACTATTGTATAACTTCTACGGTCGCTCCATTCCCTTGAGAGTCCGCCAAGATGCTGTCGCTGTTAGTTTCAAACCAGCTGGAAGCAGCCGCTCTCTAGGTCCAGCGGAAGCTTTCTATTTAAAATTGCAGCAAGACTTGCGGGGTGGAACCCGTAGCCTCTCTGGAAATAATTTAGAGGTTAAGCCTTTGGGATTACGCTATGCTTTGGTTAACTTGCCTGCTGGAACCCGTAGTTCTCCTGCTGCTGTTACTCAACGGGTACAACAATTACCTTATGTAGCAGGAACACTCCCTGTTCTCTCCCGTAGCGATCGCAATGAAGCCATTGTCCTACCTAATGAAATTGTAGTTGCTTTTGAGCCAGAACTAGCTGACCAAGCAGCAGTGCAGGCAATTCTTAATCGCTATAACCTAGAAATCATCAAACCCCTGCGCTTTGCTAAAAATCGCTATTTAGTGCGTTCTCAAGTAGAGTCGGGTACAGCTATCCTTGCCATTGCCAATCGCCTCAACAGTGTACCTGGAATCACCTCTGCTACGCCAAATTTCGTCCAATCAGTCAGTTATAGCAGTCCAGGAAGGGGTTTTGGCGATGCTAGTTTTACGGACACTCCCCGAGCTACTGACTCCCTCAAGCAAATGTTAAATGAATTGGAGGAGCAACCTAGTCCAACCCCATTTCAAACAGAACTCCTCCCTCTGCAATGGCACCTCAATAGCATCCCTCTGCGGGGAAAGTTACTGCCTCGTACTGATATTCGAGCAATTGAGGCTTGGCAACAGAGTAACCAAGGTAAGGGTGTAGTGGTGGCAGTAATTGATAGTTTGATTCAATGGGACCACCCGGATTTGAATGGTAACATCCACAAAGTAGAGAATGTCCCAAATCCTTTACCAGGGGAGACTCACGGCTGGGATTTTGCTCAAGATGACCCGGATACCCGGATTAGTCAAGAAGAACTGGCTACTCTGCTGCCAGATTTCCAGAATACCTTTAGCTTGTCTGATGAAGAGTTACTTGAACAATACGCTGACGTAGCTAATTTTATTCCCTTTATGGTTCCTGATTTGCCAAAATCAGAAATTCCTTCTTTCTTGCGCAACCTGATCCGTAATAAGATTGCTGGTGAGTTTCATGGTACTTGGTCCGCCGGAGTAATTGCCGCTAGTCCTCAAGGGGAAGGAGGAGTAGTAGGAGTCTCTCCCCAAGCTAAAATTCTACCGATTAGGGTTTTTGGTTTAGGGGGTCAAATTTCCCCGGCAGTTGTCTCCCAAGCAATTCGCTATGCTGCGGCTAGGGGTGTTGATGCCATTAACCTCAGCTTAGGGGGACTCTTACCTACTCCTGAAGAAGTAGAGACGATTTTTGAAGTACTAGATGAGAATCCCAACTTAGTAATAATTGCTTCCGCTGGTAATGATAGTTTGGATGGTGTTGCTTTTCCCGCAGCAATTCCCGGTGTAATTTCAGTGGGAGCCACTAATCTTTCTGGTAACCGGGCTGCCTACAGTAGTTATGGTGGTAGGCTAGATGTGGTAGCCCCTGGTGGAGAGACCTCAGATTCCAAAAGAGGTGGAATTTTAACTACTGGAGGCACAGGAATAGATGGTTTCTGGCAAGGAATTGGCGTGCCAGATTATAGCTGGGGTTATGCATTAGACTCTAAAGGTAAGTACGTACAAGTACAAGGTACATCTTTCGCTGCACCCACTGTTTCGGGGGTAGTGGCTTTAATGAGAGGAGAAAATCCCAATCTTAGTCGTGATCGCATAATTGCTATCCTCCAAGAAACCTCTACATATCAAGGATTGACCTTATCGAAAGCAGATACCAGAGCTTATCGCCTACAAAGAGCCATAGGCTTTGGCAGTGCTCCCAATTTTCCCTTTCTACGACCCTCTGGTGTCTTCCCTCTACCCGAACCCATACCAGCTAGTCAATACTTCTATGGTAGTGGTTTAGTTAATGCCGAAGCCGCAGTTAATGAAGCTAAGCAATTGCCTCAGAACTAAGAGAGTGGCTAGCACAAGAAGGCAGGAGGCAGGAGGCAGGAGGCAGAAGGGAAGAAAGAAGTTTGCAAGGTAGAAGGAAATTATAAGTGATTATCCGAACTTGATATTAGTTCTCCTTTGTATCTCTATCTCCCCACACCTCCCACACTCCCCACACTCCCCACCCTTTTTGAAAGCTCACCCCCTATTGCCTGTTGCCTAGTTTCTTAAAAGTCTAATGTCGGCTCTTCTTCCTCCTTTTGGTCTGATGTGAGCTCCTGTTCCTCTTCTTGATCTGATATTGGTACGAGAGCAACAGCTGCGATCGCATCGTCATCATCGAGCCGTTGCACTCTCACTCCTGTTGCCATCCGGGACTGGGGTGAAATGGCATCGACTATCTGACGAATAATAATCCCTCGACTGGTTACCATCATCAGTTCATCGCCCTGATTAACAACTCGTAGGGCTGCTAGCTCATCCTTGGGTAAACGGAATTTGGTTGCCAGTAATCCCATACCTGCTCGATTTTGCAGCCGGAATTGAGACACTGGTACTCGTTTACCATAACCTCCCATTGTTACTACCAGTACCCAAGGTTCTTCACTGGTTGTTTCAACTAATTCCTCCTCTGGTAACTCTGGTGCATCCTCATCAGAGTCAACAGCTGCTAGGTTAGCAACAACTTGACTTGACAGAATATCCATACTGATCAAATCATCATGCTCTCGCAATTTCATTGCTTTAACTCCCCTCGTTGCTCGTCCTAGAGGGCGCAGTTGTTCTTGATCTGTTTTAAAGTGAATTGCCATCCCTTGGCGGGAGCCAATAATCACACTATCCTCTTCCTTGGCACGGCGCACCCACCGTAACTGGTCCCCTTCTCCCAAGGAAATGGCAATCAAGCCATTGGCTCTGATATTGCTGAAGGCATCAAGAGCAGTTTTTTTGATGTAACCCTTACGAGTTAACATCACCAGATATTCATTATCGATGAACTCGGATACTGGCACAATTGAGGTAATTTTTTCCTCATGGGGAATCGGCAACATCTGGACAATTGGCACCCCTCGCGCCGTGCGGGATGCTGCTGGTATTTGGTAAGCTCGCAGACAGTAAACCACACCGCGATCGCTAAAGAATAAGACGCTGTCATGGTCACAGCAAGTGAAGAAATGCTCAACTCCGTCATCATCCTTCATCCGAGCTGCTGCTTTACCACGAGTTGCTCTAGCTTGAGCACTAAATTCACTGACTTGCATCCGCTTAATATAGCCTTGTTCTGTCAGTAGAATGACTACTTTCTCATTGGCAATCAGGTCAATATCCCCTAAGTCCCCTTCTACTGGTTGAATCTCTGTGCGTCTAGGGGTGGCGTGGGTAGTCTTTAGCTGAGTAACTTCTGTTTCAATAATTTCTAAGATACGACTTCTGCGAGCCAGAATATCCTTTAGATCAGCAATCCTGGCTTGTAACTCCTCGTGTTCTGCTTGAATTTTCTCTGCTTCTAAAGCAGTCAGCCGCCGTAGTTGCATTTGTAGAATGGCGTCAGCTTGAGCAGAGGAGAGCCCAAATTGCTCAATCAACTGGTCCCGTGCAGTGGTAGTATCTGCGGCTCCACGAATCAAGGCAATCACTGCATCTAAGTTATCCAGAGCGATTAATAGCCCGACTAGTAGGTGATCCCGTTCCTCCGCTTTGCGCAGTTGATATTGTGTCCGTCTGGCAATCGTCTCGATACGGAAATCCAAGAAGACTTGCAAGAACTGCTTGAGGGTAATTAGCTGTGGTTCATTGCCCACTAATGCCAGCATATTAGCCCCAAAATTCGTCTGTAGGGGTGTTTGCTTGTAGAGATTATTCAGGACAACACGGGCATAGGCATCCCGCTTCAGTTCAATTACTACCCGCATCCCATCGCGATCGCTCTCATCCCGAATATCGCTAATCCCTTCTAATCGCTTTTCATTGACCATTTCAGCAATTTTTTCAATCAGTGCTGCCTTATTGGTTTGGTAAGGTAACTGAGTGATAATAATTGCATCTTTATCGGGACGCCCTCGCTGTTCTATGGTTTCAATTTCCGCCATACCCCGCATCGTTATTGAACCACGACCGGTAGTGTAGGCTTCTTTAATCCCAGATGTACCTAGGATCTGGCTACCAGTGGGAAAATCAGGACCAGGGATATACTGCATCAACTCAAGATCTGTAATCTCTGGATTGTGGATCACAGCTACCACACCATCAATCAACTCTCCCAAGTTATGAGGCGGGATATTAGTTGCCATCCCCACAGCAATTCCCGATGAGCCATTGAGCAGTAATTGGGGAATCCGTGCCGGTAAAACCGTTGGTTCCTGCTGGGAGCCATCAAAATTATCAATAAAGTCTACTGTTTCCGCTTCAATATCCCGTAGCAACGCATCCGTAGCCACAGATTGCAAGCGACATTCCGTATAGCGCATCGCCGCTGGTGGATCGTTATCCACCGAGCCAAAATTACCATGCCCGTTGATCAGGGGCAAGCGCATGGAAAAATCTTGAGCCATGCGTACTAAGGCGTCGTAGACTGCGGTATCTCCGTGAGGGTGATATTTACCCAACACTTCTCCCACAACACGGGCGCACTTCCGGAACGGACGGTCTGGTGTCAGACCTAACTCATGCATCGCAAACAGAATCCGCCGGTGTACTGGCTTGAGTCCATCCCTGGCATCAGGTAGTGCCCGACCTACAATTACGCTCATGGCGTATTCCAGGTAAGACCGGGACATTTCATTCCGCAGGTTGGTCGGGACAATCCGTTCCTGGGGTGTACTCATAGAACGAAAAACTCCATTAAAATAATGATTTTGGCAAAAATAAGCCGAAAAATCGCAAAAAATGCGGTTTTTCTCACCAATACTTGCCAAATATTCACACTTTCCTTTAAAATTGTAGCACAATTACCATGCTTTCGGCTGGACGGCTGAGAGCGGTTTATCATGGAAGAGAATCGTCGCACAGCAGCATAGCATTCCCTAAGGGTATTGCTCAGCAAACCACAGTAGCGAAGGTAATCGCTATCGGAGAAAATAATGAAAACAGTTATTGCTTTGATCACCGTTGGTATCCTGATTCTCCTGCTTGCTCCTGGGTTACTCGCTCCATCGCAAGTAGTTGCTCTGACTGCCCTGAGTGTCTTATTTGTGCTGGTTATGCCTAAGCTACTTAATTAATTAATTTGATGTTGCCAGTTATTTACTCTGATGAGTTTCTTGCTCATGATAATGGTCGGTTTCACCCAGAAAGACCAGAAAGATTGACGGCAATCCTAGAAGCGATCAAAGCTGCACCTTGGGCTAATCAAATTGAATGGCAGCTACCAACAACTGTGGAAACTCGCCCAGTGATGCCTCTACTGCAACAAATTCATGCCCAAGACTACATCAAGCTCGTCGAGCAAATTGCTAGGGGTGGTGGTGGTATGCTCGATGCCGATACCCCAATTTCCCCCCGCAGTTATGACATTGCTTTGCTAGCGATAAATGCCTGGTTAGATGGGGTTAATCAAGTCCTGAACACTAACAACCCAGCCTTTGTTCTAGCTCGTCCTCCTGGACATCATGCTGAGGGTAAGCGAGGTATGGGGTTTTGCTTATTTTCTAATGCCGCGATCGCAGCTTACTATGCTCTAGAACAACCAGGGGTAGAACGAGTGGCTATTCTCGATTGGGATGTCCATCACGGTAACGGCACACAAAACATTATTGAGAGTAACCCTCTGATTGCTTATTGTTCCCTACATCAATTTCCCTGCTATCCCGGCACTGGTAAAGCTAGTGAGCAGGGCGTCTACAACAATGTCCTCAATCTGCCGATGAAACCAGGTAGTACATTGGTTGATTATCAGCCAATGTTTGAGCAAAAAATCATGCCGTTTTTAACCAATTTTCAACCAGATTTATTGCTTGTTAGTGCTGGATATGATGCTAATGAAGCTGATCCCTTAGCTGGTATTTCTCTACAGCCACAAGATTATGCCATATTTACAAATTACTGTCTCCAACTAACTCGTAGAATTATTTTTGGTCTAGAAGGTGGTTATCATCTTACGGCTCTTGCTCAATCAGTTGTAGCGACAATTGAGAGCTGTTTGGCTAGTGCAGCCTAATGGAAATAAGTAATAACCAATCCGGGATATATGACCCTTCTATGTCCAAATTTCCTAGAATTCAGTATCAAATTATACAGTGTTTTGTAAAGATATCGTGAATATTCGGTATGAAGAATATCTGTTCTTTACAAAGAAATGATAATTGAAAGTAGCTGCCATTATCTGCTATTTTCAATGACAGATAAAGCCCTGATCCACAGGCCAATAACTCAACCTACAGATATCTTGAATCAATTGCAGAGTGGTCAGTTGCTTCGGGTTTATGGTAGGCGTGGCAACGCACTAATCATTGTTCATCGTCACCATGCAGAACTAGCAGGACCTGGTGCTGCTGTCGGTAGTGTTTTTGATCTCGATTGTTGTAGAGTTATTCCCGTCGGCAGAATATCCATAATTTATCCCGAATCTCTTACCAAGCGCCAACAAGCTTATCTACTCAGGCAACGATGGATTCGTTTCACTCAGAAGGCAATGGAGACTTATGTGCCATTGCAGCGTGCGAAAAACCTCTTGATTTTGCTCCACAAATACTTTGCACCACAAATTATTGACTCACTATCGGATGAAGTACTTGCTCAGTTGGTAGGAGTTTTGCCAACAACGATAGGGATGGTACGTCAATCCTCTAGGTATCAACAGTGGACTCAGCAGCTAGACTCACAATCGGTAAAAGTTTGATTAAGTAGGTAGGCCGAAATAAACCTAACTATGTTAAGAAAAGTAAATAGAGGTCAAACTCTTACCAATGACTAATGACCAATGACTAATGACGATCTTCACCAGTTAACTTTAATAGTGCCGACCTACTTATTGCCTTTTAATCTGATTTCCCCCGCATTAAAGACTTGAGAGACTGACGCTTACGCAAATCCATCATCTCTGCAAGACTTTCTGGTTGACTATCTAGAGGATGGTTATCCTCCGGTGCTAAAACGGTTACTTGAGTCTGTTGGGTAGTAGAGGGGATATTGGGTTGAGTATTTTGCTGGATATTGTGCTTTTGATGAGGTTGAGTATTTTGCTGAATATTGTGTTTCTTATGAGGTTGAGTACGAACAGAAGCTGCTGGCTGTGGTTTCCTAGGCACAGGTGAACGGCGTCTTTTCCTAGAGAGACTCCTTGATTGATGGACGATGGCACTTGATTTGGCTCTCTTGGAGAATCGGCGGCGCTGAGTTGAGCGTCTGAGAGCGCTGGTGATTAGTAGAGAACCTCCAGCACAGCCTAGAACTATTGTACTAAATAAGGGTAAAGACCAATCCTTTTCTTCTGGGGATTTTGCCTCTGGGGATTCTTCTATTTGTGTTGGAGCTGGCGTTGAGTTAGACTCTTTCTCCTCAACTGGACCAGGGTTAAGCAAGTCAATAGTCGCTACAGTAACGACTATGAGTAGTATTGTCCACAGTCCACCCCAAAAAGCGAACGGATGTTTTTGGAGCAGCCTGTGGAAAGGCGCTAGGGCATACTGCGGTTCAGGAAGATTTTCAGATGATGATTGGAGCATTGACTCCCTTAAAAGTCACAATAAACTTAAACGCAATACAATCATTTGCGTTTGTACAGAATTGTATGTCAACACAAGAACTTATACCAAATCTGACTTTTCACGGTATCTTTTTAGTCGAGGTTAGGAGCCACGAGTCAGTAGTCAAGAGTCAGGAGTCAGAAGAATAATTTGGTTCTCCAAAAATTTGCTGCTGCTATTCTTGAGTGGAGCTGTACAATTAGTGCCAACGACTACAAGGGGTGATTAAAGTACAGTTATGGCGAAAGTTCTGATTATTGGTGCAGGTGGAGTGGGCAATGTGGTTGCCCAAAAATGCGCTCAAGTAAAAGAGGTATTCTCTGAGATTCTCCTCGCGAGCAGAACTAAGCATAAATGTGATGCGATCGCATCTTCTATTAAACATCCATCTTTGACAACAGCTCAACTTGATGCAGATAAGGTGGCGGAAATCGTTGCTCTGATTAATGATTTTGAACCTGACATGGTTATCAACGTGGCTCTGCCGTATCAAGACTTGACGATTATGGATGCCTGCCTTGAAACAGGGGTACATTATCTCGATACAGCTAACTACGAACCCCCTGATGAAGCAAAATTTGAGTATAAGTGGCAGTGGGCTTATCATGAAAGGTACAAAGAAGCTGGGATTATGGCTGTTTTGGGATGTGGATTTGATCCGGGAGTAACAGGAGTATTTACAGCCTATGCCCTAAAGCATCATTTCGATGAGATTCATTACCTTGATATTGTTGATTGCAATGCAGGGGATCACGGCCATCCTTTTGCTACTAACTTTAATCCTGAGATTAACATCAGAGAGATTACCCAAAAAGGACGATACTATGAAAACTCTACTTGGGTAGAAACTGCCCCCCTTTCGGTACATCGCCCCATCAATTATCCTGAGATTGGTTCGAGAGAGTCCTATCTCTTGTATCATGAAGAGCTTGAGTCTTTAGTAAAACACATTCCCACCATTCAACGGGCTCGCTTCTGGATGACTTTCTCTGAAAGTTATCTGACACACCTACAAGTTCTCCAAAATGTAGGATTAACTAGTATTGAACCGATTGAGTATGAAGGGCAGCAGATTGTTCCTTTGCAATTCCTCAAAGCTGTTCTACCTACACCATCTTCACTTGGTGAGAATTATCAAGGTCAAACTTCTATCGGCTGTCATATTCGAGGGGTAAAAGATGGCCAACAAAAAACATACTATATCTACAATAACTGTAACCATGCCCAAACTTATCAAGAAGTAGGGGCACAAGCTATTGCCTACACCACAGGAGTACCGGCAATGCTGGGTGCCATGCTAGTCTTAACTGGAGAATGGCGAGGGGAGGGAGTCTTTAATGTCGAACAACTTGATCCTGATCCTTTTTTGACAAAGTTGGGAATATATGGTTTACCTTGGCATGATTTAATTAACTGCTCACAAGAATTTGAGGATTTGGCATAAGTGATGTTGGGAGTCCAAATTTCACTGATATTAAATAAACCACGAAGGCACAAAGGACACAAAGGAAGAAAAGAAGAAGAAGATAAAGGGGAAGCCAAAAAACTTAAGCTAATCCATCAAGGATAGGTGTCGCTAGACTCCAATTAGTGAACAAGATGACTGATTATTCCAAAATCCCTTCCCCTTGCTATGTGCTTGAGGAAGAAAAGCTGATTGAGAATCTTGAGTTAATTGACTCAGTACAAAAACGAGCCGGGGTTACCATAATTCTGGCGCTCAAAGGGTTTGCCATGTTTAGTGCCTTTCCCATTGTCAAACAATACTTACGAGGTACTACCGCCAGCTCTCTGTTTGAAGCTAGGCTAGGGCGAGAAGAATTTGGCGGAGAGCTCCACCTTTACTTGCTTGCCTACCAGGAAAACGAGTTTCCAGAACTGATTAAAGGAGCAACCCATATCTCGTTTAACTCCCTAAACCAATGGGAGAAATTTAAAGAAAAAACTCTCTCCACCAGGGTATCACCGGGTCTACGCATTAATCCAGAGTATTCTCCCGTGGAACACGAGATATATAATCCTTCGTCTCCCTTATCTCGTCTAGGAATACGCGCTGAAATATTAGGTGATAAGTTACCGGAGGGTATTGAAGGGTTACATTGCCACAACTTATGTGAAAGCAACTCACAGGCTTTAGCCCGTACTTTAGAGCAGATTGAATCGCTCTTTGGGCATCACCTTCCCCAAATTAAATGGCTAAATTTAGGGGGAGGACATCTCATGACTTCTAAAAGCTATGATATTGATCACTTAATTCAAGTTTTAACCAGTTTTAAAGCCCGTTATCCTCACTTGCATATTTACCTAGAGCCTGGTTCAGCAGTGGCATGGGAAACTGGAGTACTCCGAGCAACAGTTCTCGATCTAATTGAAACTTCAGGTCCAATTATTGCCATGCTTGATGTATCATTTACAGCTCATATGCCTGATTGTTTGGAGATGCCTTACAAACCTCGCATTCAAGGTGCTAGAGAGCCGCAAGAGGAGGAGCCAAGATACCGAATGGGAGGGCTAACCTGCCTTTCGGGAGACTTTATCGGCATGGGAGATTACTACTTTGAAAAGCCTTTGCAGGTTGGTGACACAATTGTGTTTGAAGATATGATGCACTATACGATGGTGAAGACTTCCATGTTTAATGGAGTAAAACATCCAGGGATTGGTATTGTTCGTTCTGATGGTAGCTTTAATTTGATTAGAGAATTTGGCTACGAGGATTATAAGGGTCGATTATCTTAGAATTGTTAAGTATGGACATACCACTTGGAGTTTTAATGAACCACAAAGACACAAAGGATACAAAGTGGGAGACTTTAGACGCTGTAGAACGCTCTCCTGTTAAAGTGAGTGGTGTTTGGGTATTCCGGAATACGCGAGTCCCCGTTGCTGCGTTATTTGAAAATTTACGAGACGGTGCAACAGTAGAAGAATTTTTGGAGTGGTTTCCAGGTGTAGAGCGATCTCAAGTTGAAGCTGTGCTTAACTACGAACTTAAAATGTTAGCAGTTACAGTGTAGAGATGAAGATCTTGTTTGATCAAGGAACTCCAGTTCCCTTACGTCGCTACCTTGTAGAGCATTCTGTTACCACAGCTTATGAGGAAGGTTGGTCTAATTTGTCGAACGGAGATTTATTGCAAGCAGCCGAGGCAAAAGGTTATCAATTGCTGTTAACAACAGACCAAAATTTGCACTATCAACAGAATTTAAGCAAACTCACCATTGGAATTGTAGTTTTATGCTCAACATCATGGCCAAAAATTCGTTTACGAGTTGATGAGATCTGCGAAACTATCAACACAATTGCTCCCGGCGACTATGTGGAAATTAGAGTGTAAGTTGTCTGTATCATAAGCGGGATTATCTCCTGATTTTGTTCCACTTGGAGTTTCATATAATGAACCACAAAGACACAAAGGACACAAAGAGGAACTAAAAACTAAATTTTTCACTTGCTCAACTCGGTAATGATTTCATCAACCTTTCCTCGAAATACTTTGCCTACTTGATATTCATTCTTAGCTTGAGCAATACTCTTAGCAATTTCTCTTCTTCGCTGTTCAATTTGTCGGCAACGTACTATATCGAGCAAAGCGTCTTGCTCTTCTAGAGACAAGGTGTCTATCATATCTAAAATTTCATCAAAACTGGCAGCTTTTGTCATTAAAAATCCCACTCTTCAAACAGTTCAGCAACCGACATAGAAAAGCCAGGAATGATTGCGTCACCCTCTAGCACATCTTGAGGACGAAGCAAGCGATCGGGTTCGGGTGAATGGTAAACTAGAACATATTTTTCATCGGGATGAATAACCCAAACTAAGCGAGTATCGTTGTCGAAATATTCCACAATCTTGTCGTGGATTTCCTCAACAGTGTTGCTGGGAGAGAGAATTTCCACGGCTAGATCAGGAGAACCTTGAAAGAAACCACGAGGTGGACGCTTTAAACCTTTGAGCCGTTCTTTAGAGACAAAAGAGACATCAGGCGCTCGCTTGTTGCCGTTATTTAAGGTAAACGCTGTACTGGAATCACAGACTGCCCCTAGCTTATTCTGTTGAACAAACGTTGTCAGCAGTGCAACTAAGATGCAGGCAACATAACCATGCTCCATCCCTGAATTGCCCATATCCACAAGCTCCCCGTTTACTAATTCATAGCGATGCCCATCTTTGGATAGTGCTATAAATTCCTCATCTGTCCAAACTTTTTTTTCGGTGGAGATTGTCATTAACCAAGCCTCCTCTCGATTTTCCCAAATCTTTGCTTCTAGTGTGACACGTTAGATGAAATCATTGCCAAAAATCTAAAATAGCTGCGATATGATTCAAAGCAATGCCCACCCTACTGGCTTGGCAAGCTTAAAATTGTGGGCAAGAGTTGCGGAATTTTATCCCAATTCTAAATTCTAAATTCTAAGTTCTCCATTTTATGTAATATAGACATAAGCAAAATTAAGCTGACTTGTGGTGGTTAGTATCAAAAACAATGGTTGCGATCGCCCAAAAATCTTTGACCTTTGAGGAATTTCTGAATTGGGATGATGGTTCCGGTAGGTCATTCGAGCTTTTCCTGGGAGTTGTCATGCCCCTCAGTGAACCCACAGCCAAACATGAAGATGTTGTTGATGGGCTTTGTCACCTCCTGAACAACCATTGCCAAGACCTGAATCTGCCTTATGTTCCCCGTCAGAACAAACAAGTGAGGTTGAATAACGCCCCCGGTGAAAATGAGTCGAGTCGTAAAGCCGATATTGTTGTATTCACCAAAGAAGAATGGCAAAGAATGCGTCAAAGTTCAGCTTCTGCGGCAGCATATGTGCCACCACCCCTGGTAATTGAAGTTGTTAGTACTAATTGGCGAGACGATTACCGCCTTAAATTGAATGAGTACGAAACATTAGGGATTTCAGAGTACTGGATTGTTGATTATGCTGGACTTGGAGGAGTTCAATATATTGGTTCTCCTAAACAACCTACTGTTACTATCAATCGTTTAATTAACGATGAATATCAAGCAGAGCGATACCAAGGAGACAAAGCAATCATGTCTCCTTTATTTCCTCAGTTAGAACTAACAACTCTTCAAATTGTGGCAATGACCGAAAGTTAGCCCAATTACCTACAATACAGGGTAAAACGCATCTCAAATGTCGATTATATTAGAATTGTTAAGTAGCGATCGCACTGTTAGCTTATTCGCGATCGCATCCTCATATTCTGTCATACTGCACCCAAATTGTTCCATTCTTATAGCTATTTTTGTTTCTCATTTTCCACTGTGCGAATTTTTTGAATCTGTGTGCCATTCCGGAATATCCCTTTTTCCCATTGAATAAACTTAACAACAATGGATGTTGAGGGTTGTCCCCAATGGATGAAAGCCGCCTCCCAGAATATATAAATCTGATTAATGCGCTGCTGAGTTGTTCCAGTGGTGAGGAAGCGCAAATTTTATCGGCTAACCAAGAATTGGTAGATGCTGGGTTAGTACAGACAATAGCACAAGCAGCAGAAGAATTGAAAAACAGAGGCGACGAAAATACTGCTAAGTTTTTAATCAATCTTGGTCATCAAATAGCTGAGACACTAGGGTTATCATTATCGGTTCCCACCTCTAAGCCACTCTCAAACCCTGAATCTCAACTTGACTTTCTTTTACAGGTATTGCAAGCAACTTTGGATAGCAATGCTGAGGCACAAGTAGTTTACCCTTTACTGCAAGGTAACCTAGACAAACTGAATTATAGCTTGGCTGATATATTGCAAAGTTGGGCAACGGCTAAACTGGCGGCTGTAGACCAAGAGCCAGCACAAGCCATTACAGCAGTCATTGTCAATTTCAGCACTTTGATTCAGCAGTTTCCACTAGGTCACTGGTCTTGCAATCTAGAAATTGCTATTAAAGGATACGAGATTGCTTCCACAGTCTTTACTCGCGAAGCTTTACTAGAAGAGTGGGAAAATATCCAACTCAATTTAGGTAATGCCTATTTTCTACGCATTTTGGGCAACAGAGCAGAGAACTTGGAAACAGCCATTCATTGCTACGAAGCTGCTTTGGAGGTATGCCATCGAGAAGCTTTCCCAAAACGGTGGGGAATGCTCCACGATAATTTGGGTACTGCCTACCTTTATAGAATTTACAGTAATCGAGCCGATAACATAGAACAGTCAATCCAGCATAGGCACGCAGCTTTACAGGTGTTTACTCGCGAGGAATTTCCTCAACAGTGGGCAATGACCCAAGATAATTTGGGGGTAACTTACGGGAAACGGATTTACGGTAATCGAGCTGATAACCTGGAGCAGGCAATTTCCTATAGTCAAGCAGCTTTATCAGTTTTCACTCCTGAAATATTTTCTCAGGAATGGGTTAAGCTTCAAAATAATGTGGGTTATGCTTACTTTGAGCGTATATATGGAGAAAAAGCAGAGAATTTAGAAATAGCAATCAACTGTTTCAACACTGCTTTGCAAGTATGTACTCGCCAAACCTTTCCCCTCGACTGGGCAATGACCCACAATAATCTGGGTAATGCTTACCGTGAGCGTATCCGAGGAGAACGAGCTGAAAACTTGGAGCAGGCTATTGATGCTTATGAAGCTGCATTAGAAGTACGTACTCGCGAAGCCTTACCAACCGATTGGGCGATGACGCAAAACAATCTAGGGGAAGCTTACCGTAAGCGTATTTTGGGAAAAAAAGCTGAAAATTTGGAGTTGGCAATTCACCACTACAAGGCTGCTTTAGAAATATACACTCGTGAAGCTTTTCCTCAAGAATGGGCACAGACTCAAAATCATTTGGGTAACGCTTACCATAATCGCATTCAGGGGCAAAAGTCTGAGAATTTGGAACAAGCTATCCACTATTACGAAGTTGCATTAGAAGTATGTACTCGCGAAATATTCCCGACTGATTGGGCGATGGCGCAAAACAATTTAGGAGGCGTCTACATTGACCGTATTAAAGGGGAAAAAGCCGAAAACTTGGAGCAAGCCATCCACCACAATAAAGCTGTCTTGGAGATAAGTACTCGTGAAGCTTTTCCTCAAGAATGGGCAATTGCCCAGCATAATCTAGGTGCTGCTTACTGCAAACGTATTCGAGGGAAAAAAGCGGAGAATGTAGAACAAGCTATTCACTATTGCTTAGCTGCTCTAGAGGTACGCACTCGCGAAGCCTTTCCTCAAGACTGGGCAGCCACACAAATTAGTTTGAGTAATGCTTACAGGGAACGCATCCGTGGGGAAAAAGCTGAGAATTTGGAATTGGCTATCGACCATTGTAAAGTTGCCTTGGAAGTACATACTCGCGAAGCCTTTCCAACTGACTGGGCAATGCTCCAATATAATTTGGGTGGTGCTTATCTTGAGCGTATCCAAGGAGAAAAAGCACAGAATTTGGAGTTGACTATCGGTCATTACAAGGCAGCCTTGGAGATAAGTACTCGTGAAGCTTTTCCTCAAGAATGGGCAGATACTCAGCATGGTTTGGGAGCTGCTTATTGCAATCGCATTCGGGGAAACAAAGCTGAGAATGTTGAGGAAGCTATTCGCTACTGTGTAGCGGCTCTAGAAGTACGCACTCGCGAAACCTTTCCCCAAGAATGGGCAGCTACACAAATCAGTTTGGGCAATGCCTATAGGGAAAGAATCCAAAGAGAACGAGCCGAAAATCTCGAGCAAGCTATTTGCTGTTATGAAGCTGCCTTGGATGTATATACTCCCAAAGCTTTTCCCGAACAATGGGCGATGACTCAAAACAATCTGGGGAGTGGCTACATTGGTCGTATCCGTGGGGAAAAAGCTGAGAATTTGGAACAAGCTATCTGCCACTATGAGGCTGCATTGAAAATATACACCCGTGAAGCCTTTCCTCAAAAGTGGGGAGATACTCAATATAATCTGGGAGGGGCTTATCGGGAACGCATTCGAGGAGAACGAGTAGAGAATCTAGAACGGGCTATTCGTTATGGCTTAGTGGCTCTAGAGGTACGCACTCGCGAAGCATTTCCCCAAGAATGGGCAAATACACAAGTTAATTTGGGCAATGCTTACCATGAACGCATTTTAGGAGAGAGAGCCGAGAATCTGGAACAGGCTATTCGCTATTACGAAGCAGCCTTGCAGATAAACACTCGCGAAGCTTTTCCCCAAGAATGGGCAAATATCCAAAATGGTTTAGGTATTACTTATTTTTACCGTATTCAAGGGAAAAAAGCCGAGAATTTGGAAGAGACTATTCGCTGCTATCAATCAGCTTTGGAGGTACGCACTCGTGAAGCTTTTCCCGAAGAATGGGCGAACACTCAAAACAATCTAGGTATTACCTACTGTGAGCGCATTTTGGGGAAAGCAGCCGAGAACTTGGAAGCAGCAATACACTGTTACAACAATGTCTTGGAGATATCTACCCGCGAAGATTTCCCTGCTAATTGGGCACAAACCCAAAATAATTTGAGTAATGCTTACCGTAAGCGTATTCATGGAGATAGAGCAGAAAATGTGGAAATGGCTATCCGATCTGGTTTAGCTGCTTTGGAAGTATACACTCGCGAAGCCTTTCCAGAACAATGGGCAATGACCCAAAACAATATAGGTGTTATCTACCTTAAACGCATAAATGGAAAAAGAGAAGAGAACGGAGAATTAGCAATTGCCTCCTTGTTAGCTGCTTCACAAATATACACCCGCCAAGCTTTTCCCCAAGAATATGCAGAAACTCAAGGGAACCTCGGTCTTGCCTACCAAGATGTTGAACAATTTTCTAGTGCATACAAGGCATTTGCTGCTGCCATTGATACGGTAGAATCACTGCGATTTGAAATAGCTTCTGGAGAGCGAGTAGAAGAAAAAAAACAAAAATTAGCCGAAGAATATAACAAATACTATCAAAGAATAACGACAGTTTGTCTCAAGCTGAACCGACCTATCGAAGCCTTTGAATACGTCGAGCGTAGCAAAACTCGCAACTTAGTTGAACTTATCCTGACACGCGACCTCAAAACTATCTTTCCCCCAAATGTTGTTAGTCAACTAGAAAAACTTCGAGATAAAATTGCTATTGGTCAGCACCAAATCCAGAATGCCAAAGCTGATGACCCTACAGCCATAGCAGAAGAACTCAAGCAATTGCGACAGCAGCGCAACGAATTGCAAGAGCGTTATCTACCTATTGGTTCTGGCTTTAAGTTTGACAAATTCCAGGCAACTCTGGATGATAACACTGCGGTTGTAGAGTTTTTCTTTGCAGATGATCAGCTTTTCACTTTCATCTTCACCAACAAAACCCAGCAGCCCATAGTCTTGAGCTCTGAACTAAAAGATCTGGAACGCTTTGAGAAATGGTTTAATGAATATCTCAGAGCATATAGCAATCGTAAATCCCATTGGGAGCGCCGTCTAAGTACCCGCTTACATTTACTGGGGAAGATTCTACACATTGATGAAATTATTAAGCAAATTCCAGCAGAATGCGATCGCTTAATCCTAATCCCTCATCTCTTCCTACACCTGTTTCCCCTTCATGCTTTACCTATCTCCCACAATGGCAAAAAAGTTAGCTTATTAGATCGCTTTCCCAAAGGTGTCAGCTATGCACCTAGTTGTCAACTATTGCTCCAAGCACAACAACGACAACGCCAGAATTTTACCCATCTGTTTGCCATCCAAAACCCCACACAAGACCTTGCCTATACCGATTTGGAAGTGCAAGCCATAACAGACTACTTTTATCCCGTTAATATCCTCGAAACAGAAACCGCTACATTAGCAGCCATCAATGACACTAACCTGAAGGCAATCCACTGCGCCCATTTTAGCTGTCATGGCTACTTTAACCTACGCAATGCTCGTAAATCTGCCCTTATTCCAGCAGAGTCTCTGCTTAATTCTCCACCCAGCCAACTCGATCCAGAACATCATTTACTTTTGAAAGATGGCAAAGTACTTGATCTCGACAAGTGCCTCACTCTCGATGCCATTCTCAGTCTCAATTTAGAACAATGTCGCCTAGTCACTCTTTCTGCTTGTGAAACCGGATTAATTGATTTCAATAACAACAGTGATGAATATATTGGCTTACCCAGTGGCTTTCTAATCGCAGGTTCTCCTAGCGTTGTCAGTTCCCTTTGGAAAGTAAACGACTTATCAACAGCCCTGTTGATGATTAAGTTCTATCAGAATCTCAAATCCGGTTCAACCGTTGCCCTTGCCCTCAACACTGCCCAAACCTGGCTCCGAGATGCTACGACATCTGAACTACAGACATGGGCAAATAGCTTAAATCTAGACGAAAATTTAACTAAACAAATACAGAAAAAACTACGTCGCCGTGCTTCTCACGAACAACCTTTTCATTCTCCCCACTACTGGGCTGCTTTTTGTGCTATAGGACAATAAATCAATGATTGATGACGAACTCCTTCCCTATTTACCATCCTTACTCGAAACAAACTCTGAACTATTTACTAACCAAGACTTACGGGACTTGGATGATACTTTATCCAAACTAGAAAAACTATCAGACGATGAAGCTGAGGAAACTCTAAATAATTTTTATATCACTCACCCTCGTATTCGTGATGAACTCGAAAACTTGGAGGAAGGCGATCGCGCAGAATTAAAAAAAGTCAAACCCTCCCAAACTAATCAATCCACTCGCATCACCAACTTATTCCAAGAATTGAGCCAGCTGGTAAAAGACAAACTCAAATCCGAGTCAACAAATCCTGACTCAGATAAGAACAATGGCTAAAAAAGTTTACGCTCCCAATGTACATTTATTTGCCTTTCACTTGAAAGACAGCCATCCACCTAACCTACTTTGGGACAAATGTAATACTCTGCTCTTCCAAAGATTTGGTATTACCAAACCCCTAAAAATCGAAGAACGAGCAGGATATCGAGTTGACCTACTCAAAGATAAGACCGATGATGATGTAGCTCTCCATTTTGAGAGCAAAGTCTTCCTAGATGGCAAATCCCTACCTATTGCTGGACTTGCCACACCCCTCCGCATTCATGATACCTATGTCCTTGCCCTCAATCTTCGCCGCCCTGAATTTGATGAAAATCAGAAGAAAACCAACCCCTTAGACCTAAACATTCTGGAACTCCTCAACCCTTCTGGCTGCTTAATGCCCAGTGAAATTGGTAGTTCCCTCGGTCAAACCCTACTCTTAACTGTTTGGTATACCAAGGAGAAACAATGGTTGCCCTGGAAATCGCCGCAAAATCGCCAACAAATCAGGGAACTAGCAGACAATTGCTTACGAGAATTTATCCCCAATCAAGATCCTTGCCCCGATTTTTATCGAGAAAGTCAGCTATTCGGCAGTCCCATCTTTGAATATGGCGTTCCCACTCAAGAAAAAGACTACTACCATATCCTCATTTGGGTCTTCTGTGAAGCGGAAACCAGCGAAAAATTTATCGACCACTATTCATCTTTCGTTAATCTATTTTGCTATTTAAACAAAGTTGTCACCGCTTACCAACTCAGCCGTCAGGTTGATCATGTAATTCGCCAAGAGTATCAAGCCATCGAACCCTACATCAAACAAATCTTCCAGGGAATGCCCGTTGATAAACTGCTTACTCAAAACGAACTAAACCAATTCAAACAATACCTCAAAGATATCCCTCAAAAATACTTATCCTATTCTCAGTTAATCAGTGAATTAGACCGCTATCGCCTCACGATTGAAACTAACGCCCAAAACTACAGGCGAGAACTCAACGATATTCAAAGCCAACTCCCCGCCGAAGACATCAGTTTCCTGTCTCACTTTTTCAACGAAGACTACCACCTCTTCACCGAACAAATTCAATCAGATTTAGCCTACTTTCAACATGGTAGCGGATTACTAGAAAAGGCTATGGCTGCCATCCAAGGACGAGTAAACATCGAACAAGCCGAAAGCGATCGCTCTCTACAAAATACAGTAGCGATTGTAGGTGTTGGTTTAACCACAGCAGCAATTGGTGCTACTGTTGCCCCCTATGTAATTCCCCAAAAACCCCAACAACCCATCTTACCGCCATTTTCCACTAACCATTTTCACCCCTTGACTCAATCATTGTTTTTAAGCTTAGTTTTTGGTGCTACAGGGGCATTTATTACCAAGAGACTCATCACTTTCATTCAAAAAAGAAAGCTGTTTTAGTGGCGTGGTACAGCTAATTTGGTGGTTTAGAAACAGGCATGTAAATTTAGAATTTAGAATTTAGAATTTACGCATAATGTGAATGAAATTAGACATATCGTAGGGATGAGTTTAGCAACAATCTAGACCATTTGACCCGAATATTCCTTGTGATACCCGCCCAAAACTATCCCCAAATTGTCTGGGCGGGTATGTTTTGGGGATCGTAATTCACATTAGACGTAATTTATAATGAGATAATGTAGTGCGAGCGTCTCGCTCGCTAAAGCTTAAACGCGAGCAAAATGTTTGCGCTTACGCACACGCTAAGCGAACGCACTACATTCTTAAATTCTAAATTCTAAATTCTAAATTCTAAATTCTTTTTAAATGCACATTGGTATCAATCAAACCAGTTTTAATCCTAATGAGATTACAATACCTAACGGGCGTTTCTTTGGCTTTCCCTATACGGTTGAAGAGGCTGCCATTGTTTTGTTACCTGTACCTTGGGATGTCACAACATCTTATCGAGAAGGTGCAGCCAATGGTCCTCAAGCAATCTTAGATGCTTCGGTACAGTTAGATTGGTACGACTTTGATCTACCCCAAGCTTGGCAAACCAAGTGCGGGACTATACCCATTAACTCGGATATCCAAGAACAAAATCGGGCTATACGAGCGATCGCTAAAGTAATTATTGAGCATTTGGAAGCTGGTGGCAATGTTGATAATGATGGAATAGCAAAACAGTTAGCAACTGTTAATCAAGCCTCAGCTACTCTCAACCATTGGGTTTATACTCAAGCCTTGGCACTGCTAGAACAAGGCAAGCTAGTGGGTATCGTTGGAGGAGATCATAGTGTTCCTTTTGGGTTAATGCAAGCTTTAGCAGAACAGCATGAAGACTATGGCATTTTACATATTGATGCCCATGCGGATCTGCGGCAAGCCTACGAAGGGTTTACTTATTCCCATGCCTCAATCATGCACAATGCTCTTAAGCTACCTCAGATTAGTCGCTTAGTTCAGGTTGGCATCCGCGATGTTTGTGAGGCAGAAATGGCAATGGTAAAAAGCGATGAGCGAATTGTCATGTTTGATGACTGGCAGCTTAAAGCCAATGCTTACGAAGGCATCACTTGGGCTAACCAGTGTCGTGAAATTATCTCTCATTTACCTGACAAGGTTTATATTAGCTTTGATATTGATGGCTTAAATCCTACCTATTGTCCTCATACAGGCACTCCCGTACCAGGTGGCTTAGAGTTTAATGAAGCAATTTACTTATTGCGATCGCTAGTTAAAAATAGGAAAACGATTATTGGTTTTGATTTGTGTGAAGTTGCCCCAGGTGAGTTGGGAGATGAGTGGGATGGCAATGTGGGAGCTAGAGTTCTGTACAAACTTGCTTGTTTGCAGAGGTTTCAAGTGAGTCTTTAGCCAGTTTTTATTACCAATGACTTTAGTTAGGTTAAATTCAGCCAACTTAACCACAAAGCACACGATAAACAAAAGCTTCAATAATTGCTGTATCAGAAACCAACGGAATATTTTTAAATGGCTTAGAATGTTCTACTAGTTGACACCATCCTTCTTTCTCTAAAGTATTTATCTTCGCGCGAATGCTATCAATATAAGAAGCAATATCAACTCGAACTGCGACAATAATCAAACCTTGGGGTTTAACAATGCGCATAAATTCATCAAATGATTCGGGGGGTGCGTGGTTAGCGGAAAAAGTACCAGCACTCACAACCGCATCAAACGCATTATCAGTAAAATCTAAAGGTTGCCCCAATACCATTTGTCTCAAATCTTGATAGACTTGCTTTTTCCGGGCGCTTTCTAACATACCTAGGGATAAATCAATACCCACTAGATTGGTATATCCAAGAATAGAAAGAAGTTCTCCTACCATTCCCGTACCAACGCCAGCATCTAATATATTGGCATCAGTGGATTGGATAAATCTTCCCACCAATCCATTGATTACAGCAGGAGGGTTATAGCCAAAGCTGAGAACACTTTCATCATACTCTTGTGACCAATGATCGTAGATATTGGATAACTCTTGGTTATTCTGAGCAGAGCTTACTTTTTCCAGCCAATGGGATTTATCAGGTGACATTATCAATTATCCTATAGTTTTAGCTTGTTAAAATATATTCTTTCAAGATAGTCCTTAATCTGCTGGCAATATCATCAATATCTTGCCGTGTGGACACTAAAGGAGGTACAACAGGAATAACATTATTTTCTGCAGGTCTTCTGAATAATAAACCATATTTTCTGGCAAAAGGAGCAAGATTAGCTGCATCATGTTCATCAACTAGCTTAACTCCATACATATAACCACACCCCCACACCTGTTCAACAATCTCAAACTCATCATCTAAAGCCTGCATTTGTTGATAGAAATAATCGGCATTATCCTTAACATGATTGAAAATTCCTTCGCTGTGCAAAATATCTAGAGTTTTACTGGCTGCTGCACAAGCAATTGGATGTCCCCCGTGAGTAAAGCCATGATTTAACGTCGCATCCGTAGTCATAAATGGCTCAGCAATTTTGGCTGTCACCAATACTCCTCCTAAGGGAGCATAGCCTGAGGTGATGGCTTTAGCAACTGTAATTAAATCTGGAACAATACCCATACCCTGATAGGCAAATAATTTACCCGTCCGCCCGTATCCAGTGACAATCTCATCCAAAATTAGCAGAATATTGTGGGTAACGCAAAACTTCTTGAGTGCCTGAATAAGCTGAGGTGGTATGGGAATAATTCCTCCCGCTGCCATGACAGGTTCTATGACAATAGCAGCAACAGTTTCCACATTCTGAGCTAAGATAGCCTGTTCAATCTTGTCTAAATACTCTGTCCAATTGTCTTGATTAATCTCATAAGACATGGGAATCTTAAAGCTATCGGGAGGAATCGGACCAACATTTTTCCGAATTGAGGGAATCCCCATAATGCTCAAAGCACCCAGTGAAACTCCATGATAGGAGTTGCTGAAGTGACCTACTTTCGTTTTCTGGGGATTACCTGTGACACAGTGATAAGCGCGACTCATTTTGATAGCCGTCTCAATCGCCTCTGATCCTCCGGAAGTATAGAAAATTTTGGAGAAATCCCCATTCAGATAGCCCAAGAGCTGATCCGCATAGTCAACAGCAGCTTGATGGGCGCGACTAAATAGAGGTAAACAAGCAATTTCTCTGGCTTGATTCATCATTGCCTCAATGATATCCTCTCGCCCGTAGCCCAGGCTTAAACTCCACAAGCAAGCATTGACATCCAAATAGCAATTGCCCTGCTTATCATATAGATAAATGCCTTTTCCTTTCGTGAGAATCAGCGGGTTTTCTACAAACTCGCCCATGTTGGTAAAAGGATGCCAAACTGAATAAGACACAGTTACTCCCCTAAATCAATTTTTATTTACTTCTTGCTTAATTACATAGCATCTTAGTTGAATCTGGCAAAATTCTATATTTGTACATTTGTTCATAGAATGGTAAACAATGCTCATAAAGTTCTCTAATTCTGTCATTGTTAGTAATATTTTCTTCATATTCATTTATATTTTTTGTGGAAATCTTCGTGCTGGATGCTACATCAGCGTGCCAGATTTTCCAAATATCCCACTGTTGCTCATAAAACTGCTTCCATTCAAAAATCTTGGGCATAAATTCGATGTTGAGTTGCTTGCAATAGGAAGACAAAATTTTCTTGGGATAACGCTGCAAATCATCAGCATCAATCAATATGGGTGCTTTGCCTAACAACTCAGTTATTCTTTTAAAGAGATAATATTGCTGTTTGTAACCAAGTTCATCTTCAATAATATTTGAATCTAAAAAATAGTAAGAAGGTATTGATTTAGCTGGATTACGAATGATAAAAGTATGAGTCAAATTTGTTAAAAAATCTTTATCTTTCAGCAGATATTCATAACAGTGGTATACCATATCTTTCAAGAAAACAGGCTGTTTTTGGGAACCCTGTATAATGTAATTTTTAATATCTTCAAATTTTCTCGGATGTTGAGGATTAATAATCATCCCTGTAGCAGGTGCTTTTTTGTGTAAAACGTAGTATATATAAGCAAAGGGCTCATGAAAAATTTTAAAGTCTCCCCTTTCCATCATCATCCTTTCAAACACAGTAGAAAGAGAGCGCGGATGTGCCCAAAGAACAACAATTTTATATTTCATGCTGAGCAAACTGATAATTTTTAACTCAAATTTTGCTCTCTAATCTATACCATAAAGTGAGATAGAGGACAAGAATACCACTTGGAGCATTACCGAAAGCGGCTTCTCGAAGAACTCTCCAGAAGCGCTTCGCACCCCCAATTGAATTAGAAAAAACACTATTTCCTATCTCCAAAAAGCTGACAGTTGAAAGCTAGTTTATCGAGAGTAGGAAGCTTGCATCCCAAGTAATGGAAGTCGTGGGATGAGCTTAATTTAGCTATTCGAGTGCGATCGCTCGTCTGTTAGAATATAAAGAACACATGTATTAATCATCAACTCTTAAGGAGGATTAAGATGATATTGAGCATCTGTGAAATTAGCAAGTGCAAATAAAGTGATATAACGGAGCAAAGCCATCCTAGCTTATCACCAAAGTCTATTTTCAATTCTTCTTCCTCAATCAAGGACTCGTTTCCAGAAAGTATCATTTCACAAATACAAGACGAGCTTTTTATTTAAACTCGAGATAAGAATTCATCTAGAGCACAAGCGATTGAAATAGCATCTAGAGCATTTGAAGTGAGTCTATCTAAAAAGTACGGCAGACTGCACGGCTTTATCTGGAATAATACTTTCCATATAGTATGGTTTGATCCTGCACATAATTTATATCCAATGCAATTTGGTATAACCAAGCATAGAGATGCTGCTACAGTCAAATGCTTTGCTCGCGATGAAATACTCAGACTCCAAACCAAAATCAAAGAACTGCAAAAGGAAAACGCGGAACTATATCAAGCACTGGCAGAAGCTTAATGAACATACTATTGCCTTAATGTGCCATTAATATCAGTCGTAGTGGATCTAAACGGACATACCAGGGAAATGGTCGGTGTTTAAGATCAGCCCATTTTTCTTTGTATACTTCCGCTTGTAAATGATACTCCCGCTCCCTGTTGGTCGAATTGTGCAACTTGAGATAAAGCGTCATCCGATGTTGAGTTTCACTCAGCGTCACCAAAGAGCAAGGAAAAGTATTTTCTCCCTCTGCTTCTAGGGGAAAGGTGAGATGATGAGCACGGATGCCTATATAGGCTAAGGGATGGGGAATGGGTTCAATAACTCGCAACTTACACCCCCAATCGATCGCCTGAACCTGTTGATGGGCAATAGGCTGTGCTAGGGAAAAGTTTTTGCATTCTGTTAGCTGGGCGACTTGAAAATTAGGGGGATGCTCAAAAATATCTTCTTTGCGTCCCGATGCAATTACTTGTCCCTGGGAGAGAACTATCAGATTACCACAAACTCGGTAGGCTTCTTCTAGCTTATGGGTAACAAATAAGGTAACACCTTGATAGGACAAGAAAACCTCAATTAACAGCTTTTCAATCTGACTTCTCAGATAATTATCCAAGGCAGAAAGAGGTTCATCTAAAAGTAATGCTTCTGGTTCAATAGCTAAGGCTCTGGCTAATGCCACCCGCTGCTGTTGCCCACCAGAAAGTTCATGGGGATAGCGTCGTTCTAATCCCTGCAACTGCATTAATTCGATATATTTAGACACCCGTTGCTTGCGTTCTGTCTTCGATAAGTCTTGCAGCCCAAACTCGATATTGCGTGCTACTCTCATCTGGGGAAACAGGGCATAATTTTGAAAGACAAAACCAATGCGACGTTCTCGACTCGGAAGATTAATGGATTGGGCTGAATCAAATAAAACCCGTCCATTGAGCACAATACGCCCTTGAGTTGGCATTTCTAACCCTGCTAGACAACGCAGAGTCATACTTTTCCCTGAACCGGATGCACCTAAGATTCCCAAGGGTTTCCCCTGGGCAACAAAGTTGGTTTCCAGGGTAAAATTAGCAATTTTTTTTTGTAGGTTAACTAGAAGTTTTTGGTTATTGTTAATAGTTAATGATGGGACTTCTTGGTTGAGGAAGAGACGTTTTTGTTTTCGGGGTTGGTATAATCGACGCTCTAAAATAGATGACCAACGATTAATCAAGAATGACCAATAAGCAACTAGTTGAGTTTGAGCTAAACTAGGGGAATTAGATAAATAATTGATTCCCGCGATCGCTATTAGGGCAATTGCTACTATCACTAGTACCCAAAGTAACGCCTCATCCATCTTTCCCGCCTCCGCTGCAAAGAAAATCGCGATGGGCATGGTTTGTGTTTTACCGGGAATACTACCCGCTAGCATTAACGTTGCACCAAACTCCCCTAGCGCCCTAGCAAAGGCTAAAATTGTGCCCGCGATCGCACCAGGCCATGCTAAGGGTAATAGTACCTGCCAAAAAATGCGCCATTCTGACGCTCCCAAAGTACGAGCACAGTTAATTAAGTCTCGATTAACTTGCTCAAAGGCAGCCAATACAGTTTTATACATTAAGGGAAACGCCACTACCGTTGCCGCAATTACTGCTGCAGGCCAGGAGAAAATCAGTGTAATTCCCCATTGGTATAATAACTGTCCTAGAGGACTATTTTTTCCTAAAAGTAGCAGTAGCAAAAAGCCAACTACTGTGGGAGGTAGTACCAATGGTAAGGTAAAAAATCCATCGATTAATCCTTTCCCTTTTCCTTGGTATCTAAACATCCAGCCTGCTACCATAATCCCCGCAAAAAAGGCAAATATGGTGGCAACAGTTGCTGTTTTTAAAGAAATCCAGAGAGGGGAAAGGTCAAGGGGCATGAGAATTGAGAATTGAGAATTGAGAATTAAATAAATTTATAAATTAATGTTTAGAGTAGATTGGATTAAAGCCATAGTCTTGGAAGACTGTTTTAGCTAAATCACTGGATAAAAACTGGATAAAGTCTTTAGCTGCGTCTGGATTTTTACTCTCTTTCAATATGGCAACTGGATAAATAATCGGTGAGTGAGTTTCTTTTGGTGCCGTAGCCACAATCTGAACTTTATCGGAGATTTTAGCGTCTGTCCCATAAACAATTCCTGCATCCACATTACCAGTTTCTACATAAGTCAAAACTTGGCGCACATCCTTAGCAAAAACCAATTTTGATGATAGGGAATCATACAAATTTAGTGCTGTTAGCACCTCTTTTCCATATTCTCCAGCCGGTACACTATCTGGAGCGCCAATGGCAATTTTATGGACTTGCTCATCTGTTAATTCCTGAAAATCAGAAATCCCCTTTGCCGCTTGAGGCACAACTAAGACAACTTGATTTGTCCATAAATCTTGGCGCGTCTCTTCTAGTAAAAGATGTTTAGCTTGCAGTGCATTCATTTGTTTAGGTGCGGCTGAAATAAAAATATCAACCGGCGCACCCTGTTCAATCTGCTGCTGTAAAGAACCAGAAGAACCAAAATTATAGGTAATCTTCACTGTTGGTTTTTGTTCATCATAAATCGGTTCAATTCCTTTCATCGCATCCTGTAAGCTCGACGCTACCGAAACTGTCAAATTTACAGATGGTAAGGCTTGATTATTAGAAGTAGAAACCCTACAGCCTACCAAAAGTAAGGATAGGATCAAACCTAGAAATTCTCGTCTTCCCCTACTCATAATTAGGTATTAGGTATTAGGTGAGACAGTCACAAATCAGCAAGAGTATCAAGATAAAGCAAAGCGACGTGGTTTTAACCCGTCGCGTAACAAGGTTTCTAAGTTTCGCTGTTTTATCGGCGGTGGAAATTTTAGGAATAAAGATAATAGGTGTCCAAACATTACCGGTGGAATCGCTACAACTCCATAGGGAGAAAGTAAGGCACCGAGAATATGAGCATTACCCAATCATAATTGGGGCAAGATTATCATAAATTTTGTACACAACTGTCCCTTAATTTAGTTTAAGATAAAACAGACGATCAGGGTAAAGCTGACGCCTGAAATGACTATCACTACTCACAGACAACTAAAGCCAAACCAGGAAACCCTAGCAGAAACTAACCAACAGAATGACACAAAGATAAGGTTTACCTGGACAATTGAGGAGAGTGAAAACCTCTATCGGGTTCACGGATGGGGGGAACCCTACTTTTCCATCAATGCCGCCGGTCATGTTACGGTTTCTCCCAAAGGTGAGCTGGGTGGCTCTTTAGATCTGTTTGAATTAGTGGAATCCCTGAAAAAGCGTAACTTGGGATTACCCCTATTAATCCGCTTTTCAGATATCTTAGCAGACCGGGTGAAGCGGTTAAATGCCTGTTTTGCTAAAGCGATCGCTCGCTACAAATATCCCAACACCTACCAGGGAGTCTTTCCTATCAAGTGCAATCAGCATCGACAGTTAGTTGAGGATTTGGTACAGTTTGGTAAACCTTTCCAATTCGGTTTGGAAGCAGGCTCTAAGCCAGAATTGATGATTGCCCTAGCCACGTTGAACACTCCCAATGCGCTACTAATTTGTAATGGTTACAAAGACCGAGAATATATTGAAACTGCACTGTTAGCCACCCGGATTGGACATAAATCCATAATTGTCCTAGAACAATTAGAAGAGGTGCTCCTAGTAATTGAGGCAGCACGCAAGCTAGGAATTAAACCAGTAGTAGGAGTTCGAGCCAAGCTCAGTACTAAAGGTACAGGACATTGGGGAGAATCTACAGGCGATCGCGCCAAATTTGGTCTGACGATTCCTGAGATACTCACTTGTATTAACCAATTGGGGGAAGCACAGATGCTGGAATCTTTACAGCTGTTGCACTTCCACATTGGCTCTCAAATCTCTGCTATCAGCGTGATCAAAGATGCTATTCGAGAAGCTAGCCAAATTTACGTTGAGCTGAGAGCCTTAGGTGCTAATATCCAGTATCTTGATGTCGGTGGTGGCTTAGGAGTAGACTATGACGGCTCTAAAACTAACTTCCACGCCTCGAAAAACTACAATATGCAGAACTACGCCAATGATATTGTAGCAGAGGTTAAAGAAGCTTGTCAAGCACGTCAGATGCCAGCACCAGTGCTAATTAGTGAAAGTGGCCGTGCGATCGCTTCTCATCAATCTGTACTGATATTTGATGTACTCAGTACTAGTGATGTTATTTCTGAAACTCCTCTCCCTAACTCACAAGACCATCTAATTATCCGCAACCTTTGGGAAACTTACAAGACGATCAAAGTCGAGAATTATCAGGAAGCTTACCACGACGCTATTCAGTTAAATGAAGAAGCGAAAAGTCTCTTTAATCTTGGTTATCTTAGCATTACCGAAAGAGCTAGAGCTGAGCAGCTTTACTGGGCATGCTGTCAGAAGATTTTGGAAGTTACCAAAACTCAGGATTATGTCCCAGATGACTTGGAAGATTTAGAAAAAATCATGGCGTCGATTTATTACGTTAACCTCTCCGTCTTCCAATCTGTACCAGATTCTTGGGCAATTAACCATCTGTTTCCCATTATGCCCATCCATCGGCTCAATGAACAACCCACCCGCCGAGGTATCCTCGCTGATCTAACCTGCGACAGCGATGGTAAGATTAATCAATTTATTGACCTGCGGGATGTTAAATCGGTACTAGAATTACATCCACTCCGGGAGATAGAAGGATGGGGAGATGGGGAGACAATTCCCAATTCCCAAGAAAAAGAACCTTACTACTTGGGTTTGTTCCTAGCAGGAGCCTACCAGGAAATTATGGGTAATTTACATAACCTCTTTGGTGATACTAATGCTGTTCACATCCGTTTAACACCAAGAGGCTATGAAATTGAACAGGTTGTCAAGGGAGATACGGTGACAGAAGTTTTGGGTTATGTGCAGTACGATGCTGAAGATTTGGTAGAAAATATCCGTCGTCGTACTGAGCGAGCTTTGCAAGAGAACCAAATTACGATTGAAGAATCTCAGCTACTGTTGCAAAACTATGAGCGGAGTCTGAGTAGTTATACTTATCTAGCTTGAAAATTGTTGTTTGGGAATCGGGAATAGAGAATTGGGAATTTATCCCCTTTTTTGCATAACTATCCGGATTTTTCTCTGAAGTTGCGAAAGACTACTCAGTGAGAATCAGGGTTTGAGTCTTATGTCAAACTTACGTAAGCTCTTGGGATAATCGAACTCCCATTTCATACTAAATCCGGGTTTAACTATCCTCGTTATAATCATTCAAGATTTTTTCTCCTCTACTCCCTTGCCTTTTTGAGATAAAGCGGATGCCTAACCCGGATTTGGTATCACTCTGTTGTCTGGCTTGCTCCCAGCAATATTACTCATAAACACCAAACAAGAGAAAGCTATGGTAATGCAACCTATGTATGGTAACCCTGCGCTCCCCAGCCCTACGGTTGAAGTGTTTCAAGAAGAATTACGTTCTCTTTTAGAGCAAGTAGAAGCTGAATTGGTCAATAGTGAAGTTTACCGTCGCACAATGGCTGGTTTCGAGACAATGTTGGGAGAAGCTGCTAGTGCTGCCCAAATTCTCGTTAAAGCAGTGGGGCGAGAAGCTGTGCGCTTAACTATTGAGCAATTAGTCGAGCATCATAACATCGTTCCTGTTGCTTGTGAAGACGAAAATGATGCTAGCTGTGAGTCTTCAGATTTTCCAGAAGCGCAAGAGAAGGAGCAAATGAAGCTAGAGCCACCAATTCAGACAACTGCTGTTGAAGAAGTAAGCGATTCAGTTGAGACAATTAAACCACCTAGTTTAATTGCCAGAGTTATTGGTCGTACTAAATCAACCAAAGAGCCTACTGAGCAGGAACTAGCAGAACAAAAAGAACAAGAGAGAGATCAGCTGTTGTTGGAAATTGCTCAACAATTACACCAAAAACGTCAAGCACTATCCCTGAGTGTACGGCAACTTTATAATCAAACCTTAGTACCAATTCATATCATTGAGGCTTTAGAAGCTGGTAACTTAGAAAAACTACCAGAGGATGTCTACATTCGGGGTTTTATCCGTCGGCTTGGTCAGGCTTTGGGTTTGGACGGTGTGGGGATGGCAGCTTCCTTGCCTGCACCAGATCCTATCAAATCTGTAATTCCGTCTTGGTCCCAACAGCCATTCGACTCAGAGGGATTTCAGTTTAATTCAGTTCACATGTACCTCGGCTACACAGCCCTCATCGCTGGAGCTGTGGGAGGATTGAGTTTGATGTCAAACCAGTCGTTTTCCAAACTTTTCGCTGAGCCTGAGTCAGATAATTCTTCTGGGATATCAGTTTTTGTTGAAGAGGAAACTACTCTACCAGATGCCAAACCTGGCCTGCAATCTACCAACGCTGGTGTTAAAGTTGGCTCGGATATTGCCCCACCTGAGCAATTGTGAGGTACAGCACTTTGCAGCTTAATGAGGTACATCTTATACCAAATCCGGTTGAAAAAAAGGCGTTACTTCGCCCCCTAAATCCCCCAAATCTGGGGGACTTTATATTTTTAGGTTATTAATTGTTAGTCTTTTATTCCTGAGTGGGAACCCTTTGGTGTTAGTAGACAAATCATGGCGATCCCTTAAGATAAAGAAGTACCTAATCTGAGGTATAGGTTATGGAAGAACTCCTCGAACTCAGAAACTTATTATTAAAAGGTGATATCTCTGGGGCACTAGTCATTGTAGAAGAACTTGAAGAAATGAGCCGTGATGACAAAATTAATAATATTCGCACTTACGCCAAAATTTTGCTCCTCCATTTAATCAAACAACAAGTCGAAAATCGTACAACTCGTTCTTGGGATGTTTCAATTCGTAACTCCGTATTAGAAATACGGAGCAAAAATAAGCGGCGTAAAACAGGGGGGTACTATTTAACAGCAGAAGAATTAGGCTTAGCACTAGAAGAAGCCTACGAACAAGCTCTCAATGGTGCTTCTTTAGAGATTGCTGATGGAATTTATGACTCTATTACTCTAGCTAGTAAGATTGATCAAAAAAAAATTATTGATCGTGCCTTGATTCTAATCTCACCAGAATTTGCTGGTTAGTTATCACTGGTTGTATAGAACTGAAAGCTGATTAATTACCGAAAAATGCTGGATAAACAAAGGCAAAAGCTGTCGAACTTGGTAGAGGTGTAGCATCTAATTCTTCAACTACTACAGTTTTGAGTTGGCTATCCCAACGAGCACGAATTTGTCTACCATCGAATTCCACTAGCTTTTCTCCAGTTTTTTGGAGCTCATCATGAACAAATTGGTAGCTAGCACCAGAAAACTGATTGTGAGGTTTTTTATTATCTGCTTTCCATATATAACTAACAATCGCTTTGGGGTGAAGCTTGCGCTTGTCTTGATTGGGGACAGGAAAAATAATCCGCTCGTTGGTATAGTAGTCACCATAGGGGTAGCGCAGGTAATCCCGATTATGACCAGTGTCAGTTGAAAGGATTTTACTGTCGGGATATTTAGCTAGCCAAGCGCCAAGAGTAGTTTTTACCGCAGGAATTTTTGTGAGGTTGCGGTTGACTTGAGAGCCGACAACACCAAGTCCCCAAGGTTGAGAGTATAGTGTATCATCAGCACGGTCATACATCACCAAACAACTTTGATAAAGCTTACCTGAGACACCATAAGTGGAATTATTCCGTTCAAAGGCAACAATGGTGTCACATAGTGGACAGTAGGAAATGCTTAAGTTAACATTTCCTACGGTATCGTTAACGATCTCATGCCAGTTCATGATCCCGAAAGGATAGGCTTTGGCTTCTCCATTAACCACCACTCCAATTACCAGTTCTTCTTGAGGAAATGGCGTAGTTTGGGCATTATCAAATTTAGGATCATCAATACTAGGTATACCGTCCTTAGGAGGACCTCCATTGAGGAGTTCAGCTAAATCAATGCGGGTGGATTTTGCTAGATCAAGGTTTTGTTTTTGTAAGTCTTCTAGTTCTTTACCTTGGTCATTAAAATATTTTGTCAAATAAAAGTAGCGCAGTTTGAAATTATCCCAACCACCGGCATTGACGACTAAGGCACTAAAACAAACCACTACTAAAGAAGCAGTGGCAATAGCAAATTTGAAGACTTTCTTCATCGAGCTACCTCACCTAGCTATTTCTTATACCAAATCCTGGCTATCTGAAATAAAGATGAGTTATAGATTAAATTAATCTAAGAATTTGCTTAAAGAACAAGGCAGTGCCAATGAAAAAGATTCGCTGCTCTACTGCCGCGACACACCTAAAAATGTTTAATCAATGTAGGTTGGGTCGAGGCAACGAGACCCAACATCCGTCAGAATTTGTTGGGTCTCGCTATCGCTCTACCCAACCTACCTATTCCACTATTTTAGTTGTGTCACGCCACTACTTTGCTCGTGTTATAGGCGATCGCAGTTGTTTAGAAGACCTTTATATATGAGCGCACATTTTCCCATTATAAAAAATAATATCAGAAAAGCGATAAAATTTCAAATGTTTCAATCTGACTCACAAACTGCAATTAATCATCAAGCCTCTGCTGTTAGCAATGCAGATGAGGCAGCATCAATTGTTTTAAGCCAAGCAATGCAGGCTGTGGCACAAGGTACTTTTGCTGTGGGAGGTGCCATTGTCGAAAATGCCACAGGGCGGGTTATTCATAAAATGCATAACAATGTCTTAAAAAAGCTGGCAACCACGAGCAAAGCTTTTACCTATGACCCCACAGCCCACGGTGAACTTCAGCTTGTTTACTGGTATTACGAGCATAAAACTAAATTAAACTTGCCTGAACCTGAGCAACTGACAATTGTAACCACACTTGATCCCTGTGCTATGTGTACAGGAACTTTGTTAACCGCTGGCTTTAATGTTGGTGTGATTGCCATGGATGATTTTGCTGGGATAAATTGTTATGAAAATTTTACCTTCGGCACCTTACCACAAGGCTTACGTAATTTAGCAAAATCAAAATTTGGCTATTATGCTTGTGGGGAGCAATATTTCGAGCAAAAACAATATGTAACAGATTATGTTGGTGGTTCTAATGTTGCCTTACGAGAGACGATTGTGAGTAGGCAAAAGCTCATGGACTGTCGCAGCATTTTCGAGGCAAGTGTCAATCAGGTTCGTCAAGATAGCTATGATGCTGGTTTAGCTCCCGATAAACTATCTGATCCTGCAACTTTGTCCGAGGATTCACCGATTAAAATAAAGTATCGAGAGATTTATCCAGATGCATTCCAAGTAAAAATATCCCAACCGCGTTTTCCTAAAACTGAACTTTTTAATATCCTCAAACAAGTAACGGAATCGGAGCAAGATGCCAAAAACTCTGTGGCACTTCTCGATCCATTTGGCAATCTTATTCTCTGCTTACCAGATACTTTTCATATCAGTCCCGTTCATACAGCATTTATGAATGTAACAAGGCATTATGCAACTATCCGTTTTGAATTGATGGATGATCAAGCAACACAACCAGAAGCGAAAAAGTATCTAACTCATCCCAAGTACGGAACATTTGTCTTTCTCTATGCTCCTAATCCCAATGATACGACAACCATTATGACCTTGGGAGCCTATGGTTCGACTCTGGAAGGACCTGTACCTCAAATATTCCCAGCAAATTTTCAGTATTATTGTCCACCATTTGAAGGCACTGTTGAAGAGTTGCGTTCAGTAATTATGAATTTACCGAAATTTTATACAGAAATTGTACAAATTTCTGTCATGGAAGTCGCTAATGTCTGGTAGAGAGGGTCAGAAATGGTTTAATTAATTCTTGGTCTAGATAATGCTTATTTCATACTTCATTCGTGATGAGTGGTTGTTGTAACTGTTTTTGTAGGGATTGCATGGTATCAATGACTATACCAGCACCAGAATGATTGGACTTCACAGGCTCTGTTGCCTCACTTCCAGTCGAGGCTGACAGCCATAGTAGCCAACGACTGCCTGGAGGTAGGGAGTTAAGACTAACTTGATTTTGAGTCAGCCAGATTAAGGGTAAATAGGGTGGTTGAGCTGCCTGATCATCTTCTCCAGCGTTAGTGGCGGCAAGGGTTTCTAACACAGCCTGATTATTATATAATAGACCTGTTTTGGCTGTCCAGAGTTTCACATTGAGCTGACGACTGAAAGCATAGAAGTACATAGATGCTGCGGCAATAACTGCTGCTTCAAAGTCTTCAACATGCCAGTTACTGGAACTATCAAGACAAATGAGCACTTCTTGAGAGCCAGTGAAAACCTCTAACTCCCGCACCTGCAACTCACCGTAACGAGCACTGGTGCGCCAGTGAATTAGACGGGTGGGGTCTCCTAAGCGATAAGGTCGCAGTGATCTGGTAAGGTTTTCTAGAGCGGAGTGAGATCGGCGATGACTCTGTAGTTCTACGGTATCTTCTGTACCGATTTCATCGACTAAAGGACAATTGGTAAGAGGTAAAACGGTGGGATACACAACTGCTTTAGCTGGAGCTTCCCAACTGCGACGACACCAAAATAAGCCTAGAGGAGTTGCTGTTCTCACTTGCACTTCATGCCAGTGGTAGATACCCCGTTTGTGGGTGGGATGGAAATAAAGCCAATGGTGAACACTTTGGGGAGCAATGGTTTCCACTGGTGTTTGCACAGGTTTCCCTAATTCCGATTGGAGAACATCCCAAACTTGCAGAAGGGTTTTGGCTTGGGATGTGGGATTTTTGATCGCTAATTCTATAGTTATTTGATCACCCACACTCACTGGTGAAATTGGTTTTCGACTTACTGAGAAGTTACGTAGCGATCGCATTGGTAGGACAGCAGCAAGCCCCAATAACGCAAAAATGATACCACTAATTACATAAAGCCAACCAGCCATCGTATTGGTGGCAGCTCCAAAAAAACAAATACTGAAGATTCCTAGTAGCCAACCGCCATAGGCAGGAGTAACCCAATGAGTTTCTAGCCAGTTGGTAGTACGTTCGATTATTTCCATTGCCAGCAGGGTAAACGCATCTTAATTTTTGTCCCAAATATGGTATAATAACTTGTCTAACTACTCGACAAAATTAGACTCAAACCAACTCCGGATGTTCTGTTTGTCATATGGTAGTAATTACCGTACAATTATCCAAAAAAACTTGCCATAACCAGCCAAAATGCGCTAAAAGAATATGTAGTGCTCCTCTGCCGTAAAAGAACTCTACAGTCCGGCGTAGTATAAAGACCGGGAAGCATTTAAAGTCCAAGCATTTGTAACAATCATTCCAACTTAATTAGAGAGTATGATTCAAACAGTTACTCACCCAATGGTGAAGTTACAGCGCCAAGTGCGCTCACTAGCAGAATCCAAAATTATTAAACCAACTGACCGACTCTGGAAAATTTCCCTGCTCTATGGGGAAGAATGGGCTCACTGGAAGCAGGAACTACTGGAGTTTGGCTTTACTATGCAAGATACGATTGGTGATTTACTAGCCGTAGAAGCCTGGGATGAAGAATGAGTATTATCATGACATGTAGATCAAATTTATTGAACCCGCTCCAATCGAGCATTCAGTAAAGAGAGAAGAATTAGAATCAGTGGGCCTCCTTTAGGAAGGCCATCTACCAACGTTAGTCAAGAAAAAACAAGCAAGCTCAAGAAGACTAGAGAATTGCTAATACAATTGAATGAAAATTTGGGATAAGTAAGCGAAGACTTAGCCTCAATCAAGTCATGGCCAAACTTCACTTATACATCACTCACCGTTCGCTCATTTGAAAAGTTAGCTGCTCGATAAATCGAGCAAAAAACATTCTGTACAAGGCTTTCAGAAATTTGAGAGGAGACAGAGAAAATTTTACCCTGATTGGGCTACCAACGAAGTTATCACGAGTTGAAGGATGTTAGCTAGCGATCGCTTCTCTCAATTTCTAGAAAGTTCACCCCTCTCTAGATCTTCTCAAACCTTTATAGCATAAGTGTTTTGCCACAATAATTCTGAATAGACTCGAAAATTGAGCGAACGGTGAGAACAAAAACTTATCTTTGTTGAAAACACGGCTCTCAAATGCTTGCTGTGCAAGCATTTGAGAATAGTTTATCGCCCCCTCAGATTATACGGTCAGGTCTATCCCTGCAATGTCATTGTTTGTCAGTCCAAACTGACTGCCATCAAAGAACAAGTCAGAGGCAAAGCTACCATTAGTGGAACTACCAGTAGAAGAGGGAGTAAAGCCAAAGACATCCTCATTTGCTCCAGATATTCCACTGACCCCAAAAGAGTCTGTGGTGGAGAAGAAGAAGTCACCAGCAGTATCGATACTGAAGGCATCCACATCTTCACTTCTTAGACCAACATCACTGCCATCGAACAAGTCGGAGAAAGTCCCTGCTGTATTCTCACCTAGAGAAGTCGGCGTAAAGATAGTGACGTCCTCATCTTGGGCAATGATAGTGCCATCAAGCAGGATCCCTCCTGTGGTGGAAATTGCTAGGTCACCGTTGGGTAAGCCAGTAAGAGCATCAATATCCTCTTGGCCATGGATCAAACCTACGTCAGAACCATCGAAGTATATGGAGAAGCTTCCGGCGGTATTCTCTCCCAGGCTGGTGGCGGTGAACTTGACCACATCTGAATCATCCACTGTACCTACACCAGAGAGGGTGATAGGTCGGTCAAAAGAGAGGAGAATCTCATTGTCGCTGATGACATCGAAGGCGTTGACCCGAACCCCTGTAAGACCGACATCAGAACCATCAAATAAGAGGCTGAAGTCTGTCCCGTCAAACTCAACAATATCTTGGGGAGTGGCACTAAAACCGTTGAGATTCTGAGTGCTATTCAAGCTAAAGAAGAAGGTTTCTGAAGTTGGTGCACTGTCATCATCAGTTACATCTGGGGTCGGCATTGGCTCAGGCTCAGGCATTGGCTCGGGCTCAGGCATTGGCTCAGGAATTGTCTCGGGCTCTGGAGCCGGAACCTGAGCTGCATTCCCATTAAAGGTTAGGTCTATCCCTGAAATGTCATTGCCTGTTAGTCCAAACTGACTGCCATCAAAGAATAAGTCAGAGGCCAAGCTACCATTAGTGGAACTACCAGTAGAAGAGGGAGTAAAGCCAAAGACATCCTCATCTGCTCCAGATATTCCACTGACCCCAAAGGAGTCTGTGGTGGAGAAGAAGAAGTCACCAGCGGTATCGATACTGAAGGCATCCACATCCTCACCTCCTAGACCCACATCACTGCCATCGAACAAGGGAGAGAAAGTCCCTGCTGTATTTTCACCTAAAGAAGTTGGAGTAAAGATGGTGATATCTTCATCTTGAGCAATGATAGTGCCATCAAGCAGAATCCCTCCTGTGGTGGAAATCGCTAGGTCACCGTTGGGTAAGCCAGTAAGGGCATCAATATCCTCTTGGCCATGGATTAAACCTACGTCAGAGCCATCGAAGTACATGGAGAAGCTTCCAGCGGTATTCCCTCCCAGACTGGTGGCGGTGAACTTGACCACATCTGAATCATCCACTGTACCTACACCAGAGAGGTTAATAGGTCGGTCAAAAGAGAGGAGGATTTCAGTGTCGTTGATGACATCGAAGGCGTTGATCCGAACCCCTGCAAGACCGACATCAGAACCATCAAACAAGAGGCTAAAGTCTGTCCCGTCAAACTCAACAATATCTTGGGGAGTGGCACTGAAACCGTTGAGACTCTGAGTGCCATTCAAGCTAAAGAAGAAGGTTTCTGAAGTTGGCGCACTATCATCATCAGTTACATCTGGCATTGGCTCAGGCTCAGGCTCGGGCATTGGCTCAGGCTCAGGCTCAGGCTCGGGCTGTGGAGCTGGAGCTACATTCCCATTAAAGGTTAGGTCTATCCCTGAAATGTTATTGTCTGTTAGTCCAAACTGACTGCCATCAAGGAACAGGTCAGAAGCCAAGCTACCATTAGTGGAAATACCTGTAGAAGAGGGAGTAAAGCTAAAGACATCCTCATCTGTTCCAAATATTCCACTGACTCGAAAGGAGTCTGGGGTGGAGAAGAAGAAGTCACCAGCAGTATCGATACTGAAGGCATCGAGATCTTCACCTCCTAAACCAACATCACTGCCATCGAACAAGGGAGAGAAAGTCCCTGCTGTATTTTCACCTAAAGAAGTTGGGGTAAAGATAGTGATATCTTCATCTTGAGCAATGATAGTGCCATTAAGCAGGATCCCTCCTGTGGTAGAAATCGCTAGATCACCGTTGGGTAAGATAGTAACGGCGTCAATATCCTCCTGACTATAGCTCAAGCCTACATCAGAGCCATCGAAGTACATGGAGAAGCTTCCGGCAGTATTCTCTCCCAGGCTGGTGGCTGTGAACTTGACTACATCTGAGTCATCTACTGTACCCAAACCAGAGAGGGTGATAGGTTGATTGAAGGAGAGGAGAATCTCATTTTCACTGATGACATCAAAAGCATTAATTTTGACCCTTTCAAGACCTACATCAGAGCCATCGAAGAAGATACTGAAGTTATTACCGTCAAACTCCACAATGTCTTCATCTGCAATACTGATCCCATCTAGATGAGCAGAATTCTCTAAGCTGAACAACAAGTTCTTTTCAGGAGGGGTGAAATCATTGGGGTTTGTGTAGCTGCTGGTATCGGAATCGAACTCGATACCATTAACACTGACAGTGGCTGTATTGCGATAGACATTAGTGAAAACGAAGTCTCCAATAGCACCACTGCCGGCAAAATTGTATTCAATGCGGCTGACCTGGTTATCACCAATTTGAAGCTCTTGCAATTGACCATTTCCCGTTTTTGGCATTAGGGTCGTGTTAATCACATTGCTATTGGCATCATAGGTAACAATACTACTGGTATTAGCCTCGTCAATATCGACAAGGATCGTTGAGTCGAAACGGATGGGATTTTCCCATTCCAAGGTAATGGTTCCGCCGAGTCCATTATCGTCTGGGTCAGACTGGTCGCCATCAGTAGAAATAATCAAAATGTTACCTTGACTGTCTGTAGCCAAGTCCTGATCGTCACCAGTGGGGTTCGCACTGTCGAAAATCATCGGGCCGAACTGAGTCGCTGAAACCGTTGTTAGACCTACTGATGCATATTGATTGGTAATGAAAGTTCCTGCTGCTATAGGAGTTCCATTAGGTTCAGTTTCCCAGTCAATGGTGAAGGAAAGATCTTGAGCCGTTGCTGTGGCTGTGTAATTCCAGACTTCACCAGGGGAGAGAATACCGTCACCACCAATGTCACTTGACAAATCAAGGGTCGGAGTGATGTCATCACCAGTACCAGGAGTACCATTGTCATCAATAATTTCAATTTCGGCAGCGGTAAAGGAAATATTGCCTGTATTTGTGACTTGATAATTCCAGGTCACCGTGTCACCTGCCGCAATATCTACCGCTTCAGCATCAGTATCTGCATTGACTCCATTGGTTAATTTCTCGATATCGAGACCAGGAGTGCCTTGGACAAGAACCGTGGCATCATCGGTATCGGTAATATCATCACTGGGGTCGCTGGGGTCACCACCAGGAACATCACCACGAACCTCAGCAATGTTGTTGTGAGCACCGCTATCAATGTCCGTTTGGGTCAAGGTGTACTCAAAGGTACCAGAAGTGGTTTCACCCGGTGCCAACTCCGTATCATTGAGGTTGACAGTGACATCATCAGAAGTATCACCGGGAGTACCGTTGTCATCCACCAAGGTGAGGTTGGTGAGGTTCACATTACCGGTGTTCTCCACGTTATAGGTGAAGGTCACGGTGTCCCCGACATCATCTCCATTGTTATCGTTATCGACGATAGCGCTGGCTGTCTTGATTAAGTTAATAGCAGGATTCTGAGAAACTGGAACATCTTCAGGGTCAGAATCAGTGGGGTCATCAGTGGGGTCACTAGGAGTGCCAGGGTCACCAACTACATCTGCAATGTTGGGTATCACTCCTGCATTGACATCTGCCTGAGTGACCACATAATCCCCAGTCTCAGTTGCCACATCCCCAGGAGCTAAGGTGCCCAGGTTAGTGTTGGTATTGGTCAACACGTCAGTAACGGTGACATCATCGAGGGTCACATTACCGGTGTTGGTAACAGTGAACTGGTAGGTGAGGGTATCCCCTTCACTCACATCACCGGAACCATCTTCATCCGCATTGGAGAACAGGGACTTGACAATATCAATGGCCGGATTCTGAGGCACGGGCACATTTTCTGGGTCAGAATCGGTGGGGTCATCACTGGGGTCACCAGGGGTACCGGGGTCACCAATTGCATTGGCAATGTTGGGAATCAAGCCGTTATCCACATCCGCTTGAGTCACCACATAAGTGTCAGTTTCGACAGCTACTGCTCCAGGAGCCAAGGTTCCGACATTAACGTTGGTGTTGGTTAACGGGTCGGTAACGGTGACATTATCAAGACTAACGTTACCAGTGTTGGTGACAGTGAACTGGTAGGTGAGGGTATCTCCCACACTCACATCCCCCGAACCATCTTGATCAGCGTTGTTGTCTAGAACCTTGTCGATATCAATGGCAGGAGTTTGACTAATAGGTACTGTTTCATCATCAGTATCAGTCACATCATCACTGGGGTCACTGGGGTCACCACCCGGAGCCTCACCGCTCACCTCAGCAATGTTGTCATGGGAACCGCTATCAATGTCCTCCTGGGTCAGGGTGTACTCGAAGCTACCAGAAGTGGTTTCACCGGGAGCCAAGGACGTGTCATTGAGGGTGACGGTAACATCATCACCAGTGTTACCGGGAGTACCGTTGTCATCCACCAAGGTGAGGTTGGTGAGGTTCACATTACCGGTGTTCTCCACATTGTAGGTGAAGGTTACGGTGTCCCCAGCATCAGCACCATTGTTGTCGAGGTCGTTAATGCTACCCGCAGTCTTGGTTAGCTCAATGGCTGGGTTACCGTCAACGAAGTTGTTGCCAGTGTCGTCTTCCCCAGGTTGAAGGGTGACATCAATGGTGTTGTCAACGGTAGAATCAGTGTCGTTGGGATCACCATCATCGGTGGTGTCTTCGTCACTGACATTAATGGGTTGACCTGGTGGATTGGTTTCTTCGACCTGGTAGTCACCGGGTTCCAAATTGGTGAATTCATAGTCACCGTTGCTATTAGTGGTAGTGGTGGTGGGTTGAACGCCAGGAGTACCAGGGTCACTATCGATGGGGTTACCACTGCCATCTAACAGTTCCACGGTGACATTCTCTAAGGGATTACCCTCTGCATCGGAAACGTTACCAGAGATGGAGCCAAAAGGAACCTCATCAACTGCGGCAGTGTCATCATCGGTAACAGTATCATCAGTTTGATCATCCCCATCTACATCGATGTCAGTACCATCGTTGTAGGTGGGATTTCCTGTTGCGGTAGCAGTATTGGTTAAATCACCGTTGATGGTGGTTTCGTAGTAGTAAACGACACTGGCACCGGGTGCTAGAGGAGTGGAACCACTCAGGAGCGTTAAGTCATTGACATCAATACCGAGGTCATTGTCATCAATCGCAAGACTGTCGAGATAGGTTGCACCAGTATTAGTAACCTCAAAGTAGTAGGTAACATTAGCACCAGGAGCACCTTGAACCAGTTCAACACTGCTGCCAAAGGAAGCTCCACTATCATGACCCAACGCAACGGTTTTCTGGATCTCAATAGCTGGGTCAAAGTCTAGGGGAGTCTCAGTTTCAAAATCAATAGGATCGCCAGGACCTCCTGAAACTGTTCCTGTATTGATGATTTCTTCTGTTCCTGGGGTTAAATCTTCAATACCATCAATAACAACATTAAAGCTAATTTCATGAGCATCCCCTGCTGCCAAGGTGCTGATATTGGTGATACCTCCTTCATCTAATGGAAAGTCTGTTGCACCGCTATCAGAAATGGCGTTGTTGCTGCTATCATTGTAAGTTGTTGAGTTTGCGACATAGGTTGTGTCAGTCGGTAATAGATCCTCGATAACTAATGCTCCATTAGGGACATTAACCCGACCAACGTTGACCACCCGAATGGTGTATTGAAGAGTGTCACCGGGATCTGCTTGACCATCACCATCAATGTCATTAACAAGGGTTGCCGTTTTACCCGCATCAATGATGGGCAAGGCTGGAATTACTGTTCCTAAGTCAAGAGAGTTCAGTTGATCGAATCCATTTAGATCTGTAGGTTCAGGATCTTGTCCCCAAGCTACAGCGATATTGACTGGATTGTTGAGATTACCTGACGGATCAGTAGCATAGATAATAGCACCAGTCATATCATTGTCGTTTGGATCTGTGATCCTGACCGATTCTAGTGCGGAGACATTGTCAAAGGTTTGGTCAACGGTGCCATCTCCATTGAAATCAACAAAGATATCTGCATCTGCAACTGGCGTAACCCATACGACACTGAAGCTTTCAATGGCAGGATCATTATTGGTATTACCATAGCCCCAACCAATTAGTGCTTGGGAAGTCAGTTGATTGGCAGGAATAAGGGGGAAACCCCAGTCATAGGCTCGCGCACCATTAATAGTATCTACTTGAGCAATGGCGTAGAAGTCTTCTCCACCAGCAGTAAAGAAGCGCAGACCAGAATAGTCAGAGGAACTAGAAAGAGGTAAGTTGATATCACCACCACTGTCGGCAATGGTTATCAATTCACTACTATTCGCCGCAACCGTAAATGTTCCGGAGAATGCTCCAGGAGCATCATCATCGTAGCCCTGATAGGTCACCGTAATGTCTGAATTATTAGGGTTGTAGAACCAGAACCCAGTTTCAGAGAGTTCTTCCGCAACAGGGGTATAATAGTCATTAGACCAATCGGCTCGTGCCGACAAGGAATACCAACGAAGTTCGTAGTTGGAGCCAACATCACCAGTAACCAGATCCACTTGTACTGGATTGCTGGAGGTGAGTATATCTCCTTCATCAACATCATTGATGACCAGACTCTCACCTTGGTTAAGAATCCCTTGGGAAACGTTATTGAGGAACACTTCTGTATTATCCCCAGCAGCCATGACATAGAACTGCGTTGTCTCGAAGGGTTCATTGGTCGTGTTGGTAATTGTATCTTCCCCAACAGGAGCAATAAACTCTGTACCGTAGGAGTCAACTTCTAGTACTTCAACAGCACCAGCCATAAGAGAACCAGAACCAGCTGCGTAAGCTCCCCGAGTTACGGCAATGGGGAAAGAGGCTTGGATGCGATCTCGAGCATCAAATAGGATGTTGTTGCTGTTACGGGGAATAGGCACATCGTTTTCTAAAACAATGGCATCACCTGCATTCAGAACATCACCAGCGTTTGTTGTTACTCCTGGTGCTGCACCGTTTGAAATGTCGCCATCACCCCATACTTCGGTTGTACTTCCCACTGGAAGGTTGGTTACATCTGTATCGTAGCCATCTTCCCAGTGGTCATAATAAATAACGGTGCCATCTGCTGCGATCGCAATAGAAATAATAGATCGAACCGGATTTTGAGCATCATCGTTAATGACTTCAAAGGTCTCATTCAATAAATCTCCCTCAGGTAGAGGAACAAAATATGTTTGAACTGGGGTTGTCATAAATTTAATACCTGATCAGATAGAAATAGTTAATACAAAGAGAATGGGACAAATTCAAAACTGTTAGGTTGCTTTGAGTAGCTATCATACAGGGAACTTTAAGAGCACATTTTTATGCTCCTTATAGTTGTACAGATAATTCTTCAACATATTGCCAACAAAGGCTTCTCTTCGATTTTTGCAACGGTCTTGCTCAATTTATTAGCCTGGTTTTTACCAAGAAATTTTGTATCAATTAAATCCTCATAATCTGCTAAATGAGCTGATAAATTATCCATCGCCCGATTCACATTAGTAAGAATAGTTTCTATAGTGTCTGCTTGGATAGAATAGTGATAGTTGCCCATGAATAAAATTGCAGAAGCAGGTTTCTGGTCTTGGAGTTTAATTCTTGCTTCTTGAATATTGACCCTCAGTAAGCATTGTTCTAGGCTGAAACCTAAGTCAATATTGCTACGGACAGGAGCTTTACCGACTTTCTGCCAAGGACTGGGAGTTAATAAAAATTCATTAATAAACTTGATAGCACCGTCTTGGGTATCAGAGAAAGAGGCATATCTTCTGGGGTTAATGCCTACACTGCGATAGTCAATATTAGGAACACTTGCAGCAAATTTTCGTGCAATTTCAGGAATGGCCAAATCATCAGAAATTTTATTTACCATAGATTCTACAAAGCGTATAGCACCAGGTTCTCCAATAATACGAACACCGTTTTTGAAGAGCAGTTCAATTTGTTGTCTATGGGGCCGTACTGGTTGAGCAAGTTGCCAATCGTTAGGAATAATACCTTTCGCTTTTAAAAATTGATCTGTAAAAACTTTTGGATCGTATTTAGCTACTGCAAATACTATAGATAGATCAAGAAACCCTGTGGAGGATGCTTGTGAATGCAAGGTCATCTTTTCCTTTCTCTATTGATTACATAAAATATTCTTCTTAAAAATATTTTATGTAAAAATAATTACTTTTTCTGTAATTAATTAGTAAAGTTTGCTCTTTTTTAGTGTAAAGAGTTGATAAAGTTCCTCGTAGGAATGGCAGTTATTAAAAGTGAAATCCAAACCCACAGAGGGGTGAACGAAAAAAAGTTGGGGAAAAGAATCAGCAGACATGGAGACGCGGAGAATGGAAATGCCACCCAAAATTTTGCTCACCCTCCGGAGTAGGGAATAGGGAGCAGTTCCGGAGTGATTATCCATGTAAGCTAAGGGAGATTTTCCTAAAAAGTGCAAGGTTTTTGCATTAATGGGCTCAAAATCCTTGCATCTTCTTAACCAATAATCCTCTTAAACCGTTGATGAACGGCTAATAATACTTATTTAACAACTATTACTTGTTATTTGATTTTTCCTATGATTACAGACAAGAAGCTAAAGCATTTGATAGTTCTTTAGCAGTTTGGTAGCGATCGCTAGGTTTTGGTTCACATACTTGCTCAATTACTTGCCGCAACTTGGAAGTAATTGTAGGAACACCTTTAACATCAAACCCATAACTGGAGCGGCGTCTGCGATAATATTTAAGAGGTACATGACCTGTGAGCAGAAAAATTAGTGTTGGACCAATAGCATAAAGATCCGATTGAGTGACAGGTTGACCTCGGTCCTGTTCGGGGGCGCTATACCCCTCAGCTCCAATCCGTGTACCTGCAACTGTACCAATTTCTTTAACAGCTCCAAAGTCAAGCACTACTATTTTGTTATCCCGATGGCGCACCATCAGGTTTGCTGGTTTTATATCCCGATGGATTAGTGGTGGACGCTCGGAATGGATATAATCCAGGATGTCGCAAGTTTGCATCATCCATTCAATTGCCTGTTGTAAGGTTACTGGACTGCTTGCCAACACTCGCTGCTCTAAATCCTGACCATGGATTACCTCCATTGCTAGGTATTTCTTACCGCTTTCAACAAAGAAATCGTAATATTGGGGAATCCCTGGATGATTCAGTGCTTTTAGGGTGCGAGCTTCCCGTTCAAAAAGTTCTTGGGCTTTGGCAATTTGAGCCATATCAGCATTCATTTCCTTGAGCACTAACAAGCTAGGGCATCCCTCAATACTTTTAGCTTTGTCCCAAGCAAGATAGGTGGTACCCATTCCTCCCTGTCCTAGAGTCCGTAATACATGATATTGGCGGATAACTCGCTGTACCTGAACCAATGGTTCACCGCAGTGTAGGCAAAACAAATTTCCTGGTGGATTTCCTTCGTGAGTACAGAAAGTTAGCTTAGGAGCTCGAACAACCGGAGCAGGGAAAGGATGGGAAATAGGCTTAATTTGGAACTTTAATATTGGTCCATCTCTAGCCAGTTGAATTAGGGCATCGTTCGGCAAAATTGCTCGTGATACCAATATGCCGTTAAGAAAAGTACCATTTGTCCCTTGATTAAGCAATTGCCACGAATTACCAGATGCCGAAGGCATCGCCCTCAGCTCCAGGTGATACCGCGAGACCAAAGAATCGTTAATAATGACATCATTATTAGGTGAGCGACCAATCCGAATGATTGATGGCTGGTGAAAATTCCACTTTTGTAACGGAATTGAGGCTTGAGGATCTAAAAGGGTCAATGTCACCATTATCTTTTTTCATCTGTCAATTGTTGATTCCACCCTTACCAATAACTAATGACGTGCTTGACCAATAACTCATAACCTAAAACAGCCTCTGATGTCTCATATCAGGTCGTACCTTCAGTCGGACTAATACAGCCGTGATATTGTCGTGACCATTGTGAGCATTCGCCAAATCGATTAACTCTTGAACACCCCGCTCTAGGTTGGCACGGGAACTAATTAAGGGGGCAAGGTTACTTTGCCAATATTTTTCTACTAGCTCATTATCTGATAAACCATCAGAACACAACAAAAATAAAGTATCTTCATTAATTTCTAAAAACTGCACGTCAGGATTAACGAATTCTTCATTGCGTGGTCCTAAAGCTTGAGTTAGTTGGTAGGCATCAGGACGAGAGTAAGCGATCGCTGGTTCAACCCCCCGTTGAATTTCTCGCTGTCCTACTTCGTGGTCTATAGTAATTTGTTCTAAGCCCTGTTTACGAGTTATCCGATAAAGGCGACTATCCCCAACATGAGCGATCATAACCTTGGTATTATCCACCAAAATCATTACCAGAGTCGTGCCCATACGACCACTGCCAGAACTAGCATTTTTTTGGTTTTCATCGTAAATTGCTTCATTGGCTTGAAGCACAGCCTTACGCACAGTCTCTTCTGTGGGAAACTGGTCATGCCAATTGTCCTGGAAGTAGCGCTTGAGCCTTTCAACTGCCATGGCACTGGCAACTTCTCCTGCTGAATGTCCCCCCATGCCATCACACAGAACATATAAGCCACGAGCCTCTACTGTCCTACCCAGACGATTTTCCTGCTTTTTAACTGTAGTTTGGATGCCAAAGGAGTCTTCATTATGATCCCGTTGATGGCCTATATCAGTGTAACCAGCATCAGTTAAGCTCGACAACTCCATTGGTAAGACTATGGTTGGGTCGTTTTCACCTTCATTGCTAGGAATATCGTCATTCATAAGAAATGCGGGTGGAATAGCAGTTGGTGGCTCCTCAGGTAATTCAAAGGTCATAGGTTCAGTTATGGGTTCTTCTTCTGCTGAGGAATAGTTCGGAGTAAGTATCATGTCTGGGGATTGTTGAGATTCTGCTATTTCTTGCAAGCGCGATCGCAATTCTTGAACACTGTTTATTTCAGCGCTACATAAGTGCCGAAAAACTTCATGTAAAGCTGTCAATTGTGTTCGCTGGGATTGGCTAAATAACTGCCGCCACATTTGCCCTAAATCCTCTAGGGTTAGTTGCTGCTCTTTTGTTTCTGGATAGAGAGATTGCAGAGCTAGTACCCCATCTTCATCTACCCGCAGATTGGTTATCTCCAACAAACTCTGACGACAATGCCAAGGCTCTAATACTTCCCACAGTAGTGCCATTCCATCGAGCCATTCCAAAATCTGCAACATCTCAATTTCTTCATTTGCGCACAAATCAAGAATCAGTTGCCACTCAGAGCGGTCTTCTAGCAGCACAAAAGCTTCTCCATCTTGCCCAGATGTATCATAAACTTTGGGCAAAATTGGCGAGTATTCTTCAACAAGAATTAAATAGGGTTGTGCTAGTGCTGGGATTAGCTTCTCCCAGCTCAACTCAGATTCTTCCTGCACTAGTACATCTAATAGTGACTCTTGGAAAGGCTGGCAGTCCAAAACTCTACCAACTAGGATGTAAGACTTTTCCTCTAAAGTTGTTATCTGTTGGCATTTTTCAGGTTCTAGGAGTTGGTAACGTTGTTGAGAGTCGAGGTAGATAGTCCCAGGTTCTGGCTCAAGTACTTCATATTGAGGGTTGTCTTCTCTAGACCCATCAGGTACATTTGAGCGATGTAGAGGGGATAATGGTTGGGTTACTGCTTCATCCGATGATGTAATTGCTTCGGCTGCTAATGTTGGGGGATAATCTGCATCAGGATTGTCTAGCTCGATTGCTGGGGAGGTCGAGCTTAAGGGTAGGAGGATTTCATTATCGGGAGTGGAAAATACCTGGCTTGGTGACAACTCTGATGTTTCTTCTGACGTATCTGATTCAGGCTCTAGAGTAGCTAATTCACCCTGAAGAAGTTCTTGAGAGTCTGCAGGAGGTGGCAGAGCATCCAGATCTTTAGAAATAATTCCCCAAAAAATTCTTCCCGTTAAAGCGCCACAATTATGGCAAGTTTCGGCATTCACCGGCACTTCAATTCCGCATTCATGACAAGGTCTTAGGGTCAAGGAAGTTCCACATCTTTGACAAAACTTGTTGGCATCTTGGTTTTTGAACCGGCACTTGGGACAAATTAACATAATAGAGCTTTCTCAACTACTATCAGAATGATTAAATTTAGGTATACTCGCTAACTGCCATCTAGTTTGCCACGTCAAAATTAGAGGGGGCTTTCAATAGGCAATAGGCAATAGGTAATAGGCAATAGGCAATAGGGAGTAGGGAGTAGGGAAGAGGAAAAGAAATTGTTTCTTCCTTTCATCGGGGTTGCTGCCGCGCCTGTCGGGCGCTTTCAAAAAACAAGGCTCCGAGGCAGGAGGGAAGAGAATTTCACATTATTTCTTCCGTCTGGCTGGAGTTAGTCATAGTTGCTTTAGAGGTTTTAGTTCTGCTAGGGTTAGGTCACGCCATTGACCAGGTTCTAAACCTTCCAGACTTAAATGAGCAATTCCTGAGCGCACGAGCCGCAGGGTAGGAAATCCAACAGCTGCAGTCATCCGCCGCACCTGGCGATTGCGCCCTTCCGTCAAAGTTATTTCTAGCCAGGTGGTTGGAACCGTCTTACGAAAGCGTATTGGTGGCTGGCGGGGTGGTAGATGGGGGGGTGCTGATAATAGCTGCACCAAAGCTGGTCTCGTGCAATAATTTTCAATCATCACTCCGTTGCGCAACCGGTTGAGGGCGTCTTCATCGGGGATGCGCTCCACTTGCACCCAGTAAGTGCGAGGATGATGAAATTGCCGGTCAGAAAGTCGGTGTTGTAAGTATCCGTTATTTGTCAACAGTAGCAGTCCTTCACTGTCTCTGTCGAGGCGTCCGACTGGGTAAACAGAAGGTACGGGAATATAATCTTTGAGGGTGCCGCGATTAAACTTACTGCTTTGTTTATCAGTAAACTGGCTTAAGACATTATAGGGTTTGTAGAACAAAATGTATCGGTACAAATTGGTAATTCGGGAAATCAACTATGATAATTGGGTAGGCTATCTTAGCAGACATTACTGCCAATGGCATCAGCTTTTCACACAGCATCCTTAATTCAAATCATTTGTTCTAGACTAATTTGATTAGGGCAATGATTCCCTTGTTCAAAATCTGTAATATTGGAGAGTGTTATCTGGGCAATGTTATGAAGGGCATTCTCAGTAAAGAAGGCTTGATGACCAGTAATGATCACGTTGGGAAAAGTCAGCAGGCGCTCGAAGAGATCATCTTGAATGACTTCATTGGATAAATCCTCAAAGAACAAATCAGATTCTTGCTCGTAGACATCTAAACCAAGGTAGCCAATTTTCTTGGATTTGAGAGCATCAATTACTGCCTTGGTATCAATCAAAGCTCCTCGGCTGGTGTTAATCAACATTACGCCTTGCTTCATCTGCTCTAAAGCTTGCCTGTCAATCAGGTGATAGGTTTGGGGGGTTATAGGACAATGGAGAGAAATGATATCGGATGTTCCCAAGAGTTCAGGAAGTTCTACATATTTGGCCCCTAAGGTCTCAAAGTCTGGATTAGGATACAAGTCATAGGCAAGTAATTGACATCCAAATCCCTTAAGAATCTGGGTTACGATCATGCCGATTTTACCAGTGCCGATAATGCCAACGGTGCGATCATGCAGATCAAATCCCAAAAGTCCCTCAAGGGCAAAATTCCCTTCCCTCACCCGGTTATAGGCGCGATGGATCTGGCGATTAAGGGTTAGAATTAGTCCGATAGTATGTTCAGCAACTGCATAGGGCGAGTAAGCAGGAACTCGGACAACTGTGATCCCTAATTGAGTGGCGGCTGTCAAATCCACATTGTTGAAACCGGCACAGCGTAGGGCAATCAAGCGAGTACCTTGCTCTTGAAGAGCTTTCAATACTTTCTCATCCAGCTGGTCATTGACAAATACACACACTGCTGGGAATGATGAGGCTAAGATTATTGTCTCAACATTTAGACTTGGTTCAAAAAATACTAATTCGTGTCTGTAATCAGTATTAGCAGCTTCTAAAAACCTACGGTCATAGGTTTTGGTGCTGAAAACTGCCACTTTCATTAATTTGCTCCTTGTTGTTTGTCATTTGTTGTTTACAATACCCATTATTGTGTGGTATTGTCATTTTATGATAGGTAAGGTGTGCGCGTATATATAAATAATTTTAGCGATTGCCTACAGCACCAGCAAAGCTGATCACTTACGACACCAGCGTAGATAATCGCCTACAACACCAATTTTCCCAAATTCAATTAATCCCCCTGTAGGGGCCGGGTTTAGGGAAATGATTCCCCCTATAGACGATAACCTCTCAGTTCAAAACCCGCCCTCCGAGTCTCCCCCATTATTTGCAATAGATAGGGGAATGCTTCACCATTGAGGCATTTGCCCTTTTATAGGTGAATATCAAATTAGTCAGTTCAGAGAGGATGAGCGCATTATTTCAGAAGCTTTTCCAGAGTTTAACTTAACAGTTAATCAGGTATTTACTGCTCTGTAGAAGGAACAGATGCTGTTGGCGAAATTGTTCGATGGGGAAAACCACGAATTAAGAAAACTAGCACAGCAACCGAGATCCCCGACTTCTTAGTTGCACCTGTGATTAACCGGACAAACCGGAAGAAGAAGTCGGGGATTTACCATGTAAAAAACTAGCTTTCGGTTTAGTCTTCAGCATTAAGGGTTTCTATGTGTTGTAAGAAAAGATTAGGACTTTTTGAGTAGAGCGATCGCGATCATTTGTTGTTGGTTATTAGTTGTTGGCAATCGCCATTATTTTATGCTACTATTATTTCATGATGGTAAAAGTGTGCGCCCATATATAAAGTATTAATTTTGATATCTAGAACTAGCATCCTGATATGTGGAACTGGCATCCTGCCAGTGCAGGTTTAGCACCCCCAATTGAATGGAAGAAACAAATAAAATCCTATTCCCTGTTCCCTGTTCCCTTGTTCCTCAAGAGATATCACGAATGTTAATAGGTCCAGTTGGCTTATTTATACTGATGTTAGTACTTCCTTCACCAAAAGCAAGCGAACTATCAGTAGCTTCTACGCTGATATTATTGATCCTCTCCTGTGCTTCTGCTTTAACCTCATCCCATCCCTGTTGAGGCATACCCTTACCCCCGTGGAGTAGTGCCACCGGGAAATCTTCTGTGGCAAAATCAAAGAAGGGCGTTTGCTCCGCTTGGCAGAGTTGCTTGGCGCTATCGGGAACAGTTTTTCCTACATATTTCATCACATCAGAAACCGTCACCACCTGATCTCCTGGTTGATTACCTGCACCTTGTAAGGCTTCCAGGAAATGGAAGGTGTAGATGCTCATGTTACCATCAGGGCGAATCCAAGATTCTTGTTTGCCTGTAGATGAAGTAAATACTGCTCTGCCTGTACCTTGTTTTAGTTCATCAATTAAATTTTTGGGTAAGGCAGTTGGTAGAAAACCCCCAGGTAATCGTAGAGACGTTGCATGCAACGTCTCTACAAGTCCATTTTTAGCCGTAGCCATCCCGGCGGCATGACAACTATCGATAATTACTAGTAATCTTTGGGCTGGGATTTGTCGCAGTGCTTCTGTAAATGTGTCGGCAGGTAAAGCGGAGTTGGGAATATCAAAAGGTTCGACATCGTGGGGAATTAGGTAGTATTTTCCGGTAGTATCGTCTAACCAACCATGACCGGAATAGTAAACTAAAACGGTAGCCTCTGAGTCGGCGGCAGCTTGTTGTTGGAGCCAGTCTAAGCTAGATAATATTGATTGACTTGTTGCGATCGCATCGTTGAGTAGACGTAGATGTTGTTCGTTATCAATGTAGCCACATAATTTGGGGTCTGTGAGGAGAGATTTGAGGGCTAGAGTATCTTTAACTGTAACAGGAAGTGACCATTGAGGGTAATTAGCAGATTCGCCGACACCAATAAGTAAGGCATAGTTGTGGGAGAGGGAGTTAGGCATGGTAAGTTTTGGAGGTGGTTTGTAATATTGGCAGCGTTCTTGGATAGTTTTTAGTGCTGTCAGGGCTTGATTGAAGGAAGCTTCACTATTGGCTATAGCAGAGTTATGATCTTGCAGTTTTTTAATTAGTTCAGGAATAGCGGTATCAGAGCCAATTTTTCCTAGAGCATCTATTGCACTCCTATGCACATCAGAGTTATAGTCTCCTAAGGCATTAATTAGGTCAGGAACAGCAGCATCCGAGCCTATTTTTCCTAGAGCGCCTGCCACACTGCTACGCACAAAAAAGTCCGAGTCTTCTAGGGCATTAATGAGGGCAGTAACCGCAGCATCTGAGCCTATTTTTCCCAGAGCCTCTGCTGCTCTCCGGCGCACAAAAAAGTCCGAGTCTTCTAGGGCATTAATGAGGGCAGTAATCGCAGCATCTGAGCCTATTTTTCCCAGAGCCTCTGCCGCTCTCGAGCGCACATCAGAGTCGGAGTGTTTTAGGGTTTTTATGAGAACAGTAACAGCAACATCCGAGCCAATTTTTCCCAGATCATTTACCGCTATCCTAAGCACACGAGAGTCGGAGTGTTCTAGGGCTTTAATTAGAGCAGGAACAACAGCATCCGAGCCAATAATTTTAGCTAGATAATTTAACGCAATTCTAAACACACGAGATTTGGGGTCTTCTAGGGCTTTAATTAGAGCAGGAACGACAGCATCTGAGCCAATTTTTCCTAAAGCTTCTGCTGCAATCTCACGCACGTTAGAGTCGGAGTGTTCTAGAGCTTTAATTAGAGCAGGAACGACAGCATCCGAGCCAATTTTTCCTAAAGCCTCTGCCGCTCTCGAGCGCACATCAGAGTCGGAGTGTTTTAGGGTTTTTATGAGAACAGTAACAGCAACATCCGAGCCAATTTTTCCTAAAGCCTCTGCTGCAATCTTACGCACATAAAAGTTGGAGTCTTTTAGAACTTTAGTTAGTGCAGCAATGGCAGCATCCGAGCCAATTTTAGCTAGAGCATTTACCGCACTTATACGCACTTCATAGTTGGAGTCTTCTAGGAATTTAGTTAGTGCAGCAATGGC
>JGI12316J15310_10000139_pt3 | contig 79291 bp, 58 predicted proteins | sample MarCyaLeptolynsp_FD_15310 | JGI IMG/M metagenome (IMG submission 15310) | reverse complement strand
GGTAGTTCAGATCCGCTACCTGGCTCGCCGGTTCAAAGTGGAACCTGGAGCTCAATTCGTACAGGACATGTACTGATTCCCTTGGGAGGCTATGTACTCGATTGGGTGCCTGAAAAGGGCGGGTATCGACTCTGGAGGTTCGATCCTTGTAGTTCAGATCCACTCCCTGGCTCGGCAGTGCAAAGTGGTACCTGGAGCACAATTCGTACAGGACATTCACTTTGTCCTTTAGGATAGATGATCTGAAGAAACAAGTCAGGAGGCAGAAGGGAAGAGGATTTGGCTTGTTTCTTCCCTTCATCGCCGGTGCCACTGTGCTTTACTAGTGCAGCGCAGCGGAAATTGATAGAATCCTTACTCTCTAAGCATTCTTAATTCTTAATTCTTAATTCCGCGCAGCGGTACTAGTGGTTTTCAACTAGCTGACGCACTAGGTTAGCTAAACGTTCTGCACTATCTTTCACTGCTAAGGAAGCTGCTTTTTGGCTCATTTGTTCCAGGATTTGAGGTGATTGGACTAAGTGCATTACTTTACTTGCCAACAGTTGAGGTGTCAGCTCTGATTGGCGAAAAACTAGGGCAGCACCAGCATCAGCAAAGCTGGCAGCATTAAAAGCTTGGTGATCCTCAGCAGCGTAGGGATAGGGAATTAAAATAGCAGGAGTTTGGGTGGTGGCAAGTTCAGTCAATGTCCCTGCACCAGCACGACTAATGGCTAGGTTGGCTCGTTGCAGTAGTGCCGCCATATTGTGATAAAAAGGCATTTGAATATATTGAGGATGCTGGAGACTGTCAGTATCAGGGTCTTTCTCTCCAGTCAAATGTACTATCCAAGCACCAGCCTCAAACCAGGCACAGGCACATTGCCGAACCAACTGATTAAGAGCGATCGCACCTTGGGAACCGCCAACAACTACAATTAAAGGAGCATCTTTAGGAATTGGTAGTTCCAATGGCTTGCTTTTTAGGAAACTAGAGCGAACTGGTGTTCCTACCCAAACTTTCTCTCCTCTGGGTATATACTGGGATGCTGATTCAAACCCCAGAGCTAGAGTACTACACCAAGGCCCGAACCAGCGAGTTACTTTTCCTGGGAGAGCGTTAGATTCATGAAGTATTACTGGCAAACCTAGTAAACGGGCTGCTATAATTGCTGGTCCTGCAATGTAACCGCCAGTAGTGAAGACACCATCAAATTTCCCCGTTTTGAGTAATCGCCGTACCTGACGTAGGGAACTAGCTAGGCGTCCAGCGATATGCAGTGTACCAAGACCAAAACGTTGTTGAAAGCCTTCTATGGCAATAGTGTGGAGCAGATATTGAGTTGGTACTAAATCTTGTTCTAAACGGTCAGGGACTCCTAGCCACTCAATTTTATAATCTGGTAACTGTTGGGCAACAGCGATCGCGGGAAATAAATGTCCCCCAGTACCACTAGCGGCAATCAGCAATCGAATTGGTGCATCAGCCAAGGTTAGTTTTTCTCCTACAAGCGGCTTTACTCAGCTATGATCGAAAATTAGTTGTAAACACTTGAGCATACCATTTAAAGTTCAAGAAATAAAACTCTAATCAACTATTCGAGACAAGTAATGCGCAATCCGGTAAACTTACGACAGTGGTTCTTTGAGTCTGTTGGAGCCAAAGTTAAGTCTGGTTCCTTCAATTGGTCGGTACTTTTTTTCTTAACTGTAGGTTTAACAATGGGATGGAGTCTGAAGGCTCAAGCAGAAAGTCCCGATACTGCTCCCCTCGAACTCCAAGATGCTCTTACACAAATCGACGCAGCAGCTAATAGCGGTGAGGTTGAGGAAGTCATGCAGTTTTACGATACTAATTTCCGTAATTCTGATGGCTTAACCCACACTTCTATGCAGGAAGGTTTGACTAAATTGTGGGAGCGCTACCCTCAGTTGAATTACCGCACAGAACTTCAGAATTGGGAAAGGGATAATAATGGCATTGTTGCCGAAACAGTTACCTACATTACTGGAAGCCAAACTGATGCCGGGGAAATGAAACTTGAGTCCACTTTACGCTCGCGCCAGCGCTTTGAAAACCAAAAAATTGTCGAACAGGAAATTCTGGCAGAAAGCACAAAGTTAACTTCAGGAGAAAATCCTCCTACTGTGGATGTAAATTTACCAGAACAGGTGCGTATTGGTCGGCGATATAACTTTGATGCCATTGTCCAAGAACCACTGGGGAATCAACTGCTACTAGGAGACGCAATGAAGGAACCAGTTAGTATAGAACGCTATACCAATCCTGCTGAATTTGAGCTGGAAATACTACCAGCAGGTGGAATTTTTAAGATGGGTAAAGCACCTCTTCTTGAAGATCAAAGTTGGATTTCAGCAATCTTAATTCGGGGAGATGGGATTACCATGATTACCCAACGTTTGCAGTTTGTTGAAATTCTCTCTGAGCCAAAATAATTACTAAGCTCGCAACGCATCTAATTTGCACTAAATTCAATCATCAGCTTCTTGTGGAACAGGCAAGATGCCTGTCGCTCATTAATTAAGTCCAAGCACGGAAGAAGGAATTATCTTCCCAACTGGCAGCAGTACGTTGCTCAATCTCAGCTAAAGCTGTCTGTGAGAGTGGTTCAAAGGCTTTGGCTACTTGTACATTCGACTCTAGCTGAGGGACGTTTTCTGCTGCAATCACAGCACAATGAACACCGGCTTGAGAGAGAGTATATCCCAAGGCTTGGTGCATACCATCTAAAACCCCTGGTTTGAACAAACGTCCATAAGCAGGGACTTTCATGGCAATAACGCCGACTCCCTGCTCAACTGCTACTGGCAGTAATGTAGAAATAAAGGGACGAGGATGGTGTTTATCAGCGGCATTGATGGCAACAAGGGTGGTATCGAAAGGATACCGACGTAACCCCTCAGCAATAATATCTGGCTCGTGGTGTCCAGTAATACCATCAAAGCGAATCAGCTTTTGTTCCTTAGCTTCCTCGATGGCTTGAGCGGCTCCATTTTTACTGAAAATTTCCTCTAGCTCTCGCTCAAAAGAGACGTGGTGCAGTTGCCACGAATCCAAGTAATCTGTATTAAGGCGCTTTAGCGATCGCTCCAAATCTCGCCATGCTCCATCCCGATCACGGGCAGCAGTTTTACTGGCTAGAAATACCTTTTCTCGGTAGTTTGGCAATACTTTCCCCAAATAGCCTTCACTTGGTCCATAACTAGCTGCTGTATCAAAGTAGCGAATACCTAATTCTAAAGCTCGTTGGATAATTGCTAAAGCTTCTTGTTCGCGATTGTTTTGAGATAAGGGTGTCCTACCTGCACCACCTAAGCCTAAGATTGGTAAAACGATGCCAGTCTTACCTAACTCTCGCTCTGGCATTGTGGTATTTGCAGCTTCCTGGGCTATCGTGACTGAAGACTGGTTTGTAGCACTAGAGGTACGATCTTCTCTTAATGTTGCACATCCGACAATACCACCAGTAACAGCAGCACTGGTTAATAAAAAATTGCGCCTGGTTATACGAGTCATATAAATCTGGTGAGAGTTGTATAGGTTATTAGTGAGGGTAGGCAAAAGGCAATAGGCAATAGGCAATAGTTTTGAAGAAGGCAAAAGGCAATAGCATTAGTAAGCGAATTTGTTAAACCGGCTGTTTTAATCGGAATTTGTTACTATAAATCAATCTTATTGCTTCTGATCTTATTTTGCTACTCCAGCTCGGTTAAAGTAAAAATTTAAGGAATAAAATTATCTGTGATTCGTTATTACCTTGCTGGGTTGAAAGTCAACTTTAAAAATATCTATTTATTGCTTGAATTCAAACATGAAATGAAATCAACCAAATCTGCTGATTGAAGTAATAAACAGAGTTTCTAACTAGAGAATTTAGGTATTGTTCCATTTTGGGATTAGATAGTAATTTATCTAAGGTAATATTTTTCGATTCTGATAATTGTTCTGTACTATTATCTTTGTTAAAACTGTTAATTGTTGCCTCATTTTTGATATAGTGTTCTAAGACTTCAATATCCTCACTTTTTATACTTTCTTTATAGGTAATCTTATGTATTTGATGCTGAATATTACATTCTAAAAGAGTATCTAAAATATCTTCAGCAGAGGTAAAACGTTTGCCTTTTCCTTCTTGAAAAATTTGCAAATATTGTTCGTAGAAATCAACGTAAAAAGATTTACGAGTAGCCAAAGCAATAAATCCAATTCCTGTATCATTCAGCAAACTAACGCATTTTTTCAATACAGATGCTAAATCTTGGCGCGGAATCATATAAAAACCGTGCATCGACCACAATAAGTCATAAGAATTACTTTCTAGATTTGCTGATTGAATTGTATTAACATGCTGAGTACCTGCTAGAAAAGGAAGATAGATTTTCTGACTAGCTTGAGAAATTGAACTTGCACAAGGATCTAAGAAATCGTACACAATATTCTCAATTCTTTCATCAAGGTGAATGTAGTGACGAAAAGCTTGCAACCAACGCCCTGTTCCACAGGCAATATCCAATAATCTGAGAGATGAAGATTTTCCTTGATGGTATTGTGGCAAGAAAGTATCTGACCAGTTAAAGTTTGATGCAAGCTGCCAATAATCAACTACTGGATCTTTATCTTCTAGACTCCTTTCAGAAGTAACTTTATTTGGAGCTGCTTGCAAGACAAAAATTCCAATTGGTTCGCGGATAAAAGCTCTACCTGTATCGTTAATCTCTGCCAACCTTGAAAATGCTTGTTCAATTTTGGTGAATTTGGATTCCTGAAGCTGGCGCAAATCGCATTCCAGACAAAATGACATAATTTTCACACCAGTTTCCGATCGTTGGAGACATTCAGTTACCTCGAGATGAGTTTCAACATCGTAAAATTGATATTGATGCAATCTAGTAGCAAGCAAATCTTTGATATCCTCTGCTGTCAACATTTCGTTCTGATTTCCTTTTGCTTCCAGCATAAACTCGCACTGAATTTGAGGTATACCTGTAGCTGTTTGGTGAACAATGACCACCCGTCCGCCTTCCTTCGTTTGATTGAGGGCACTCTGAATTGCTTGGTAAGGCACATCAAAGTAATATAAAACATGGGTCAACAGAACTAAATCATACTTCTGTTCCTTTTCAAACCTATCAGGTTCAAAATACTCATCGCGCACCGACACTTCTACATTTTCGTCAAAAGATATTTGACTGAGGCGTTGTAGAAAGCGATCGCGATGGATCGGATTGGGTTCAAGCGCTACATATTGTAAACTCTTCCACCGTGGATTAAGCTTGGGAATAAGGCTATTTATGATTTCAATATCAATATCACCTTCGCCACTACCAATACTGAGTACCGAGAAAGTATCGTCTTGGTGTGACCGAGAATAAATTTCCTCCAGCAATACTGTTATATTACTGCGAAACCACTCAATGGCAGAAACTGTCATCGTCGAAGCTGTTTTGCGTAATTCATAACTCTCAGCGTAAAACTCATTATCTAGTGGCGGAGCAAAACATTTCTGATTTTGTGGCGAGTGACGCTCAGTTTCAGTATCTTGAAAATTTTCTAGAGATTGGTGTTTAATTTTCATTAAAAAAAATAAGGTAAGGGTCGGGATATAGAGCAAATGAGTTAAAATCACAGAACATATTTAACAGGACTTAGAGGTTGTATATAAAGTATTCTTAACATAAAATTTGAGGTAAATAGGAACAAGAATAAAACATAATTTTGATGGCAAGAAAACCCTATCCAGCAGTACCAATTTCCCGATGGATCACGTGGGTGAAAACCCCTTAAGTTGCTCGAACGTAATGAAAATGAAGAAACAAAATCACAAAGATTCAAATTCTCAAACTTCTGTACATTATGCCAATGTGGCCACTTCTTACAACGAATCCTTTTTCGCTGAAGATGGTTCTGACTATCAAAGGTGGCAACTAGGTCACGTGTTGCATCACCTGCGCTTGCAAACAACAGACCAAGTGATAGATCTGGGATGTGGCACAGGAGTATTTACCAGTGCCCTTTACACCAAAGGAGGGTTAACTAAAAACATCCTCGGTGTCGAGCCAAGTCAATCCATGTTAAATCTAGCTCAAACTTTGCCCGGTATCGCGATGCGTTGCTCCGACGCGCAGAGTTTCGTACAAGATCGCACCATTCGATATGATAAGGTACTGATGAAATCGATGATACACCATATCCCTTCAACAGACTTACCTGAATTGTATCGTGGAATATATCAGCAATTGCACCAAGGTGGCATCCTGCTAACGCAAACAAGACCTTTGATCGTTGACTACCCATTTTTTCAAGCAGCATTGGAACAGTGGCTAAAAGAAATACATACAGTAGATATTTTAGCCAAATATCAGGAAGAAGCTGGCTTCTCAGTTTCTTATAAAACCTATTACTACCCCGTCCAAATTTCTAAAAATCAATGGTTGGAAATGATCCGAAACCGTTTTTGGTCCAACTTTAGCTATTTTAATGATGAGGAACTGGAAGCGGGCATAACAGAATTGGTGACTGAGTATGCTCAAACCGATATTCTCAAGTTTGAAGATGCTTTAATATTTATTGAAGCTGTGAAGAATTAGAGTTAGAGCCGTTTTCTCCTTGGTGTGATATGTTAAATTTACCTCTAATCCAGGTGGTGCAATGCTTTGGATAGGGCTATCAGAGCAATCAAATTCTACAACGCTAACAAGGTTGGGGAGAATAAAGACCGATGGTGCATTACTCAAAGTGCGATCGCCTCTTTGACTGGCTCTCGACAGAGTAAGTAGGTTTGGGTAAAAAAACTTATCTATTAGACCAATTGCGTCGTAGATTGAAGAAACATTCAAGGAAATTTTGTAAATTCTGGTTGTCACCAAGACGTTGTCGTTGCCATTCCCTTGCGGTTTTGTAGACAATCTCTGACAAAGTAGGAGAGGCGTGAGGTAATTGCGAGATCGCACCCAATTTAATTTTATGCTGCATTGCCAGTGCGATCGCCCCAATCAATTCACTAGCCTCAGCTCCAACTATTGATGCTCCTAAAATTTCCCCATTGTGACGCACCAAAAACTTGCAAAACCCAGTAGTTTCTCCCCATAACTGAGCTTTGTCCAAAGTTTTGAAATATTGCCTGACTGCTAAAACATTCTTGCCATAGTGCTCTCTTGCTTGCTCCTCCGTTAAACCTACCCCTGCTACTTGGGGTTCACAGTAGATTGCCCAGGGAATCCTCTGATAATTGACCTTAAAAACTGGGGCAAACAGAGCATTCTTTAAAGCAATACTAGCCTCATATTCAGCGATATGGGCCAATTGATAGCCATGGCTAAAATCTCCACAAGCATAAATGCGGGGATTAGTAGTTTGTAGTTTCCTATTTACTTGTAGATTCTGCTGGCTGAATTTGACTCCAACTCCTTCGAGATTTAAAGATTCCAGATTCAGCTGTTGAGCAGTAGCTAGCAAAATTTCATCTGCTTCAATTGCCCGATTTCCTGCCTGAACCCACTTTTTATTCTCAATTCTCCTTACTTGGGTAACTGGACTTTGGGTGAGAACCTCAATCCCTTCAGCCTCTAATTGAGCTTGCACTAGACGAGATGCCTCTGAGTCTTCTTGGATTAATATTTGGGAAGCTTTAGTTACAAGGGTAACCTGACAATTGAGTCTTCCTAGAGTCTGAGCCAGTTGGATACCCATCGGACCACCTCCAATAACCACCCAGCTACCCTGTAATTGGGGTAATTGTGGAGAAGGAGAGACTTCAAGGGTAACATGTTCACTTTCCCTTGCTTCCTTTCTCCCTTCTTGCCAAATATCAGCTGGAGTACGATAGCCAGTAGCTTGTAGCCCCTGTATATCGGGAATGATGGGACGAGAGCCAGTGGCAATTAAATAAGCACGAGCCCGAAGACGTCGGTTATTAACAACAAAGCCTAGGTAGGGGCGTCGGCAAAACTCACCCTTACCAGTAATCACATCAACGCCCAAAGAGCGCAAGATAGCAGGAGAATTTCGCTCTGAACAATGGGAAACAACTGTCTGAACCCATGCCCTTACCTGCGTCAGGTTAATGGATGGGACTTTCTGCTGTTGAGTTAACTCATCGCTATAAGATTGAATACCAAATTGAGGAGCTCTGTATACCTGCTGGATAACATGCCCAATCTGAGTTAATGCCAGGTTGTAAATAGCGCCATAACCGAGCCAGTTGCTTTGGATACCGTCTGGTTCTACCAAGGCAACACGAGCATGCAAATGGGTAGCAGCCAGAGCGGCATAAGTACCAGCAGCGCTGCCCCCAATGACGATGAGGTCATAGTCAACAGTCATTGGTTATTGGTCAACAAACAACAAATAACAAATAACTAAAAACTAACTCACAATGGCAGATAAAGCTTCTAATAAGCGTTGGTTTTCCTCTTGTGTGCGTACTGCTACTCGGAAGTAGTGTTCGCCTAGTTCAGGGAAGCTTAGACAGTCACGGATTAAGATACGGCTGCCCTTGAGTAGTTTTTCCTGCAACTGTGAACTCGATTGTTCAGACTTTACTAGTAAAAAGTTAGCAACACTTTGGTAAGGTTGCAGACCTGGCAGTTGCTCCAGACCTTGAAATAATTGCGATCGCGCTGATTTTAACCATGCCCAAGTATTTTGTTGAAATTCTGTATCCTGGACTACAGCTGTAGCAGCAGCTACTGCCAAGGTGTTTACTGACCAAGGATCGCGCCACTGCTGCCACCGTCGTAGCCGCTCCGGGTGAGCAATGGCATAACCAATGCGCAACCCAGGGAGGCTATAAAACTTGGTGAGCGATCGCAAAATTACCAAATTGGGATACTCCTGCACCATTGGTATCAGGCTTTGCTGCTGATCAGGAGGTAGAAAGTCCATGAAGGCTTCATCTACTACCACTAGGGCAAATTGCTCCAAGTAGGGCAAAATCTCCTCTTTGTCCCATAAACAACCAGTAGGATTATGGGGGTTATTCAGCAGCAAACCTGTGAGGTTGGGGATTGGGGATGGGAAATTAGGAATTGGGCATCTCATAATGCCCAATTCAAGAATATACTCCCTGATTGTGCCAGCAAATGCCTTGAGTGCCCTTTGGTAATCGCTAAAGGCTGGGGTAACTAGGAAAGTCTCCTCCAGTTGTGCCAGTTCCCGACAAACCCAGGTTAACAACTCTGCACAGCCATTACCAGGCGCAATCCAATCAGGATCTAGATTGGGATGCAGCTGACTCAAACTGACCCGTAGCTCATTGTAATTGGGGTCGGGATAGGCTACCAAGTCTCGCATTCCAGACTCAATAGCCGCGATCGCGCTTTTTGGGGGCCCCAAGGGATTGATACTAGCAGAAAAATCAAGAATGAGGGAAGGAGGACAGCTGACTAGTGATGCTGCCCAGGTTAAATTTCCCCCGTGAGTTGGTCGCTTCAAGGATAGGTGCTTTGGAAAATTAGTCCTTAGGTGGTGCTACTCTCTCCTTAAACAACTTACCAGCAGAAAAGGCAGGAACCTTAGTTGCTGGAATTTCCATTTTGTCGCCAGTTTTGGGATTGCGCCCTTCACGGGCTTTGCGCTCCCGTGATTCAAAAGAGCCAAATCCGACCAAAGTAACTTTGTCACCCTCGGAAACAGCTTCCATAATCGTTTCCAGCGCTGCAGATAACACCGCATCTGCCTGCTTTTTGGTCACAGTAGCTTTGCTTGCCACTGCATCAACTAATTCGCCCTTATTCATTGATAATCTCCTTGTTTTGTCTAGATTACAGGTCAACATCAAAAGTGATTTTGACCCCTAAGAGCTGGGCTTTCAACTTAAAATCTCGGAAACACCCGCAGGCTCGAAGTTTCACTGCATTATTCTAAAGTCTACTTGCCCGATCTGGATCCTTGAAAGCTTTAATTTATGTAGATTTCAGGATTTGTACGGTAATCATCACCTGAATAACCCTATTTGCCGACCATAAATACTACGAAAGAGTATTGCAATTATTTATTAATTATGATAGAGGTAATTTTTTTTTGTAAGCTTGAATCATTTGTCGTGCGATCGCTTCCCAGCTATAGTTAGTCACAGCAAATTCGTGAGCATTTTTTCCCCGTCGTTGCCGTTCCCTAATGTCCTGAAGTGCTTCTTGTAAGATCTGAGTTAAGGCATTTACTTCACACGGACTAACCCATCCCGCCTCAGCACGACAAATATCTTGCCAGATATGAACTTGGTCAGAAATCACCACTGGCGTCCCAGCAAACATCGCTTCTGCTACAGCAATACCAAAGTTTTCGTAGTAAGAGGGTAGAACAAATAAATCAGCATCTTGTAATAACCCTGCCTTCAACTCACCAGTCACAAAACCAGTAATTTTGGTGCAAGATAAGAGAGGTGAAGCCTTGATCTGTTCAACAATCTGGCGTTCATAATCTGGATCTTGAGGATTAGTTCCTGCCAAGACAAAGTGAAAATTGATACCCTCTACTAGCAGCTGTTCTAGGGCCTGAATCAATAAATTTAGCCCCTTCTTCGGCTCAATGCGAGACAGAAACAACACCAAAGGCTGCTCATCAGGAATATTCAACTCTCTCCGAGCTTGACCTTTGGGGGGGAAAGCTGGCAATTTTACCCCTAGGGGAATCACCAAATCCGGTGTTTGAGTCCCAAAGCGCTCGGAAATTTTGGCTTCCTGAGTACTAGTAAAATGAATTCCTGCTGCCCCTGCTAAATTTGGTTTTTCTAGTATTGATCCGTAGATTTGCTTGAGTAAGCGCTTCTTCCGTAAGTCAGCGGGATCAAGGGTGCCCAAGGGGCGTAAAATGTAAGGTAGTTGTTGTTTACGAGCTACCATTGCTGCTGCTGTGCTTACTGGTGAGAATAAAGCATGGATATGAGCAAGGTCAAATTCTTGAGCATGTTGCCTTAGCCAATCCAACAAAGTCAAAGAAAATTTGTAACGCTGAAAAGGAGAGCAACGGAAGTAGCGAACCTGATAACCATCTTGCTCCACTGGTTGATCTAGGGGCACATCTAACGGCAGTTGACCTGCATCTCCATTGGAGTCTGTGGTAAGTACAGTAACTTCAACTCCTTGGGACGCCAGTGCGGCTGAGAGTCCCCGCACCATTTGGCTAGGGCCACCATAGACTAGGGAAATTGAAGGAACTATTTGTAGAATTTTTAGCGGTTTGTTCACTTCAGCTTATCCCAAGTACTTTAAACTTTGATGTTGTGTCTTTTGGTCATTGTTCATTGGTTATTTGTCAAGAGACTTTCATACTCTTTTCCTACTCGATAACCCCTCTATAGTTTACTTACAATGAAATAGTTATTTATGTAAATTATTGAGTGAATTTTTCTACTCTTAAATTAAACATCCTCGCGCAACTGCATGCTCAACAACTACTGATTGTCAGTCAGAGTCGGAATGGGCTAATTCTTTATAAACCCTATCATGCTGAATTTGTAGGACCAGGTGCAGCCATAGGAGGACTATTGGATCTAGATTGTCAAGAAGTGCTGCCAGTTGGGGATCTCTGCTTGCTTTCACCTCAATCACTAGAGGAGCGACAAAGAGCTTATGCACTTCGTATGCAGTGGATTAGACTTATTAGAGAAATTACAAGTAGGCAAGCACCATTGCAACGTGCTCAGAAAATCCTTGAACAGTTTGAGGGTTTCAATTTTAAGGCTGAGACAATTAACCAATTACCAGATGAAGCATTTGCACTTTTAGTTGGTGTTTTGCCTCATACAATTAGAGAAGTGCGTAATTCTTTGATGGCTTGAGCAAGGAGATGGGGAGATTGTTGATACCAAGGACAAACAGTCGAGCATTGCCGTAAAATCAGGGAATGCTCTATCAACCACCACGCCCCAAAATTCCGGATTGTAGTTGGCAGCGTCCCCTTGGACTTAGCTGGGACAAACCCTACACTGTCGGCGATGCCAGTAATTTTGATGATAGTCCCTGGCAGGGAATGCCTGTTGGCGGTTTTGGAGCCGGTTGCATTAGTCGCTCCCCCCGAGGAGATTTTAATTTGTGGCATCTTGATGGGGGACAGCATACCTTTCGTAGTCTCCCAGCCTGTCAGTTTAGTGTTTTTGAGCAGCCAGAAAATGCCCCTGCTCAAGCTTACGCTCTTTGTACTGACCCACCGGATGATGGTACTCTCAGTGCATGGCAATGGTATCCTACTTTTCTCGAGATAGGGGATGGGACACAAGCAGCACCAATCCCCAATACGGGAACTTACTATGCCCTGTATCCTCGCAGTTGGTTTACCTATCAACAAGTTTTCCAAACCGAACTTACTTGTGAGCAGTTTTCCCCTATTTGGGCAGGATGTTATCAGGAAACTAGTTACCCGATCGCAATTTTTGAGTGGACAGCTCACAACCCTACTGAGGCTCCGATTACCCTGAGTATTATGCTCACTTGGCAAAATATGGTGGGCTGGTTTACTAATGCTCTGAAGAAACCGCAGGTAGGGGATGATGGTAGTCCAGTCTCTGAATACCAACCTCGTTGGGGAGATAGCACAGGTAATTATAATCAATGGATTGTCGAGAGCTACCGGGTAGGTTGTTTACTAAATCGGGTGAGGCTCCATGATGAGATTCAGGAAGGAGAAGGACAGTTGTGCTTTGCCACTGTTACTAATCCCAGTATGGAAGTGTTTTATCATTGTCGCTGGAACCCGGCTGGTAACGGTGCTGAGGTTTGGAGTACCTTCGCTGCTGATGGTAGTTTAGGGGATACTCAAGATGAGACCCCAGCGGCACCAGGAGAACAAATTGCTGCTGCCATTGCCCTTCGCTTCACGATTCGTCCCGGCAGAACTCGTAAAATTCCCTTTATTCTGGCTTGGGACTTCCCGATTACTGAGTTTGGTCAAGGGGTAAAATATTATCGACGCTACACGGATTTCTTTTGTCGCACCGGCAATAATACTTGGTCGATGGTTAGAACTGCTCTCAAGCATACCCAACTGTGGCAAGAGCGGATTCAGGCATGGCAGGAGCCAATTTTAAATCGAGAGGATTTACCTGATTGGTTTAAGATGGCTCTGTTTAATGAGTTGTATTTGCTTACCAGCGGTGGTAGCCTCTGGACAGCAGCAGATGAACAGAACCCAGTAGGTCAATTTGCTGTCCTGGAAAGCTGGGATTGCTGCTGGTACGAGAGCCTAGATGTGCGGCTTTATGGTTCCTTTGCCCTAGCTATACTTTGGCCCCGAATGGATAAGGCAGTGTTAGAAGCCTTTGCACGAGCTATTCCCACGAGGGATGATACACCCCGCACTATTGGTGATAACCAGGCAACAGCTATGCGTAAAGTCCCAGGTGCTACACCTCACGACCTTGGGGCACCCAAGGAACATCCCTGGGAACAAATAAATTACAGCAGTTACCAAGATTGGAACCAACGGCAGGATTTACCCAGTGATTTTGTTTTACAGGTTTATCGGGATTTTGTCCTGACTGGTAGTAATGATATCGAGTTTTTGTGGGAGTGTTGGTCAGCGATAGTTGAGACTCTGGCTTATCTTAAGACTTTTGATCTAGATGGTGATGGCATACCTGAACATTCTGGAGTACAGGAACAGAGGCAATTGCGGGGGATTAGTGCCTACTCTGGTGGCTTATGGTTGGCAGCCTTAGAAGCTGCGATCGCGATCGGGGAAATTCTTCTCAATGATTATCCACCAATATCTCCCCTATTGGCAGCACCTGAGCCAGAATCGATTCAAGAAGCGATCGAACTTTATCGCCAATGGTTAGCACAAGCTCAACCTGTCTATCAAGAAACCCTGTGGAATGGTCAATACTATCAGCTCGATAGTGAGAGTGGGTCAGATATTATTATGACAGACCAGTTGTGTGGTCAGTTTTATGCCCACTTATTAGGGTTACCTGACATTGTGTCAAGAGAGTGCGCTCAGTCTGCTGTCAAAATTGTCTATGATACCTGCTTTTTTAAGTTCTACGATGCTCAACTAGGAGCAGCAAATAGTCTCAAAGCTGATGGAACATTAGAAGATTGTGATAATACTTATCCTCTGGAAGTCTCGACTAGCATTAACTTTGGTTTAGCAGCATTCTTAATTCAGTTAGGGATGAAGGATGAAGCCTTACGACTAACAAATGCAGTTGTCAGGCAAGTTTATGAGCATGGATTGCAATTTAGAACCCCGGAAGCTATTACTGCACTAGGTACTTTTCGCTCTAGTCACAACTTAAGAGGAATGGCAATTTGGGCAATTTATTTGATGCTTAAAGATTAATTTACTGTTGCCTTTTGCCTCTCCTCTTTAACTGAATCAGTGCTCTAGGGAGCAAAATGCTCCCATCTTTATTACCTCACTATGGGAATCTCAGACATTTTTAACTGAAGTTTTTGATCGGGATAATCTGTCAGCGTCAGTGAGAGCTTCTGAGAGTCTTCTAGTAAAGCTGTTGGGATACTTACTGTGCCAGAAAATTCTTGTCCATCTGCGGGTAATTCCCCAGGCAAACCTTCTGTAATTGCACTCAAGGCACGACCTTGATCATCAGTAACATTGAGAAAACTGTAAAGAAATCTTACAGCATCACCCCCCTCATTCTTTAAGCTAACATTCAGCAATAAAGAACCTCCTTGTTGATCAGCAGAACGAACTTCTAGAGTTACTCCCTGATCTTGGCTCTTGATGGGTAAGTCAGCTTCTGAGCTGGTGCTTGTTAATGATGCCTCTGTTTCCGGTGTCTCAGATGAAGACTGCTCTTCCGTCTTAGGGGGATTACTCGCTTGTTCTTTTTGTTTATTTTTCGGTTTTTCCTTACCTTTGTTATTAATGTACTCTTTGACACTCCTGAGAATATTCTCTTCTCGTAAGATAGCTACTCCTTCTTGATCCTTTTGAGCATCAGAAGCTTTCTGGTTACCTGCTAGCTTTTTCGTGGGGCGAATATCTGGCTGAGTAACCCCTTTAAGGGCTTCATGACCAAGAGTAAATCCCCACATTGCACTCACAAAACCTGCACTTAACATCATTGCCAGCAGAAGTAAGGTAAGCGCCACAGTTGAGTTTAATTTCATCAGCGATTCAAGTTACATCAATTGCCGCATAATCTGAGTGTATGCCATGTCTACCTACAAACTGTCAACTGTCTGACACAACAATAGTCCCGGTTGGTGCTGGGACCTAAAAGTCCTAAGCGTGTTATTATTGACACAATATTGTTGTAGCATCAGTGCGGCACAAATGGGAATTGAAGCATTAGCAAGTATTTCCCAACAAGAGTAACCAGGGTTGGCCGAGCGGTTGAGGCAGCGAACTCATAATTCGCCCTAGGCAGGTTCAACTCCTGCACCCTGGATTTGGGACTTTAGCGAGAATATAAGACGGAAATAGATAGCAGGCTGTTTAGGTTCGTTTGATTACCCATTCAATCTGATGAAAGAAAAGGAACCACAAAGGTACAAAGAACACGAAGGAAGAAAACTTATTTATTGTTCATCAGCATAGAAACGGTAGAATAAGTAGTCATCTTGGAAGGAGTGCTTATCTGTAACATGGTGGATAATTTTCCGAGCAATCAAAAGTTCCCCTAAAGCGATCGCAACTTCCAAAGTACAGTTTTGCTTTTGTATTAGCCATTCAACTGCTTCTGCCCCAATAAAGCAAGCTGGATAGAGATTTCGACGATAGTAACGATCTTTAATTTCTACTCCCTCTGGTCCTCGCATCCCCTGGACTAATTGTTCAATATCTAGTTTAGCCAGCTCATCCTCTAAGAGAGTAGGTGGATATGTCGGTTCTGTTGAGGTGATAGCTAGGGTGTTTTGGGATTGTTTATCTCCCTCATTGCTCTTGATAGCTCCTTGGCTAGCAAGTGATGCTGCCTGCTGCTGCAGCCAAGAATTAATAAACTCTTCGAGCTGAGGCGATCGCAAATTCAAATCCCGTTGAGGAAATGGTACCTCAATTTCATGACGATTCAGACTTTCAGAAATAAGGTAGTTAAGATCACTCTTGATGCGAGGTTGCTTCTTCGGCTCTCCAGTCCAAACTAGGAGATCAAAATTGAGGGAACTATCAGCAAATTCTTGGAACCAAACCTGGGGAGGCGGACTCAGGAGTACATCTGGGTGAGTGTTGGCTGCTTCTAGCAGCGCTGTCCTTATCTGCTCAATGTTAGAGCCATAGGCAACCCCCACGGAAATCCGCAGACGGGAAACAGGATCTCCGTGACTCCAGTTGATCACCTCACTCTCTAAAAAGCGGGAATTAGGGACAATAATGGTAACTTTGTCAAGGGTCCGAATTTCGGTGCTGCGTGCTCCAATACGCTCTACAGTTCCCACCAAGTCGCTCACATTGATAAAATCTCCCACTTGAATTGGTCGCTCTAGGGTAATAATCAAGCCACTAATAAAATTATTAGTAATGTTTTGTACACCAAAACCAATCCCCAGACCCAAAACACTGGCAAAAATGGCAAGGGAACTTGCATCTAGACCCCAAATCGGTAGCAGTATAATTAGCCCCAGGAAGGTAAGCAGGTACTGCATAAGAATAGCAATTAGTTCCTGAACTCCTGCAACTGCACCAGTTTTTACCAAGACGTAAGCCTTAAATAATCGGGTAACGATGTTGACTGCAAACCACAACCCCACCGTTAAACCTAGCAACAGCAGTATTTGGATGGCAGAATACTCTTGCTCTCCCAGGTTGAAAAAGGGGGAATTGAGTAAGTTAAACAGTTTGTAGCGCCAACTCCTAGTCTGGGGCAACAGGTCAGTAACATAGAAGATAACAGCAGTCCACAAACCAGTTAAGCAACCCAGCAGTGCTAATCGCACAAATAACTTAGCAGGTTTCTCCCAAGGATGAAGAGGGAAAGTTGGTTCACCAAGCCACAGGGTCAGTTGGCGGAAGGCCAATTGTCCGCCAAATGCTAGACCAAAATGAAGAGCGATCGCACCCAGTAATACCCCAATACTATAAATCAGTGCCTGACGGTAAAAAACGAGAGTCCGCTCTAGCTTACCTTGCTGAAGTTTGGTTTCCAGCTGGCTTTTCCAGCGCTCAGCCTGAGAGGAAGGATCACGAGCAGTAATTACAAGATCGTTCTGAGTAACTCTGAGAAGAGGCTCCTTACCCAGGAGGAGCATAATTTGCTCGCCTTCCTTAACTTCAATTTTCTCGGCTTGAGGTGAGCGCACTTCTTCTTCTAGAGCTTCGTTAATTTTCTCTGCTCGCTCAGCAGCAGTAAAGTTGTCCCAATTACCCACTTCAAATAAAACTTGACCATCCACCACAACAGGAGCCTTTTCATTGTTGTTCACCGAAGAAGTTTGAGCAGCACTGGCAGAAGACACCAATGTTAGCAACAGTGTCAATCCTGCTAGCAACAAGAGCCTCCAGTGCTGCCTTCTGAAGAGATGAAAAAAATTTTTCATTGAGACTGCTTTTGAGCGAAGTGAGTTGACAAAGTTCAAAGCATACCTTTCATGGTATTAATATCAACTTTTGAAGTTGGAGTAGCGGGGACTTCAGGACGAGAACGCTTCAGCAGTGTATTTACTAACAACCCAACCCCAATACCCATTAACAACAACACAATCAGACCAATTAACCAAATGACCAGTGTATTTTTGGGCAGGGAGTCAAAATGTTGAGATAAATTTGTCTGCTCACGGTTTCGTTCAGTAGCATCAAGATCATTTTCCCTAATTAATGTAGCTGTCATCTTATAGGGACCAATTCGCAGAGTGTCTTTACTAGAAAGGGGTTGAATACCTGGGGGAATTGGTCGCCCATTGAGAAATGTCCCGTTGGTACTTTGGTCAGTGATGTATACTTTTTCATTCACCACTGTAATCAATGCGTGATATCGAGAGATCTGCTGGTGATTTAATTCTAGACGGGAAACGGAGAGTCCTCCTACCTCCTCAGGCATCTGGTCTATTTCTCGACCAATAGTAATCGGCACAGCCAACAGTGGTTGTTTTAACTCGCCGGTTGCTGTATCTTTCCAAATTAATTGCACATACTTAGACTCAGCAGACATAGTGAAAATTGAAAATTGAAAGTAGGGTGTGCTGAAACAGTTTTGGAGAGGAGAGGCAACAGCAGCTAGTCTTAAATATATTAAGAAGGTGGTAAATCAAACAATACGGATGTCATGTAAAGTTCTGCCCACTCAGCACCAAAAGCTTTTTCCAGAACACGACGAGTTTTATCATTTTTCTGCTGCTTGGTGCAATAATAGCGTTGACCAGCCATAATTTCTGCTTGTTGTTCTGGGGAAACCGGTAAAGCATTAGCAGCATGGGCACAGTGAATCTGTAATAAACTATCGACCCAATAGAGAAATTGGCTTTCTTCTTCTGGGCTACTAGGTCGTACAAATAGGCAAAATTCCGAAAAAATATCCGCCCAAGCAGGAAGAGAACGGTGTTCTTGAAACTCAAGTTTTGGTAGAGCCTGTAATTTATGGCGATAGGCGCTTGGTAAAATAAGTTCAGAATTAACAGGAGAAAGATCTGCGATCGCAGCACTGATCTTTCCTTTTCCTGCCACCAAATCGCAACCGAACATGGGCAAGGCGTATTCTGGTCTGGGAAACATCACACAATGCAGAATATCTATTTTTTTGCCGATTTTTGCCAGTTCCAGGTGCATTTTCCGAAACTGGGGTGTTTGATAGCAGCGGTTTTCAATGGTTAGTCTCTCTCCCTCTAACCTTCCTTCTACGTAACCCAGTTCAGCAGGTAGCTGATAAGGCGAGAGCTGCAAATAGCGCTGCCAATTAGACTCAATGCAGTCAGCTAGTTTACGAACCAGGGGGTGTTGCTGTTCTCGTAGGGAGCAGGTTGAGATAGTTAACATTGGCAATCAAAGGTTATATTTTGTCTACTTGTTATATTTAGACTTTATATGCTTGGGGGTTGCCATCTAAAATGCGGCAAGGGAGGACACCTAAACCCGTAGGTTCAGTAAGTGGTACTTGACAAAGATCAGGAAATTTGACCTTAAACCTTGCAAGGATGTCCACACTTTACCTGAAGGGTACTTTACTAAAGCCAGTCTAAACTAAGACGCATCTAAATTGGCTGATGGGGTGGTAAAAAGGGTTAGTATGCAACCATCTATGGGGCAAAGCTTCTAGAGCGTAGATATTGAGTAGGGGGAAACTGAAAGGATTGATTAGTCGTTGTTCAATTTGTCAACTTTTGTTACTCAATCGGTGTTCTATGAAAGAAGCTTCACTCACGTAATCACTTAGTTTTTCCAGGGAGAATCTTAATGTTTGGTTTGGGATGGCCAGAAGTTGTTGTAATTGGGATCGCGGCTGTTGTCATTTTTGGTCCCAAGAAGATTCCAGAAATGGGCAGCGCCTTGGGTAAAACCCTCAGAGGCTTCAAAGATGGGCTAAACAATACCACATCTGAGGAAGAGGAATCAGACAAGGATAGTTCTTTTTGAGTAAGGAAGAGGGGATGGGGAGCTGGGGGAGATGAGAATAGGGAGAAAAGTGATTGGTAGTCATTCTTTTTTCGATTCCCAATTCCCAAACAACAATTCCCTATCCTCCAGTCAATGACCATTTAATGTATTTAGCTTGAGGAGGTACTTTCTTCCCGAGGACATTCCGCTGTTGAAAGTGAAAGTGCGGTGCGCCAACGCCAGATGCTCCAGATAGAGCAATAACTGCTCCTGCTGGTTGTTTTCCTGGATAGCACTGGGAAAGATGAAGGTAGTCAAAAGAAATACCTAAAGACTTGTAAGATGCCACCAAACCACCACCTTTTTGGTCTGTCCAGCACTGGACATCGACAAAAGCTCCAGATTTGCCAATTGCGTAAAGTGGTGTCCCAGTTGGTGTATCAAGGTCTACCCCTTGATGAAAAGTAGACGCTCCTGCAATTCTTAAGTTTCTTGGTCCCCAAGGACTAGTAACTGTGTACTGACCAATCTTGTCTCCTTTTTTTGGCGTCTTAGTGAAGTGAGGTGTTATAAATTCTCTGAGCCTTTTACCAGGAGTAGTTAAGAAAAACAACACTACCACCACGAATAACTTACTGAATATAGAAAATTTGCCCATTTAACTGCCTTTGATAAACGGGTATTGAGTTAGTTTTAACACTTGTACAAACAGGTTGCTTAATCGATTGTATGCTTTATTTTGAATTCGGGCTTGCCTCTTCTCTTTCTTGTTTCTTCAGAAACAAGGCAATAGGCAATAGGCACTCTTGCAATAGGGAAGACGATTTTATTTGTTTCTTCCATTCATCGCGGGTGCCGCCAGTGGGGGGGCTCCTAACAAACAGCTATATTGCTCTATCCAGCAGCTAGACTAGAATCGAAGGCAAGTTGAGGATAATAAAAGCTGTGAGACAACTAAATCCTAAAGTTGAACAGCGAGTGCAAGAACTGCGGCAGCTGTTACAAAAAGCTAGCTATGCTTACTATGTCCTCGACAATCCTATTATGGAGGATGCTGTTTACGACCAGCTATATCGAGAACTACAAGACTTGGAGATGCAGCATCCGGAGTTGGTAACGCCAGATAGTCCAACTCAGCGGGTAGGAGAAAAACCTGCGTCTCAGTTTTCCTCAGTGCAACACAATATTCCCCTCTATAGTCTAGAAAATGCTTTCAACATTGAGGAGTTTACTAAATGGCAAGAACGTTGGCAACGCCATGCACTAACTTTGAATCCGGAAGATAAGGGAGATGAGGAGACGCAGGGACGCGGGGACAAGGGAGATAGAATACTATCTACTAGTGGGACTTCTGATGAGTATGTCTGTGAACTCAAGATTGATGGCTCTGCTTTGGCACTGACTTATGAAGATGGTGTCTTAGTGCGGGGAGTAACTAGAGGTGACGGTATTACAGGTGAAGATATTACTCAGAATGTGCGCACCATTCGCTCAATTCCCTTGCGGCTCAATTTAGAACAGCCACCACAAATAGTGGAAGTGCGGGGAGAAGCTTTTTTACCTCTAGATGTGTTTGAACAAATTAATCGGGAGCGGGAACAAGCTGGTGAGCAACTGTTTGCCAATCCTCGTAATGCCGCAGCTGGTACTTTGCGGCAATTAGACTCCCGTATTGTTGCTCAACGAAGGTTAGATTTCTTTCCCTACACTTTGTACATCAGTAGTCACAAACAAATAAATTCCCATTCCCCATTCCCTATTCCCCCTCTCTATTCCCAATGGGAAGCACTAGAATTACTGGCATCAATCGGTTTTCGGGTAAATCCCCATCGTCAAATATGTAGCTCATTACAGGAAGTTGAAGAATATTACAATTACTGGGATACAAATCGTCACAATTTGCCTTATATGACTGATGGGGTAGTGGTGAAGCTCAATGCTTTTGCCATCCAAGAACAATTGGGTTTTACCCAAAAGTTTCCCCGTTGGGCGATTGCACTTAAATATCCTGCTCAAGAAGCTCCAACTCTTGTTGAGGCAATCTCGATTAATGTGGGACGCACGGGGGCACTGACGCCTCTAGCCCACTTACAGCCGATACAATTAGCAGGGACAACAGTACAAAGAGCCACACTCCACAATAGTGACTTTATCGCTCAGTTGGATTTGCGCGTGGGAGATACAGCCATTGTGCGCAAAGCTGGTGAAATTATCCCCGAAGTAGTGCGTATCTTACCAGAACTGCGTCCCCCTGACGCCCAACCTTTCCAAATGCCTACCCATTGTCCAGTCTGTGGTTCCGAGGTGGTTCGTCGGGAGGGGGAGGCAGTAACTCGCTGTATTAATAGCTCCTGTCCAGCTATCCTCAAAGGAGCAATAACCCACTGGGTAAGCCGCAAGGCTCTTGATATTAATGGTTTAGGAGAAAAGCTCGTAGAACAGTTGGTTGACCAAGGTTTAGTTCTTGCGGTGGCTGACCTTTATGATTTAACTGTTGAGCAGTTGACCGAGTTGGAGCGCATGGGTACCAAGTTAGCTGAGAAATTAGTAAGTGCGATCGCTAATTCTCAAACCCAACCTTGGTCAAGAGTACTCTACGGTTTAGGTATTCGCCATGTCGGTAGTGTGAATGCTCAAACTTTGGCGGAGCAGTTTCCGACGGTAGAGCAGCTAGCAGAAGCATCACCAGCAGATATTGAAGGTGTTTATGGTATTGGTGCAGAAATTGCTCATTCTGTTTCTGAGTGGTTTCAGCTCAAGAGCAACCAGACTTTGATTGACAGACTCCGAGAGGCTGGTTTACAACTAGCAGATCAAGTGGAAACTAAAGCTGAAGTTGCTAGTCAACCATTGAGCGGAAGCAGCTTTGTAATTACTGGTACTTTACCCACCATGAAGCGGGAAGAGGCAAAGAAATTGATTGAGCAAGCTGGTGGAAAAGTAAGTAATTCTATTAGTAGCAAAACTGACTACTTAATTGTTGGGGAAAATGCTGGTTCTAAGCTGGCAAAGGCTCAAAAACTAGGAATCAATCAACTGAGTGAAGAACAGCTTTTGGCACTACTGATACCAAATCCGGGTTAGCCACCTGGTGTGGGTGAGCAAACCGCAAAATCCACTAGAGGTATTACAACTCATCTCCTACATCAATCAACTAGGATAGTAAGAATATTGAGTGATGAGTAGTGAGGTCGGAAATGACAAAAAAAGCATCCTCCAGTTACACCCCTTTAAGTCTTTTTTACAAGTTTCCTCAGTTGATGCGCGTACTGAGTTTGATTAGTGGTTTTGGTTTCCTCAGTAGCAGTTTGGTTATCGCCCAAACTGATTCATTCATAGATACAGGAACCCCACCTCCAGCACCAGCGCCAGCCGCAGCACCTCGTCCAGCACCGGCACCAGTAGCAGCACCTCGTCCAGCACCGGCACCAGTAGCAGCACCTCGTCCAGCACCGGCACCAGTAGCAGCACCTCGTCCAGCACCGGCACCAGTATCATCACAGCACCTCGTCCAGCACCAGTAGCAGCACCTCGTCCAGCACCAGTAGCAGCACCTCGTCCAGCACCAGTAGCAGCACCTCGTCCAGCACCAGTAGCAGCACCTCGTCCAGCACCAGTAGCAGCACCTCGTCCAGCACCAGCGCCAGTAGCAGCACCTCGTCCAGTACCAGCACCAGTAGCAGCACCAGCACCAAAAAAGTCACCTTTAGCTGCGCCTAACTTATATGTACCTCCAAGTTCTGATGTAGCAAAGCCATCTCAACCCTTGGTTAACCCTAATCCAATTCGGAGGAGTGCTCAAACTAACCTTGCTCCTCAAAATAGCTATATTGACGACACCAATTATAGTGTTGGTGCAACTCGTCGCTACAATGCGCCTGCTTCTGTAATCCTGACTGAGAGATCAACTGGCTGCACAAGTGTATCGCGCAATGGTCAACTTTCTGGTGGTGGCTGTGGTGTATCTGCACCTAGTCAACGGACTGCAAACTACAGACCAAGCGTTCGGCAACCACAGCCAAGTTCAGTTACCAAGCGACCAAGACTCCCTATTCCGCCGATCGCTCGAGCTCAAACTTTCAACAATGTCCAATCAGTCAAAAGTGGACCAGTCAAAGTTAATACCAATAATAACAATATCAGTGGTTTGCCCCTGAATCGAGTCAAAGTTAATACCAACAATATTAGTGGTCTGCCTCTCAATCGAGTCAAACTTAATACTAATGTCCCTAGTGAGCCGCCTTTAAACAGGGTAGCTGTAAGACAACAGGCAGAGCAATCTGGTCTAGCTTACTACAATCTCACCAGTCGCCCAGCCGGACGTCCTAGTATCGGTAAGTCGGAATTTATGTTCCCCCTGACAGTTCCCGCTGCTATTGGCTCCGTCTTCGGCTGGCGGCTTGATCCATTTACCGGTGATCCCCGTTTCCATTCTGGTACTGACATTGGGGCTCCCCAAGGAACGCCTGTAGTTGCTGCTGCTTCTGGTGACGTAGCATATGCTGACTTTGCAGGGGGTTATGGTCTTATGGTAATTATGCGCCATGAAGAAAACACTCAAGAAAGCCGTTATGCGCATCTTTCAGAAATCTTTGTCCAACCTGGAGAACAAGTGGAACAGGGAAATGTAATTGGGCGCGTCGGTAGCACTGGACGTTCTACTGGTCCTCACCTACATTTTGAATGGCGACATCTAACTTCCGGAGGCTGGGTAACTGTAGATGCGGGTACCCATCTAGAATATTCACTGGCTCAATTCATCAGAACCTTACAAGTTGCTCAGGCAGCACCAGAACTAGGCTTGGATAATCAGGTAAGAATACTGCAAGAGCCTTGAGGTGAACTGCGACGCTAACACATCCTACGATAGGTACATTTTTTCTTGGAAATCACCTAAGTTCCAAAAGATAACGCTTTGTGCTGGGAGAAGGGTAAAGGGGAAAAGGAAAAACCTTTAACCCTTACCCAACTTCTTCTCAATTTATTTGTCATTAATTGTTGACAAATAAGCAACGACTAATCAAGATGTTGCCATTTCTGGAGACTGGAGCAAATTGCCAATTGTCTGTTGCATTTGGGCAATTGCCTGTAGTTGATAGTCACCAGTTTCCTGAATTTGATTAAGAGCAGTTGCGATCGCTTCTAGTTTCTGCCGGATTTGATTAACACTCTCCTGAATTGGCTCTAACATCTCTCGATAAACATTCACTTTACCCCAAAGCTCAATAGCCAACGCCTTTATTGACTGCCAGTTTTCCTCAAACTTCTGTAGCTCAGCTAACTTAGTTTCTTGGTCTTTAGCTAGCTGCTCAACTAGTCCTTCAGCTTGGTTAATGCTTCCTCCCATCTGTTCAACCTCGCTTTCTAGTTTTTTGAGCTCCTCCTCCTGTTGTTGTCGTTGTATTTCTAATTGGCTGAGCACTGGTCCGAGGTCAATTTTCTGATTGTCAGAACCATTACTTTCAGCTATTCCTTGCCTGCGCTGCAAGACACGTTGATGTTGATTGAGAATCTCTTCCCGCTCTCGCAGATTTCGGCGTGAACCTACCAAAGATTCATCAAGCAGCTGGTAGCGGTCTTGCTCATCGGTGAGTTCTGACTCTAGGGTAATGCGATCATACTCACTGGCTTGGTTGATCTTGACCTGCACTTCTTCAATAGCTTGACGCTGAAGGGTTAGTTCTTCCTCTTGATCATTGACAAATCGCTTGACCTTTTCCAGTTCCTGCTGCAAATTTTTCACCATTTCGTCTAGCTCACCCAAGGGCATCTTTTCAAGGGCCTCAATATCTAGCTTTTGGCTAATCTTGACATCAGCTGATGTTGTCGCCAAACGGGTAAGTTCCTGATGTAATTCCTGGTGTTTTCGCAGCTGTAGACTCAGCATATTGGCAGAATCTTGCTTCATTGCTAGAGCATTTTGCTGTACCTTCAATTCACTTTTCGCCTGCTCCAAAGATGTCTGGGTTTGCTCCAACTCCTGCTTGCGTTTTTGGAACTCTTCACCTTGAAGATCTACCTCAGCTTGTGTTTGCTCAGCTTCTGCTGTCTGCTGCTGTAACTGTTGCCAGTGATGATCCAGTAACAACTGCTGATTGTTAACTAATTCAAATCCCAGATTCAGTTGTTCTCGCACTTCATCTGTCGGTGCAACGGCTCCTGATAGGCGCTCTAGCAATTGCTGAATCTCACTGGCTTGACTCTCATCCAAGCCAACTGAACCCTGAAATTCAGCTTTTTGTTCCTCAAAACGTTGTCGCTCACCCTCTAAATGTTGCCATGCCCCCTGCAACTCTTCAGATTTGCGCTCAAACTCTTCTTGGCGTTTGGCTGCCTCCTCTTTCTCCCCCTCAAGCTCTTGACGTTGCTGTTCAAGCTGTTCAAGCTCTTCCTCCTTAGCCTGTAGCTGTTCCTCCCACGACTGGAGCTCCATCTCTCTACTATTGAGTTCCTGACTCTGAAAAGTTAAAGACTGCTTCCAATCTTCAATCTCTTGTTCCTGGGTGTTCAACTTTTCCAGCTTTGGAGAAAGACTTTGCAGCTCTCTAAGCAAACGACCTGCCGCTGGCTCAATTTCCCCCTGTAATTGTCGATTGGCATTCAGGTTGACAATTACTAATACCCCGCCCTCAAAACTATTTGCTCCTTCGGCAGGCACTACTTCGTCACCGGGTACCGCACTCCAACTCTCGGCCCGCTGACAAGCCAGCAGTTTAAGTTCGGTCTTACCACCACCAAAAACTCCACCTTTCTGCTTTTGTACTTCTGCTAAATACAGCACATTGCTTGTCCTCTTTACGTCTGTTGTGCCCAATTTTTAGAGTAAATCAACTTAAGCTAGAGCTCAGTCTGTCTCATTAACTTCAGTTGAGCAAGACCACACTGCCAAAACAATAAAGCATATTCTTTATTTTCAAGTGAGCAACTTTGTGTTCACAACTTCTCAAGCATTACAATTAATTATAAATTGCTACAAAAAATTACAACTATCCCATTAATACCAGTCTTCCCGGCTCCTATGCAAGCCCAGCTACAAAAAAAGCAACTATAGTACCACAACATACTTAAGTATAAAATTTCATATTGTCAGATTAGCCCTGAAAGAGGACACTTAGTTAGTTCACTCTGAAGAAAGAGCAATATATATTGAAGTTTATCTGTAAGTCAAATCTTAAATTAGACTAAATATATTGGAATTTCGGTATTTACTGCCTACACCTAGGCACTTTGCAGCTTGAGCTTAGAAAGCTCGTGAAATGTCCTATGCAATGGCTTGAGCAAGGAAAAGCCTGCGCTATACCTGTAGGGTTAGCGACGGGAGCTGTCACTCATAAAGGTTATTAGGAGCGTATTTTCCTTACAAATGCAAGGAACGTTGTATGAAATTGATATCCGTAGCATCCTGCAACTGATCGAGCTAGGTCAGCGAACAGGCGAACTATTGGTAGAGGCTTACAGCTCTCACCCTTATAGTATCAGTGGCGATTACACGCCAACTCAGCCCTACCAGGAAGTTAAATCACAAGGTGCTGGACTTTTTTGGTTGGTTTTCTTCCTTAATGGGCAGATTGCCTACGCCGCCCAAAACGATGGTAACTTATCACGTCTGCGTGATTATCTACGCCCTCACAAAGCCAATGGTGCTTTGGAGCATTTGGAATGCCCCTCAACTGCTTCTAGAAACGCACCGGAATATGCTTATCTATGGGTTTTGCTTGAGAAGCATGTGCTTACACCAGCTCAAGGGCGTAGCATACTTCAAAGTATGGTGAATGAAACACTCTTCGACCTCCTGAGCCTCCATCATGGTTACTTTGTTTTCGAGATTAGTCCGGCTTTAGAACCGCAACTGACGACCTTAGAGATTGCTCCACTGGTGACCAAAATTATGAAGCAAGTGCAGGAGTGGAAGCAATTTCATCCACATATTCAGTCTCTCAACCAATGTCCGATGATTGCTGATCGTCCCCAGCTAAAAACTTCCCTGCCAACCAATGCCTTTAAAAGTCTTGATCATTGGGCGGACGGTAAGACTTCCCTGCGCCAAATGGCTCGCTACCTAAATCGAGATCTCATCACAGTAGCGAGGGCAATTTATCCATATGTTCAAAAGGGATGGATTCAATTGCTCTCGTCAACAGCTCAAAACCAATCTGCCATGCCCTGGGAGAGGGAGTTAAAAACTGCAAAAAGAGTTCCTCGTATTGTCTGTGTTGATGATAATGTAGCGGTGGTAAAGACTGTAGAGCAGATTTTACAAGCCAATGGCTATGAAGTCACAGCTATTCAGGATCCTCTGGAAGCTCTGAAGCTCGTCTTCCAACTCCAACCAGACTTGATACTCTGTGACCTCGCTATGCCTAAACTGGATGGCTATGAGCTTTGTGGAATGCTGCGCCAATCTACCGCCTTTAGGCAAACCCCAATTATAGTGCTGACAGGCAAAGATGCTTTTATTGACCGAGTTAGAGCCAGAATGGTAGGGTCAACAGACTACTTGACCAAACCTTTTGGAGTTAGTGAGCTGTTGCTGCTAGTGGAGAAATACCTTGATTTGAGGGAGCTAGAAATAGCCCACAATAACAGTTCCATGACCAACAGGTCAGAGCAGAAGCTCGAAGAAACTGATATTACTAAGTCAGCCTCTATGTAAAGAGGCCTTAGTAAGCCGACCACAACTCTCACGAAAGATGGAAAAATTGCCAAAATGCAAAATTGGTTAAGCTGTTGTGCATTAGCAATAATAATTATTAAAGACTTATGAGGGATACTTTACTCATTGACGGTTTAAGCATAAAGCCTAAATTCACGTTCGGCTTCGCCCAACTCAAAGGCTAGTCAGGTAGGGAGTTATGAGCACAGTTCTGGTTGTAGAAGATAGCCTTGCACAACGGCAAATGATTTCAGACCTACTCAAAGGCAGTGGGTTGAAAGTTACTGTGGCCAGTGATGGTCAAGAAGCTTTAGAACGCATTAATCAGTCTTTCCCTGACGTTGTGGTATTAGATATTGTCATGCCTCGGATGAATGGTTATGAGCTTTGTCGCCGTCTCAAGTCAGACCCAAAAACTCAAAATGTACCGGTAGTCATGTGTTCTTCCAAAGGTGAAGAATTTGACCGTTATTGGGGCATGAAGCAAGGTGCAGATGCTTACATTGCCAAGCCCTTTCAGCCAACAGAGCTGATTGGAACGGTCAAACAGCTGCTTAGAGGATAGATATATAAAGTGATATACAGGTTTCAAGGGAATGGTTGGTAACCCAGACTTTTTAACTGGCACTGGTCAAGATCAAGCTCCAGAATTTCAAGAGTTAGAAACTCCTGAAGGCGAACTACACCTGCGTTTTTTCGTTCCTTCTGGCCAAGAATTTGCTTTGCCTGCTACTAGCATCAGAGAAGTGCTCTCCCAATCACCAGATTGGATCACTTCTATTCCCAATTCTTCTCCCTTACTGTTGGGGACGATCAATTTTCGCGGGCAGGTGATTTGGGTATCAGATCTAGGTCAGTTTCTGGGGGATACGACAATGTTGAATACAGACCGTCCAGAAATTAACATCATTGTTATAGAAGACCAAGAAACTATGCTGGGACTAGCAATTGACCGAATTGGGGAGATGGACTGGCTTGATCCTGAGCAGTTACAGATGCCGACAAATGTTCCAGATAGTATGGCTCCCTTTTTGAGGGGCGAGTGGTTGTTAGATGAAGAGTCTAACCGATATTTGCTACTGCTAGAGCAAGTAGCAATTCTCAGGTCAGCACGGTGGGCAGCATGAAATTAAGCGATATAAGAAAAAGATAGCAAAAGGCTAATTTTTTCTGATGACAAGCGGGAGGAGGCAAATGGCATTAAGTACGAATTATGCACAGGAATATAAAGAAGCCGAAATGGCTTACATGCAAGGCAATTACCAAAAAGCTGCTACAGTTATTGACCGATTGATTGAGGATTTTCCCGATGACCCAAGTACGCTTTTGCTTAGGGGTCATATCTACTGCTATGGATTACAGCAGTACGATGTAGCAAGGGAACAGTACGAGTCTGTATTGGATCTGACTGATGAACAAGATTTTGTTAATTATGCCAACGATGGTATAGAACACGCCAACCAAGCAACTAATGGCTCAGAAACTGCTGATCTGATGGAGTCATCAGAGGATTTTGATATTTCATCAGAAGATTTTGATATTGATCAAGCAGAACTTGATGAAATTGATGATTTTAGCCTATCAGGGAGTAATTCAGTAGGAGTCAGTTCAGAGGGCGCGATGACAGACTCTCTTGAATTGAATGAGACATCGACTCCTGAAACCTGGCAAGAATTTGACACTGATGATGATCTAGGAAATTTTGACCTGGCAAGTTTAGATTTGGATGAAGCCCAGAGTGATGATTGGGCAGATGAATCATCTCCTGAGTCCTTTGACGAAAATCCTTTTGGAACTTCCCAGACTGATTATGGTGTAGCCGAACCAACTGATGGTGCTGCCAATGAAGATCCTTTTGCCTTTAATGAGGATCCCTTTGCTTTTGCCGTTGGTGAGGATGAAGGTTACGAACTTGAGGCATTGGAAGATGAATCAAATGATCTCGAGTTGGAAGGTGATGCTTTGAGTTCTGCTGAGCTATATGAGCAGGCACAAGAGTTCTCTCATCATGACAATGATTATCTAGAAGCCACGGCAGCAACCTTTGTGATGCCTCTAGGGGGAGACTTAGAGAAGGCACAGAATTATAAAGATAGCTCTGAGCAATTTTCTGAAGTACAATCCCTATTTGATACTGAATTGTCAGATGAAGAAGACGAAGAATCTCTCTACAATGAAAATCTGATGGGTGAGGAATACAACTCTAGCTACCCAGTGGTGGAAGAACAAACTTTCTTGATGGATTCAAAAGAACTTAGGAGTGAGAGTGCCTTTTATACCAAAGATCAGGCTGAGGTAGCAAATAGAGATGACTTGGAATATCTCACTAAAGGTGATGCACAGTTCAAGGATTCCTTTGAACAAAGCGACTATATTCAAGATGAGCAAACCTTTAGTGAGGAAGACCAGGCTTTTGACTCTACCTATGACCAGAATGGATTCAACTCCCAAGATAGCTTTGAATTTGAGAGCTTTGATGAAGCTTATGGACAAGCTTCCTTCGAGATGGACGAAGTTACTGAATCAAAAGATGGAGTCATTTCAGGAATTAACGTATCTCAAAGTTCAAGAGATGGTTTTCTAGATGAGTTTGATGTATTTGATGATGATTTAGGTTCAATCCCTGATTTCTCCCTAGGTGATAGAGAAGACATCTCGATGGGAAGTACTACTTCCTCTGGCTTCGATTACCACAGCACTGGTGGGATGATTTCGGAAATTAGTGGTGGTATTGGGGTAAGCGACAAGACTGATAGTTCTCGCAGAGCTGAAGAAGAGATGTTTAACTTCGGTACAACTGCAGAACAAATCCCCGTATTCAACCAAACCAAAGATACCGAGCCTGAAGTCATTCCCAGTACAGAACAAGGCTTCCTAGCTCCATTTGAAAATGCCTCACTACAACAGAAACAGTGGATGACAGCTGGCGCAGCAGGAGTTGTCTCAGCAATAGTAGTAGCATTGGCAAGCTTCGTTTCGGCTAGCATTGCAGGGGATAACAAACCTGTAGTATCTCATCTACGCAATACCGGCTGGGCTATGACAGCGGCAGCAGGACTTGCCAGTTTTGGCACGGCTCTAGCTCTTGGGCGAGTCACTACGAAACAGATTCAATCTGCAACTGCTGACCTACAAACCCAATTTGATGCTGTTTGTCAGGGTAATCTCAATGCTCACGCTACGGTTTACTCAGAGGACGAATTTGGTCAGTTGGCGGCTGGATTCAACCAAATGGCGCGAGTCATCCTGACTACTACTAGTGAAGCACAGAGGAAGGCAGAAGAACAAGAACAGGCTAAAGAAGACTTGCAACGCCAGGTAATTCGCTTACTGGATGACGTGGAAGGAGCGGCGCGGGGGGATCTAACTGTACAAGCAGAAGTGACAGCTGATGTTTTGGGGGCAGTTGCTGACTCCTTTAACCTGACAATTCAAAACCTGCGGGAAATTGTACAACAAGTGAAGCGAGCAGCTCAGGATGTTACTAGAGGCTCCACAGATAGTGAATCATTTGCCCGTAGTTTATCTAGTGATGCCTTGCGGCAAGCTGAAGAATTAGCTGTTACCCTTAACTCAGTTCAGGTGATGACCGACTCGATTCAGCGGGTGGCTGAGGCAGCAAGGGAAGCGGAGGAGGTTGCTCGCTCAGCATCAGCAACAGCTCTGAAAGGGGGTGAAGCAGTAGAACGTACTGTGGCTGGGATTTTACAAATCCGGGAAACTGTAGCAGAAAGTACTCGAAAAGTCAAGCGTTTAGCGGAATCATCCCAGGAAATTTCTAAAATTGTGGCAGTTATTTCTACCATTGCCTCCCGCACTAATTTATTGGCCCTCAATGCTAGTATTGAGGCGGCAAGAGCTGGGGAAGCAGGTCGAGGCTTTGCCATTGTTGCTGATGAAGTGCGACAATTAGCAGACCGCTCAGCAAAGGCTCTCAAGGATATTGAAGCCATTGTGTTGCAAATCCAGAGTGAAACGGGCTCAGTCATGACAGCTATGGAAGAAGGCACCCAGCAGGTGATTGACGGCACCAAACGGGCAGAACAGGCCAAACGAGCACTCGAAGATATTATTCAAGTGTCTAATCGTATTGATGCCTTAGTGCGTTCTATTACAGCTGATACCGTAGAGCAGACGGAAACGTCCCGTGCTGTAGCCCAGGTCATGCAATCTGTAGAGTTGGCTGCTCAAGAAACTTCTCAGGATGCTCTGAGGGTATCTGGCTCCCTACAAAATCTGGTAGGAGTTGCACGAGATTTGCTAGCTTCTGTTGAACGCTTTCGTGTTGAATCCAATGAGGGTAAGTAGAGTGGCTATCAAATTAAAGCGGGAAAAAAAGGCTGTAGGGGCGAATGGCCATTCGCCTCTACTAGATGTTAGGTGTTTAGTTATTTATTATTTGTTGGCAAGATAATAAACAATAACCAATTAACATGAGTAAAAGTGCTACTAGTTCCGGCTTAGGGTTGTGGGCTGAGCGCCTGCTAGCAGCGATTTTCTTAGCTGGGCAAGTAATTCTTCATATCCTGAAGGGGAAAATCCATAAGGGCAATACCCTTACCCAAATGGCAGTGGCTGGTCCAGAATCACTGATGATTGCCATGCTCACTGCTGCTGTGATCGGTATGGTGTTTACTATTCAAGTAGCACGAGAATTTATCAATTTTGGTGCTGCTAACCTGGTAGGAGGAGTGTTAGCTTTAGCCTTGACTCGTGAACTCTCACCAGTTCTGACTGCGGTAGTTTTGGCAGGACGAGTAGGCTCGGCATTTGCTGCCGAAATTGGTACCATGCGGGTAACAGAGCAAATTGATGCTCTTTATATGCTCAAAACTGACCCCATTGACTACCTGGTGATTCCTCGCGTCATTGCTTGCTGTCTGATGCTGCCAGTGTTGACAATTCTTTCAATTATTCTTGGCATGGCTGGAGGCATGTTAATTGCCAGTGGCAATTACGGTATTTCCCAATCTGAGTTTATTGATTCGGCTCATCAGCTTCTAGGTATCTGGGACTTGTGCTCTGCTGCGATTAAAGCTCTTTGTTTTGGGGGGTTGATTGCGGTAATTGGTTGTAGTTGGGGATTAACTACAACCGGTGGAGCCAAAGGCGTTGGACAATCTACGACTACTGCCGTTGTCACTGCTTTGCTAGCAATATTTATTTCTAACTTTTTCTTGTCCTGGGCAATGTTTCAAGGAACTGGTACTTCAGTGCTCTAAATTCTAAATTCTTAATTCTTAATTCACCAAGGGCTACCAATCATCGTGAAGCCTGCCCAGTAATAAGGATGGGATAAATCTGGGCTACCTACTAATCCAGCTGGTAAGCTAATCTCCCCCAGCTCATCCGGCAGTTGTAGTTTACCTTTGCTGATACGGATTTGTCCTTTGAGCATGGCTACTTGCACTCGTCGCAGTGCCTCGGCTTTAATTGTCACCTCCGGTTGACTTAGCTGCCGATAAAACTCACTCATCATTGCTAATGTGCCAGCATCACTGATATACCACAGACTGCCTAAGACTGACTTCGCCCCTGCTTGCACCGCTAACCCAGCAAAACCCAGCTCCGTTTCCTCATCTCCAGCAATCGTGCGACAGGCACTCAAAACTAACAACTCTACTGCCGGTTTATTCCAGCCCAGCTGGCGCAGTTGGTCAAGACGTAGCTTAGTATCCCACATTTGAATATAGGATTGACTAGGGTTCCCCGTGATAAATTCGCCGTGGGTGGCTAAATGGATGATACCAAAGGGCTGTTGCTCACGAACTTGTTTGAGATTGTTGAAGGTGAAAGTTTCATTGAAAAAAGTCTTGCCTTGCCACAACTGATTGATAATCTCCAATTCTAAAGGCACTGCAGTTAGGGATTCTTGTTCGGTAAATTGAGAGGCTCCCATCAATAAAACTTGCACATCCTTGACATCAACGTAGAGGTTGTCAGTGAGACTAAGGCTGGGCATTAAACCGACACTGTATTGTTCAACGATAAACTCTTGCCCATTGTGAAGTGCAGCCAAAGGGACTTTACGTAGACTAGTATCGAGGATGAAGGTGAGATTATTGATCTGTTGAGCTTGTAAATCTGCCTCGATGGGGGCGATAAGCCATTGATAGAGTTGTTGAGCATTTTGGAGATAACCACGAGACTTGCCGGTATCCGTGATGCTCCTGTGGAATGCTCGAGTCACTCGCAGAACTTCTTGGGGCGTCACCCCAACCCGTCGTCGAAGTGGTTTGCCTTCGGGGGTGATTAATAATAGTTCCAGCTCCAGCTGGTAATCATCTTGGATGGGTAAGTTTTTTTGCTGAGATAGTGCTGAAGGAGGTTGTTGGTTGTTGAAGAATTGGGAATTACTCTTTTGTCTCCCCATCTCCCTATCTCTCCATCTCCCCATCTCCCCACACTCCCCCAGCTCCCCACACTCCTCTAGCTCTCCCTCCTGGGGAGGAAGGATCTTTGGTGTAAAGAAGGCATAGATGATGGCGGGCTTGACACCAATTGGTTTTTCAATCTTCTGGCGTAGGATAGCACGAACTTGTTCGAGGGTCAGGATGGAAGTATCACTAATGTCGAGATAGCTCTCAAAGGAACTGGTGAAGTACTCCTCCACTTCTGCTAAAGTATCAACTTCTACTGGAGGGATGTCACTAGTAATTGGGAATGGGGTGGGCAATGGGAATGGTTTGCTCAAATCAACTGGATTGAGATTGAGCGGTGGCTCAACACTAATAATCTCAATGTTGCCTTCTGTGTGGGTGAAGAGAAAAGATTGAAAAGGAGTGATGGTAAAATCTCCACTGGTAATGGCAGCAGCTGTACCATTGGTGGTGGCATCTCCCACATCCAAGGGAATAATTCCCTTGCCCCCATGGCGGATGCTGATAGCACCGCTGTTGCTACCGCTAACGGTAGAAATACTTGCTTCATTGCCATCGGCAGCACTGAAGCTATCGGTGGCGCGGAAAAAGCTCTGGGTGGTAATGTCTACTGTGCCGCCTGTTGTTCCTCCTTGAGCATTAATCGAGCTGAATTCGATGTCTCCTGAAGGATCCAGGAAGACGTCGCCACCTTTACCAGTTCTACCACTGGAGTTGATTTGTCCGATAGTAATTTGAGTGCTAGCTTCGAGGATAATGTTGCCACCATCAATGGCTCCAAAAGAGTTGAGGTTACCAGATGTAATTGCTCCTTGGAAACTTTTGAGGGTAATATTGCCACCATTAGCGATCGCTGAGCTACTATCAATGGTCCCAGTATCAATATTTCCTTGTAGACTGGTTATCGCGATCGCACGACCGGAATTGATGATATCGCCAGTAGTAATGTTTTGATTGGCTTCCAGGGTAATTATTGCGTTGTCTGCTCCGCTGAGAGTACCAGCTGTATGGTTGATTGAGCCAGAGCGCAAGGTTACTGGATCCCAGAAAGTAGTGTCACCTGCCAGGGTAATTATATTGCTGCTGTTAGCATGTCCAATGGCGATCGAGGCAAAGCCATTTTGTAGCAGACTCAGTTCTATCGCAGTCAAATCCAAGATGCTGCTACTGCCACTATCGATACCACCGATTTGGATTGATTGCGTCACGGTTAAAGGCTCGATTGTCAAATTACCTGTACCAGAGACATTACCACCAAAGTTAATCTCATTTCCTCTCAGGGAGAGATTACCTAATCCACCGTCAAGATTACCGCTGATACTGGCACCATCACCAAAGAGGAAGGTATCTTCTAAACTACCACCAGTAAGGTTGTTGAAATCAGTGAAGTTGAGAGTGCCATTGAGTATGCCTTCGTTGAGAGCTGTAATCTCCCAAGTATTGATACTATTGGCTCCAATTAAGGTACTATCAGCATTAGTTGTACCGATAATTTGTTCAATATCTACTGCTACAAGGGTATTGATATCTACAGTAAGAGGAATGGTGTAAGCAGAGAAATCTAAATTGTCTGTACCTCCGTTATCGCTGATGCTGCCATTGAAGCTAACACCATCACTAAAAACGAAGCTGTCATCTAAACTGCCACCAGTAAGGTTGCCGAAATCAGTGAAGTTGAGAGTATCATTGAGTATGCCTTCGTTGAGGTTTGTAATCTGCCAACTATTAGCAATGTTGGCTCCGGTTAAAGTACTCTCAGCATTAGTCGTGCCGATAATTTGTTCAATATCTACTGCTCCTAGGGTATGAAGGTTCACAGTAAGGGGACTGGTATAGGCGGAGAAATCGAAATTGTCTGTACCTCCTTTATCATCGATGCTGCCACTGATGCTAGCACCATCACTAAAAACGAAGCTGTCATCTAAACTGCCGCCAGTAAGGTTGCCGAAATCAGTGAAGTTGAGAGTGCCATTGAGTATGCCTTCATTAAGAGCTGTAATCTCCCAACTATTGGGAGTGTTGTCTCCAATCAAGGTACTATCAGCATTAGTTGTACCGATAACTTGTTCAATGCCTACTGCTCCTAGAATATCGAGGTTAACACTCAGAGGAGTGGTGTAGCCAGAAAAATCAAAACTGTCTGTGCCTCCGTTGTCACTGATGCTGCCATTGAACTCAACACCATCACCAAAAACGAAGCTATCATTGAAACTGCCACCAGTTAAATTCTCAATATTGTTGAAGGTTAATCCATTGGGGAAAATATCATTGAGATTACCTTCATTCGGACCTGTAAGCTGGTAGATGGTGTTTTGGTTCGGACCAATTAAGGTTGAACCTCCAGGAATATTGACGGGAGCATTGAAATTAGCCCCACTGTTGAGAGTAAGAGTACCAGTACTATCAGCACGACCAATAATGATACTGGTAAAACCAGGTTGCAAGGCAGCGATATCACTGCTTAACAAGTCCAGCGTGCCTATATCAGAGTCGGTTAGATTGCCAATTTGGATGTTTTGATTGGCAGTGGCAGGCTGCAAGTTCAGGATACCAGTACCACTGATTTGAGTGTCATCCACGAAACTCATTTCATCAGCGATAAAGGTGATAGGACCACTATCTATTCCAATGGAGTTAATTGATCCGTCCTCCACATGAATCCCAGCAGTCTCAATACCATTGCCCTCGAGGGTAATAGTACCTTGGCTAGTTAATTCGATCAAAGCATCGTTTTCAATCAAAATGCCGTAGTTGTCAGCTCCAGATGCCGTAGAGTAACCTTTAAACTCAATATTTCCCCCAGAAAAAACTCTGGTATTATCCGCAATCCGTATCCCTTCATTCTCATTCAACCCTTCCCCACCTGTGCCATCTAAGGTGATATTACCCATCATTGATTCCACCAGGCTGTTGAGAATAATCTCAACACCAGTGTTGCTTATTCCATTTCCATTCCCTTTACCCTCACCTCTCATATTGATGTCTCCCCCCTGTGACATCACCTCAGAGTTTTCCACAAGTATGCCGTCATTAAGATGTAACCCTTCCCCGCCCGTGCCATTCAAAGTAATATTGCCGTCAACAGTGGATAAAGTGCTATCGTTGCGCACCCAAATTCCTCTGTTTCTCATGCCAGTGCCGTTAGCAGTAGCCGTCAGGCTGAGTTCTCCATTCTCAGAAGAGATTGTGGAATTATCAATCTCTATTCCGTTACCAAAATCTGCTGCGTTCTCATTTGTACCATCCAAGGTAATATTCCCATCGCCGATAGACTGCACGATGCTCTGGTTGAGCAGCGAAATGCCATCATTGCTATCTCCAAGCTCGTTAGTAATACCTGTGATGTCAATATTACCGGTGCCAGAATTGATGGTTGCCCCATTGAGAATCACCTTACCAACAGCATTGCTTCCAAATGTTCTGGGCTCAATGGTGACGTTGCCATCGTTGGTCAAAATCTGCGAACCTGGGTTCATCAGAAATTGGGCAATTCCTGGATCCCGCTCAGCTGCGATCGCATTTTCATTATTAATGATGGCACTGAAGTTGCCCCCATCTAAGCTAATAACCACATTATTATTGAGAACAATGCTATGCCCAGCTTGAAGTGCCAGAGTTTGAATACTATTGGAAACGATATCTTCAGCAATGGTGATGTCGTTATTCGCTTGCAGAGTAACATTACCGTTCAAGAGATTAATCTGATCAGCATCGAAGGTAACATCAGAGGTAGGATTATCTCTAAAGGCATCATTTAGCCCTAAATCATCTCCACCTCCATCAGCAATAGTGATATTTTTGGGGTCAAATAGAATATTACCCACTGTGCCATGAGCAGCACCCACATCAACCGAACCCCGAAAAATCAGGCTGTCGCTTCCGGATATCTCCACAAAACCACCATTGCCAGAATTAGCACCTCCAGTGGCACTGGCATTGCCCGCAAAACTGGTAATTTCATCTGCCCAAGTGATGACTCTACCTCCTGTACCGTCAGTGAGAGCGTCGGCAGAAATCACAGAATCTTCACTGACAAAAGTGCGTTGAGCATTGGGAACCGTTCCTTTGCCCTGATAATCTCCCCCAATTCTGACAATACCGCCTCCACCAGCACCAGAAACATCAACATTGGCACCAATCAACCCGACAAGTGCCCCTAAAACATTCACCTCACCACCACTCTCTCCTGTTGCTGTAGTAGAAGCATCCAATTTACCCGTAGCAATTGCCACTCCTACCTCCGCTGGTACCGTCATACCAGAATCCGTCAGCTGCACTGTCTCATCTGGGGAAACCGTTAATCCTGTCTCCACACCATCTGCTGCTCCCGTTAGTAAAGCTGGTAAATCCACAGCAGTAATCGGCAATATCTGCCCCGAAGTATCCCTTGGCGGTTCAATCTCTAAACTTAGTAAGTGTCCAGCTTGAGTTATCTTGACGAGATTTTCTCCTGGTACCGCTGTAATAGAGATATTTCCTCCCTGTGCGGTGATTTCTCCAGTATTGATCACATTACCGCCGACTAAGCCTAGATTCTGCCCTGGTTGTAGTTCTAAAGAGCCAGCGTTGATAATAGTTCCTGGTTGGGACAAGTCAAAAGCAAACTGACTAGGAGCACCAGTTAAACTTTGATAGTCATTGTTGCCTAGAGCATTGAACCAACTATCTCCACCAAAACCAATACCTGTAGCCGTGGTGGCGAAAAAGTCAGCAGGGACATTTAAACTAGCCTCTTGACCAAAAATCATCCCGGCTGGATTCATTAAAAATAAGTTAGAGTTGCCCCCAGTTACTTGAATCAAACCATTAATAACGGAGGGTTCACCACTAACAACTCGTCCTAAGATATTCTGAATTTCTGGAGAGGAAAGAAAGTTAGCAACTTGATTAGAAGATAGTCCAAATTGCTCAAAAGAGTGGAACAGATTTTTACTATCTCCAGAGAAAATACCCCCACTGATATCGAAGTGATTGCCTGTATTAGTAACTATAGTCCCTGTGCCATCGGATGCTGGTATAGTTGTTTGTGCTAGCAATGCCTGGGAAGCGATAGTAGTAGCAAAGCTAATAGCAACTATCGATAGACTCAGTTTTCTCATTTTGAGGCACCCTCTATCCTGTTCAAACTAATATCAATGTGACATTCTTGACCCTAACTGGGAGTATCCCAATTTGGCTATTAGGTACTAGTGTAACGCTGATGAAATTCTTTCCTTTCTACTTCTGTTTTAGCTTTTCTTCCTGGAGATCATTGAATATCAGTAAAGATTCTACCTCTGTGGAGTGGGCGATTAGTTTGAGTTTCAGTCATTTTAATCACCGAAATTGAAAATCCTGTGTTTTTCAACCACGGAGCAAAAACTGTAGGGGCGAGGAGTTCCCATTCGTGTCAACTTAAAGTGAAGCCCTTGCCCCGCCTGGAGTTTAAGTTGAATGGCACTAAGATAAGCGCCAAAGCGAGCCAAGTATAAGGGTTATGACCACAAGTTTTGATAAATTTGAGATACTATATAAGGACAAACAGATAAAAACTGAGGAATAAAATTATCAAACAGATGACGAGTACCTTGTAAAGATAATCTTAATGGAGGAGAGCTATAAGTAATGCCAGCATCCCACATCAAACTACGTAGTAAGTTGTAAACCAGTAAAAAAGCATAAATTTCTTTGCGAACCATATCGGGAGTTTTACAGCGTAAAATATCCATACCTAGAGAAGTTTTCAGGTGTTTGATATCTAGTTCGACATCCCAACGAGAGCAATAGAGCTGTGTCAAGTCTACGGTAGGAAAAGCATCAATATCTAATAAAGTGGTGAGTAGGCTGACAGATTGAGTACGGAAACCAGGTTGCTCAATTGAATAAAAAACCTCCCGAATTTTCTGTGTCTTAGGTAAAGCTGCAAATTCTGCCTTACTCAACCCTCTAGGGCAAGTTTTGGGTTTGTTCCAAGTAAGTATTTTGTCATTCTTTGCCAGGATAAAACCACCTTTGAGTCGCTGACATCGAGCATTATTTTTTCTGACTACAGCATCACAACCACGCTGCCGAAGCCAGAAAAAAATCAGCATAGGAACAAAAAGTGCTATCTCCCAGAAGTACATCAAGTGGTTGTAAAAATTGATATAACTGTCGTGCCAATTTAATATCATTGGTGTTGAGAACATTAATGACTACGGCCATGGCAGCACCAGTAGTTAGACTGAACAGTACACCAAGTTTGGCAATGGGAAAACCACAACCTTTTTTTTGCCGACTTGACTGAGAGTAAGCTTGTTGATTGGCTTGAGTGTCTGGCATTGATACCGTGGAGCCATCGATAATTATTACATGACGACCACACCATAAAGATTGGGGTTTAACTTGGGCTTCTAAATTCTTTCCACTGTCTTTAAATAAATTTTCTAAGAGCTTTTCTGGTAATCTTTTCCTGGCTTGACAGTATGCGCTGGTATCTGTTGAAGGGATTTCGACGTTTTCTGTAGATAACCAAGCAATAACTCTTGATACAGCATGATGGCAACTTTTATCCATATCTAATACCTGTGATAAAAATGCCCATAATGTTACTACTGGATTGAACAACCGATTTCGATACTTAATTGATAGTTCTTTGAGCTGTTGTTCAAGATAGGCTTGTGGTAATAATTCTCGGAATGGCAGCCCCACAGAAAGCCTAAATTTATCCTTGAGAATTTCCGTGCGATTTGGCACTCTAGATCTAGACATTTTTTTTGACCTTGTTGTGTCTGGCTCTAGTTTGACTGAACACGCAAGGTTTTTTCTACCGGGTGAGAAATGGAGCTTTTTTACAATCGCTCTCTTCGGGTTTGCGATCGCAAAACAGCGGTGCGCCTTCATCTATCGCGCAAGCAAGCAAAAGCCAAGCAGATCAGCGAAAGCTGGTAACGTAGCCAATCGCCTCAAGGTGGGCATAACCCTTATACTTGGCTCGCTTTGGCGCTTATCTTAGTGCCATTCCTTCTAACTGGAAGGAGGATATCGATATTGCCTTTATGTGCTGGATTCCATTTGTGATGACTTTTCCTTTCCCTTATGCCTCCTCCCGTAGTGAGATTTGGCTACGTATCTTCTCTCAGAGACTTCTATCCAAGGGTAGGTATTAGGTATTAAGTATTAGGTGTTGGTAGCAATTTGAATGAGAACTTTTCACCCCTAGGTTATACATTAAAAAAAACTGGCCGCTCTTGCCTCTCCTCTCCAGCTTTTTATTCACAATTATTGATAAAAATCCATTGACAAAAGGGATTGGTTTCCGGCAAACTTCCTTTATTATAACTTCCCTAATCGATAGGATTGCCTCGGATGAGGTGCTAGAGATTGCTTATGGTTAGTTTTGCCAGAAGCGGCAGCACTATCACTACAATGGCGATATCTGGCAACTTCAGCGGTGGTGGCATGATAAAAAGCCTCTGCTACAGTAACAGTTGCGAGAGGCAATTAGGGCTGTCAATGAGGTGATGGCTGATTTGCAAGTGGAAAAGCACCCGGATAAGACTTTCATCGGATGCATCTCGCGGGGGTTTGATTTCTTGGGCTATTGGTTTTCAACTAAGGGGTTGGGAATTGCCCGGAAGACTTGGGAGCGGTTTGTCGAGCGTGTGACCCGGCGTTATGAGCAAGGGGAAGGGGCGGATGAGGTTTGCCTTGGTGCATATGTGCGGCATTAGTTGCAGTGGGTTAGAAACGGAGTTGACCATCGTCTCTACTTCATCAGACAAGTTTGAGTTTACGATCCCGTAATAAACGAATGCTAGCCCGGAGCTCCCTGACACCACACTTCGTAAATCATCAGACTACTACACGGCTCTAACCAACCCGATTTTTTTCAACTTTGCCTTCTTTGCCCCTCTCCCCTTTTTTGGCTAAATACAACTATACACTCTTCTTTATCAGAGCTGAACATCTATGGCTGAGCTGAATAACGACAATGCTTCTGACCCATCACAGAAAAAAAAATATACGTCCCTCTCCCTTCCCGAAAAAATCACTCTCAAACACTCCAACGGCCAGTTCATGCGGTTATATTCTTGGAGGGGTACAAATTGGCTCACCGTCGATGGCGCCGAGCGTGGGGCACATACCGTTTTTGACGTGACTTATGATGCAGACAGATTTCCAAAACAACAAACAATTGATGGGATGGGTCGAACCGCCATACTCAAATCACCAGACAACTCGATTACCCTCACCACTGATAATGGTCATCCAATCCGGCTTGATGAAAATCATGACTTAATCGAATCCGCAGATTCCTTTAGTCATTCTTTCCGCGCCATTGATCTTGGCACCAACCAGATCGGCCTAAAATACCAAAAATTCGTATCCAAATATAAGGACGAATGGCTAAGAGAATATAAGGATCAAGCAGACTCTGATTGCACATTTGAGGTGGATGAACCGATAGCCGATGTAGTTCACTCACATTTTAAGTATGATAAACCCTCGAAGATGCCCTCTCAAGTGGAAATGAAACCCGATTACCAACTCGCTGGCCATTGGGCAAATACCTCTACCAATAAAGGTTCTCTTCCCCTCAAATATGAATACACAGAAACGGAAACTGGTACCTGGAACGAAACTGTTGGGGGCGAAGTAGGCTTCTCCTGGGGGGGGACTGTCGGGGTTCCTGAAGTCGTTTCGGGTAATTGGGAATTCTCAGTCAAGGCTAATTACTCGAACCAGTGGGGGGGGTCAAAGGAGAAGAGCAAGAAGGTGGAGTTTTCTCCCACCATCGAGGTGGCTCCCCGCACTCATCCTGTCTGCGTAGCGATTATTAGAAGATATCAGATTGAGCTACCTTACTCTTACCAGCGCATCAAAAAATACACAAATGGGACGTCTGGTCCGCCGAAAATTGTGAAAGGTGTTTATAATGATGTAGATGTTGGTGACGTCAAAGTAGAGTCTTTTGACATTCCTCTAGATGCGGACTTTGATATGGGTAAATATCTTGGTGGGGGATATAACCGAAACTCTAGGGATCCCAAACTCCAAAATATACATGAAACTATAGGGCGCCCAACCCAAAAAACCACGAAACTATAGGGCTTACAACTAAACAATAATCCCTAAAAATACTCCAAAACATGTTCCCGTAGTCACTTTCGTTTTAGTCATTGATTGCCCAAGGCTTTCCTTTCTTCCTTTTCCGGTATTCTTTCGTGGTATTTTTCCTTCCCTCTCATCTTTCTTCTCTTCAACCCGGTATTGCTAGGATTCATCAAATTCTCCTCAATTACAAAGAAGCGAAGCAAAATCAGCCCTCACCTCCCCCGGCTTTTAGGCCCTCACCTCCCCTCTCTATTCTTTGTCAACAATTTAACCTCTCCCCTTTTGACCTTGATATTCTTCTTTTATGTCTTGCGGTTGAGCTTGATCCAGATTTTTATCAATTAATCCCTTATCCCTCTCCAAACTCTAATCACGTTTATCCCACCCTTTCTTTAGCCCTCTCTGCTTTCCCTGATGCTAGTTATTCTGTACTTTCCCCTCTTCATCCTTTGCATTACTGGCAATTAATAAATATATCTCCTTCTTATTGCATTTCTGTCTCTCCTGTTCGTCTAGATCAACATATTCTCTGTTTTATCTTGGGTGATGACTCTCTTGATGAGCAATTACTTGGTTTTGTTTCTCCTATTCCTCCTACCAGTTCTTTTTGTACTCTTTCTTCGACCCATGAAGTTCTTGTAGAGCTTTTGGTTGACAGTTGGTCTGCTCCTTCGCACCTCTCTCCTTTGCTGCAACTGTCTGGTGGTGACTCAACTGCTAAATATCGTATTGCCTTTGAAACTTCCTGTCGCTTAGGTGCTAACCTGCGTGTTATGTCGGTTGCCTCGATTCCCCAGAATCCTCAAAAACTCCAACAACTGAAAAAACGTTGGGAACGGGAAGCTTTGTTACGTAATTGTATTCTTTTACTCGATTGCGATCAGCTGTCGGCAAAGGATTCCTTCTGCGACTTGCTCTTTTCTCAATTTTTAGAAAATATCATCACTCCCGTTATTATTAGTAGTAGAGAGCCTCTCGAAACTAAACACCGTCCTCTTCTTTCCTTTGATGTCTCTCCACTTGGCTACACTGAACAAAAAACAATCTGGTTAACTAATCTCGGTCCCTTGGCAAACAACTTGGATGGACAGATTGATCGGCTAGCCTCTCAGTTTAATCTCTCCACCTCGGCTATTCAAACTGCCTGTCTTCAATACAAAAATCAGACCCAACAAGCTGAAGATTCCCCAAACCCTGACCTCTTATGGGACTACTGCCGCAACCAAGCTCGTCTTCAGCTCGATGACTTAGCTCAGCGCCTGGACTCCACCGTTACCTGGTCTGACTTAGTCCTTCCCGCACAACAGTACCAAATCCTCGAAGACATCACCAATCACCTGAAACACCGTGCTAAGGTTTATCAAGATTGGGGCTTTTCTGGCAAAGGTAGTCGCGGCTTAGGTTTGTGTGCCCTGTTTCACGGCGAAAGCGGGACCGGGAAAACGTTGGCTGCCGAAGTCCTCGCCAATCACTTCCGTCTCGATCTCTATTGTATTGACCTTTCTGCCGTGGTCAGTAAATATGTCGGCGAAACAGAGAAAAACCTGCGGCGCATCTTTGATGCAGCGGAATCCGGTGGAGCCATCTTACTCTTCGATGAAGCGGATGCCCTGTTTGGCAAACGCACTGAGGTTAATGATAGCCGCGATCGCTACGCAAATGTGGAGATTAGTTATTTACTACAGCGGATGGAAGCATACAGGGGACTCGCCATCCTTACCACCAATCGCAAAGAGGATATTGATACCGCTTTTCTGCGCCGCATTCGCTTTGCTGTAACCTTTCCCTTCCCCGATGCCTCCTCCCGCACCGAGATTTGGCGACGCATCTTCCCTCCACAAACCCCCACCGAAGGACTAAACTACCGCAAACTGGGACAGCTCAAAATTGCTGGAGGCAACATCCGCAATATTGCCCTCAATGCTGCTTTCCTAGCCGCTGAGGCTGAGGAGCCAGTGATGATGAAACATATCCTTACGGGAGCGGAACGGGAATATCTCAAGTTAAAGCGATTGTTGACAGATGAGGAAACAAGGGGGTGGAGTTGTTAAGCATCTGACGACGCAGGCAAGAGGCAAGATAATTTAGAATTTAGAATTTAGAATTGGGAATTTTCTCCGCATCTCCGTGTTTGTCATTGAGATGCTCCGCGCTAAGCAAAGCCATGCCGTAGGCGATCGCAAAATATTCTACTGCTTGTTCCTTATCTAATAACACTAAATTTTCTTCCCTCTTAAGGTAGAGGTAAATTAACGCTGACAGCTACTTTTTGAAACAGGGGAAAATTAGGGAATTATTAAGCTATTCTCTACTGTTTATTGTTTCTTTTTGTAAACAATGGCTTTTGTTTTTTTCTTTTGTATGTCAATGTTTCTGTATTGGATTAAACTGCATCAATCTATCATTTCATAACAACAGTCATCTCACCCCTCTTTTATCAAGCTGCTTCCCAGAAAGGTAGTTTTCATAGGGCAGATGACAAAATCAAACTGACTATAGCAACGTAGCATCATTTAGTTTTTGGGTTTACCCAGGAATATAGCAATCTATAGTCAATAAACAACGCTATAACATTCCCCAATAAATCAACAGAGTCTAGTTGTAGGAGAGGTTAAAATTTACTCTTCTAGCTATTGCCTATTGCCCTCTTCAAACCTATTGCCTTTAAATAAAGAAATGCTCCATGCTTGATCACGTTCTCACCTTTCTCAAAGACCAACTCAACTCTTACCTCAAAATCAAAACAGGGGTTGAAGGATTCGATGTTGTCTTTGTTGAAGAACGGACTCAGAAAGAGATTACCTTTCCCAAGGAAGCTATCTCGGCAATTCTAGTAAACATTGAAGAAGAGCGAACTTTTCGATCGGGAGCTATCTATGACAGAGGCAGAGAAGGGCACCTCGGTGTAAATCCGACAGCTCAACCTCATCTGTTCCTTAATCTTTATGTTTTGGTAGTGGCAAACTTTACCAACTACTCTCAGTCTTTAAAGCTTCTGTCTCTGATTATCTCTTGTTTTCACAGTCATCGGCTGTTCAACCATCATAATTCTCCCACCCTCTCACCTGAGATTGAAAAATTAACCCTTGAGTTGGTTAACCTGCCTTTTGAAGAACAAAGAGATATCTGGAGTATTTTGGGCAATTCTTATCTGCCTTCAGTTCTTTATAAGGTTAGGATGGTTGTCTTTGAAGACACAGACTCCCTGGAAGTTGGCGCAGACGTGATCAGGACAGAGGAATTTGTTTCTCCTATTTAAGAAGGCAATAGGCAATAGGTTTAAGAAGGAGGAAACAGGTAAGAGTAGACCCTAGGAATGAATTCACTCACCCAGGTTTAGTTATACCAATTCTCGCTCACCGTGAGATACATCCAATCTTATTCCCAATTCTCCATTCTCCATTCTCCATTCTCCATTCCCTCCATGAATTACCAGCGGTTATTTGAACTGAGTATTGTTCACGACTATTACCAAGGTGAAATTTGCCCCGATTTAAGTGTTGAACCGACTCCGGAATGTAGTCAAATTCTTGCTGGTTATCGCCTGTTGGTGAAAAGGAAGGTTAACGGAATCACCATCATTGCGCCAGTAGCTCCTGGAGGTAAACCTCTACTTGAGTTGGCTGATAATTTGTCCTTTACCTTCCTCTTAAAAATCCACAATCCCTACTTTCTCGATTTCACCCAAATTGACCCCAAATTTATCAGAACACCAGTGGGACGTTACCTTTATGCCTTTAGTAACGAAAAGAATACTGAGGTGGGAGTCTCTAGCTTAGAGAGTACCTTTATCTCTTGGAGTGAAATCCAATGCCCTCAAGGAGAAAATATTTTGGGTACTGTCACAATTTATAATAATTCATCTTTACCGAAAGTGGCTACTCAGACGAGTCAATATCAAATCGCTTTTCAATCCAAGAAACATTATTGGTACTATTATCTGATAGCAGATAGCAAAAGTAACGGCGATGTCTTCTTAATTGAAGATGGAGAGGATACCAGAGAACCTAAGTTGCAGTTTACTCAAACTGAACTTAGCCCATCCGATACAGATTATATCCACACCTTCTTTGGTCCACAATTTTCTGGTAAGCTCTTATATCTATTTAAATCAGACATCGAAATTACCTGTCAGGAAGCAGGAAGACAAAATATTCAACTGCTTAAACAAAATGGGAAGGGTTCATCTACTGTCTGGATCGAGCATTTACCCAACCCCCCTAATCGCACTGGAATTCAAGTTATCAATACCCTCAAATCGGTTTAGGTTTGAAGAAGGCAATAGGCAATAGGTTTTTAAGAAGGCAACAGGCAAGAGGCAATAGGCAATAGGTTTTAAGGAGGCAACAGGCAACAAGCAATAGGTAAGAGTAGAGCTTTAGGAAGGAATTGACTCACCTTGGTTAGTTATACATATTCTCGCTCATCGGGAGATATATCCAACTTTCTAGCCAATTCCCAATTCTAAATTCTAAATTCTAAATTCTAAATTCTAAATTCCCCATTCCCAAAAGGAGAAAATAATGCCAACCTATAAGACACCCAATGTTTATATCGAGGAAATTTCTACCTTTCCTCCCTCCGTTGCGGAAGTATCAACAGCTATACCAGCGTTTATCGGTAATACAGAAAAAGCTGTCAGAGGAGAGGAAGAACTAACTAAAAAGCCAACTCGTATTAGTTCTATCCTTGACTATGAAACCATCTTCGGAGGTGCTGAACCCACAGCTCTGGAAATTACCTCCGATGATGAAGGACAAATTCAACCCTTCACTCCCCCGGAAATCAAATATTTAATGTACTATGCCTTGCGCCTGTACTTCGATAACGGTGGCGGTAGTTGCTACATTGTTTCTGTAGGGAATTACGAAACCCCAGGAACTGCTGATGATTTTACTGAGGGATTGAATTCCTTAAAAAAGGAAGATGAACCCACCCTAATCATACTCACCGATGCCGTTAAGCTGGAAGATGCTGACTATAACTCCCTTTGCCAAGCGGCTTTAATGCAGTGTAATGAGTTAGGCGATCGTTTTGCGATTTTTGATGTTAAAGCTAAAGAGGGTGAAGAAAACCCACAAACCGATGCAGAAACCTTCAGAACAGGTATTGGTACAGATTATCTGAAATACGGTGCAGCCTACTATCCCTATCTGCAAACTTCCCTTACCTACCACTACACAGACGATTCGGTAACGCTTAATGGAACTGCTTTGGGAGAGGATAGCGTCAAAAAAGAGCAAACTGAGCTTTATAACAAAGTTAAGGCAGAAATTACGAAAAAGCGCATTGTCTTACCTCCGAGTGCGGCAGTTGCAGGAGTATATGCCAGAGTAGATCGAGATAGGGGGGTTTGGAAAGCACCAGCCAATGTCAGTTTAGCCTCAGTTATTGCACCTACGTTCAAGGTTACCAATGAGGAACAGGAAAACCTCAATGTTGACCCCAATGCTGGTAAATCTATCAATGCTATCCGTAGTTTTATTGGTAAGGGAACCTTAATTTGGGGAGCGAGAACCCTAGCAGGTAATGATAATGAATGGCGCTATATTCCTGTGCGTCGTTTGTTTAATCTGGTTGAAGAATCCCTACAAAAAGCCACTGCCTTTGTCGTCTTTGAGTCGAACAACGCCATTACTTGGTTGAAAGTCAAAACCATGATTGAGACTTATCTAGAAAGTTTATGGCGTCAGGGAGCCTTAGCCGGTTCAACACCGGAACAAGCGTTTTTTGTCAATGTCGGACTAGGTAAAAGTATGACTACACAAGACATTTTAGAGGGTCGCTTGATCGTGGAAATTGGTCTTGCCGCTGTTCGTCCGGCTGAATTCGTGATTTTGAAGTTCTCTCATAAGTTGCAAGAAGCTTAAGGGAAGAAGGCAATAGGCAATAGGGAATGGGGGAGGACAAAGTTTCTTAGATAAAGATTTTAGTAACTATCCTTGTCAACACCTGAGTGCCAACTACTTACAAACAACATCAAATCCCCTCAATTAAGGAGTAACAACATTTATGGCAACCTCAATACAAGAGATCAAAAACAAATATCCTATCCCGGTATTTTATTACCGAGTTACCATTGCTGGAGAAGACGCGATCGCATTTTCTGAGGTATCGGGATTAAGTATTAGCTACGAAACCATCACCTATAAAGATGGAATGAGTTATCGAGATGGTCCTAAGCATATGCCAGGAATGGCTTCTGATGTTAGCCTTACTCTCAAAAAAGGTATTGTCAGAAAGGATGACTATTTGTTCAAGTGGATTAGTAGCATTAAATTGAATACCGTAGAAAAGCGTGATATGCGGGTGGATTTATTAGATGAGACAGGTGAAGCAGTCGTTTCTTGGACAGTTACTAATGCTTTCCCCAAGAAATTAGACGCACCTTCATTTAATGCCACCAGCAATGAAGTCGCCGTTGAATCGCTAGAACTTATGGCTGACTATATTAAAATCGATTATCCAGGTTAGGCGCTTCGCGCAGGCAATAGGCAATAGGCAATAGGGGAGATGAAGGGATGGGGGAGTGTGGCGAACTCATAAAGCTGGGGGAGACAAGGGAAATATTCCCAATTCCCAATTCCCATTTTCCATTCCCAATTCTCCATTCTCCATTCTCCATTCTCCATTCTCCATTCCTTATGTCAGATCCTTCAACTATCCCACAACTTCCTAATGACCAAAATCCGCCTCTAGACTGTCACTTTATGGCTGTCTTCTTCATAGATAAGATTATACCTAATCCTTTGGATATTCGATTTCAAAGTATCTCAGGTATGAATTCTACTATTAATACAGAAACCAAGATAACCGAAGGTGGTGAAAATCTGTTTGAACATAAACTTCCTACAAGGATGACTTATGGTGACTTAGTTCTCAAACGAGGTATGGTAATTGGTTCTCCTTTGAATATCGAGTTCAACCTTGCCATGAGCCTTATGAAGTTTACTCCTGGTAATGTTTTGGTGATGCTGCTCAATGCTGACAGCACTCCCATTGCTGGCTGGCAGTTTCTCAATGCTTATCCCACGAAATGGGAGGTATCTGAACTAAATGCAGAATCGGGTAAAGTGATGATCGAAACTATGACCTTAACTTATACCAGATTTCAACATCTGAGGGTTTAATCATGCCTGTGGAAATTAAAGAATTAACTATTCGTGCCAAGGTTGTCGATACTGAGACGACTAGCTCAGTATCCTCAGGGGAAGCAACTTCTGAACAAAAGGCAGAAATCATCGCCGCTTGTGTGGAGCAAGTTCTTAAGATATTGGAGATGAGGAAGGAGAGATAAAGAATTAAGAATTAAGAATTAAGAATTAAGAATTGGGAATTGGGAATTGGGAATTGGAGGATGGGTGAGTTTTTTGTCAAGAACTGTTCTATCAAAACTTGAGCAACGTGATATTAAGAGGTGGACATGCTCAAAAATTTGTTCAAATTAGAAAAGCTGAAAATTTATGTTTATGATAATCGGAAACGGATGGGGGTTCCTCTAGAAATCTTTGAAGTCATGTTTAACCCTGAATCATATTCATTCACCCATACGAATAAATATGATGGCTCTCAAGGGATTAATAGCAGTGGTACCCATCAAAAATATACCTATACTAAACCACATACACTTGACTTAACTTTGTATATAGATGGTACAGGAGCGTCAGTTGCTGGTAGTAAGGACGTATACAAAGAAGTAGACCGTTTCCTGAGGCTAACAACTTACATGAACGGCAATACTCATGAGCCAAATTTTCTCAAAATCGAATGGGGAGATCTCGTTTTTAATTGTCGTTTGACATCTGTTGAAGTCAATTATAAGTTGTTTAACCGTAGTGGACAACCTCTAAGAGCTGAATTAAAGACGAATTTTGCCGGTGATTTGGAAGATTCCAAGCGTATTAGGCAAGAAAACAAAAGCTCTCCTGATTTAACTCATATAAGAACCGTCAAAGCTGGAGACAATTTACCGTTAATGGCTGATAAAGTTTACGGTGATCCGGCTTATTATATCCAACTTGCTTGCGCCAACAATTTAACTAACTTCCGCAAGCTCAAGGTTGGCATTTCCATCAGTCTCCCGCCTACCAAGAAGTAAAAAAATAATGAGTGGCGTTATCACAGCAACAATTTTTAGTGATGGGAACAAAATAGACCCGGAGTATCATATTATGTCCATTGATGTGATTAAAGAGGTCAACAAAATTCCCCGAGCTCAACTGATTCTGTTGGATGGTGATGCACCCAAGCAGGAATTTGCCATCAGTGATACGGAGTTTTTTAAGCCAGGTAAAGAGATTGAAATCAAGCTTCGCTATGAAAGGGATAGCAAAAACGAAGCCACAGTTTTTAAAGGTATTGTAGTGCGACACGGCGTTCAAGCAGATCAAAATCGCTCTCGGCTGCGTATTGATTTAAAAGATACTGCTATCAAGCTCATCACTAAACGCAAAAGTGCTGTCTTCCGAGATATGACAGACAAAGAGATTGTTGAAAAAATTATTCAATCTGGAGGGTTACAAGTCGAATCCGTTGCTGAAACCCAACCCAAGCACAAAGAGATGGTGCAATTTTACTGTAGTGATTGGGATTTTATCTTATCCCGTGCTGATGTGAACGGTCTCTGGGTTTTAGTGGATGATGGCAAGATAACCGTCGAAGAACCTAATTTAGAAGGTTCACCTCAGCATAAATTTGAATATGGCATCAGCGAGATTTACCAGTTGGAAATGGAAGCTGATATTCACCAGCAGTATGAAAAGGTGGAAAGTACAGCCTGGGATGTCAAAAATCAAGACTTATTAGAACCACAAACTGCTCAAGAATTCTCCCTCGCTCAAGGAAACTTAATGGCTAGCGAATTAGCTCGAGCTATTGGTGCTGACAACTGTCAATTGGTATTTTCAGGACAATTAGATGAAGAAGAAACCAAAGCTTGGGCAAATGCTAAAATGACCAAAAGTCGTTTGTCGATGCTCAAAGGTCGTTTCCAAGTAGCTGGCTTTGCTGATATCAAACCTGGCGATATTATGGAAATTGCGGGAGTAAGCAAGCGCTTCAATGGCAAAACTTTAGTCACCGCCATACACCATCAAGTCAGTCTACAGAGATGGGAGACAAATGTACAATTTGGCTTATCCGCCGACTGGTTTTCCCAAAACGAAGACATTATTGATGTACCAGCGGCAGGATTAGTTCCGGCAATCAACGGCTTGCAAATCGGTGTAGTTGATAAGTACGAAGATGATCCCGATAAACAGTTTCGAGTAAAAGTCAGAATCCCCTCAATCGAAACTGATGGTATTGTCTGGGCAAGATTAGCTTCTATCGACTCTGGTAAGGAAAGAGGTATATTCTTTAGACCAGAGGAAGGTGATGAAGTGATTATCGGGTTTGTTAACGATGATCCGAGGCAGGCTGTAATTCTAGGTGCCATGCACAGCGAGAAAAATGAATTACCGCAAGGGTTAGAGGTTACTGAGGAAAATTACAAGAAAGGCATTGTTACTAGGGAATCCCTCCAAATCGTCTTTGATGACGAACATAAGTTAATCGAAATCAGCACCCCTAATGGTAATTTGTTGCGATTGTCAGATAAAGATAAGGGAATGTATTTAGAAGATGAGAATGGTAACACCATTAAGATTGATGATAAGGGATTTCACATCAAGTCCAGCCAGGATATTGTGATTGAAGGTAAAAATATAACTATCAAAGGTTCCAAGGTAGACGTTAATTAAGTAATAAGTAATGAGTAATAAGTAATAAGTTTTGTAGGGGCGGGTTTAGAGATAATTTATGTTTTTAAACTAGTCACTAAACAAGCAAAACCCGCCCTACCAATGACCAATGACCAATAACTAATGACCAATGACTAATGAAATGAACAAAAGTAATCGAAAAGAAGGGAAAGAGATATGATAACTAGCAATTCATTTTTAGGTAGAGGATGGAGCTTTCCTCCCACATTTAACCGACAGGCAGCAACAGCAACAGTAGAAATGGTATCTGATGAAGAAGATATTAGACAAAGTCTGCACATCCTCTTGTCTACCAGTCCAGGGGAGCGTATTATGCACCCAGACTTTGGCTGTGAACTAAATCAATTTCTCTTTGAGGAAATAACTCAGGGGTTGATTACTAGCATCAAAGATATTATTGCCGATTCCATCTTATACTATGAACCCCGCATAGAAGTGGATGATATCGATATCACTGAAAGCAAAGATTATGTTGGATTGCTGCTCATCAGTATTGACTATACAATCCGAGCCACTAACTCCCGATTTAATCTGGTATATCCTTTTTATCTTAATGAAGCGAGTAGTTTGGTAGGAGTTGAGTAATAAGTAATAAGTAACGAGTAATGAGTAATGAGTTTTGTAGGGGCGGGTTTAGGGATAATTTAAGTTTTTAAACTAGTCACTAGCCAAGCAAAACCCGCCCTACCAATGAGTAATAAGTAAAAGGCAATGTCTGATTTTATTATTGTAGATGGCGATAAAGCAGAGTTTAAACCGACCTTTGGTTTAGCACAAGTCGTTGTCAGACTAGGTGAAATCAAAGGAAGTGGTAGATCTAGCTTAAAGGATAAAAACGTTTGTATTCTTGGGGATGAAAAAACTGTGTTAGTACCAGGATGTTTATACACAGCTGGTGCTTTTATCATCCCAGGAGTAGGAACGCTGAAAATTGATACCTTAAATCGCGATCAGATAGCCAATAAAACCAACAGCGCTGGCAAGCCAATGATTCTCCAGGGTAGCAGCTTCATCGCTAAGTTTGAAGTACAGGCTCCAGCTTTTATGCTCCTACCTTTACTCCCCGATGTTACTCCCCAATATTTTGGCACCGGAAGCTTCATTACTACTAACACAAAATGGACAGGCACTTAGATACTTCCAAATAACAAACAACAAATAACAAATGACAAATAACCAAAAAATCCAATTTTTCCGAGATGGTGTCAGTCAACGCAGTCGATTATTAAGAGCGCTGGAGCCAGATTACGTGGCTGTAGATGAGCGCTCTTTGTTAGATAGGCTGAAGTTTACTAAAGAAAAGTACGCTCCAAGGCTGAGCTTTTATGATGAATCTGATGTGCTCAAGCTTGAGCAAGGCTCTGAGGTGCCTGATAATTTAAACAATTGGGAGCCTTTCTTTGCTGGCGATATCCCACAAATGCTCGCCTACATCAAGAATCCTGAAAGTTTCGCGGATGATGAGTTAGCACTGAAGAAATTATCTCAACCTCACCTAGGGATATTTTTCACCTTTCTCCAGTTATTGCGTCACCCTCAGCAGCAATTTCAAGAACTGACTCCAAGGCACCTAGAATTTTATTATAAACAGGTGTTGAGATTAACAGAAAAAGAGGCAGTACCGGATCGAGTACATGTGACTTTTTCTTTAGCCAAAGGGGAAAAACTATATTTACTTAAGCAAGATACTTTGCTCAATGCCGGTCAAGATAGTGAGGGATTTGACCTAACATATGCTACTGATGCAGATATTGTTCTCAATCAAGCTCAAGTAGCAACTGTGAAAACTTTGTCCGTTTCCCAAACTCGCACCAACCTAAAAACTCTTCATCAGCCGGTTGATCCCAAAGATGCTCGCAGTGATGGCAGTTTTGAGGAGATGCTGAAATGGGCAGTTGGTAGTCCAAAACAAGGAGATCCACTACCGGATTTTAACAATACTACTGTTGACATTGACTATCTCAAACAGCTTTACCAAGAGATTAGAAATCAAAGCGCTGAACAAATAGAATCAAATAAATATAACTATATCCTCAACCAGCTCTTCTTTGTCACCATAGAAGATTTTAAATACTGTCTAGAGATCCATATCCAAGAGACTGAAGGGAGTGATCCAAACAGACAACCTACCCAATCCAATTGGGAGCAAGTTTATCAATTGATTGAACAAGCCTATCGCAAAAAAATTAATCGGCAAAGGCGTAATTTCCTTGAACAAGAAAAGCTCGCTTCGGGTTTCGAGGGTATGATGCGATTGGCTCTGGGTGAACCAAATCCTGGAGATCCCTTGCCAGAAATGCCCAATAACTATCAGACTTGGGATGCCCTATTCAATAACCTCAATCAATCCCCTGCTAATCCGGCTGTAGTCCGCTATGTAGAAGAACAGCTTTACCTGAGTGTGGAGGATTTCCGGAAAGTCATCAACAAGAAAAATGCTGATGAGTGGGAAGAGGTTTACCGCCTAGTAGAAAAGGCACAAGTTAAGAAAAGAAATTTCACCTATCCTCCCATTGAGAAGAAAAAGACTAACAATATCTATGCAAATTCGATAATTACAGTAGAAGCAGGAGAAGAATCCAACTCACCCAGATTTGGCACTTTTCAAACCATTAGTCAGACTCCGGGAGCTGAGCTTGGTTTTGCGATCGCATCTCCTCTATTGTTACTCAAGGAAGGTACGCGGCGAATTACCCTAACTCTCACTTGTCAAGAAAATACTTTGGATCGAGAGCTGATCAATGAGACCATTGCTAATGGGGAAGAACCGTTTGATGTTTACCTCAGTGGCGAAGAGGAATGGATCAAAGTTGCCTCTCCCACCCTAGAAATTGATGAGTCTGCCAACAGCTTACGGTTACATCTAGAAATCGAGGATATTTTACCTGCGATTGTCCCACCCAAAGCTGATGAGTCTAGTGTCACCTTGGATACTCCTTATCCAATTGTAAAAATTCTTTTGAAGAATATCGAACAAGAGGAAGAGGAAGAAGAAGATGATGCTGCTGTAACAAGTATTTTTTATGACGCCCAAGAGGAAGAAGTCGCTGAAAAGATTATTGATTACGATCGCTTTAAGTCGATACGCTTAGAAAAGGTCAATATTCAGGTTGATGTCCGGAATGTGCAAGCATTGCAACTGCGTAATGATAGCTCAGTGCTAAATTACAAAAGTCCTTTTCAGCCTTTTGGTTATAGTCCTAAGGTAGGTTCAGGTTTCTACTTTGCCAACCCAGAAATTTGCACTAAGAAATTAGCCAGCCTAGCTATTAATATAGAATGGATGGGACTACCAGAGGACTTTGCCACCCATTACCAAGCTTATACAAGCTCAGGCATTATACGCAATGCGATCGCTAATAATACCTTTAAGGCTAAGTTAAAACTCCTCAATAACCGCAACTGGTACGAAATTGAAGCTCCCAAAGCAATCTTTACTCAAGGGGATAACACCTTAACTAATCCCCTTCAGCTCAGTTATCAAGACTTTACCATTCCCGACTATAACCTCAATCTGTCAGCTCTAGACATCGATGCCAACGATCCTTTTGAGCAAATCAGGTATTTTAAACTAGAACTGGAAAATCCTGACTTTGAACATGACTTCTACCCTCTGGTATTAACCAAGGTTGCCTTAGCTAGGGATAATGAAGCGATGAGAACCCTAACGGTTTATCCTCCCTACACCCCAGAAATTAAAGCTATTTCCCTGGATTATACTGCCTCAGCAGCAATTGACTTGAGCGCAGAGCATCCCACCAGCCAAAAGGGTGGGGAAACAAGTAAGCAGACGCGGAGACGCGGAGACGCGGAGACGCGGAGAATGGAAATTACAACCGAAATTTCGCTTACTCCCACCAGCCAAATCTTTCAGATTCATCCCTTTGGCTATGTGCAGATTCGCCAAGGGGAAGCAGCAGATGAGCGCTCTTACTTACTACCTCAATACAATGAAGTTGGTGCCTTATTTATTGGTATCCGCAACCTGCAACCACCCCAGGATCTTTCCCTCTTCTTCCAACTGATGCCAGGAAGTGCTAATGTCGAACTGATTAAGCCGGAGATTTACTGGAGCTATCTAAGTTGCGATCGCTGGCTGGATTTTGACGATACTCAACTACTCTCGGATACTACTAATGGCTTAGTGGATGCAGGAATTATTCGCCTAAGCATTCCCACAGCAGCAACAGCGCACAATCAGATGTTTGGCGATGATTTGTACTGGTTGCGAGCCATTGTCAAAGACAATGCTGCCGCTATTCCTGATACCCTAGCCATTCAAGCTCAAGCAGTAAGTGCCACTTTTGTCAACCAAAACAATGCAGCAGATCATCTTAGTAAACCCCTAGCGGCTAAATCCATTGCAGGATTAGTCATCCGAGACTCAGCTATCAAAACTGTGACGCAGTCCTACACCTCCTTTCAAGGCAAAATGAAGGAGGATCGCCACTCCTTTAATACCAGGGTAAGCGAAAGATTGCGGCATAAACAGCGAGCCTTAACCCCTTGGGACTATGAACGTTTAGTACTAGAACGTTTCCCAGAAATCTACAAAGTCAAATGTATCACCTCTGCCCTTGGCTTCAACACCCCCAGTGAAGCAAAAGTTACGGTTGTAGTTGTGCCAGACATTGCTAACACTGCACCTTTCTACCCCCTCGAACCCAAAGCTCCCTTATATTTGCTCAAAGAAATCGAGTCTTATCTCAAAGCTCATACTTCCCCGTTTGTGAAGCTAGTGGTGAAAAATCCCCGTTATGAGCGGATCAAATACAGAGTTAGTATTCGTTTTAGACCAGGATACGACCAAGGTTACTATCACAAACAACTTAATGAAGATATCATACGATTTTTATCCCCTTGGGCTTATGAAGGGCAAGTTGATATTACCTTTGGTAGTTCTATCCACAGCTCCTTGGTGATACATTTCATCGAAAAAAGACCCTATGTCGATTATGTCGCCAATCTCAGATTATTCGAACAAGTTTATACAGAGGAGGAACCCGCAGACAAGTCCAAGATTAAATTTCAATATAGTGAGTCTAACATTGCCCAGGTGCGACACCCAGACTCAATTTTAGTTTCCGCCACCAATCATCTGATTGATGTCATTACCACAGACAAATATCAAGATGCCAATTTTGAAGGCATTGGTTACATGATTATCGACTTTGACTTTATTGTTACTTAAATTAGGTGGTAGGTATTAGGTGCTAGGTATTAGGTGTAAATAGAAATATTCTTTCCTATTGCCCATTGCCCATTGCCTATTACCTTCTTAACCCTATTGCCTATTGCCTATTGCCTATTGCCTTCTTCAAACCTATTGCCTCTTAAACTACTTAACAAGGAAAAACATCATGACACGAAGAAGTAGAAGCGAACTAGAAAATCTGTTCAAAACTGGAGCAAAGCCTTCTGGAGAAGACTTCCGTGATTTCATTGAATCCACTTTCAATTTCAAAGACGATGATAAGGACGGTATTTTAGAAAAGTTGAAGACTGGTGGTGGAACTGGTACTACGACGACTACTACTACTACAGGTGGTGGTTCCGGAGGCGGAGGTCAACAGGGACCACTGACAATTACCAATTTACAGTTCGGAGGTAGCGGTCCGACGATTAATAAAATTTCTACCGACGGGGATCTTAGTGGTAATAGTGACAATGCTATACCAACTGAGAAAGCGGTGAAAGAATATGTTGATAAGAAAACCAAAGGTTTTGAAAGCTACTCTCAAGGTAGACTTAGTTCTCGGAATGGGGGACACACATTAATAATGCAGGAAAATGATGGGAATTTGAGTTCTCGGAATGGGGGACACACATTAATAATGCAGGAAAATGATGGGAATTTGGTGGTATACAAAGGTGACCCCAAAAATCAGAATCCTTTATGGAGCTGGAAGAATGGTAAAGTTTCCGATATCAATCTCAAACAAGATATAGCTACTCTTGATAATGCCTTGTCAAAGTTATTAAGTTTGCGAGGAGTATCCTTTCACTGGCAGGATAAAGAGATAGGGAAAAATCGGGAAATTGGGGTTATTGCTCAAGAAGTTGAGCAAGTTTTTCCGGAACTTGTAAGTACCACTGAGGGAAACTCTAAGCTAGTGCAATACGAAAATTTTGTTCCTGTACTAATTGAGGCGATTAAGGAGCAGCAGAAAACAATCTCACAGCTGCAGCAAGAGATAGAAGCGATAAAAGGCAATAGGCAATAGGCAATAGTAAAGGATTATCTATTTGCCTGCCCTAACTACAAGCTAAGTTGACTATGAGAAAACAGCTCGAACAACGCCTTGAACAAATCAAAAAAGAATTTGAATCCGGTCAAAAATTGCTACTGGATTTGGAAGCAAGACAAACGGAGGTGAAAAATACTTTATTACGCATGCAAGGAGCAATCCAAGTATTGGAGGAGGAGTTAGCTAAAAACGATGAAGTTTTATCAGAATCGTCAGCTTTAGAGGCAGAGTTAGCCAAAAATGATGGCGTCTCATTAGAATCAGTAACTTTGGAGTGAAAGTAGGTTGGGTTGAACAGAGTGAAACCCAACATTATATCTACGGATTATTTTGTTCTTACGAGAAGCCATTTTTTTAAACTCAGAACTTGCATTTATCTGGGTTTCGTTCCTCAACCCAGCCTACAACAGAGCTTTTTGTTAATTGCGATCGCATACTACTTAAACCAAATATTAAACAAATAAATTCTTAAATTCTTACCTAACACCTAATACCTACCACCTAACACCTAATACCAATGACTGCTCCTAATTTTTTAGAAGAATCAATAACCTTTGATGGTAAAGATGATTATATAGAATTGCCAGAAATGGAGTGCGATTTCTCCAGAGGCTTTACTTTAGAAGCCTGGGTTTACTTTGAAAGCTTTCCTTTATCTGTAAAAATTTTTGCTTCTGGCAGTCAAGAGACTAACAGTTTCTATCTAAGTAATATTAACCGAACTGAAGGTATAATGTTACTTGTCCGTAATGATGAGCAAGCGAAGGGACATTATGTCCGGGAAAAAACTGTCGAGCAGGGAAAGTGGAACCATATAACATTTACGATAGATGCCTCTGAAAATAGCCAACTTTACAAGGATGGTAATGAAATTGCTCAGAAACCAGTCTATCTTCCTCTCAATATCAAACGCACCAAAAATTGTATTGGCCGATCGAATACTCATGTTGGTTATTTTTTCCACGGTCTTTTAGGTGAAATCAGACTCTGGAATACAGCTCGTTCAGAAGCTGAAATTGCCCAGAATATGAACCGTCGATTAACTGGTAATGAGCCGGGATTAGTCGGCTACTGGCCTTTAAATGAGCGTTACGGTACTATAGCTTATGATAAAAGTCCCAATAATTATCATGGTACCATCCACGGACAAGGAGAAAGGGAACGAGTCAAGAAAGAACCCCTAGAATTACCAGCAACTAACCTCGATTTGTCAGCCAAAAAAGTCGAACTCAATCGTCAATTCTTCATCCCAGTAGCACAATACCAAACCATCTCCAACGAACCGCCAGAATATCCGGGGATGAACTTTGCCCTGTTGCGTCAAGAAGGCATCAAGCATATCGAAAAGCTAGCCGGGAAAGTCTGGACAGATTACAATACCCATGACCCAGGTATCACCATCCTGGAAGCACTTTGCTACGCTATCACCGACTTAAGCTATCGCCTTTCCTTTCCTATTCAGGACTTACTAGCATCTCCCCCTCCAGAATCAGGAGAAGATAAGCAGCAGTTTTTCACAGCTAGGCAAATCCTCACCGCTAACCCCCTCACCATCAACGACTATCGCAAACTGCTCATTGATATCGATGGTATCCAGAATGCCTGGTTGAGAAAGGTCAAAGATTCAGACCCAGAAATTTATTATAATGCCAACGCCAATACCTTAAACTTTGATACTACTGATCTGCCCGAATACATTAAATTGTATAGCGAGCCGCTCCAATTAAATGGGCTTTATCAAGTACTTATTGCCAAAGAAGAGGGCGCTGATAAAGCCAAACTAGAAGAAGAAGTCAAATTACGACTGCATCAGCACAGAAATCTCTGCGAAGATTTTGAGCAAATCGAAATCTTGCCTAAAGAAGAAATTACCGTCAAAGCCGAGATTGAAATTGAAGAAGGCTTCGATTTGAGCGACTTAATGGCTAAGATTTATTTTGGCTTAGATTGTTTGATTTCTCCTACTATTAATTTCTTCACCTTAAGGGAACTGCTGGAAAAAGGTAAAAGCACGGCAGAAATTTTTGCTGGTCCTCCCCTGGAGCATGGATTTATTGATGACGAACAACTACAGCTTTTTGAGAGAAAGGAGCAAGAGGAGGAAGAAGAGACAGGGGACGAGTTACACACCTCTGATATGATTCATATCATTTTAGACCTCGAAGGCACAAAAGCGGTTAAAAGCATTACCCTCTCCAGCAGTAAGTCTTCCGATGAAGAAGAATGGGCCTTAGAATTAGATATCAATAGTACACCTCGTATGAAAGATGTAGAAGCTGCGATCGAGGATATAACCTTCTTCAAAGGTCAAATTCCTTGCCAGCTTGACGAGAAAGAAAAGGCAGAAGTTGTCAATAAGGTGCAAGCTTTACAGATAGAACACCAAAGACCCTATAGTAAAATAACCCCAGATGAAGGTTCAGAGGAAAAGGATTCCGAATTAGAAGAAAATGGCTCTTCCTCTACTGCTGGCGCTCCCGCTTTTTTACAGGAATCAATCACCTTTGATGGTGTAGATGATTATGTAGAGTTGCCAGAAATGGAGCTTGATTTCTCTGGTGGTTTTACTTTAGAGTTTTGGGTTTACATCGATCCTGAAGGAGCTGTTCGTAGCACAATTATTGCTCTTGGCAATACTGATACAGACACTTTATTGTTGAGCAATATTTACCAGATCATGATATCTTCCAATTTTTCACCTCATGGAGAGATTTTAGAGTTTGCAAAGTGGATACATATAGCAATTACTGTAGATACTTCTGGAAATACCAAGCTTTATAAGAATAGTAGTGAAGTTAGTCAGCGGTCAATTCCTCTTCCCGCCAATGTCCGACGCCTCAAAAACTCTATTGCCAAAGATAATGTTAGTGACTCAGAGTTTTTCTACGGTAGTTTAGGTGAGATGCGTATTTGGAATACGGCTCGTTCCCAAGCTGAAATTGCCGACAATATGAACCGTCGCTTAACTGGCAACGAGCCAGGATTATTCGGCTACTGGCCCTTAAATGAGGATTCTGGTACGATCGCTTATGATAAAAGTCCCGCTGGTAATAACGGTACCATCCACGGCAAAGGGGAAAGGAAGCCAGTCAAGCAAGAAAAAGCGATCGAATTAACAAAAGTTGAACCCAAGGATCTTCCCATACCCGCCGGACAATACCGTGAATTATCGGAATATGAATCAATCCAAAATGATTTTCCCATCAACTATGGCATTGGGGAATTCGGCTTACCTCAGTCTGCATCTGCTGAAAGGAAAGCTCAAGCCAAGCAGTTGCAAGCTTATCTGATGTTCTTCGATCAACTGCTAGCTAACAATTTTGCTCAATTAGACCATGTAAAAGACTTATTCTCCTTCCATAAACAGGATAACAAAACCTATTTCTCTCAAGAAATTTCTAGCTTACCCGAAGAAGTCAGAAACCTTTTACAGGAATATCCCCCAGAGTCAGAAGAAGATAAAAAAATTGACCTAGAAAGGAGAAACCGTTTTCTTAACTACTTAATAGGACAATACTGCGAAAAATTCACCGATTATTCCTTACTTTTGTATAAATCAATCCTGGAAGAAAAACTCATTGAAGACAAGCTAGCTTTCCTCCAAGACTACCCTCGGATTAGTGCCGACAGAGGTAAAGCCTTTAATCGCCTCGACTATAGTCAGATTTGGGATACGGATAATGTCTCGGGATTGAAACTACGCATTAGCCGTTTATTAGGCATCCCGGAAACTAGACAATCCCTGGCAACTAATGAAATCGAAGGCTTTCATCTCGTTGAACATATTTTACTGCGTCCGAGAGCTGCCAATGTCGCCTTAGAATCTGCTGAAGGGTTAACCTTTGCTCGTCCTATTACACAATTTACTCAGTCAACAGCAGGAGAAGAACAAGTAACCTGTGCAACTGAAGTTCATGGACTAAGAGAAGGAGATGAAGTCAGAATATTTGATGCTGGTGCTTATGATAACATCTATCCAGTTTCCAATGTCCAATTAGGTGGCTTTGACATAGCAACAGCATTTGCAGGGTCAAGAACAGGAAAATGGGCGAAAGTAGACCAACATGCAGATCCTTTTTCTTTCCAAATCAGCTTTGTCTTTCCCGCTTGGTTACCTCGCTTTCAAGAAGAAACTTTCCGGCAACTAATTCAGGAAACATTAATCAACGAAACCCCAGCACATATTACCATTTACCTCCATTGGTTCGATCAAGGGGAGATGGCAACATTTGAGCTAGCTTACGAGCAATGGTTAGAGGTAATCACAGATGAATCTGCTTCAGATATGGAGGTGCAAATTAAGACTAATAATCTTATCAGATTGTTGAAAATTGCTTACCCTGAATTAGTGTTAGACCAAATTCCTAAAGGTATCGGTTATATGGTGATTGAGGGGACTCCCAAGAATATTTTCCATGTTATTTGAGGAAAATTTTGTAGGCTGGGTTAAGGAACAAAACCCAGAACACCTGATAAATGTTGGGTTTCACTCTGTTCAACCCAACCTACCTTGCTATTGCTTTTTGCTGTATGAGCAACCAAGAACATATTATCAAAAAACAAATTATCGAACTCCAGTTAAGCTCACAACAGGGTGCTTTTGAGCTGCAAAATGAAGTGAGTCGTATCTATCATCGAAAAGTTGTTCCCCTGCTAGAAGCCTTGTGCGATCAATTGAGCGATAACCAGACAATTGTAAGAATTGATTCTCTAGACATTAATCTGGGAGAAGTAGATATCAATCATCTTGAGCAAGAAATTGTTGCCAAAGTAGAAGCATACGTTCAACAATACTTAGCAAAAAAAAATAGCCCTTCAGATTATATTGTTTCAGAACAGACTCAATCCAACGGTAGTAATATATTTCGTTCAAATATTGATAACTACACCAGTCGCTTTCCCCAAGAGCAAGATAGTAATACTAAAAAGCCACCAGCATCTAACATTTCTAATCAGAGTACTACACAATTAGAAATTTTAAGCTATTTCCTGCAAACAGGTATGCTGCCTTGGTGGGCAAAAAATGTAAGCCAACGAGAGCTGATAGAATATTGCGATCGCCTCATAACCACTTCCCCCAATCAAGTTCAACTCCTTGTGCGGCAAAGTTTGCAAAATGAAGCGCAATTGAAACGGCTCATTTATCAGTTTCCTGACGCAACCTTACTCAAAATTACACATTTATTTGCTCCGAGTTTAACTGAGTTTATCACTAATTATGCCAGCGACATCACAGAAATATTTAAACAAATCGAACTCCTGAGCAATATACCTAAAAATCTCTCCAGAGTGGAACGATGGCAAGGACTATTTTCCAGTCTCTCTTTTCAAAGCAGCGTCAATCGCGACAAAGTTCAAGTCATCAAAGCAACTTTATTATATATTGCTGCTAGCTTACAGATTAATTATTTTAACTTAATCAATCAGATGCTAGAAGCAGTAGAGGAATTTAGCAGAGAAGGTAGAAGCTTTAAAAGTGAACTTCCAGAAATCTTAACCCAAATAGCAACTTCCTCACTTGGAGAGGAAGTTACCAGAGCAGATAATTCCTCAACCAATTTTCAACCCTCTATAGAATCATTTAGTGATTCCGATGAAGTCTACATCCACAATTCAGGATTAATTTTGCTCTGGCCATTTTTAACTCGCTTTTTTGAAGAGATAGAACTACTGCAAGCAAATAACTTTATTAATTCCAACTCTGCCGAACGAGCCGTACTGTTACTTCAGTATTTAGTTGATGCTTCAACAACACCACCTGAGCATCTTTTACCACTGAATAAACTCTTGTGCGGCATAGATTTGTTAGAACCAGTTGATACCAACTGGGAAATCACGGCACAAGAGCAAGCAGAATGTGAAGAGCTCCTGTGCGCCGTAATTCAAAATTGGTCGATCTTGAAAAACACATCTATCGCAGGATTGAGGAGAGCTTTTTTAGAAAGAAAAGGTATCTTGAGAATTCTTGATGGTAGCTGGTTGCTACAAGTAGAACCAGAAAGCTACGATATTTTACTAGATAGAATTCCCTGGAGCATAGGCATCATCAAATTGCCGTGGATGAGAGAGGTTTTATCTGTACAATGGTCTTAGTATTCCCACTGGTAAACTGACAACAATCTATTTCAGTGCTGAAACAGTCAAACCTTATTACTATTGCAAGAGTGCCTATTGCCTATTGCCTTTTTTGAGAGAAGATGATTAAACCTACTTCTTGCTTAAGAAAAGTTATCAGTAAAGAATAACCAATGACCAATGACCAATGACCAATGACCAATTTTCTACAAGCATAGCCAGCGGCAGCTGACTAACAGGAGCTGGTATCATCTCCCCTCTGAAGTCTAACAGTTGGACAATAAGCAGATAAGCGATCGCCAACAGTATCGAAATTGCTCCAGTGATAATTGCAACTATTTTTCCTCGCTCCATTAGTTTCTTCGCTTGATTAGTGCTATATTTCTGAATTTACTGGTGTTTTGTACACACAACTCTCGTAAGATTGCTATATTACCCTGATTGGAGCTGAATTTACACTACCAAAAGTTCATGAAAAAACATCGCCCAATTTTCTCCCCCTACAGTACGTCAAGGCACAGGCAACGGAGAAAACAACTGGTATTGACTTCAGGTATCGGACTCTTATCGCTAATTATGGGAATGACTTTGTTAGCGATCAATCCGAACAGTAGGTTGGGGCAAAGAGCTAGGTTATTCCAGTTTCAGGTACATAACTTCATCACTCGGGAAGATAATGCGCAGACGCCCGTGCTGCAACTAGCCTCTACATCAGTTGAGCAGAGGCGGGAACCACTACAAGAAATCGCTCAAGGAAAAAAATCCCTCGATCGCTCCCGCGCTCGTTATCTGTTAGCAGGGGATTTGATTGAACAGAAGCAGGGAGAAGAGGCGCTCCGTTGGTTGGAAGGGTTGGAGGGAGAATATCCAATACTAGCAGCACATATTGTTTTTAAAAGAGCGCAAGCTTACGAAATTATTGGTGATCACGCTAAGGCTCAAAAAGCTTGGGAAGATTTACTCAGATACTATTCCCATAATCCAGTGGCAGCTGAAGCTTTGTATGCTCTGTTATCAAAAAATTCAACCTATCTCGAAAAACTTAGTGGAGGCTCTGATGCCAATAGCAGCACCCTCAAACAAATACAAGAACTATATAAATTTTCCCCAGAAGATCCTAAACACTGGGAAGTTGCGATCGCCAAATATCCTTCCCATCCCCGAATTCTAGAACTTACACGACAGCGGTTAGAGGAAAATCCCAAGCAGCCAGAGTTAATGCTGTTGTTGGCAAGGTATGCTTTTGAGCAATCAGAAACTATCCCAGTGCTAGACAAGCTAGTGGGCAATTATGGTAATGCGGGAAATACCAAAGAAGGGGCAATCATTGAGCCAGAAGATTGGGAGGTGATTGCTCTTGGCTACTGGAAGGACCGAAAATATGGTCAAGCTAGTGCTGCTTATGCTCAAGCTGCACCCACAGCCGAAAATGCCTACCTGGTGGCAAGGGGACTCCAATTGGCAGAGAAGCCAACAAAAGCTAAACGTGCCTATAAACAGATGCTGGAGCAGTTTCCTAAGGACAAAGAAAGTGCCAGGGCTCTTATCCAAATTGCTAAACTAGAACTAGACATAGAAGCAGCACCTTATCTCGATCAAGCAATCAGTCAATTTCCCGAGCAAGCAGGGGATGCTTTATTAGCCAAAGCCAAGGTTCTCGAACGTCTTGGCAGTGAGCAAGCTGCGGAAGAAGCACGCCAATTGTTGCTGACTAAATACAGTACTTCCGATGCAGCAGCAGAATATCGCTGGCAGAAGTCTCAGGCTCACGCAGATAACGGCAATTTAGAGAAAGCACTAGAATTGGCACAACCTATACTCACAGAGAATCCCCACAGTGAGCCAGCACGTCAAGCAGGTTTTTGGGCAGGAAAGTGGGCAAGCAAGCTAGGGCGTCAGCAGGATGCCAAAACTATTTTTGAGCAAGTTGTGGCTAACTATCCCCAGTCTTACTATGCTTGGCGCTCTGCAGTACATCTAGGTTGGGATGTGGGAGACTTTCCTACAGTGGGTAAACAACAACCAAAAGTAGTAGTTCCTGCGGTACGACCTTTACTACCAGTAGGTTCTGTCGCTTTGAAAGAATTATACCAACTGGGTCAAGATCGGGATGCCTGGGCTCTGTGGCAGGCAGAATTTCAAAACCGACTCCAGCCCAAGGTTGCCGAACAGTTTACTGATGGTTTAATACTGCTAGGTGTAGGGGAACACTTGCAAGGAATTTCTCAGATCTCGAAGCTTGAAGATCGAGAAATACCAGAAGAACAAGCTGAATATCGGGCTCTTTGTCAAAAATTAACTTACTGGCATGGTTTGTATCCTTTGCCTTTTGCAGAGGTAATTATGAGTGAATCACAGCAGCGTAATCTCAATCCCCTATTGGTTAGTGCTTTGATTAGACAGGAGTCTAGATTTGAACCGGATGTTCATTCTACCGCTGGTGCTATTGGCTTAATGCAGGTAATGCCTAGCACTGGTGCTTGGGCAGCAGAAAAACTATCACTGAAAAAATATGCTTTAGAAAAGCCTGAGGACAACATTAAGCTAGGTACTTGGTTCTTGGCGCAAACTCACCAAGCTCATCAAAACAACTCCTTACTAGCCGTTGCCAGTTACAATGCTGGTCAAGGTAACACGGCAAAATGGTTTCCCGAGAGAGTGTCCACTGATCCTGATGAATTTGTCGAAACTATCCCCTTTGATGAAACCAGAAACTATGTTAAACAGGTTTTTGGCAACTACTGGAATTACTTGCGATTGTACGACCCGCAAGTGGCTGAGCGGTTGGCTGAATATTCAGCTAGTGAGTCAACTGCCATGAATCAATGAACTGAGTGTAAAGCTGAGCAAAATTGTAAAGATTTGTAATGATATGGTAAGATTATTCACAATGCTGTTAACAGCACCAATGTAAGTTTATCAAGCAAAGGTTTTTATTCATGCCATTTATTGAAGAAGACGGTGGAAGGTTAAATAACTTCGCTAAAGAGCCCAAGATTTATCGGGCAACACCTCCGACTGCAACCCAAAAGCGCAACTATGTTTTGTATGGCATAGGTGCTCTGGCACTGGTTAGCGGCTTAATATTTATTGCTTACTCAGCCTCCAGTGTAGGCTGATAGTGGCAGGGTGACTGCGGCAGAGAAAAACCTACTTTCATCACCTGGTGGTGAAAAACTTTTTCGTTTTTTATTGGCACTGTCTTTTGCCTCCTTGCAATAGACAACTCAAGAACCTGCCAACTCTTGAATTTGTTGAATAGCATTCATCGCATTCTCGTAATTCTCTGTCTTGTCCTCTTGTTGATAAAGTTCAGCAGCTTTTTCTAAGTCTTCGATTGCTTGCTCAGTATTTTTGAGCTGGAAGTTGGTAATACCCCGATTGTAAAAAGCTTCAGCAAAAGTTGGTTTAATCCTTAGTGCCTCAGTATAATCAGCAAGAGCATCATCATGCTGTTGCAGTTGGTTGTAAGTTAATCCTCGCTGGTAATAAGCCATCACATTGTCGGCATTACGGGAGATTACCTCCTGGTAATTTACTAGAGCTGCCTGATAGTCTCCAAGTTGATGGTAAGTGTTGCCTCGACTTAAAAAAGCTGTCTCATTGTCAGGACTCAGCTCAATTACCTGATTAAAATCAGCGATCGCTTCTTGGTACTTCTTTAGGGCAAGATAAGCTGTGCCTCGGTTGGTATAGGCTTGCTCAAAATCTGGCTTAATTTTAATTGCTTCAGTGTAGTCATAAACTGCTGCCCGTTGATTTCCTAGAGTTTGATAGGCATAGCCCCGATTATAGTGGCTATCAGGATCATTGGGGTCAAGTTTCAGTGCATCGCTGAAGTCTGAAATGGCACCACTATAATCCCCTGCTTCAAGCTTATCAACGCCCCGGTTATACAAATCTACTGCACTCAACTGTTCTTGCTTAGGTTCGAGGGTAACTTGCTGAGAAATGGGTGGTAGTTGAGCATGGACAATAGAAGGAATTGTCAGCATGACAGTCGCCAATCCCAAAATAGGAAGCTTTTGATAAGTCTGGTTCATACTATTTCCTCCAAGATGGTATCCTTTCGAGATTACTCTAAACACTAGAACCTCGATTCAGTAATCATAAAATTTTAGTTTATGTAGGCAGGGGAGAATAAAAAGTACTGATTTTTTCCTTCTCAATTTGTCAACTTTTATTGCTGAATCGGTGTTCTAGGAAGTTTAAGAAGAGCCAGAACAGGAGTGGGGTAATTAACCCTGATTTGGGATGATGTTCACCTGACAAGGACGAAAGGAAAGGCGGTGCTGAGGTGAAGGTCCGTTTTGTTGCAGCGCTAATCGGTGTCGCTGAGTTCCATAGCCCTTATTTGCTGCTAAATCGTAGTTGGGATACTTACTAGCTAAACGGATTACCAAATCGTCGCGCCATACTTTAGCAACTACACTAGCAGCAGCAATTTCTAGCGATCGCTGATCTCCTTTGATCATAGTTCGCTGAGGTACAGATAATTCCTTCAAAGATTGTCTCCCATCAACTAGGCAAAGATCTGGCTGTACTTGCAGTTTCAGTACTGCCCGCTTCATAGCCAACAGCGATGCCTGTAAAATATTAATCTGATCAATTTCTGTACTAGTAGCATAGCCAATTCTCCAATCTATCGCTGTGCTTTGAATTTCTTGAGCGAGCTTGAGGCGTCGAGAAGCAGACAATTGCTTACTATCTTTGACGCCTGCAAGGGCAAGTTGCGGCAGGGAAGATGCTGGTAAAATGACTGCTGCCGCCACTACTGGACCAAATAGAGCTCCTCGTCCGACTTCATCAACACCAGCAACCAATTTTTTTTTATCCGATAAGTTTGGTAGCTCACAGCTTAGAGATGAAGTCTCAATTTGGAAGTCTGAAGTTCTTTCTGGCTTTGGTTGAGATAATTGAGCTTTGTGAGATTTTATCTTTCCCCTTTCTAATAAAGTTCCCAACTGCTCAGTTTTTTTGATGTTTTTTTCATACTTCATCCTTGTTCTCACTATCCATTGCTGAAGAACGGCGGCGACGGCGGCGGATTATAGGAGGACTGCTTTGTGATTCAGTATTAGGTGCTGAATCTGTTGGTGTTTCTATCTCAGCTACTGCAACAGAAGCAGTTAATGGCTCCTTTTCAGGAGTTTCTTCTTCCTTTGATGCTAGGGAAATAGTATTTGCTGCTGCTGAAGATTCTACTGGTACTGGATTTGAGTTTTCTGTTTTTTCTGCTTCTCCTGGAAGCACCACAGAGACAATTACGGAGCGGAGATCTTTGAGGTCTCGATCTAACCTTACCAGTGGAGAAATTCCCATCAAAGCATAAACATCTTGTTCCTCTGGCGTCATCTCAATAGAAATTACTTCTGGGGGTTTAATTTCTTTGGAAGATTTTATCAGTTGGGGTTTGGCTGGTGATTCTCCTTCATCTGATAGTGAACTTCTTCCTATTTCACTGGTATTAGTGGAAAACAACTCTTTGGAAAGTCTTCTACCAAAGCGAGGTATATCACCTTCCCCTGACTCCGACAACCTTTGAGAGGAAGGAATTGGCAGAGATGGTACTCTGCTAATCCCTTCCTCTTTTGTCAAAGTTTCATCAATACGACGACGGCGACGGCGAATATTATTGGTTAGTCCCTGCTCCTGATAGCTGGGATGGTGTAAGAGTTCAATTTCCTCCGAGTCTTTGAGTGAAGGAAGATCAAATTGTCCAGGGACATCTGGCATTCGAGATTCCCTTAAATCCAAGCGAACAGGAGGTTCTACTACTCCACTGGTTTGGTATTCAAATGCCTCACCCGGAAGGCGCACTACATGTCCTAAACCATTACATGTGGGGCAGGTTTGACCGAACAACTCGTAGATATTTTGACCTTGGCGCTTGCGAGTTAGTTCTACTAAGCCCAGTTCTGAGAGTTGAGCAATCTGGGGTCTAGCTTTATCTGTCCTCAAGGCTTTATTGAAATGTTCTAGTACCTGTAGCTGATCACGGCGCGAGTCCATGTCAATAAAGTCAACGATAATCACGCCAGCAATGTTACGCAGACGCAGCTGGCGAGCAATTTCGGTAGCAGCTTCACAGTTGGTCCAAAGGACTGTCTCTCGCGCTGTTGCGGAGCGGGTAAACGAGCCAGAGTTAACATCAATTACAGTGAGAGCTTCTGTTGGTTCAATGATGATGTAGCCACCAGAAGGGAGATCTACTCTTGGCTTGAGGGCTTCTCGAATTGCAGCATTAACTCGGAAGTATTCAAGAATCGACATCCGATCACGGTGATGATCAATCAAGACCCCCTCTGGCGAACGACCCCCACTCCAATTCAATAAGTGTAATTTAACCCGCTTTAATCCGGCGTTAGAATCTACTACAATCCGATTGACATCGGAGGTGTACATATCTCGGAGAACCCGCTGAATAAAATCATTATCTCGGTTGAGTAGAGCGGGTGGTCTGGCAGAATTTGCTTCCTCTTGAATTGCTTCCCACTGTCTTTGCAGTGCTTCCAAATCCTCAATGATTGCTTCTTCAGCTTTATCTTCTGCTTCCGTGCGTACTAATAATCCCATACCAGAAGGTTTGATGAGTATAGCTAGAGCTCGGAGACGATTACGCTCGTTTTCATTCTTAATCCGTCGGGACAAGTTGACACCTCTCCCGTAAGGCATCATCACTAGATAACGACCCGGTAAGCTGATATTTCCAGTGAGCCTAGGACCTTTATTACCTGTCGGCTCTTTCATTACTTGGACTAATACTTTTTGCTGAGGAGTCAGCAGTTCAGTGATAGCTCCGGAGCGACGTTTCAGACGTAAGGGACCAAGATCAGTAACATGAATAAAACCATTGCGTTCTGGGTCTCCAATATTAACAAAAGCCGCATCTATCCCAGGTAAGACATTTTCTACAATGCCGAGATAAATATCACCAACTTGGTGGTTGCCGGTAGCAACCACTAGTTCTTGAATTTGATCTTCCCAAAAGACGGCGGCAAGCCGATGTTGCTCTGCAATAATAATTTGCTTTGGCATTCAATTTCCTCAAAAACTGTCAGTGTACTTGGGTACTGAGGCTATTTCTCTCGATGAAAGCTACCCAATATCACTGTGTAAGCAAAAATTCTAACTTAATCTCAAAACTAGAGAACTGATCTAGTGACCTCGGAGTGAATTAAGGAAACTGACAATCCCCTGAATCAATCCTTTCTCCCTGCAATTGGGAGCCAATGCTATGACTTTTCGCCAAAGGGAAACATTGGATTTAGAAAAGCATGAGTAGAAAGTTCCGAAGAGCAAATTAATGGCGTTTAGCACCTATTGCTGGGTTACACAGTTTGAACCTAAACAAGCTTTTAGCCACAACTGCTCCTATGATAAGTGTATTATACCGCGCTCTTACTAAATGTCACTGGTCATTAGCTATTTGTCTCTGTTGCCTTTTGCCTTTTTAAAGTTTGAGATTGGCGGAGAGATTTAATTGTCACGATCGCTTGTTGAGCTACCTGAGCAATTTCTGCAGCCGTGTTGAAGCGCCCAATCCCAAATCGAATAGAGGCATATGCTAGAGATTCTGAGCGTCCTAATGCCAGGAGGACGTGAGACGGTGCCATATTAGTCGAGGAGCAGGCTGAACCGGAGGATACGGCTACTACTGGCTGCAATCCTAGCAACAGTGCTGAGCCATCAACATCTTCAACACTGATGTTCAAGTTTCCTGAGAGTCGCTTTGTGGGATGACCATTGAGATAGATATTGGGTAGCTGATTTAAAGTGCTCCAAAGATCTTCCCGCAGCTGTAGTAAGTGTTGAGACTCCGATGCTTGTGCTTCTAACCCTAGAGCCACTGCCTTAGCAAAACCGACAATCTGAGGGGCATAGAGAGTGCCAGAACGCAGTCCCCTCTCCTGTCCACCTCCTTGTATTTGGGGAGCCAGCCTGACTCTAGGATTACGGCGGCGGACATAGAGGGCACCGATACCTTTAGGACCGTATACTTTATGGGCAGTTAGGGACATGATGTCGATGTTCATTGCCTGGACATCTAGGGGAATTTTGCCGATGGCTTGAGCAGCATCGGTGTGGAAGAGCACTTGTTGTTGACGGCAAATCCCTCCAATTTCTCCTAAGGGTTGCAATACTCCAATCTCATTATTTGCTGCCATCACTGACACTAAAATCGTGTCGGGACGGATGGCTTTTTCCAATTGAGTTAAATCAATTAGTCCATCCTGCTGCACTGGTAGGAAAGTTACTTCAAATCCGAGAGTTTCTAAGTAGTGGTAGGGATCTAGTACTGCTCTATGTTCAGTTTGGACAGTAATTAAGTGACGCCCTTTGCTGAAATAAGCTTCGGCAACACCTTTAATCGCTAAGTTGTTCGCCTCTGTCGCACCACTGGTAAAAACAATTTCTTCTGGAGTGGCATGGATGGCATCTGCTAGAGTTTGCCGTGCTTGTTTCACGGCTGCTTCTGCTTCCCATCCGTAAACATGGCTACTGCTGGAGGGGTTACCGAAATATTCGGTGAAGTAGGGGAGCATTGCCTCTAGTACCCGCTCATCCATAGGAGTAGTGGCATGGCAGTCGAGGTAAATTGGACGATAAGACATAACGGTTTTAGGTTCTAGGTTCTAGGTTTTAGGTTTTAGAGGAAGATGGTTGCGGTGTTTCTTCACCCAAGGTAGTGTAAAATCTCTGGAGTTATTGATAACAAGGACATCAGCCAAACAGTCTACCTAATACCTAACACCTAACCCCTAACACCTTCAAATTAAGGGGTTTTTTGTAAATCTGGTCGTTCTTCCCGCAGGATTGCTCCTTTTACTGGGCAAACCTGGAAACAGATGCCACAGTCAATACAGGTTGAAAAGTCAATCCAGTACCAGTCTGTACCTTTGACATTTTTACCAGGTCCTGGATGAATACAAGCAACTGGACAGGCTTCAACGCAATCAGCAACGCCTTCACAGGTTTCAGTAACAATAGTGTGGGACAAAGTATTCTCCCTCTTGAAGACTTGGTAATAATAGCTGATTGATTCAGCTACTTCTAGATTACCAATCCTAGGTAATTATCAATATCGCCTGTTAGAATCGAGGTTCGGTATGTTTCCTCCTCCAGTATTATGGGCAATACCTTTGGACACTTATTTCGGATTACAACCTTTGGTGAATCCCATGGCGGTGGCGTCGGAGTGGTGATTGATGGTTGTCCACCACAGCTAGAAATCTCTGCTGAAGAAATTCAGCTAGAATTAGACCGCAGACGTCCCGGTCAAAGTAAAATAACAACGCCTCGTAAGGAAACTGATACTTGCGAAATTGTTTCAGGGATGTTTAAGGGCAAAACCTTGGGAACGCCCATCATGATTATGGTGCGTAACAAAGACACTCGTCCCCAAGATTATAGCGAGATGGCTCAGACATATCGCCCTTCCCATGCAGATGCAACATATGATGCCAAATATGGTATCCGTAATTGGCAAGGAGGAGGAAGATCCTCAGCTCGTGAGACAATTGGCAGAGTTGCCGCTGGAGCGATCGCTAAAAAAATCCTGACTCAAGCCAGTGGCATTGAAATTGTGGGCTATGTCAAGCGTATTCAAAACTTGGAAGCTATAGTTGAGCCCAATACCGTTACCCTCGAACAAGTAGAAAGTAATATTGTCCGCTGCCCTGATTCTGAATGCGCAGAACGGATGATTGAACGGATTGAGCAGATTGGACGCAGCGGTGATTCTCTTGGAGGTGTTGTTGAATGTGTTGCTAGGAAAATACCCAAAGGTCTAGGAGAACCCGTATTCGATAAACTGGAAGCTGATTTAGCAAAGAGTGTTATGTCCCTACCGGCAAGTAAAGGTTTTGAAATAGGTTCGGGTTTTGCTGGGACAATGCTAACCGGTAGTGAGCATAATGATGAGTTTTACACTAATGAAACCGGTGAGATACGCACGATAACCAATCGTTCTGGCGGTATTCAGGGTGGCATTACCAACGGTGAGAATATTATTTTGCGGGTCGCATTTAAACCCACTGCTACCATACGAAAACAGCAGCGCACAGTGACTAGCACTGGTGAGGAAACAATGTTAGCTGCCAAAGGACGTCACGATCCTTGCGTTTTACCTAGAGCTGTGCCTATGGTAGAAGCAATGGTCGCTTTAGTTTTATGTGACCATCTGCTGCGTCATCAGGGTCAGTGCCGTACTTTAAAGCCTTAGATTACCAATGGAAACCAGTCCTTCCTCTGAGTTTGTTGTCCAATTTTGGGGGGTTCGAGGCAGTGTACCTGCTCCCGGAAAAGATACAGTTCGCTATGGCGGTAATACTTCCTGTATAGAGATGAGAGTAGGTGGTAGACGCCTTATTTTTGATGGCGGTACCGGTTTACGGATGCTTGGGAAAAGTTTACACTCTGAGCTACCAATTGAAGTTGATTGGTTTTTTACTCACTATCACTGGGATCATATTCAAGGTGTGCCGTTTTTTACTCCCGCTTTTATTCCAGGCAATACCTTCCATATTCATGGAGCAGCACCAGGGGGACTATTAATGGAGCAACATTTTAGTGATCATGTTCTCCACTTGAATTCTCCTGTACCTTCTCAAAAAATTAAAGCAAATTTGACATTTGATGACTTAAAATTTGGCAGAAATATAATTACCCTTGATGACATTACCATTGAGACTGCTCCTCTTAACCATCCTAATGGTGCAATGGGCTATCGGGTAACCTGGCAAGGTCATTCTGCTTTCTACTGTACAGATACAGAACATTTTCCGGATCGCCTCGATGAAAATGTGGTGCATCTGGCTCGTGATGCGGAGGTGATCATTTACGATGCTATGTATACAGACAAAGAATACCATAACCCCAAGTCTCCCAAGGTAGGTTGGGGACATTCAACCTGGGAAGAAGGAGTAAAAGTAGCAAAAGCAGCTGGAACAAAGCACTTGGCAATCTTTCACCACGAACCGAATCACAGTGATGATTTTCTCGATCAGGTGGCAGTGGAGGTAAAAGATGCCTTTGAAGGAGGTTTTCTCGCTCGTGAAGGTATGATTTTCTCTGTGATTCCAGAAAAGCATTAACCAATTATAATCTTTCAACGTATCCTGACAAATCCTGCTTTAGTAATCAATTCTTGACCCTGATTGGTTAGTAGTAATTTGGTATAAATTTCTCCAGCTTGCTGATCTTCTTGACCATCTTGTTTAACAATCAGTTATTTTGCCCTAACTCTGTTAGCGTAGCTTGGTGCGTAGTAGCAAAGTCTTTGCCTCACATTAACGGAAAGTTTACATTCGCTCCAGTACTTGAATACCTAACAAAGATAATCCCAGCTTTAGAGTCCGAGCAGTTAAATTGCACAATCCTAGCCGCGATGTCCGCTGAGGTTCCTCTGTTTTGAGCACAGGACACTGCTCAAAAAATCTATTAAACTTCTGGCTTAGTTCATACAAATACTGACAAAGGCGATTAGGTAACAAATCTTGCTCCATGTCAAGGAGTACCTCACCAAGCTGCAATAAATGTTTTCCTAAAATCAATTCTGCGTCTTCTTGCAACAGAATTTTGGCATCTCCTCCCAACTGCTCTAAATCAATATTACCTTTACGGCTAATACTCTGAATTCGAGCGTAGGCGTATAGCATGTAAGGTGCTGTATTGCCTTGGAGAGTTAACATTTTTTTATAACTAAAAATGTAGTTGCTGGTGCGATTTTGGCTCAAGTCGGCATACTTGACTGCACTTAAACCAACCACTTGAGACACATGAGCAATGAATTCTTCAGTTTCTTCACGCTCTTCTTCCTTAAGTCTAGTTTCCATTTCAGTGCGGGCGTGTGCGATCGCTTCATCCAATAAATCTCGCAACCTCACGGTTTCCCCAGAACGAGTTTTCAGCTTTTTACCATCTTCTCCCTGCACTAGACCAAAGCTAACATGTACCACTTCTACTTGATTCGTTAGCCAACCTGCCCTTTGTGCTACCTGAAAAACTTGAGCAAAATGATTTGCTTGTCCCCCATCTGTAACATATATAATCCGGTTTGCTTCGTCTTGTTGAATTCGATAGCGTAATGCAGCTAAGTCAGTTGTGGCGTAGTTGTAGCCTCCATCTGACTTTTGTACGATTAGCGGCAAAGGCTTACCTTGTTTATTGGTAAATCCCTCCAAGAAAACACAATTAGCACCATTGTCTTCTTCTAGCAACTCCAACTTTTCTAGATCTTGAACAACTGCTGGTAACAAAGGATTATAAAAGGATTCACCTCTTTCTGTCAGCTGAATATCAAGTAAATCATAGATTATCTGAAACTCGCGCCGAGATTGCTCACACAATAATTGCCAAGCACGACGGCTGTCTTCTGCACCAGCTTGCAATTTAACAACTTCCTGTCTAGATGTCTCGCAAAATTCCTCATCATTGTCAAAGCGCTGTTTCGCCTGCCGATAAAACTTTACTAAATCTCCCAAATCTAGTGCATCAGCAGTTGTGAGGGCAGCTGGGTAGGCTTCTCGCAAGTAGGTAATTAACATCCCAAACTGAGTACCCCAATCCCCCACATGATTTAGCCTTAGGACATCGTGACCCTGAAATTCTAAAATACGAGCAATGGAGTCCCCAATAATTGTGGAGCGTAAATGACCTACATGCATCTCCTTAGCAATATTAGGGCTAGAAAAATCGACAATCACCCGTTGCGGCTGCTTTATTTTTTCCAATCCCAATCTTGGGTCTATCTGAATAGTATTAAGCTGTTTGGTCAAATATGTTGGTTCTAGGGTGAGATTGATGAAACCTGGACCTGCAATCGTGGGTGTTTGGCAAATGTCAGTTATATCTAGATGCTTAACTATTTGCTCAGCAATTGCCCGTGGCTGCTGTTCCAACCGCTTAGCCAAAGATAGAGAGACGTTCGACTGATAGTCACCAAATTTGGGATTGCTAGCTGGTACTACCATTGGGTCTGTTTCAGTAAAATCTGAACCGAAGGCAGTAACCAATGCCTCACTAAAGCGAGTTTGCAGTTGTTCAAGGGTGGGATTCATAAGTTGAGGTTCAAAATTTGAGTCTTTCTAAGTTATACAGACTATCAGGATGGCTTTTCACAAAGCTTGCCTACTCCCTACTCCCCGTTCCCTTGTTTCTCGATAGTCTAGAGAACCTGATTTAGTATGAAATTCACCCAACCGAAAAAAAATTTTCCTGAGGGGGTTGACATTCTAAATTTTTCGTTTTAGGTTAGTAAAGGCTCAAAAAAGAAAACAACTTTCAAGAGCCCACCGAACCAAGAAAAAAAAATAGTTTGAAAGTAATTGCACAAACCGGACTCGTCAAAAAAAAATGAGCAAAAGAAGCAATTAAATGCTTCAAAAAAGACCGGAATGATAAATTTCCGGCAGGAAAAATCTCTAATGTAAGAGAATAACATGGAGAGTTTGATCCTGGCTCAGGATGAACGCTGGCGGTATGCTTAACACATGCAAGTCGAACGGTCTCTTCGGAGATAGTGGCGGACGGGTGAGTAATGCGTGAGAATCTGCCTTCTGGTCGGGGACAACCACGGGAAACGGTGGCTAATACCGGATAGGCCGAAAGGTGAAAGATTAATTGCCAGAAGAGGAGCTCGCGTCTGATTAGCTAGTTGGTGGGGTA
>JGI12316J15310_10000007_pt23 | contig 79670 bp, 69 predicted proteins | sample MarCyaLeptolynsp_FD_15310 | JGI IMG/M metagenome (IMG submission 15310) | reverse complement strand
GAAGAAACCGGTGAAGCAGACGGTTGGGATTACGATGCAGTTGGCGAAATCTGTGAACGTCTGAATTGTGTTCCAGAATACATCGAAGCAAGCTGGGACGGCATGATTGTTGCAGTCTCGAACAACGAATATGACATGGCTGCTGATGGTATCACCATTACGGAAGAACGCGCAGAAATCGTAGACTTCTCCAATGGTTATGTTGACCTCGCACAACGCATGATGATTCGTGTTGATGAAGACCGCTTCGCAACCGTCGATGAATTTGTTGCTGATGAAAGTTATGTCGTTGGTGTACAAGTTGCAACCACCAATTACTTTGTTGCAGAAGAATTGGTCGGTGAAGAACGCCTCGTCGCATACGATGGTTTCGGCTTTGCAGTACAAGCCCTCATCGCAGGTGATGTTGACGCAGTTGTCATGGATGATGTTGCTGGTCAAGGTTATGTCGGCGTGAACGCAGAATCCATCCAATTGTTGGAAGAAGCTTTGAGCGAAGAACAACTCGGTTTCATTTTCCCGAAAGGCTCTGACCTAGTTGAACCATTCAACGCAGCATTGGCGAGTATGGAAGAAGATGGTACCTTGCTTGAAATCAATAACAAATGGCTTGGACCAGGTGAAGACGAAGAAGAAGAATAAATCACAGATATAATATGATAATGATTACTGTAGGGACAAGGCATGCCTTGTCTCTATGGTTTATAAGGGAAATATGTTTCGCCCCTACAAAAACATATCGAAACTGACAACTTATAAAATTCAAAAGTATTTATTAAAAGGAACTGACCATGTCCTCAGCCCCACAGCCTGTTGATGGAAAACCAAAACGAGACGAACCGGATTTAGAAGAGATTCTCGCCGAATCACGCGGGCGGGCGATGCGCTTTGGACGGTTATATACATTGCCGTATTGGCTAATTTTTCTGATTATCATCGGTGTGTTGCTGGGGATTAGCATCCTCACTGATGAGATTTATTCGGGTATCTTCGAGCAATTACAAGAAGGTATCACCATGACCTTATTTGTGAGTATCTCGTCATATTTGCTGGCGTTGGTGTTTGCAATCTTTGTGGGTGTGATACGCTCCAATCCACCCCAACCGCCACAGACAGCACAGACCTTTAAGCAGTTAATCGGGCGGATCTTCCATGTGTTTATTTACAATGTGTGTACCGTGTATGTATCGGTGATGCGTGGGCTTCCGGTGTTGATTGTGTTGTTGGTGACCGCATTTATCATCGTGCCTGCGATACGCGATTTGATTAATAACGGCATTATTGACCCGCTACGAACATTTGCCAATGACCCGACTTTAGAAGACCTCTTTTGGCGTGGTAGTTCTGCACCATCAGCGATTATGGCGTTGGCTGTGACTTATGGCGCGTATATGTCGGAGACGGTGCGGGCGGGGATTCAGTCGATTCATAAAGGACAGACCGAAGCAGCGATGTCGGTGGGTATGACGTATTGGCAGACGATGCGCTATATTATTTTGCCTCAGGCGTTCCGCAATGTATTGCCACCGCTTGGTAATGACTTTGTTGCCATGATTAAAGATTCATCACTGCTGGCGTTCCTCGGTGTCCGTGATGTGACGCAAATTGCGAAGACCTCATCCGGTCGCTCGTTCCGGTATATTGAGACCTACGCAATTGTGGCATTTATCTATTTGACGCTAGTGATTATCGCCTCAACGATTGTGAATATCATTGAAGATACCGTCAACGTGAATAAAGAGACCCCCGGCTTCATCGTTCGTATTCAAGAACTTCTTAGTGGTGAGAAGAAGAAGCGCGAGGTTGAATCTTTCGACTGATGGCTTAGCTGTGGACACGCTTGAATGCTACATCTGTATAGTCCAATACTGCGTCGGTGATGTCATCGACGCTTTTTAGTTCTATCATGTGGGTCAGGTTGGGCATTGCGCCGAGTCCTTTGGCTTTCTCTACGATGCCATCTATGGGCATATCACCGAGGTCTAAACCGTAACGGATGGACTTAGCAGTGAACTTGGTACAGGCGAAGATTTTCTCGCCTTCAATTGAGATATAGGCTTTGGTCGGGATGAATACAACATCATCGTACCGTGACACAACTTGTTCTTTCAGCGCATTATAGATGGGCAAAAGGTGATCTTTTCCATCGGTCAATTTTGCAAAGAGTACTTCATAATCAAAGACTGGTTGCCCGTCATTGAGAAAGATGCTAGCGATAAAATTGGCTTGCATATGGTTCAGGTCATGATTGGCTTTTAGATGTTTGAGGATGGTCTGGTTTTTGGGTGCGAGTCCGGCGGATTCGACAATGTCCATCCATTCTTTGATACTGTGTCCAGTTTCGTCTTTTGCGGTAGCGATGAACTGTTGTTCGCGTTCTTGTGTGCCTCGTGCCATGTGGGTTTCTCCTAGTGGTTATTGTATGTTATTATGAATAAGATATTGGTTTAGTTGGGCGGACAATGCAGGCATTGTCCCTACGGATTTTGTAATTATGTTTACAACGCGCCCATCACCGCGCCCATGAGACCGAAGATAACAATATCATGTCCGGCGTTGATGAGTGATAATCCCAGTGGGCGACCTTCAAATCGGTCTTTGATAAAGGCGGTGTTGGCAGAAAATCCGACTGCAATCAGGATGCCGAGTAAAAGTCCGCTTGACCACGTGTCAATGCCGAGCCACCCCACCAACCCATTCAACACAACAGCGGTAATCAATGCGCCGACGATGGCAACGATGATGGAAATCGGAGAAGCGTCTTCGGCAACTTGTTCGGCGGTTTTGCCGATGCCCGCAAGCCACTGCTTATTAAATGCGAAGGGGGCGTTAAACCACACTGCACCGATGACGACTTCGATAAGTGTCGCAATGATGATAGCGACAATGTTTAGGTCTGGTAAGTTCATGATGCCTCAAATCTATGCTATGTATGCTATACAGCATAGATGATGCACGACGACCTGTATTGTAAAAAATTAACCAACTGGTACAAAGTGAATACCGTCGCCCTGTTCGAGGGTTTCGCCATAGATGTGATGGCGGTATGTCATGTATTGCGAGGGTGACATTCCGGTGAAGGTGGCGAACTCTTTATTGAAGTGGGATTGGTCATAGTATCCGGCGTTGATGGCAATCTCCACCCAATCAATATTAGTCTGCGGGTTGATGGTGTTGAGCGCATTCTGAAAGCGGAAGACTTTACTGAGGGCTTTGGGGGTTACGCCGATACTCTGTTTGAATAGGTTAATCAGATGTTTGTTGCTCACGCCGATATGTTGGCATAGGTCACGGACAGAGATGCTATTTTGCTGACCGAGGATACAGACAGCATATTCGACTAGTTGGAGTTTGTCATTATCAAGCAGAATCCGTCGCCGTAGCACTTGTTCAAGATGGTCGAATTTATCTTGCACGGTTGGCAGGCAATAGAGTTGCTCACGCAGGTCATGTACAAAGCGTCCCCAGATGAGGTCGATGTCGATAATCTGATTGTGAAATTCGTGTGCGGGGATGTCAATCAGAATCGGTAGAGCAAAGGGTTTGAGGCGAATCCCCATCATATGTGTTTCGGCAACAGGTTCATTGATGATGTAATCGGTCTGGAAACCCGCTATCCATGCTGAGTGATTGAGTGTGAAGTGGTCGTTGTTATCGTGTTCATACACACGGAAGGGTGCGCCGAAGTTGAGCATGATTTCGATGTTGCCTGTCGGCAGAATCCGTTCGCGTTGATATTGAACGGTGTCATTGATATACCACAGGCAGTCAATATAAGACGATAAAGGTGGCGTGGGGATATAGACTTGGAGCATAACACGATATTCCAATAAGACATTATACAGACATAATACATTATCTGCATTATAGCAAATTCAATCATCAAACACACATATCATAACGATGGAGTAACGCCACATAAACGTTAGCTTTAAGCAAGTCAGCACCTCAGCAAATCAGCCTTGCTGACAAGCTGACAGGCTGATGGCTTGTAAACACGAATTGTTCGATGTATTAGGTCACAAAATAAATTGAAGTCCGAAGGCAATCTGAATATGCTCTAAAACATGATTATGCTATTCCCACAAATGGAAAACCGCCTACAGGTGAGAGCAGGCGGTGTTTTCCAAAATATTTTCTAAAAATCATTCTTGTATTTTTAGTTGTATTTGTCTCTGTTGTCTTCTGTAATATCTAACTTAAGTATCCCATAGATTTTTGAATCGCACATGTGACAAACATCACAATCGGATTATGTGTTGTCATATCTCGTTTGTGACAAATATCACATTAAACGTTTCGGGAGATAGTGGTTAGTGGCTAGTGCTTAGTGAATAGGTTTGTTTATGATATATTGCTATTCTTGAAATCCTCTTCTTCTTGATCAAGCAGTATTTCAACTTGTTCATCTGTGATAGTATTTACGATATCGCTAATTTTCTTGATGAAGGCGCGTTGCGAGTCATTAAATATGTATCCGACATTTTCTATATCAGGCTCAAACAAATTATCTTGTAGATTGTCCAAAATCGCTAACAACATATATACGATAAGTGCTTGATCATATGGACCTTCCTGTGTCTGCCACAATTGGAATTTTCGTAAGTATTCAAGTAAATCATTTGCATCTTTAATGTCTTCTAACAGCATGTTGTAAGCATTCCTTGTCCGAACTGAATTACCAATCTAAATATGTGATTATTTCTTAATTTCGTTTGTATCAGGCGATAAACTTAAATCTAAGAACTGTTCGCCTGAACATCCTGCAAGTTGCATATCTACAAAATCTTCTGCAACATTATCTAAAATGCTGTCATATACCTCACCTGTTGCAGTCATAAAGACTGTTGTAGTGATGTTGAATATAGAAATTGGATAGAACGCTCCTACACTAGCAAGTTCAGTAACATTTTCCCATTCGTCACAGTATTCACCTTCAGCCGCTATGATAGAGTCAGTATTAATCACTCAATATCCACTTGCCTTCATTTCTTCAAGTGATTTTCCTTTTTCAAAGGTAAATGGTGTAGTAATTAGACGATTGCCATAACGTCTTAAGAACTGTTTGACTTTAAAAGGGACTTCACACCCTGCCTTGTTATTGGCTTCAAGATATTGATCAATATTTGTACTATAATTTTCATGCTACCCTGCCTGTTGTAAACACCATAAAGCCTTCTCCGAGAAATTATACATTACTTTCAGTTTCCTATTTATTTCTTAGTAGAGGTAATCGAATTTTTGTGCCAATTTGGATAATACTAAAGATCATTTCTATAATTGTAATTGTATCTTGTAGTGTGAGTATGGTGATTTTGTTGTGTTTGTCAAACGACGCAGAATAGGATACTCTCACATTATGAAACTTATTTAAACGTGTGAGGGATTCATGGACGCAAAACAAATTATTCTTGACCATATCAACAATCAAGATGAAGAACTGAGTTATATTGCCAAAGAAATCTGGAACAATCCGCAGGTGGCATTGCAGGAAACATTTGCTTCTAAGTTGTTGGCAGAGAAACTTGAAGAAGCGGGTTTCTCGATTGAGTGGGGTGCGGGTGGGATGCCGACGGCGTTTGTCGCAGAGTGGGGTGAAGGCTCACCGATTATTGGCTTCCTCGGTGAGTATGATGCTTTACCCGGTTTGTCACAGGAGATGTCAGTTGAACGTAGCCCGATTGAATCCGGTGGTGCTGGTCATGGCTGTGGGCATAACTTGTTCGGGACGGCGTGCATGGGGTCGGTGATGGCACTCAAGCAGGCGATGGAAGCTGATAATATTTCTGGCACGATTCGCTTTTATGGCTGTCCGGCAGAGGAAACATTGGTCGGTAAAACTTTCATGGCGCGTGATGGCGTATTTGATGACCTTGATGCGGCAATCAGTTGGCATCCGGGCAGTACCAATATTGCGTGGAATGGGTCGTCACTGGCGTTAAATTCGTTCAAAGTGAATTTTCATGGGGTGGCGGCACATGCTGGTGGTGCGCCGTGGCTGGGACGTAGTGCGTTGGATGGTGTGATGCTGATGGATGTTGGTGTGAATTACCTGCGCGAGCATATTCATCCTGATTCGCGGATTCATAGTGTGGTGACCAGTGGTGGGCAAGCCCCGAATGTTGTGCCTGCTTATGCACAGGTCTGGTATTTTGTGCGTGCACCGCGCCGTGATTTGGTCGATGAAATCTATGAACGTATGTTAGACATTGCTAAAGGGGCAGCGTTGATGTCGGGCACAACCCATGACATCGAGTTTATCACCGGATGTTATGATGTGTTGCCGAATGATACGATGTCGAATCTACTGTATGAAAAGATGGCAGACATCAGCGACATTACCTTTACCGAACAGGAACGCACGTTTGCCAAAGACTTACAGGCGACATTCCCTGATGGGTCAGTACGGCGTGGGTATGATTGGATGAAGAAATCGTCGAGTGATGCGATTACCGCTGATATGTTGGATGACCCATTGTGGGAAACGGTTCTCAAACATTCGGATAATCCGCCGTTGATGGGTGGCTCAACTGAGGTAGCTGATGTAAGCTGGATTACACCAACCGGACAGATTACGACAACATGCTGGCCTCTCGGTACACCGGGGCATAGTTGGCAGACAGTTGCGTCGTCAGGGTCAAGCATTGGCGCAAAGGGTATGATTTTTGCGTCGAAAGCGATGGCATTGGCTGGGCTGGAATTACTGATAGATGCTGATTTGCTGGCACAGGCAAAGGCAGAATTTGAACAGGCAAAAGACGGGCAAGATTATGTTTCGCCCTTACCACCGGAGGCAACGCCAAAATAGATGACAAATCAATCGAATTCTGAATATACATCACAGGGCGTTGTGGCAGGGAGTATCCCGTTATTTGCGGGACATCCCTCCCGTGACCTCATTCCTGCTAGCGAGATTCAGCGGACATTGGACGACATGTGGCGCGATGAAACGTCAATGCGGATGTTTGAGTATGGAAATGAACAAGGTGACCCTGACCTGATTGCATTTCTGGTTGAGCGTTTCAATCAGCACGAACAACTGAATATCACATCTGACAATATGATGATAATTGGGGGTTCAACAGCTGGTGTGACCTTGATGACAACCCTGCTGGCACAAGCTGGCGATACGATTCTAGTGGATTCGCCATCGTATCGGGATGCTTTGCATATCTTCCACGATAACGGCTTGGATATGCACGGGGTCCCAATTGATGGGGGTGGGGTTATCATTGAGGAAATGGTCAAAACCCTCGAAATGTTGCGTAAAGCAGAACGATTGCCCAAGTTCTATTATGTTGTTCCAACCTTTCAGAATCCATCAGGGATTACACTTTCGCGGGAACGTCGCTTAGAGATAATTGAACTGAGTCAGTTATATGGCTTTACGATTGTGGAAGATGATGTGTATTCGGATATTCGATTTGTAGATGATGTTCCACCGAGTTTTTATGAACTGGTAAATGGCGAGAATGTTATCCGATTGGGGACGTTTTCCAAGACATTGTCGCCGGGGATGCGTCTCGGTTGGATGATTTCTGACCTTGAGCGAATTGAGCAGTTTGTCACCAGTGGGACGATGGCAATGGGTGGCGGTGCGAACCCTTTTACAGCGCGATTGGTTGCACAGTTTTGCTGGAATGGTGCGTGGGATAATCATGTGCAGTGGTTGCGCGGACGCTATCAGACACGGCGTGATACAGCGTTAAAAGCACTAGAAAAGCATATGCCGGAGGGCGTGACATGGACACAACCGGAGGGTGGTTATTTTATCTGGGTAACATTACCTGACAGTGTCACAGTGGATGAACTGGAAAAACTGGCGAACGCACAGAATGTCTACTTTGCATCGGGGCGTGGCTTTTATGTCAATCCCGATAATGGCGCGCATGGTCTGCGGTTGTCGTATAGTCTGGTGACATTTGACGACATGAAACGCGGGATTGCGGTATTGGGTAATGCGATTCGGCAGTTGATTGTGTGAGTCTTTACAAGCGATTGATGCGATTTTTATATAGATGTGACAGTATGAGGCTAAGCCTAATTATCACTATAATGATGGTATACCTTGACCACACCACAGGAGGAAATGCCTGTTATGTCACAGATTACGACCACCCATGATATTCGTAAAGACCTTGAAACCCAATATTACAGCCTGATTCGTGCGACAGAGTTGAAGATTCCCGACGAGTTGCGTCAGGCATGGTTAAGCCTGTCGATTGATTATGCTGACTTGCCCATAGACGATTATCTGCCCAACAACGGTAAATATCGCAGACGACGTTATGGACGTTATTACTTTTTGCCAGCGACGGAAGAATTGGCACGCTTACCCCACGAAGATTATTTCCAAGATACCGACATCAATAACGTAACGGGTGGCATTGTGCGTAAGTTTGCACCGTTACTCGATACGACTTTTGAGAATGACTTTTTGCAAGAACTAATACGCTTTGATTTCCGGCAATTTCCGGTAGCTGAGTCTATGCTAAGTGACCCGTGGGATGTGCATGTGCATCTGGTGCGGGTAACGGCGAATGCTGGCGAAGATGGTCATCCCACGCCGGAAGGTATCCATAAGGATGGTGCGGAATTTGTCACGGTGCATCTGGCGGAGTTGGTCAATGCGAATGGTGGGGATGCGTCAATCTATGATAATGATAAAAACCATTTGGCGAGCTTCCGACTGAATCAGGTGATGGATTTTTATGTGTTTAATGACGACATGCTCTGGCACAAAGCCGACCCGATTACGCCAAAGTCTGAGGCACATCAAGCGATTCGCAGTATCCTGACCTTTGATTATCATCACGCGCCGGATTTAGAAAAGTCAGAATAGAAGTCATGATACAATGAGTTTAAAATTTTACTTGGATACACATATTCCAAAACAAGTGGCAATTCAATTACGGCAACGAGGTATTGATGCTGTTCGCTGTGAGGAAGTTGATATGGAAACTGCGGATGATGAAGAACATCTTGCCTACTCCACTAAAGAAAACTGCTTGTTGATAACCTTTGATAAGGGGTTTAGGGATAGAGCTTTTCGTTGGTTGGCAGATGGACGGAGTCATGGCGGGATTATACTTGTAAAGAGTGATTTGCAGGGCAGTTCAGGTATTGGCATCATTGTGACGGAGTGTCAGTTTTTGCATGATGCAGTTGAAGCCGAAGCAGCAACCGAAGATGAATTCCGTAATCAAGTAACGGAAATTGGATAGAAAAATGGAATTACAACCTATCATCAAATCGTATGTCACATTTAAGGATGATGAAGCTCGTATTGTGGGTAAGGAGCATCTCAAAGCAGAATATGTTGCTCGTATGCACGTTGATGGCAATGCTCCGATTGAAGAAGTCATGGAACATTATAGTATTTCGCGTGCACAAGTTTATGGTGCGCTAGCATATTACTATGAAAACCAGACGATTCTTGATGCGGAATACAATCGCTCATGGGATGAAAGTCAAGGAACTCATATTTCTGAGTGGCGTAAGATAATCAGTGAACGTTATAAGCAGATGCAAGATAATAATGACACTCGATAATATATTGAAAAGACTGTTAGGGTTGCCAATTGATATTGTTGATTGGTATCTTGATATTCTGATAAACGGTCATCTGTTGTTGAGGTTGATGGTTAATCTGATAGTAGCTGCATTAGGTTGGATAATATTCATATTGCTCCATCACGTATTCTGATGGCATGACATGCATTACTTTTCACTCATTATTAAATCAAAAAGACGCATCCGAGAGGACACGTCTTGTCATTATCTGTGTTTGGGTTGTGCTTATTGCAGGCGATAACTCTGCATTTGCACCTCGTCCATCGCGTCGATGGTGTCTTGTAGTTTGTCGATTTCGTCTTTGACCTCGACACTCAATCGTTGTTCCCTGAATCCATCGGTTCCTTTTGTGCCGAGTAGTGACATCTGTGCGTAGACTGTACCCAGTGAGGAAAGGGTACTTTCCAGTTGGATTTCGGCACGTTTGATATTGCTAACACTTGCTTCCAAATTCATTTTTTGCTGTTGTAGACGGTTTAGTTGGGTCTGTAAATCTTGAATAACCCGCTCATCCGATTCATGTTGGATGCGGACTTTGACTTTTTCAATTTGTTGCGGGACTTGTTGACGGTCGCGCATAACAAGGTCGTTGCTCTCGAACATGTCGATGTGTTCTGCGAGGTTATACATATGGGCAATCCAATCGCTGACATCGTTGACCAGTGTGCGCAGACGTGTTTTCATTGAGCCTTTACTGCGGTCAACCAGCTTGAGCATATTGCGACGGTACTCAAAGGCATCGCGTAGACGTTCGCGTGAAACACGGTTGCGGATGTTCCGTAGGTCATATTGTCGCTCAAAATCTTCGGCAAGTGCCTGTTCGGTTGCGTCAGGGTCAGTTAATGTCGAGGCGACGAGTGCAGTTTCTGCTAAGCCACCCAGCACCAACCAGAACCACGGTTGCCACTCAATCAGGGGGACATTCACATCCTGTACAAATAGGAATAGTATGGCGGTCACCATAATCGTGACGAGGCTTTCCCAACGAAGGATTGCATTCATCAGAAGTGCGCCAAATACTTTTTGCCGTGCGTTATCATTTTCTGCCATAGTCAGTTCGGCTCCAGTTATCTCTATCCAATAATACGTCGGAGGAGCGTATTGTGTTGCAAGTCATACCCATATTGTAAACGCTGAACGTTAGAAATACAAAATCGGACATATCAAGAATTTGTTCAATTTATAAAGTGTCAGAATCATCATCTCGGTTGGCGGATAAAGCGGGCGCAGTCCCTACGAGAAATTACGTACATCTTTGTAAGGATGCGCTTCCATGTCTCCGGTATTTACCTCCAAAGATTTCCCTGACGCTACAAATGTCTGGTATTTTTCAGAAATAAGTAATCACATATTTTGCTGGTCTGCGGACAACGCAGGCGTTGTACCTACAGGGTTTTATGCAATTTATCGTATAGACTGACTACTGCCTGTCAGCCAACCAAGAATCACAGATTTTAAGTTGCCCTAACATTTAATCAATCATCAATGCCTTGTCTCAACAGTATGATTATGGCTTTGATGCCATGATTGATTACAAGAATCCGCGATATGCTATCAAAAAGGGCGAGACTGTGCCTCACCCTTTGGTGCGTTATTAACAATTGATGGTGTGGCTAGTTATTTGTCGCCACCCAACAGACGACTACGGCGTTCTTCCAGTTGCAATTCAACTTGACCGATACCGACTGTGTCTTCGATTTGGTCGGTGAGCTTACGTGCGGCAAGGTCGGCACGGGCATCTTCTTGGTCAATTTGTGCGTAGATGGAATCGAGCAAGGAGTCGATTTCTTGGTCGCCAGATGACCCTTCGAGTTTGTCCATGCTCTTGAGTGTTTTGGTCATGACCTTCTTGGTTTCTGCCAGTTCGAGCAAAGAGCGCATCTTTTCGCGTTCTTGCTTGATGGTGGTCAGACGACCTTCGAGGCGCATCCGCATGGCGAGCATACTCTGGTATTGTTCTTCTTGCTGTTGCCATTGTTCATAGTATTCTTGTGCGAGTTCTTGCTTGGTGTTGAGTTCTGCCTGTGCAGCAGCAGCGAGGTCATCTTTACCGCGCAGAATCAAGGTGTCGATGTCGCGGTCAAGTTTGTCTGCTTGACTAGAGAACTCTTCGTATTTGCGTTTGAGTGTGCGGACAGTACCCCCGACGGTTGCGGCGGAATCTTCGAGTGCTTCGAGGTTACGTTCGACTTGACGGATATATTCATCCATGACCCTCAGCGAGTTGGTTTCCAGCGCACGGTCAATCATCCCATGCATGTTTGCGCTAAATAAGGTTTGGACTTTTTGTAATATGGATGGCATGTTTGGATTATCCCCTCACTGACCTATCTTCCGAGAAACTTCATAATACTTGCAGTATATCATAGACTCTATTGGATTATCAAAGCTATGCTACTATCTATTATACATATTTACGCGATTTTTACCTTATGGTTGCAGATTGGTTGCTGGTTAGCAATTACTCAGGTAAGAAGATAAGGTGCAAAAACTTAACGTAGAGAAAAGGTGTGGGCGCGATAGCTTCACAACCCTTAGTGCCTTTGGTGTAACTGTACTCGTGATTGAATTAAACATCATCACCGCGCAAACGACGGCGGGTGTCACGGAATTTTTGGCGGACTTGTTTGACCCGTTGTAGCATGTTGTCATCATCTGCGAGACGTGGCAGTTTCTTGACGCGGTCAATCTCATCAAACATTAAATCAAAGATATAGGATAACAAAGGGTCGTCATATTCAGTGGTGTGTACCCATGTTTCTTCAATAGCATCATAGATTTCTTGCGCTATGTTCCGGCGAGTAGAGAGGATGTCAGCGACTTCTAGGGCGAAGTAACGAAGGTCTTCTTCCTCTTCCCAATCTTCAAAAATCTCATCGGCAATTTCAGCATCACGCGGGATTGAAGGACCGATAATTTTAATGTGTGTGGCTGTTGGGCTGGTCAGCTTTTGTAGTGTTGATTTGAATTGTTTGCGTTCTTCAATTTGTGTCTCAGCCGAATCGAGGAACATAATATACTGTTCGTACAGGTCACGGGCGATGAACTTCTGCCATGATGACCAATCGAGCATGTGGTCGATTTGACGTTCCAGCAAGTGAATGTAGTCTGCCAATAATTGCAGGTCGTAGTCGTCAAGGACGGTGTCTATCATCAGCTGAAAATCGACATCGAGTAAGGTTTGTGCTTTTTTGAGGTCTTTATCAAAGGATGATGACATTGCCAAATCCACCTGTTTCATATGTGGAATACAATTTTATGCAAAATTACATTGAAGTAAATGTGAGTATGTTTTTTGTTGCAATATATAATTATTGGATGGTCTGTGGACAATGCAGGCATTGTCCCTACGAGATTTAACGCTATTTTCGCAGGGATGGTATTCTTCCTATCCGCCAATCCTTCTCCAATTTTATTTCACCAGCAACCGATTACCAGAATCCAGTTACCACAAATATAAAACCTGCTACGAATTTGCGCAACAGGTTCGGATGATTGTTTGTTGGTTTGTGTGACCGTTAGGATGATTCGGGTTGTGTGATGGGTAGTTTGACGGTGACGGTTGTACCCTGATCAGTGCTGACAATGTGCCGTGAGCCATTATGAATATCGACAAGTCCATCGACGATTGCTAGACCACTACCTGACCCCTGATCTTCATACAGTTCACGGTTAATCTGATAGAAGGGTTGCCAGATATTTTCGATTTCTTCGTCTGGAATTTTGCGTGTACCACCATCAGCAACAGTGATTTGAATGGCATCTTCAATTGCTGTGACATCCACCGAAACGGACTCTTTATTGCCGGAGAATTTAACCCCATTGTCAATTAACTCGCGGACAATCACAGTCAGAAATTCACGGTCAGCAGTAATCTTGGGCAAGTCATCCTGACAGGTGATGGTAATTTTATCTGCATCTTGCTCAAGGATTTGTCGGCTGGCATCAACCACAATATCTTTCAGGCTTTCGATAGGGTATCTGCGCCATTCAAAGGTTTTGGCAGCGTCACCTTCTTCGATTTCCACCAGTAGGATGAAGTTTTCAATGAGGCGACGAAGACGTGTTGCACCAGAGTTGACCCCTTTTAAGAAGGTAATCAGTTCGGTATTGGTCATGTTTTCAGGGTCGAAGTCTTTCAACAAATCCGCATAGGCGACAACCAGTGTGAGTGGTGTGCGTAGTTCATGATTCAGTGTTACGAGAATCCGGCGTTTGATTTGTGAGATGGTATCGAGTTGAATCCGCTCAATATCACGGAAGCGTGCCAGCCGTGAATCAACAGCTACCAGTAGGTCTTCGGCATCGAATGGTTTTTTCAGATAGACATCTGCACCGAGTTTATTCCCGTGTTGGACATCTGCTTTTTCGCCTTTAGCAGTCAGGAAGATAAATGGAATATTGACCCATTTGTCTTCGCCACGGACTTCGGTCAGGAATGTGAAGCCATCCATGTGTGGCATCATAATATCAGATACAATGACATCAGGTTGCATATCGGCTTCTGCGAGGCATTCTAAACCTTGAACGCCGTTTTGGGCAGTGAGCACGTTATACTGACCCATTTCTAAAATTTCACGTATACCTGATAAAAGATGAATATCGTCTTCAACGACTAAAACAGTACCTTTTTTCATATCATCCTCATTAATTGTCACACCTCGAACATATTCTGTTTTCATATTAAACCATAAATGCAGATAGAAGCATTGATATTTCTTAATGGATTAAAAAAAACTAACCATTCGTGCGCTGGATGGCGAGTAAGTCGGCGAGGATAGCAAATCCGGTTTCTTGTTGTCCTGCCCCTGCACCGATTAAGGTGACTTCGCCCATCAAATCAGTCACAAGGGTGATGGCGTTGGTTGCCCCGCCGACACTGGCAAGTGGGTCGCTATTGGGTAGACTCATCGGTTTGACACTGCCACCGTCTGGTCTGGCGGTTGCGATGAGTTTATAGCGTTCGCCGTTTTGCTGTGCGTCTTGGATGTCTGTATCGCTAATTTGGGTGATACCCTCGACATCAAGGTCATCCATTGCATAGGTTGCGCCAAAGAGTGCCTTTGAGAGAATCAACACTTTGCCAGCTGCGTCCCATCCTTCGACATCACCGCTGGGGTCCGTTTCGGCATAACCGAGTTCCTGCGCTTTTTTGAGGGCATCGTCATAGCTCATGCCGTCTTCCATCTGAGTGAGGATGTAATTGGTTGTGCCGTTGAGGATACCGCGTGCTTCGCTGATGGTGCATCCGGCGAGGGCATCTTGTGCAAGTTGCATTGTGGGGGTGCCTGCCATGACAGTTGCTTCGTAGCGGATGTATAAACCTTTGTCTTTTGCTTTGTCTCTGAGTGATGTATATGCCAGCGCGACTGGACCTTTGTTGGCGAGGACAACATGCTTGCCATTATCAAGGGCGGTGTGACAGTGGGATAGGGCGGGTTCGCCGGTTTCCAGATTGGTCGGACTCATCTCAATCACCACATCGGCGTTGCCCTCGGCAATCATCTCCAGTGCGTCCCAATTGCGTTTGAGGTCGTTGCTTTCTGGATAGTTGGCGAGGTATTTGGGGGAATCGTCACTCGTGGAATCGAAGCCGTCAAGCAGATGGGTGATGCTTAATCCATCGGGATGATAGAGTGTGCCCTTTGAGCCAGTAATCACCCCGACGATATGGATAGCGATACCATAGTTAGTTTTAAGTTCTTCGGCTTTATCTGCAAGGATTTTTGCAAACCCCTGCCCAACAACACCAAAGCCAACAAGTATTACATTCATGAGGCATTCCTTTGATATAACTGAATCATTTGCCCAATCATACCCTGAGCGTAATGCCCCATGTAACCCTGTATCTAGTTGGATAGTGGCATTTTGTCGAGTGCTTTGAGTGCTTTCTTGAGGCTATCTTTCGGTCCGACACCGACTTGCTGGTCAATCAGAATGCCGTTTTCGTCAATCACCCAATAAGAACGGGTCGCGCCAACGGGTAATTTAATCAACTTCAGGTCAAGTCCCCATGCGTCCCATGCGTCGAGTACAACATGGTCAGGGTCGGAGAGCAAATCATACTGCAAATTTTTGGCGGCTTTCCATCCGGCAAGGTCATCTTGATTGTCGGCACTGAGACCAAAGACCACCGCATTAGACGATTCAATCTGCGGGAAGGCATCGCGGAAGGCGCAGGCTTGCATGGTGCATCCCAATGAATTGGCTTTCGGGAACGAGAAAATGACGACACGCTTGCCACGATAATCGCTGAGTTTAATCATCTCGCCGTCTTGATTCGGGAGTTCAAAGTCGGGTACAGGTTGTCCAATGTCTAACATATATAGATTCTCACTTTCTTATATTGAGCTACAGTGTTTCATATTAATCATTAGACTACCAATGATTATTAACTCTTTCGTTAATTTCTGATGAATTTTTGCGGTGTGTCGTATAATGGACTGTGGAGGTACAGCCATGACTAGCAAACAAACTGAGACATTTTATGATAATCTTGCCGAAGCCTACCGCTATATTTTCCCTGATTGGCTGGGGTCGGTTGCGCGACAGGGCGAGGAGCTGGATAAATTTCTGGAAGCATTGGGGTTTTTGCCTGCTAACCATACACTTTATGATTGCACTTGTGGCATCGGGACGCAGACGTTTGGTTTGGCATCACGGGGCTGGAAGGTTCATGCGACTGATTTAAGTCCGAAGTCGGTGGACTTGGCGCGGGAGTATTCGGGTGAATTTGATATGATTTTTGCGCCGACCTTTGGTGTGGCGGATTTGTTGCAATCGCCAGATAGTCCGACGCAGTATGATGTTGTGATGGCAATGGATAATGCAATCCCTCATCTGATGACAGACACAGATTTGATTACTGGACTGACGACCATGCGTGACCATACAGCGGATAACGGTTTGATGATGATGAGCATCCGTGATTATGACGCGCTGATGGAGAACCCACCGAAGTCTACTCTGCCGAGTGTGCATGAATCGGAACAGGGCAAGCGCATGATTTTTCAGGTATGGGATTGGGCGGATGATTTATCGTCGTATGATTTGAATATGTATGTGGTGACGCATCATGGCGATGAGATAACGACACAGAGCTTCCCGTCGCAGTATCGTGCATTGCGCCGTGAGACATTATCATTGGCATTGTCACAGGTCGGCTTGACAGATATACAATGGTTTATGCCTGTTGAAAGTGGTTGGTATCAACCGATTGTGATAGCGAGGAAACGATGAAACAAAAACCGAAACGCAAACCGAAGAACAAAAACCTGAGCATTGATGAACAAATAGAAAGCTTGCTTGAGGATGATGAGTATATTATCTGGAGTGGGCGTACACAAAAGCATTATGGGTATTTTGCATTCAATGGTATGAAGATGATTTTTGCGGGTGCAGTCCTTGTCATCGGTATATCTCTCTTTGTGGACACAGAGATACTGAAAGCAGGCGCATCAGTTTTGATAGGCTCAGCCTGCCTTTGTCTTTTAGGGTTCGCTGTATTTTCTATGTACTCAAATTTGAATATTGGAAGAATTTTTGACTACATCAATGTCATCACCAATTATCATGTGATGGTATATGACCCTATCGCCCAAGATGTTGTCTACGCATTTGAACACGATAACATCCATAAATTTCGGGTGCGGGAGTACGGTGCAAACATTGGTAATATCACAGTAGACCGTCGCAGTGGTGACAAAGCGCGTTATCGGGTGTCGCCGAAATACCCGCTGGAGTTCACCTTGCGCGGGATAGACGACCTCAGCACTGTTGTCAACTTATTGCGGTCACAGTTGGGCATCGAGCCGGAGTATTTGCAGATTCATCCAAAGCAGAAATCATGACAACAACATCTCAGCATCAACATATTACTGTAGATGACCGTATCGGCACCTTACTGATAGAGGGTGAAGCCGTTATCTGGTATGCGCCGACACAACCGCATTATGCCGAGTTCAAAGAACGAAGATTGCAATCTCAGACCTCGCGGATTTGGGGCGTTGGAATTGTCTGGTTGTTAATCGTGTTGGGGTCAGCAGGTGTATTTGATATAGGCTCAACAGGTGGCGCGTTGCTGTGGATTGTATTTTCGTCCATCTCATTTGTGCTGTTTGCGATTGGGTTTCCGGTTTATGTTATCTACTCACGGCTCTATTTTCATAAACATCGTGACTTCATCAATGTGATGACGACTCAGCGTGTGATGCTCTTTGATACTAAAAAAGGCAAGCTTGTTCATGCCTTTGAGCATGACCATATTGACAAGCTTAAGGTAGAATCCTATGGTGAGGATATTGGAAATATCATCGTTGATAGGCAAGATGACAATAAAGTTCGGGATGACATGACATCCGAATTTCCGTTGAAATTTACATTGTGCGGGATAGACGACCTCAGCACAGTGGTTAATTTGTTGCAGTCGCAGTTGGGTATCGAGCCGGAGTATACGCAGATTCATCCGGAGAGGAAATCATGAATCAAAAACAAAAAACCAGTGATATAACACCATGGCTACAGCAATACTTAAGAGAGGGTGAGGAACTGTTGTGGCATGGTAGACCGCGTATCAGACGCTACTATATGAATTATTATCGCTTGAGATATGTTTTGTGGGGATACATATTGGTCGTATTCGGACTGATGTCATCTGATATTGTACACGGCAATTTTTTAGAAACTCTTATTATTTCGCTGATTATGCCTGCTTTTATTGCGATTCCACTTGCATTTGCACTGTTACGAAATCACTTCAGAGAGAATTTTACGCCTGAAGTCGCGTCATTATTATCAGCATTATATTGTGTGACCAATCAACGAGTGCTGATATTTTCCTATGACCACAATGAACTTATTCATAAATATGCACAAGAGATAATGTCAATCGAGGTATACTATCATCAGCCTGATTGGGGTGATATTATCCTCGAAAACCGTCAAATTACACAGCCACCGTTCCCTTATCAAACACCGTATCATGTGGCAATTGGATTTAAAGGCATTGACCGCCTCACTCATGTAAGTAATGTGATTGCCGAAACATTGGGGGCAGAAGCCATATATTACGGTGATAAACGTAAGCAAAAAACAAAAGAGCAATCAGCTACGTAATTCTTCGAAATGACTTCATCCATTTATCCACTAGAAAATCGTCCTAAAACCTTGCAACAGGATATTGTGCAATTGCTAGCTGAGCTTGATTATGTGCAGGCGATATATAGCTTTGGGTCATTATTAGGTGATGGGTGGGACAGATGGTCAGACATTGATTTGATTGTCATCACGTCCTGTCATGCAGGTTTCTACAGTCTAAAACGCACATTGCATCAAGCGAAACCCATCCGTCATCATCATCCACTGTTGCCTGCTGAACCGAATGGGCATCATTTACTCGGTGTGATATTTGAAGATGAGTCTGTTTTTCATTGTGTGGATTTAAATTTATTCACGCCTGATGAGGTCGCTGATAGACAGGCATTGGAGCGTTTTGGGGCAATACAGTTGGTCTACAAGGCTTCTGAGTTGCCTGTTGTGGTTGAGGCGTGTGACGAATTTAGCTCGCAAAGACTGACCGCAGAAGAAGAACAAATTTCAGTTGGTATCCACTTCACCAAGAAACATATTAAACGAGTGATGCGTGGTCAACCAGCTATTGATGAGTTGCGAAAATGGTCAGATTATTTACGTGAAACTATGAGGGACTACTCAGAAAATTATCAGGTTGTTGGTGGTAATATTGGATGGATAGCCTATCGTTATTTGGGCATAGCAGATGACATTCTGAATAATCAACCAGATAAAGGTCAAACAACATGAATGAAGAACATTATAACAAATGGAATCTATTTTCGCCGATTGGACTGTTGGTCATTGGCTTGGGTTTGAGCGTCATTGGTGATGCGACCTATGCCAAAGTGAAGGGTAAACCCTGGATTCTCAAAGGCACAATCGGTTTGATTCTGTTTAATGCAGGCGTGGCATTCTTTGGCGAAGCGGTCAAAGCGCGCGCCCTCTACGAATGGGAATTGAAGCAAGATACAGAAAAATAAGCGGACAACGCGGGCGTTGTCCCTACGAAAGATTGCGAAATTATGCCTCGCCGATACCATATTCAGCATCTTCGGCACGGGCAATTTGCTGACCTTTCTCAATATCGACGCGAGTCAGCAGATAGCCACCAAGCGCAAACAGCACAATCAAGCTGAGGATGGCGGGGCGACTGCTACCAAGCACAATCCCCGCAAAGGCGAACAGTAGTGGTCCGATAATGGATGCGAACTTTTCCATGATACTGTAGAAGCCGAAGAACTCACCGCTTTTGGTAGTCGGGCACATGCTGGCGTATAAACTCCGGCTGAGTGCTTGACTCCCGCCCTGTACCATTGCGACCATCCACGCCAAAAACCAGAACTCGACGGTTGCATTGAGGATGAATCCCCAGCAAGCGACGATGCTATATACGACCAATGCCAACAAAATACTGCGTCGGGTATCGAGCCAATTTGCTAGTCCGACAAAGCGTGATTTGAAGATAAAGGCGAACACAATGCCGACAATTTCTATCGCTATCAGCAAGCCGATGATGGTCGGTAGACTGCTCTGGCGGGTCGGGGGTTGGACTTCGATTTGTGTGAAGGCGATGATGTTACCCTGTGCATCCTCTGTTGTATTAGACAGGTTGATAATCTCGATGGACTGACTGCCAGATGCTGGTAATTCAAGGATGAAGGTCTCACCATAACGCACGGTTTCGCTGAATGTATCCAGAGTAACTAGAGTCTCGATTTCGTTGCCATCGTCGTCAGTGTCGATAATGGTCAGCGGTGTGCCGTCAACGTTAAAACCCATCACACCACCATCGGGTCCGATGCGATACGTCAGCGTCAGGTTTTGTCCGTTGAAGCTAAAGGCATGGAGTGCATCCGGTTCGGCAGATGTAACATAGGTCACATCATCAGGGCGACCTGTCAGCATGGTGGTCAGGCTACCCATAAAGCCTTCGCCAACAAGTTCATCACCGGAAATTAATAGCTCGTCCCACGTACCATCTGCTGTGAATGCGACCTCATCAAAGCGATAGATACCCTCACCGACAAATTCATTCTGGGTGATATAGGGTGCGGGTTGTGTGCCGGAGACATCAGCGGGTAATACGTTGGCAAAGGTGATGCCTGCAATTGGTAGGGCAACTGTATTGAACAAAATAAACGCCAGATAGAGCGGGGCGCGGTCATCGTTGCGACGGGGCAAACGTCCAAATATGATGCTGAACGGAATGCCGACAAACTGCACCAGCAGTAATGCCAGCACCAATTCGACCAAGCCGAAACCGAGTTCTGCACCGTAAATGGCGGCGACCCCGATAATTGTGCCGATGGCATCGTTGTATATCAAGAAGGCGACCAGATATTTAAATAGCTCACCGTATTTTTGCAAATCACGGAAGGTATCCCGCAGGCGGGCGATACTGACACCGAGGACAGATTCGCCTTTTTTCAGGGCAGCAGTGGCAGAGGGTGGCTCAGGGACTTGGCGCAAAATCGGCAGGGAGAAAACCGCCCACCAGATTGCGACACTCAGGAAGGATAAGCGGACTCCGGCATTTTCAAAGACAGTATCGGGAATGAACAGGAACATAACGACGTTGATTGCCAGCAGAATCCCCCCGCCGAGGTAACCAAAGGCATACCCCCGCGTCGAGACCCAATCTTGGTCTTCTTCTTTGGCGACATGGGGTAATAGCGCATCATAGAAGATAATCGACCCGCCGAAGCCGATACGCCCTAGCACAAACAGTAAGGATGCCAGTAACCAATCGCCTGTGTTGATGAAAACGAGTAACCCAGTGCCGACCACGCCAATCCCGATGAAGATGGAGAGGAAGCGTTTTTTCCCACGCATGACATCGGAGACGGTGCCGAGGATTGGTGAGATGATGGCGATGATAAACAGCGACAGACTGAGTGTAATCGACCAGTAGGCGGTGGCAGTGGCTTCTGATGGCAGGGTGCTTCCGGCGACACTGCTGTAATAGACGGGGAGCAACGCTGCGAGAATCGTCGTGGCAAAGGCAGAGTTCGCCCAATCGTACATTGCCCATGCGTTGATGCGTTTTTTGTAGGTTACCTCATCGACTGTATGTGATGCTGTCGCCATCTGACTTTCTCCCGACCTGATAGACATTTGTGGAGTATATCGCATCTATTTTATCGTGTCGTTAAGATTTGGCGAATTTAGTTTATTTGTTACCTTTTTTGCAAAAAAGGTAACGCCAAAAAACTCTAATTATTCTATTCAGTGAATATGCTGTACACACAATAGCGTTGTGATTCCCAATGTAGGTCGCCTTTTCGGTAACCAGAACTTATCAGTTTATAGATAAGATTTAATCCCGCTTTTCTGACAAGCGAACTGCCCATGCCAACATGCCGTCAGTGATGGCAGATTGAATGAGCATGACCAGCAGAAGCGCGACACCGATGTGGATACCATAGGGGACGATTGCCCAGATTTCACCAACTGAGCCGAGTTGAGCAAATAGCAGACCCCAATCGCCGAAGCTACTATACCCTAAGACCAGCGCAAATAAGGCTTCGTCGGGGAGGTCGAGTGTGCCAGCGAGGAATTGCGATAGGGCAATCAATAGACCGACAGTGACGGCAACTTGAAAGAATGACAGAATCACTTGTGCGGTGACAGTGTAAGCACGTTCTTTGACGGCAACGGAAATCAAAATGCCGATGCCTGCCGACGATGCAATCATGGTTAGGGGCAGTAGGATATTCAGGGTCATGATGATGGCGACGACCAGCAGACCAATACGCCAATCGGGTATGGTCGGGCTTAAATTGGTGGTGAGCATCTCGACATATAGACCGGAATACGCTGTTACGTCATAGAGGATGCCGAGTACCAGCACAATCCGCACCAGCAAAATGGCGATAATCATCACCCGCAGGCGATATAGAATCGCAATCCAACGGGCACGTAATGTGAACTCTGCTCCGCTGGCGGTGGCGCGCAGGTTATCCCATGTGTTTTTACTGCGCTCCTTGCCGATAGATGCAATGCCGATGGATAACGCAAAGATGCTGGTTAACACTTGTATCAACAATGTGGGGAAGTAGACCGCACGCCATGTTAGGTCGGTGAGGTTGCCTTTGGTGGGTGATTCGTAGATATACGTTGCATAGAGATAACCCGCTAAGCCCAGAATGAGGACAACGGAAAACAACGCTAGTACGCGCCCTTGCCATGTGCCGATGTCTTTGACGCGCGCCAATTCGTATTGCAAGATGGGGTGTGAAGGACGTGCCCAATCTGGAATTTGTCGGGTTAATAGCTTAATCATCGGCTGTCACCAATTCACCAATATAATCTTCGAGTTTGTCAATTTCAGTTTGCCATGCGTCGGTTGGCACAAGCACAGTGCGACTGTGGCGGATGTAATGGATATGCGTCGTCGGGATGATGTGTCCACCGAGTTGTTCCTGTACAGCAGAAGCATACACCCCTAATTGCAGATGATAGCGTCGGGCATGGTGGTCGAAGTCTTGGTCTGTGACTTTACTTGTCTTGTAATCGACAATCACCCATGTGCTATCAGCTTGCTGAAATAAGACATCAATGATGCCATGTATAACACGTTTTTCTGTGCGTAAGATGAATGGCAACTCATTAAATAGCGGACGTTGCTCATCCCGTGCCGATTCGACCCAATCGAATACCACACTTTGCTGGAAGCGTCGCAATAGATTATTGGTGCGTTGGACAGCTTCCTCGACATCGTGTTGGAATGTGAGACCGCTTTGCCATGCGTATCCGGCTAACATCTCGTTAAATTCATCTTGGGGTAAATCAAATTTCCAGTAGCGGATGACCTCATGCACAATCTCGCCGATGAGGCGCGGTGAGATATTAGGGTGACGGTCTGCGCCTAAGTCTTGCACCCGTGACGGCACATCATGTAGTGTGCGACGGCGGAAACGTTGCCGATAGAATTGGCGTTGTTCCTCGTTACTGCCATAGTGTACCCCGCCGAGGTCAGCAATTTGTGTGGCGGAAATGTGTCCGATTTGTTCCGCAGGGGCTATTTGAATTGCGTGAATCAGTGGCGATTCCATGGGTGGGAAGTCGATTTCGTCAGCATCAAAGTCCCATAAGTTGACGGCTTCAAGAGCATCAGCATAGAGGACATCTTGTGCAGGAGGTGCAGGGGGCATCATTACCCGTATTGTATCATCGGCGAAGGGGGCAGTCTGGTCAGGCAGAAAATCGACGGTACGCAGGTCAAGCGCATCAAGCAATTGATTAAGCCAATCACCCCGTGTTGACCATCCTCTGTCTTTATTCCAATAGACTTGTCCGCTGATAACCAGAAAATCTTGAGCGCGCGTTGCTGCTACATAGAGCAGGCGTTTGCGTTCGGCATTTTCTTTCAGCTTGAGTAGGTTGTTATTGCGCCGATGGGCGAATCCGCTGACATATTTGTTCTCGCGGGGGTCGAATACCTGACAGCTTAAGCCATAAGTATCGTCATTCATAACCGTGTCGTCACCGCCGGCATTCCCGCGTGACCATGAGGTATCAGCAAGAATCACAACTGGAAATTCTAAACCCTTGCTAGCATGAACCGTCATCATTTTAATAGTCTCGTCGGCACCAATAATCGCTTCACCTTCGCGGATTTCACGCGCGGTTAAATCACTGAGATATTGAGAGAACTTGCCGAGTGTGATTTTCCCGCTGGTCTCTGCTAATTGCAGTAACTTTTCGATATTGCCCCGTCGTCGCGCGCCATCGGGCAAGCCTGTTAACATGGCAAGGTATCCGGTTTTTGCCAGTGCTTGACGCAGTAATTCCGAGATGGTCACCCGTCCCGCCATCAAACGCAAGTCGTGCAAGTTATCAACGGCAATCTGAATCAGTGGCATGTCACTGTCTCTGATACCCATAACCTCTTGTTCACGGGCGACCTTGAGTGCATCCCATAGTAGAATTGGCTTGGGTTTTTCAGGATGGTTATCCGTAATCAGGCGCAAGGCAAATAACATGTCATCACTAAAGCCGAACATCGGGGAACGCAAGACTGATGCCAGCGATAGATTATCAGCGGGGTTATGCAAAGCACGCAATAGGTCGAGCATGTCCCATACTTCCTGACGGCTATAATAACCGCGTCCGGCAATAGTCATGAATTGCAATCCACGCGATTTAAACACATCTTCATAGAGTGTGACATTACTCATCGACTGGAACAAGATGGCGACATCTCCGGTGGTGACGGGGCGGGTGATGCGCTGTTCTTTGTCATATACGAGGCGTTCTTGGGCGACAATGTCCTCGATGAAATTAGCGATTTCGTAGGCTTCCCAACGTCGCATATCTTCGGGCGGGTAGGTCTGCTTACTGTTCGAGTTTGGCTTCTTGACATAATCGCCCTGTTCGTCACGGACACCATTATCCAGTAGCAGGCATTCAATGACAGGTTGCTCCGGTGATTCTTCCCGATGGGCTGACATGGTTTTATCGAGGGTGACCTGATATTTGCTCACAGGACTGGAGTCGTCGCGGACGAGAATACGGGCAAATAGTGCGTTAAACTGCTCTACTAGGCGGTGATGGGTGCGGAAGGAGACAGATAACGGTAGGGCTTTGCCTTTGATGTGAGAGGCGATTTCGTCACGCACATCTTCAAACACACCAACATCCGCCCCACGAAATTGATAGATACTCTGCTTGGGGTCACCGACAACAAACATCGACCCGCCATGCTCAAGACTAGCAAGCGACTTGATGATACGCCATTGTGCTTGATTGGTATCCTGAAATTCATCAACAAGCAGGTGTTTAAATTCGTTGTTCTGATAGCGTTGGCGTACTGATTCGTCTTCGAGCAAATCTGCGGTGATGCGTTCGAGGTCGTCAAAGTCGAGCAGGCTATTATCGCGTTTATGGTCACGATAGGCAGTTTGCACTTGTAGAATGAGTTCATACCACATCGACAGGAAGTAGGCGGTCGCTTCATCAACTTCGTTTAAGGGAACACCGACATATTTCTTGAGGTCGTCGATTTTGGCGTTGATTGCCTTGAGTATGTCGCGTTGGACTTGTCGAGCTTCTTTTGTGCCCCATACTTTTTCTGAGCCGAGCTTTCCTGCATTCCCCCCGTCAGCTCTCATCTGTATCAGGAAGTCGAAGATTGCTTGCGGGTCGTGGATGCTCTCTAGTGCATCAAGTTGCTGACAGAACCATAGATGCTTTTGCCCTAATGTGTCGTTTAATTCAGCTGGGTCAACTGGAATTTGGTTGCGTACAGTATATACAGCATCAGAGTTTAGAAGCATCTCTTTGGCTTGCACCATCAGTTGTAGGCGTTGTGCTTCCCACGTTTCCATGAGGCTGTCTTTATCAGGCAGATGTTTATTCATTTCGGCATTAATCAGCTTGGGACTGAGCAGTGCATCGATGACTTTGCTGGATTCATAAACAGAAAAGAGTTCACTTAATGGTGGTGCGATTGTGCTGATGACATCTCTGACGATGTCCTCTAAGATGATGGAGGCTTCGATTTCGTCTAAGACTTCAAACTTAGGGTCAATGCCTGCTTGGGCTGCATTGGCGCGCAGAATTGTCACACATAGCCCGTGAATGGTGTCAATTCTAGCGGTATCCATCTCGGATAAGAGGGTTGCCCAACGCGAGGCTTTGGTTTCGTCGTCTTCATCGCGGACATTATCTTCCAGCGATTTGCGAACACGGTTTCGCATTTCAAAGGCGGCTTCGCGGGTGAATGTAATCGCTACTAGGGAGTTAAGATTCCAGTCTGGATTGGCTTCTAGTAGTGTCAGATAGCGTTCGACGAGTACCCGTGTTTTACCTGACCCCGCACCCGCGACGACAATCAGATTTTGCTTATGGATATGGATTGCGTCATGTTGTTCGGGGGTTGGTTGCATGGTTAGTCTCCGAAGAATTGTTTGAGGAAATCAACATAGCCCTGTCGCCCTTGACCACCCATCTGTTTCTGTGAGCGTTGGATGCGTTTGAGGCAGGCTATCATCTCATCAAGTGTTAAGATTTGGTCGGGTTTTACGGTGTCGTCTTTGCCTGTATAGAGTGTGACGATAGCTTGTAACTGACGGAAGATGGCTTGTTCATCCTCTTTGAATTTGAGCTTGGGTGCACTCTTACCGCGTTTTTCATTGCTTAATGTTCGTACCATACCATTTAAGGCTTTCTCGACGCTGTAATCAAGCAGGTGTGGGTTTTCCATGTATTGCTCATAGATTTTTAGCTCAAGAGAACGCAGGATGTCATAATATTTTTCTTCAAATGTGGGTTGGTCGGGCATAGTTTAACTTTCTGTTTTGTATCGGTTGGTGATGCTCATCCGGCATAGATGCGAGTATTCACAATATCGGAAGCATTTACCGTCTTCAAGGTGACGTGCATGAACAGAGAATTTCCCCGCGCGTCCATCACGTAAATTGTCGGCGATGTGCTGACGGGCATTTTCAATTGCTTGTTTATCGTCGTCATTTTTTACGTCGAACTTACCACTGGCTTTCAGGTTGCGGAGATGCCAGAACATCCCGCCTGCTAATTCGAGATTGGTGTCCATCTGCTCAAGGATATATTGCAGGGCGAGGATGTAAGTCATCATCTGGAAGTTGCGCCCCTGCGACATTTCCTCTGTTTTAATCGGTGTTGAGCCAGTCTTATAGTCGAGGACGACCAGTTGATTGCCATTAACGCGGTCGATGCGGTCGATGAACCCACGTACTTTGAGCGGTTCGAGGTCATCGGCGAGTGGGATTTCGACATTCTTAAAGGCACGTTCTAGTTGATAAACAAAGCGGTCACTGCCGAATTTTGTCAGTGGGCTATCACTGGAAAAATCGAGTTGGACAAGTGTCTCTAAGCGTTGGAGCAGAACGGCTTTCTCTTGTTCCCAGACGGCACTGGCACGGAACTTAAACTCACGCGGGGCGGACTCGAAGACGTGCTGAGCGTGGTCGTTTAATATGTCTAGTGCAACCTCAAGATTTTCCGGCATGATTGCCAGTTTGGTATCACGGATTTCGGTATAGGTCAGTTCGAGGATGCTATGATTGATTAACCCTAATTGCAGAATGTCATAACCTTCTTCGGGTTCGCCGACTTCCTCTAATTTGAGCAACCGCTTGGCATAATACCGGAAGCCACACATGCCATAATCTTTGAGTTGGGATGCACTCCACACGCGGTCGGAACCCAGCAGGTCAGCGACTTCGTTTTGTAAATCAGGATGGAGCAGATAGCCACTGTAATTATCAAACGGTTCGGCAGACAGTCGGCGACTATCGACCATGCGCCCGTGCAGGATTTGCGCCCACTTGTCCTTCAGCACACTATCCAACTTGAGCCAATTTTGTACACGTAGGGCATAATCAACTTCGCTGGCATCATCATGGTTGAGCTGATTGGCAACTGCAAGCAAAAGTTCATCATGCGATGCTGATCGTTCTGGATGCACCACATCACCGACTGCCATTGTCTCGATTGTTAGGTCGGGGAAGACTGTTCGCACAGCGCGCCACAGGTGACTTTCTATCCAGACTTTGCCATCCTGCACAGTGGGTCGAGATAGTGTTAAGGTCTCGCGGGGGAGGCTGATGAGTTCATAAAATAGCCCTTGGTCGTCAATACGTTCGGCTTGGGTTTCCAATAGGATACCATCGGCTTGCAGGCGTTTACGTTCCGTATCCAAATAGAGCGGGTCTTCGGCCACCTCTGCTGGGAAGACACCTTCCGCCATGCCAAGAATATACACATGCTTATGGGGTAATCCGCGTGCATCGGTAGCAGTTGTGACCAATACTCGTCCCGTGCGGGAGGGATTGCCGGGAACATCAATTGTGTTTTGTAACGACAACTTGAGGTCTGCCCACACAGTTTCCCAATCAGTGGGATGGTCATGGTTAAGTGTTGCGCGTAAAAATAGGTCAGTGGTCATCAGGTGGCGCAGGATACTTTTCATGCCATTGAGGGCAGCAATATCACGGCGAATGATGGCTTCGGTAGACCTATCCCCTTGATAGATGCGTCGGGCGATATTGACCGAAAATTCAGCAGAATCGTACCATTCATCAATATCATCAAGGTTGTCAGGGTCTTGGTTGGGGTCACGTCCGATGAGGCGTTCGAGCCAATCGGCGTAGGATTCGACATCGTTGTAATCTGGTGGGGTGATGCCATCAAAGAATGCCTCGATGTTAATCGACAATTCGCCTGCTTGCTCTGGTGTGAGCAGTAGGTCTTCTTCCTCGCTGTCTTCGTCAAAGCGGATTGTGCTAGCGTATTCGATAATGTCGAGCCAATCTTGTTTGCTACCGCGTACAAGTTGCTTCTCGCGGGTGATTTTATCAAGCAGGTCGATTTGTTCGCTGTCCATGCCGGAATATATGTAAGGCGACCGTAGTACATCTAAGACATCACGACGACGAAAATCCGGGGCGAGTTCCAGCAGGTCTATCATCACGGCGATAACAGGGGTTTTGTGATATGCCGGATGATGATGCAAGAGCAAGGGCAATTGATAGAGTGACTGATAAGATTCAAAAAATGCCTCGTAGCGCGTCCAATCACGCAACGCAATCAAAATGTCGTCAGGTCGAATCTCGTCGGATAATTGTTGCTTGACGGCGCGTAACACTGCCATGACTTCTTCGGCAGGGGTTGGCATTTCAATCAGTTTAATCGCGTCGCTATCGGGCTGGTCGGCTTCACTCTGGAAGATACGTTGCCCTAATGTGTCTAGGTCAGCATGGCGTTGGATGTGTTCACGGGAAAGATAGGTCGGCTGAAAGTCTACTTGTGCTTCGGTATGTGCCTGTTCGATGCGGTCTAATGCGCGTGAAAAACGGCGGGCATAATCTGCGCCTCGGTCGGGTATGGTTGTCAGCGTAATATCGACATTGGGAATTGTGTGCGACAGTTCGGCAAGGAGTTGGGCTTGTACAGGGGTGAATTGGTCGTAGCCATCTACCAGCAATAAATCAACACCTTGCGCGATATGGGGGTTATCTTCCAGCGTTGCAAGAGCTAACCATCCCTCCCCTTCAAGGTCAACGAGGGTATTATCAATCAGCGTATCCTGATAGCGATGGTAAATCTTAGCCAGCTCAATATCTTTGTCGGTTTGTGCGCCTGCTTCAAAGACTTCTGGATAGACACTGTTCTGCTTGAGTTCGTCAATCAGGTCGGCGAGGACGGCGATAAAACCGGGGGTGTTTGCAATTTTATGAAAGTAGCTTAGTTCGTCATTTTCCAACATGTCCGCAACGATGGTACGCAAGATGCTGATGCGGGCTGAACTCTGGATTTTGCGCGGGGGCTTGCCTGCGATGTTGAGTAAGCGGGCGTTGAGTTTGTAGAAATTAAAGAACTCCACATTGAAATAAACCCGATGCTCATCTTGCAGTTCGACGAGACGTTGACGAAAGGTGACTTCCTGCCGTCTTGTGGCGAGAAGTACCCACACTTGCAGGAAGGGTTGTTGCTCATCGTGGACAAATTGCAGGAGTCTGTTGAGGGCAAATTCGGTTTTGCCTGCCCCGACAGGTGCAAGGTGGACGGTAGTTGGCATAACTGCCCCTTAGTTGTATAGCAGGTTGACGATTTCTTGGATAGTCTGTGGTTGGAGGCGGTCTTTGGCAAAGTAGCTATCTTGCAGACTATAAGATAATTGGCTGAGGTGGGTGACTGGTACAACCGGCTCTTGTAATGAAAATTGCGTCAGGGGTGGTTCTTCTGTAAAGACCACGACACCATAAACGGGAATCTCTTTTAAGTTATAGTCAGCCAGATATTCACGGATTTTCTGGACATCAGCGACGACTTCGCGGGTTGGATTCCAGCGCATGGGTTTCCATTCGCCTTTGTCCTTTTGGGATAACCATTCACCTTTTTCGTTGAAGTAAACACCGTGACGCTTAGAAATGCGAAAGACCAATACACCGTGTTTGCTAACGAGAACCGCATCAACATACCCGATGGTGCGTTTGCTGATGTTGCGGATGTAGATAAATTGTTTGTCGAGATAATTTGCGAGGTCATCACCGACGGCTTTGGCTAAAAGGTTATCGGTTTTCCATGTCACGGCCCGCAATGTCATCAGGACGGAAACAAACATGAAGCCGACTCCGGCAGAAATAACCCCTTTGCGCGTCAGGTCATAGACTTCAAAACCGGGGTTTGATGGCACAACAAAGTTAATAATATGAAGTGCGATACCGATAATGGCAAGCGTGATACCCAGCAAAAAAACGACAGCTGCCGCAATCAAGAAATCTCGTGAACGCCGACTGAGTTTGCGGGTTGGGGCGACATTCTGCATGGTGATTAGTCGTCCTGTTTCTTCACTTCACTCGGTTTTTTGATACCGAGGGTTGCATTGGGCATTTCGTTACCAGTCGATTTGTTCTTGGCACGACGCTCTGCGATAACTTTTTCTAATATGCCCTGTAGCTTGTCAAATTTTGGCAAGGGCTTGGGTAACCATAGGTCCGCACCAGACCGTTTCATCGCTTCCTCTTGTTCGGCTTTGGTGAGCTTAAAGGCTGTGGTCATGACAATCGCCATATTGCCGAGTACTTTGCTATCCCGCAGTTGCTCACCGACTTCGATGCCATTTGTTTCACCGGGCAAACGAATATCTAATAGAGCAAGTTCCGGCAGTTCGCCTTGAAAGCGGTCATTGTTGACATCATCAATCCATGCGACGGCTTCCTCACCATCGACAAATGCGACACCTTCAATGCCCCACATCTCGAACATTGCAAGTAGGAGTTCATAAATTTCGGGTTCATCTTCGACTACCATCCAGGTTGACAAGGTTGGTTGCACCTTTCGCATGTTGGTCTATACATCACATTATGGATAGAGTATCCATAAATTTCAACTGTTTGCAAACTTTCTATCTACATATAATAATAGCTTATCTAGGGCGTATCGTAAAATGCGAGAATCTTAATTCTCCATTTTAGGAACATCACAAAGATTCGGTATAATAATCGCATAGTGATGATGGCGTTTTTACAGACTGGAGAAATCGCTTTGCATTGGATGATAGCAGAAGATGAAAATGACATCCGCAATCTTGTTGCGACAATGGCGACTGTATGGGGACATACAACTGTTGCATTTGAAAGTGGTCAGAAGGCATGGGATTGGATGGATACAGTTGAGGATGGGACAAATAGCGACCCGATACCTGAATTTGCGTTGATGGACATCCGGATGCCGGGGTATCGTGGGGATGAAGTGGCAGCACGTATCCGGCGTACCCCCGGTATGGAAGAGATTCCGATTGTGTTGATGACGGCATTTGTCTTGACCGAAGAGGAACGGCAGTCGATGATGCGCGATTCGGGTGTGGATAAGGTCATAAACAAACCGTTGCCTGAATTTGGGGAACTTAAAGATTTGTTACATGATGTAATTGACAAAAAAATAAATGGATAAATTATGAGTGACACACCTCCTGACTCTCAATCTGAGGTCAACGGCATTCTTAAGCAAGTGCATAAACTTGGCTCGGCGACGGAATCTATTTTTCGGCGTGTGTATAGTGGGCTGAATCGTCGGCAAGAACTGGAGCGTGAGGTCAAGCGTCGGCAGTTGATGCTTGATATGAAGATGGTACAAACCGAAAATCTGCGTGCAGAATATGACATCCTCAGGCGCAAACATCGAGAGCGTGGTAGCGAAATTGAGCGACTATACGGGGTGCTGGGTAGCCTTGCCGAAGGGATTATTATGCAAGACCCCAATGGTCAGGTTACGATGATTAATCAAGCTGCAGAGAAAATGCTGGGCGGTAAAAAGACCTTCTGGAGCAGTCCGCTGGGGACACTCTTTAATCAGTTCCGCGAGGTAACAGAGACTTCTGCCGAGTTAATGCCATTGGGTGAATCCGAAGATATTGCATTGAACAACCGCATTGTCAAAGCGCAGATTGTGGCGATTGGCGATGAAGAGGGTCAACGGGTTGGCACACTGATTCTGCTGAATGATGTTACACATGATTCGTTGTCGGAACGGCTCAAAGATGGGTTTGTGACGCATATCTCGCATGAACTGAAAACGCCGATGACTGTGATTAAGCTGGCGAGTGAGTTGCTGAGTGCCGCGCCGGAAGATGCCCCTGTGAACCGCAAGATGCTCGAAAAGTTGGTCAACAATGTGGATGTGTTGGATCGTCTTGTGCTGGAATTGCTCGACATATCAGAGATGACAGCGGGAACATTTGATGTTCAGCGCGACTCTATTCTGATTGAGGATATGATATGGGATGTTGCCAACGGCATGATACCGGAAATCAAAGACCGCGATATTGATTTGTTTGTGATGACCCGTGATATTGAGGGCTGTTATGTGGCAGGCGATGATAAACGCTTACAGTGGGCATTGGGACATCTGATACGCAACGGCGCATTATATAGCGAAAAAGGCGGGTATGTCGCGCTGTCGGTAGCGGTAGATGAACTCGATGGGCAAGATTACATCACACTTAAGGTGCGGGATGGTGGTGTTGGTATTAACGAGAAAGACTTGCCACATATCTTTGAACGTTTCTATCGGGGAGATGCGCGCACACCAGAAGGCAAAAAGCTTGACCCGCGTGGTTTGGGGCAGGGGTTGTATGTTGCCAAGACGATTAGTGAAGTTCATGATGGCTTCCTGAGTGTGCATACCAAGTTGGGTGTCGGCAGTGAATTTACGATGGGTTTGCCCTTGATGAAAGAGCCTGCCTTGCTTGAGCCAACGGTATAATTGGGTAGAATATCCAACCCTATCCCACACATACTGCAATATCGCACAAGATTTTTAGCACGCTATGAAAATCGGTTATGATAGCGCGTCAATGTGGTAAACTTAGGTATCCTGTTGCTAGAGTTGACCCTGAGATGTTGTGATGCCGTATTTGATTGATGGACATAATTTAATCGCCCGACTCCCTGGTATAGAGTTAGATGACCCTGATGACGAAGCTAAACTTGTGAATCGCTTGCGTGGCTTTGTTGCTATGCACGGTAAAAAGTGTACGGTTGTCTTTGATGGTGGTATCCCCGGTGGCTATTCTAAGATGTCGAATAAGTCGGTGCAGGTTATTTTTGCGGCAGCGCATCGGTCAAATGCTGATAAAGTTATTAAACAACGCATCAAAAAAATTCCCGACCCGCGCAATTGGACGATTGTCTCTTCAGACAACGAAGTCCTCAATTTTGCCCGCAGTCACAAAATGCAAGCTCAAACTTCCGTACAATTTGTGCAGACCCTCCAACGTAAACCGCGCATACAAGATTCACGCGGGGAATCACCACATGTGCATGTTCCCAAAGACGAAGTGGATGAATGGCTCGACATCTTCGGCGACGATTAGTTTGGTTGTTGGTAGGTAGTGCCTAGCCCTTAGTTCTTGGTCATTGGTGGCTAGTTATTGGTTGTGATTGTCTACCCCCCCTAAATCCCTTCCCAACACATTAGAGAGGGACTTGAATCCCCAATAAAATCAAGGTGTTGCGACATATTGAAGGTTGCAATTTTGTTATTAGTTTCTACTCTGTTTTTCTTGTATTATGCTAGCGTTTATGCTATAATAATAACATCGAAAAGATAAGTGATACGAAACAATCTCATGACCAAATATCCCGATTACATCCGACAGAAAGCGATACAACTCCGCACTGAGAAAAAGATGACCGTTCCCCAAATTGCCGAGCAACTCAAGATTGCCAAATCGACGGCACTACGCTGGGTTGGACATATTCCGATTCCGCGTACCAATGACCAAACCGAAGCGCAACAGCAACGAGCTGATGATAATCGGATACGACATCAGAAGATACGCGAGCAAGATTATCAGATGGGATTTGAAGAAGCTCCTGAATTGATGAAAAATCCGTTGTTTCGTGATTTTGTGACAATGTATATTGCAGAAGGATATAAGAAAAGTCGCAACGAGGTTGAAATTGGCAATTCGGATGCGTCGGTGATGAGGATGGCAGTCTATTTTTTGCGCAAATATAAGAATCCTGAACGTGGTATGCAATATCGAGTGCAGATTCACCGAGACCAGAATCCTGATGATATTAAGGCATATTGGGCAGATGTTGTTGGTGTAAAACCGGAAGATATATCCATAAGTCGTAAATCAAATTCAGGTGAGATGGATGGGCGCAACTGGCGGTCAGAGCATGCGGTATTGAGTATACGGGTCTATGATACGGAATTTCGATCACGTTTAGGTGGTTGGATGGATTACCTACGAAAAGAATGGCTTGACTTTTCTGATGACGTAATGTAACCTATACGTCTGTTCGGGGTGTAGCACAGTTGGTAGCGCGTTCGCTTTGGGAGCGAAAGGTCATCAGTTCGAGTCTGGTCACCCCGACTACTAATAGTAAATGCGGGTATGGTGTAATGGTAGCACGCGACCCTTCCAAGGTCTCAGTACGAGTTCGAATCTCGTTACCCGCTTGTCACACCACACATTGACTTCAACTCCACTTTTTCGTAGAATAGAATAACAATTCGGGTCCATAGCTCAACGGTCAGAGCAGTCGGCTCATAACCGATTGGTTCCAGGTTCGAATCCTGGTGGACCCACCTCCTAACAGATGGCAATGATGTCATCTGTTTTTTGTTTCTCATACACTAGCGACGGGGAGCGTTTGGTATGCGGATATTGTTCACATTTGTCGGCGGGAGTGGTCACTTTATTCCACTGGTGCCCATTGTAGAAACCGCCATACAGCGCGGACATGAGATTACGGTTGTGTGTCCGGCGCGGATGCAAGCTGTGGTGGAGTCGGCAGGCTTTCCGGTGATGCCGTTGGGTTCATCTGCGGTGAAAAAACCAGAACGCACAGAGCTATTACCGATGGATGTCAAGCGTGAGGAAAACGACCTGCGTGAGAAATTTGCTCGATTGGGTGCACCGAAGCGCGCTGAGGAAATGATTCCGGTGTGTAAGGCGTGGAAACCGGATATTCTTGTATGTGATGAGACCGACTTCGGCAGTATGATTGTGGCGGAGGCTCTGGGGATATTGTATGTAACCGTGCAGGTGATTGCATCGGGTGCATTCATTCGCCCTGATGTGGTCGCTGACCCGCTGAATCAAGCCCGCGCTAACTATGACCTCCCGCCTGACCCTAACCTCGATATGCTCAGTCGCTATCTGTATATTTCACCTATGCCACCGAGTTTCCGCCATCCATCGTATCCTGCGCCCGAAACAGCGCATTACATCAAACCGTTCCCACCACAACCGCCATCATTGATGATGTTTGAGGGCTTTGATTATGATAATCCGATTGTCTATTTCACATTGGGAACCGTGTTCAATATGGAATCAGGAAATCTATTTTCGCGGGTGCTGGATGGCTTGAAGCAGTTGCCGATTAATGTGGTTGTGACAGTCGGACGGCATATTGACCCCGCAGAGTTTGGCGAGCAACCGGACAGTATTCATATCGCGCAGTACATCCCGCAGTTGGACTTGTTACCGCATGTTGACCTGGTGGTATCGCATGGTGGGTCGGGCAGTGTGATTGCGACATTGGCACATGGCTTGCCGATGGTGTTGATACCGATGGGAGCAGACCAACTCCATAATGCTCATCGTTGTGAGGCGTTGAACGTCAGCCGGACACTCGATGCCGTTACGCTCACACCAGACTTGGTCGCTGATGCCGTATCAGAACGACTGAGGCATCCGGTTTATCGTCAAGCTAGTGAAAAAATCCGAGATGAAATTGCCGGATTACCTGAGCCTGCTCATGCCATGACCCTCATCGAACGGCTGGCAGACGAAAAACAACCGCTTCTGTCTAAGATTGATGATGAATAATCTATAACCTATCAAGAATGGCAGTAGACTATAATTGTCAAATCCATATCGAGGAGGGCTTCATCGTGCGTCATATCATCATTGTGGTTGTGTTATTGCTGGCGACTGTTCAAGCATTTACACAGACATTAGATAATTCAGTTGACATCAGTATTGGCGAGGCTATTGAGGGCGGTTTGCTGGCGTTTACTGCTGAGCGCGAGACAGGGCGCGAGTTGTTTGTAAGTGATATGCAAACAGGTGAAGTCTGTCGTCTCACAGATGGGCGTGATGTGTTTACGGTTGGATGGTCGCCAGATGGTCAATGGATTTACTATCAGCATAGTCAAAATTATCAAGAATATTATCTGGTGCGTTATGACGGTAGCATTGAGGTTCGGCTACCGGATGATACCCGTTTTCCCCTCTATTTTTCGCCTGATAGTCAGGAATTTATTACACATGATTTAGCCTATCGGATTCGTACAGATGGCTCATTTATCCCACTTGATAATTTGCCCGCTGGTAACTTGCTGATGCAAGGCTGGGAAGACAATGGCGAATGGGTGGTGATTGTCGATACCTTACCTGCATTTCCTGAGATGTTCCGATTTTCTCTTGTGACAGGTGAGAAGCAGTCATTTGAAGGATATATTGGTGATAGTTCAGGTGAATGGGAATTATTCTCGCCGAACCGTGAATACACTGTGACCAATAGGCAAACACCAATTGTGAAGCTGTATGATGTGGACATTAGGCGGTATGGGGCGTGTGTCGGCACAGTGGCGTCAGTGGCATTTTTGGAGGCGGTTGGACGCGATTATACTGAAGCTGATTTTGTCCGCGTCAGATGGTCGCCAGATGGTGAGCAAATCGCATTGATGGCGGAGGTTATCGGCTCTGTCTATGAAGATGACGACCTGCTATTTGTGGTCAATCGTGATGGTACAAATGTCCGTTTTTACAGTAAACCGTTTATCAGTGATTTCCACTGGGTCAATAATCAGTTCCTACAGGTGCGCGAGGTCGAAACTGGATGGACTGCATCAGATAAGATTATGGATGTGAGTCAGATGCGTGTGGTTACATCTGTGATGGGTGATGTGGTGCGGTCGTGGTGGCAACCTAATGATGCCAACTCGTCCTTTGCGTGTGTTGATAGTCAGGTTACACAAAACCTTGAAGCCGAAGTCATACGCGGTGCATTTGACGGTGAGGCATGTATCGGGCAGATGGAGACACGATTGGCTGTGGGTATGATTGCACGGGTTACGATTTCTAACGCAGGTGAGACACCGACACCGTTGCGAGTTCGGCAGACTCCGGCAGGTGAATTTGTCGAATCTATGGCAGAAGGAACTGTATTTAGTGTTATTGGTGGTCCATTCTGTGCCGATGCGTTGACATGGTGGGAGATAGAAACGGCTGACGGCTCATTGACTGGATGGAGTGCTGAGGGCGACGGCGTGTTGGATTACTTCATGGAACCTGTGGATAGCTCACCTTAAGTTTGTCCGCACAGATGAACACTGAGGTCATTTTGTGCGGACAGTTTCTAAGTGAATCAATTTAGTTGTTATTGATGGTCAGTAGATAGTCTTCAACCTCTCCTGTATGTGTTGACCCTGTCGCTGATAATGTTGGTTGATTACTGATGCGAATCCGTAAACCAAGCTGTGTCCCATCGGGCAATGATGGAATAACAAACCCTGCCACAAACAGGCGGTCAAGCGTTCCATCTGCTACAAATTGATTTTGCAGGATATGCTCGTTTGAACCTGTAAATGTTCCATCCCCATCTAAATCGACAAATAGCTGAATATAAGCAGGTCTTCCACTTGTGTTGGTTGCGGTAAATTGTGCAAATGCAATGTTACCTGCTGTCGTTGGCGAAATGGATACTATACCATCTTCATCATCATCACCGTCGGAATCATCACCATCCGCAGATGTAGAACTATTCATCATCGCCTCACCATCAATCTGTGTACCGAGGTGTAGCCCGCTTACGATGCCGTGTGAACTTTCACCATAGTTTGACGGTAAATCACCATAGTCGATGGCACTTGGTGTTGGTGACGGCGTTGGGGTGTTGGTGATTTCAACAGGTGTTGTTGTTACACGCTGTGTTTGGGTGACACTATCGTCATTGGGTGCGGTTGTATCGGTCGGTGTCGGCGTATCGGTTGGTGTCGGTGTGTCCGTTGCAGTTGGTGTGTTAGTTGGCGTTAGTGTCGGTGTGTCGGTTGCGGTCGATGTATGCGTTGGTGTTGGTGTATCAGTTGGTGTTACTGTGTCAGTGATGGTTGCAGTTAATGTATTGGTCGGCGTGGGAGTATGCGTTGACGTTGCAGTATTTGTTGATGTCGGCGTATTAGTCGATGTTGCTGTATCGGTGTGTGTTGCAGTCAAGCTGGGTGTCGTTGTGGGAGTATAAGTCGATGTTGGTGTGTTGGTGGGTGTATGTGTCGCTGTAACTGTTGTGGTTACTGTGTCGGTTGGGGTGAACGTATCGGTAACAGTGGTCACGGTAACGGGAACATTATCAATAGAGGGTATATCCACCGAAACAAATAAAAAGTAGACTCGATTCATACAGGCTGGTTCTTCACCAATGAATGTAGTGAGTGTGCCCAACAACAAGTAGGGATTCTGTATAGTTGTAACTTCCCATTCTCGATAAACCCCTACATCAGGGAGTTCCATTCCATCCGCGAGGAGATTTTCGGCATTGGCTATTTCTGTGATGCCACCGCCTCCTGTTTCGTCAAGTAGAATTGTGCGTTGTGTATTGCCATGATAGGTACTGTGTGGGTTGAGTGTTCGCGCAACACCATCGGGATTCAAGCCGACGGTGATTAAGCTGTCGATATATATTCGACCCATGCTGACATCAACGACACGGGGTGGGGGTGACCTCAAGATGGAGAAATCAATCGGTAAATCGCATGTGTATTGTGCTCCGATTGCGAATGCAAAGTAGAGCCGACGGGTGATAGGGCGTGTCGGTCGATTAATTTCGTCTTCATAGAGTTCGTCAAATTTTCGGCGAATTTCTTCGCGCACACGGTCAATTGTTTCGGGGTCGTCATCTGCTTCGTTGAGTTGGTCGAGTAATTCAGAAACAGTATCAATAAACTGAGGTCGATTATGGCGTAACTGATTGCCGAGTTCTTCGGCTTCGGAATTGATTTCATCTGAGATGCTGTCGAAGCCAAATATACCAATATCTGCGGGTACGCCTAATGGTTCGTCAAGTAGTGTTCCATCAGGGGGTCCGGGTGCGCTTTCGATGGGTGGTGCTTGTGGGTCAGCATCTTGCGCCATTGTTGGTACGATAATGAATAATAGCGTGATTAAAAGTGTGAGGAGTGAGCGTTTTGTCTTTATCATTATCATTATTCCTCATCAATTGGTGGGGGGACGAGATTACTGAATGTGCCGGAAACGGTGATTTGCTGTGGGAATGTTGGGAAGTTATCCGGTGGTGTGAGGTTGACTTCAAACTCTTTGTTCAGGCGTGTATATGTTGCGGCGAAGTCTAGTGTGCCATCCATGCTAACCCCGTTGGTGTCAATTTGCATCATACCGTCAACTGATGAGGCATAAACCACCGTGTACAATTCTCCTTCAAACATAACAGGTATCGAAACGCCAACTGTCCATAGTAAGTCCGTCATTGATGGTGTTCTCAGGTCAAATGTACCTGACGTTATAGGATAATTGGGATATATGGTTATGGTTGTCGTTTCGCCTGTTACACCGTCTGCAAAGAAGAATATATTAAACTGTGGGAAATCTCCGAAGGCGACTTCTGCAGAATCGGGAATAAGTTGTTCGCCTGTGTCGAGGTCAATCATAAAGTCAGCGGGACTATCAATCAGGAAATCTGTATTTATGGAGGTAAGCAAGGCTTCAACTTGCGCGATGGCATCTGCTGATGCTACTGACGGAATCAATGTTGTGATTGCGAATCGACCGCTACTATTCTCGACAACATAGAGACGACGTGTAAATTCATCTGTGATAACTTCACCCATTGTCGCTGATTGTCCTGCTAGAGTGGTTTCTGTAAGTGAGAGACCTGCACTGCTGTAATTGGGTGGCACGGATTGGAAGTAGATGTTCATCAGGTCGTTGATGGGATAGCTGTTCGGGTCGTAGTTTGATGCACCGAACAATAATGCGCTATTCATCAGGGCACGGGCTTCAATGCGTGTGTCAGAAGCCTCGTCTCGATAATTGAAAATGAGTTGGTCGTTATTATTAACTGACCGTACTGTCCATGCTTCATCCGGTTCAAACACTAATCCGTTATTGAGTGCAACGGTATTGGTGTCTGGGGAATCTGTGTCGGTGGTGGTGGAACTATCATCTAGTGTTGTATTTGGCTCGGCAAATGCCGTACCTTCATCATCAAATAGGTTTTCTATGGGTAGAAAATAGGTGTTACTGATGGTGCAACCGTCATCATAAAAGATGTCTCGGCGGAAATATTCTGGTGAATACAAATAGATGTAGGAATAACTGTATTCATTTTCAAAGACATAGACATTAGGTGATGTTGTGCGTATAAAGTATGTACCTGTGCTGTAGCCTTCTACGTTGCCAAATTGTGCGACTAGTACAGACCCATCATGTTGAAGTTTAAAGTTAATTTCGTAGTCATCCCGTGTGAAGACACGGTCTCCGAATAGAGGGCAATTCTCTCGTACTAAATTCCAGTTGAACTTAATGTCAGATCCGGCGGTCGCTTGTGGTAGAGGAATACCATCAATTGCGTCAATATCAGGTGGTGTTTCAATAGCATAAGTGTATATCATCTGTGTCTGACACGGTAACCCACTTGACCACCGTATATCTTGAACAAATAAGGTGTCAGAAACAACAGTTAAGGTGCGTTGTGTTCCCCCATCTATATTATTGGTAAAGACACCGGTTTGATCAGTAGCACGATACAAAAGACTGCGGTTTTCATTACCAATCAGCAAATTGCCATCATCGTTCAAACGAAATTGGTCAACGACAAATCGTGATGTGGTTTGTCCATTGTAGCGGTCTTCGCATTGATTTGTGATTTGTTGAACATGATATACACCGCTTAGTGGTAGGTCATCCGTACCAACAAACACTTGTGCCTGTGTAACACCAAATAGATTGATGATGAGCAATAGCAACACAATTTGTCTGGGTTTCATATGAACTATCCCTAATTTATTAGCTACGAAATCATTATATGAGGGTCAATATAAAGGCGCAAATTACGAAATTGATGGTTTGTTGTTATATTAACTTGATGGAATGCCGAGGATGATGTTGCATTGAATTATTTCATAGAACTTGTGGACAGTTTATCTTACGTTTGTTTGCTGATAGAGGATAAATCCATTACGACATATTACTTGCATCATGCAAAATAAACGACATAATGTAACTAAGCTGTTATATCGTATTGTATCCTAGTGGAATCTGTATGTCTGCACAACTTCATAGCATTATTGGCAATCGTTACGAATTATTAGACCTCATTGGTGCGGGTGGTATGGGAGCAGTGTATCGCGCGCATGACCGCCTGACTGATGTACATGTTGCGCTTAAGCAGGTGACTGTCCCTAACGAACAACTGGTGACAAACTCTGTCCCTGACCCATCAAGACAATCCCAAATTGCCCTCGCCAGCGAATTTCGTACACTGGCTTCTCTACGTCACCCGCATATTATCAGTGTTTTGGATTATGGTTTTGATGAAACACAGTTCCCATATTTCACGATGGAACTATTGGAATCTGCCCGACCAATTACGGAAGTATCGGGTGACTTGAGTGAAGCGGTACGTTGGCAACTTATTATGCAGATGTTGCAGGCGTTGGCATATTTGCACCGACGAGGCATTTTACATCGTGACCTCAAGCCTGATAATGTGCTGGTATTAGCGACGGATGCGGGTAGCTATCAAATCAAGGTGTTAGATTTTGGCTTGGCAGTTGCGCACGACTATACCAATGAGTCGGAGACGATTGTGGGAACATTGGCATATGTTGCGCCGGAAATTTTGCAGATGCAAACCGCCACTCGTGAATCAGATTTGTATGCAGTTGGCATGATGATGTATGAGATGTTGGCGGGTGAATATCCCTTTGATATGGGGGCTGTGACAGACTTGATGCAGTCGATTCTGTATTTTAAACCACGCCTAAATGTCCCCGGTATCGAGCGTCCGGTTCGGTCGGTTTTGCGACGGTTGTTGAATAAAGAACCCGATAAACGTTATGCCTCGGCTGAACTTGTTATGAGTGCAATTGCTGAAGTAATAGAAGTGCCGGATAGGGTTGAAAGTGTTGACGTACGCGAAAGCTATTTGCAGTCGGCACAGTTTGTCGGACGTGAACAAGAATTTGCACAATTGCAAAAAGCTCTCCTATCAGCTAAAGCGTCGCAAGGGAGTTTATGGTTAGTTGAAGGCGAAAGCGGTGTCGGTAAGTCACGCTTGATGGATGAACTACGGACGGTGGCACTGGTCGAAGGGGTGACGGTGCTGAGTGGGCAGGGGTTAAGTAATGGCGCACTGCCATATGAAATCTGGCGTGATGCGTTACGGCGTTTGATTTTGTCTGTTGCTGTCAGTGATGAGCAGGCGAGCATACTCAAAGCGATTGTTCCCGATATTGATAGGTTATTGAATCGGGTAATTGAGCATGCACCCCAACTAAGTGAGACGGCACAGAAAGAACGTTTGGTTGATGTTATCGCACAGGTGATTACCGCACAGAAGCAACCGATGCTATTGTTGATGGAAGACTTGCATTGGGCAATGGATTCACTTGACCCGATTGTTCAATTGTCTGATAGGTTATCCGACTTGCCTTTGTGTATTGTTGGTAGTTACCGCAGTGATGAGCAACCGGATATTGCGGAGAACTTATCGTCCGCGACTGTAATGACCCTGAACCGCTTGACTCATGAGGAAATTGTTGCGTTGTCGGTATCAATGGTTGGAACAGCTGCGCATCAACCGGGGGTGATTGAATTAGTGGAACGCGAGACGGAGGGCAATACTTTCTTTATCGTCGAAGTGATGCGGGCATTGGCAGAAGATGCCGGACAGCTTGACCATATTGGACGGGTGACCTTGCCTGCGTCTGTGGTGACAGGTGGTATGAATGCGGTCATTGAACGGCGGTTTAATCGTGTGCCGGAGATATATCAACCCTTGTTGGATGTGGCTGCTGTTGCGGGACGGCGGTTAGACCTCGATATTTTGACACATGTAATGACTTTTTCCGGTGATTTTGATGGGTTTGCTATCGAGACATGGTTGAGTGCATGTGATTCGGCGGCGGTGCTGAGTGTCCGCGAAGACCAATGGCAGTTTAGCCACGATAAATTGCGCGAGCATTTGTTGCAACATCTTAGCGACGAGCCTCAGATTCATCAGCATGTCGCACAAGCGATTGAAGCTGTGTATCCCAATGACAAAAGCCGGTATCCACAATTAGCACAACATTGGTTAGCCGCTGGCAATATTCCGAAAGCAATACGGTATGGGATTCCCGCTGCACAACAGATGAAAAATGTCAGTCAATATCGTGAGGCAATTGACCTCCTCTATAATATCATGTCACGGTGGAATCAGGATGAGGTCGATGTTGGGATACAGTGTGGATTCTTTACACGGTTGGGTGAATTACACGAGCGTACAGCAGATTATCAAATTGCACGGGAATACTTTGAGCGCAGTTTGGACATTGCGGAAACATTAGATGCCCCGATGCGTCTAGCCGATGTGCTATATGGTCTGGCATTGGTGGATTACAACATAGGTGAGTTTACATCCAGCTTTGAGAATGGGCATCGTGCGCTGGATATTGGGGAAGATATTGCCCGTCCTGAGACAATTGCAGGTATCTACAAGGTCATGAGTAACATTTATTCTAAGCGCGATGAATTTGGGGCATCAAACGAATACTTGGAAAAGGTACTTGATATTGCTCGTGAGTATGACATCAAAATCGAAATTGCAGGTGGGCTAAACAATTTAGGGGTTAATGCCTACCTGATGGGTAATCATGCTGAGGCACGTAAGTATTATGAGCAAGCTCTGGACGTATATGAGTCCGTGGGGTATCGGTCAGGGGTGGCGTTGAGCCTCGGCAATATTGGGGATGTTGTTTATGACGATGGCTTGGATGCACAGCTTGATTATTATCAACGTGCATTGGCAATCCACCGTGAAATCGGTAATCAGTGGGGGATGGCACTCTGTCTTGAAAATGCCGCTATGACATTATTTATGGGCGGGCGACATCAAGAGGCGATGGACGACTTTTATGAGGGACTAGCTATTGTCCGTAAAATTGGTGATAAATTTGGTGTTCAACATATACTGATGGAACTAGGACTTATCCATAGCTTCCAAGGCAACTATGAGCGAGCAACAGTATGTTTTGACGAGAGCTTGACCTTGGCTCGTGAATTGGAGTTAGGCTTGAACCTTGTTACTACTCTTGCGTATTCGTCTTTACATTATGCGCATATAGGCGACCTAGACGAAACTCAGGTAAGGCTTTCAGAAGCACTTCAAATCTTGTCAACAATTCAGTCACCATTTGCATCATTAGATATTCTAGCAAGCTATGCACGCATGTTATTTGAACAAGAGGAGTTATCACGTTGCTTGCTCATTACCGCAATGTCTGATAAAGACTTTAACCTTGACGATGGCATGTCCAAGTTTGTGATTAAACCATTACTAGAAGAATTGAAAACGCTTATGGATGCTAGTGACTATGAGCGTATTACGACAAAAGCACAGACCTTGACGGTTGAGGTTGCGCTGGGTATGGTGGCGGAAGATTTGAATATGCAAGTGACACAAAAACAGAAAGAAACCAAAAATGCCACGACCTGATGTGAGTGAAGAACGTAAGGAACAGATATTAGATGCAGCAGCAATCGTCTTTAGTCAGCATGGATTTGCTAATGCCCGCATGGACGATATTGTAGAGAAAAGTGGGTTGAGCAAGGGGGCGTTATATTGGTACTTCAAGAGCAAAGACGAGATTATCCTTGCGTTGATGCACCGCTTTTTCGGGCAAGATATTGATGGGATGGAGGAGCTACTTCAATCTGACCGTCCTGTCCGCGAAAAACTTCTGCTATATGTCGAGCAACTCCTCGGTGTGTACCACGAAATGCAACCCTTATTGCCCCTAATGTATGACTATTATTCATCAGCCACACGCGATAGTGACAAACGTGCGTTCTTCCAGAATTATTTTCATCAATATCAGGCGATGATACAGGAAATGATTCAGCAAGGGGTTGATTCAGGTGAATTTAAGCCGATAGATGTGACTGCTTTTACTGTGACCATTACCGCGATGATTGAAGGGTTACTGCTATTGAATACCATCGAAATCGAAATGCCTGACATTCTCACACAGGCAAAGGCGAGTTTTACATTTTTGTTGGATAGTATCCGCGCTGATTAATTTTTTTATCCAATTTATATACTGACTGGTCAGTTATGTATTGACAGCCTTTTGTTTTGTCATATACTAAATATAAACCGACTGGTCAGTTTATAAAATGAGGCGTGTATGCAAAAGGTCAAACAAGGGCAGGTAATCATCGAACCACGCGAGGGAATGCTCGGTGAATTGGATAAGTTTATCGGTCCCGGTGCAACCCGTGCCGAACTTGTTTTGCAGTTTGGGGTGGCACTTCTTGCGCCGATACTGCTGATTGTGTATGTCACACAAAATGACCTCAACTGGACACCGTTACAACTTATCGTGGGTGCGATTATTGCGCTGGATATGGCAGGGGGCGTTGTCACCAATGCGACCTCTGCTGCCAAACGCTGGTATCACCGTGAGGGACAGGGCTTTCGTCAGCATTTTATCTTTGTGCTGATTCATGTCCTGCAACCGTTTCTGGTGGTTGTGTTCTTCCGTCCTGATGACTGGACATTTTTGGCTGTGGTGTATGGGTATCTGCTTCTGTCATCCCTGTTGATTATGGCGATGCCTTTGTATTTACAGCGTCCAGTAGCGATGACCTTATTGATGGGGGCATTCCTGATTCATAGTTATGTACTGACACCAACGGCTGGCTTGGAGTGGTTTATCCCGCTGTTTTACACCAAGTTACTGATTAGCCATCTCTTGCCGGAAACAGCTTATACACCTGAACAATAGGAAGTAAATACATATGACAACGATGACACAAGCACAACAACCGGAAAATGCGTTTCCCTATCCATCAGGCGCATTGGGCAAGTTTCTGTTTAAAGCACCCTTGCTGATGGTTCGCCTCGGACTGCAACCTTTGATGGGCAACACCTTCATGGTGATTACACATACCGGACGCAAAAGTAGACAACCACGTCATACTATGACAGAAATGCACCGTGCCGATAACGGACAACTATATGCGCCATGTGCCTATGGGGAACGCGCACAATGGTACAAAAATATCAAAGCCGATTCACGAGTGACAGTACAAACTGCCCATGAGACCTTTTCGGCTCATGCACGGCGGGTGACCGATGACGATGAGTTGTTGATGGTGGTTGATTTGCTGATAGGTCGAAACCCTGTTATCAATAGTTATCTGTCACGATTAGGGATTGAGAATACACCAGAGAGTATCATCGCCAACAAGGATAAGCTCTACTTCATCACTTATGACCGCACAAACGATACCACACCGCCACCTATGGAAGCTGATTTGCGCTGGGTCTGGATTGTGTTGCCGTTCCTGCCACTATTGGCTTGGCTGGCAAAGCGACGCTTATAACATTTGTCCCCAAACCCTAACATGAATTGCAAAATGTTTTATGTCGATGTTAGCTATTCATAATATCATGAGACTGGTGATAGGATACGAGATGAGAAAACATTATGCACACATCGACAGGCTGGTTACTATCAGACCGCGTTATATTGACAACTTACTGTGACATCATCACAAAAGAACATATTGCTATTGAGCAAGAAACCGTTCTACATATACTGAATGGTGTTTCCCATCCAACTCACCTTGTGATTGAAGTTAGTGCAGGGCGACAGTTTTCCTCTGATTTAGCTAGCCTGAAGACTATCAGACAATATGCAAACCCAATATTACGTCATGCTAATCTCGGCTGGGTCATTGTTGTTGACCCGACCCCACACCCTGTGTTTAAGATGATTGGTTATACACTTACTCAGGTTGCAAGAAAGCAATTGTATATCTGTGGTAGCCGTGACCATGCGCTGGAGTTTTTGTATAGCAAGGATGACAGCCTGAACTCTGCAACCACTTAGATTATCTCGAAAGGTACAGATTGTGTCACAGGCATTGCGGATGTATCGCCATATTGTGCCAGTAGTCGTCCATTCTGCAATATGATGACTGAGCGTGGATTGCCTGACCACATGGAATAGTTGAAGCGCAATTCATAGGGTTTGTCATACAGTGTAAATTTAATCATCCCTGCCAAACCATTACTCATGCCTGCTTCAAAAGCAAGCACCGGCTCACCATTTACAATGAGTTCGTTTTCGTCAGTCAGTAACCCCTCATGTTGTGCGAGTTGGAATTGATTTTTGATTTTGACCTGTGGCTCTAGGTCGTAGGTGTTTGTCCACCAGCGACGGAGTAATTTGGGCACAGTGACCTCGTTTTACTTATTTCCACTTGCGATGTGATTTGATTGTATCATAAGCATCTTTGACTTCTTTGAAGCGTTTTTCGGCTTCGTTTTTGTTGTGGTCAGACACATCAGGGTGATACTCACGTGCCAATTTGCGGAAGGCTTCTTTCACTGCTTTTTGATTTGCACCGACTTCGATTTGTAATGCAAGGTAGGCAGCACTAATTTGGTCGGCAGGTGCGATGTCTACTTCTTGGGTGGTCTTGGTGCGATAATGGAAACGCTGGCGTGACCGTTCGGCATTCATACGCCGTTTGAAGGCAGTCGAGGCAATATCACCGACATACCATTTGCCTTTGATATTGGTGCTGTATTCACGGCGACGCACTGAGACGGCATCAAATGGGAAGTCGAGTGTGTGCCAGACTTTGTATTCATTACGCAGGGTGGTTTCGCCATAGTTGACTTGCATGACAGCGAGTTCATCATCCACAATGCCATAAGCATAAATTGCACCGAGGCTCATTACACGCAGGTCATCTTGCCAATCCGGAATCTTGATAGTCTCACCGTCGGCAGGCAATAATGCGCTGTTAACGATAAATAATGTGCCGATATTGGCATTGCTGTTTTGCTTGAGGATGGCTTTCATTGTTCGGGATTTTGGTTCGGCTTCGATAAGATAGACATACAGACGGCTGTTCATCCATGTTTCGATGATGATGTCTGGTTCATGACTGCGATAGGTGATGTTCATTTCACGTAAGGTCGTAGCAAATTTTACATCTTGAACGTTACGAAATCTTGTCTCTAGCCATTTGGCGACCGCGTTTTCCACGATAAACCTCTCTTACACTAACAATAGAACTGGTAGTATCTATCCAGAAATATGTTTTCTTAGACCTGATTATTCGCCCATATGGAATAACATATAGGTCATTCAATACAATATTTCTCGGACAGGTTCTTAATATTAAAATTTTAGCAAGGGATTTGTCAAACAAAAACGCAAGACAATATGAGAAATCAAAAAGTCCCGCCGGATGACAGGACTTTGAGAGTTGGTTTTTATGTTGTTATCGTGAGCTATGCACCGCTATCATCTTCGGATTCAGCTTCTTCGACGGGAGCTTCATCGTTTAAGTCGAAGCTAATGCCGGCTTGACGTAGTTCACGTTGAATCAGACGCTCAAAGAGTTCATAGGGTTGAGCACCACTGATGAATTGTCCGTTGACGAAGAAACCGGGCGTTCCGCGTATACCTTCTAGTTGTCCATCGAGGTAATCCAAACTGACCTCATCGGAATAGCGGGCTTCATCGAGGCAGGTGGTGTATGCGTCTACATCTAATCCTAAATCTTCGGCAGTGGAAATGTAGAAATCACGACCGAGACTTTGTTGATTATCGAAGAAAACACCATGAAATTCCCAGAAGTACCCTTGTTCGTCAGCACATTCAGCAGCGACAGCAGCGGGTTCAGATTCGGCTGTGAGTTGGGCAAAGTCACGATAGACATAGCGGATGTGTTCGCCATAATTTTCGAGTAATGGGGTGAAAGTTTGGTCAAAGTGACGTTTACAGAAGCTACAGAAGAAATCACTAAATTCGACAATCACAACGGGCGCATCTTCGTTGCCGATGTATGGGTCGTCATCAACCATCATGAAGCGTTCGGAATTACTGCTGTCGCTGTTACCACCACTTGCAATATTTAACTCGGTATCTTGTAGCACACTAACGAGGACTTCGCGCAAGTCATCTTCGTCAATGGTGACACTGACATCACTTGCACCACCGCCGAGACCAAACATCCCAATCAAGATGCCGACCATCAGAAAGGTGATACCAATAAGAATGTAATTGAGGGTCACACGCGACACACTGACAACTTCATCGTTTTTATCAACAGTTTTTTGTTCGTCTTGGTGTTCTGGTTGCTGAGTTTGTTCTGACACAAGGTATCCTTATAGTTATCGTTTCCGTAGATTGTAATATTTTACAGCAAACTTTAATATCTGCCTAATGGTAAGTCGTATTGTATTGCCAATTTCTTACATTCCAATTCATATCTTGTTGAGAATCTGTTTAGACATCTGATGTGTGTTTTAGATTTTTCGTCTATACTTAATACTATACGATAAACTTTACAAATCGAATTTCTATAAAGAGTTCTTGAGGAGGAACGCGCTTGGATAATACGCTTATTGGATTAATTGTAAAGGAGCAGAGTGGATTCTATTGGGTCACAGCAGAAGACAACAACACCTATATGTGTCAGTTGCGGGGTCGCTTGAAGGAAGAGGCACAATCGTCTGATATTGCCGCGATTGGTGACCGTGTAACCATTAGCCTGCGTGAAGAAGAAGGAACTGATGTGTTGATGGGTGTGGTGGAAGATGTTGAACCACGCAAGAGTGTGTTATCTCGTGCCGTCAGGACAACAGGCAAACGCGGAGCAGGTCAAGCCGAACGCGAACACATCATTATTGCCAATGCTGACCGTGCCTTATTTGTATTTGCGGCGACGCAACCTGCACCAAACCTGAAAATGTTAGACCGCTTTCTGGTGGCAGGCGAAAAATCGGACATCGCAGATTTGGTGATTGTTGTCAATAAGATTGACCTCGAAGACCCGTCCACGATTGAAGCAACCTTTGCACCATATGAGCGTATGGGATACCGGATTATCCATACCAGCGCGATTGAAGGGGATGGTATTGATGAGATGCGTGAGTTACTCAGTGATGGTATCTCCGTATTTACTGGACCTTCAGGTGTCGGCAAAACCAGCTTACTCAATTTGATTCAACCCGGATTGGCACGCAGTGTGAAATCAGTCGGGCGTGTCTCCGAAGAAGGGGTACACACCACTCGTGATAGCGCACTGATTAAACTGGATGGAGGTGGTTATCTGGCAGATACACCGGGGATTCGTTCGATTAGTGTGTGGGATGTCGAACCGGATGAACTAGATGCCTACTTCCGTGATATAGAGCCGTTTGTGGGTCAGTGTAAGTTCGGCAATTGTACCCATACCAACGAACCCAAATGTGCGGTTCTACAAGCGGTAGACGATGGACACATCTCAAAACGTCGCTATCGCAATTACCTTGATTTGCGCGAAGAACTGCGCGATACGTATATTATCTATAACAGATAAATAATATCACTGTAGGGAACGGGTATTCGTGTTTGATAAATTGATTGGACATACCACTTGCGGACGGCATGGATGCCGTCCCTACAATTCTATTGTGACACCGTGTAGGGACAACGCCTGCGTTGTCCGCTAACCAAGAATCACAGATTTTAGGTTGTCCTGATATTTGTTCAATCTTCAACGCCTGTTCCCTACAAATCACATTGCTTGTTTTATCCCTCAAACAATTTTTCCCCATGTGACAGACGACGCGCAATCGAATAGGTCTGACCCTGTGAGCGATTGGTCGGGGCGTGGGCAGCGAGGTAACGCATTCCTGCAATCAACACATGGTTGGCGTGTTGTGGCGATGTTTTGCTGAGGATGCTGTACTGATTAAAGGCAGTCTCGACACATTGCACGGTATGGAAGTTGCGGTCTTCGCGCAGGAGCAGATAGCCTATCTTTGCCATGAGCTTGTGCGGGTCGCCTCCACTAACCAGATATTGCGCGACAAGTGTTCCCGCTTGGTTGACCTGTTGCTGTAAGTTGAGCATTTCCTCAAGCTCATCTAGCAGATTGTCGGGATTGTCCACGGGGTCAGGTTGTGGAATTTTGACCGTCGGCACATTGAGGAAGCGGTCAAGATAGACACTCATTGCGCCATCGAATACCCCGCGCAATAGCTCAACTGAGTCGATGCGTTGCAGCCCCATATGGACGGCGTTGGCAAACGTGAAAGTGTGTAATGATGTATCCCAATCGCTAAATTCGTTGCTGGTATGGAAGTGGGCGATACGTCGCGCCGCTACATAAGCCACTGCTCCGGCAAGGTCAGCGGGTTTGACACCATCACGCAGGGTTTCGAGTAATGTATCCACAATAAGCTGAGGGTTATCACTGAGTAAAATCGGGGTGATAACATCTAAATCGACAGATTGAGATTTTGTTTTGCCTATGTTGACAGCTTTTTCTAGTTGCTCAAAGGCAGTTTCGAGGATGGCGACAAGGTCAATCGGTTTGCGCCATGAGTTTGATTCTTCCATGCGTTGCGCGTTGGTCAGATTGGGTACGACACTAGTAAAGGCTTGCTGGGCATAGTCCCATCCGGCTTTATCAACCGATTCAAGGGCTTTGTTGATGAAATCGAGCGTGTGACCGAGGTCGAGATAACGGTGGTTGGTGGCGGCGGAAAACAACATATCGGCGATGTCTTTGTCGTCTGCGCCTGCTTGTAATGCTGATACAATTGCACGTTCGCCTGCTTGAGCATCACGGACTTCGATAAACTGACGGAACCATGCTTTGAGTGTTGGAATGTCGGTCTCGTCGTTCGGGAGTGGGCGTGGACTGAAACGCGGTGACATCCCTGCCGTATCCTGTGCCACATCGTGCAGACCATGATACAACGCCATCGGGTGATGCTCCTCATCAAGATAGGGAATCAGATTCATGGTGCAACCGTGTGTGGTGAGACCGCGCCCCCAATCCATCCCGCGATAGGTCGTGCCGAAGTCGAGACCGATGCGGAAGGGTTCATCAGGTGTAACCCCGTGCTTGAGTATGTTGATAACGGCTTTGGCAATCACAAGGCGCAGGTTGTGTTGGAGTCCGTCACGGAGGCGATTGCGCTGATGGTCGATGGATGTACCGCCTGCTGACATATCGACGTAGATGTCGCCGTCTTTGACCTCAACCGGAAATGCGTCAATGTCATCTGCCCACAGGTCGAATGTGCCACCACTCGCCAAATCAAAGCGGGCATGATGCCAATGACAGGTCAGAATGCCGTCTTCAACTGAGCCTTTATCTAGCGGAAAACCCATATGTGGACAGCGATTATCAACGGCATAAACGGTGTCGCCATATAAAAAGAGGACAATCGCCTTGCCATTGGGATGAACGGTGATGCTACCTTTTGTTTTGAGGTCATCGAATCGGGCAACGGATACATAGGTGTCGCGCTCTAAAACCATAATCTGTCTCCTAAATAATGTGTTGTTTGCTCTAAGTATAGTTTGTTGATACGCTAAGCATATCGCACAGGGGGACAGCTTTGCCTGTACGATAGGACAGAATTGGACGAGTGATGAGTAGAGTCGAGGTATGTTATGTATCCTCTATGGACGGAAGCAGAAATAAAACTATATTTAGAAAGACTAGAAAAAATGATGTTAAAGAGATTTCACTGAGTTTATTTGTGGTTGCCAATATAGATGATGAGTTTCCACCTAAGCCCTTGCCAACAGGTCATGCTGCGGTTGTCACTTATCTGGAAAAATTGGTTGAAGACCGTCGAGGCTGTGTCGTATATTGGCGAGAACCTTGCCGTTATGGCGAGCTAAGATGGTTAGCGGCACGGGTATTAGCTTGCGAATATGCTTATCAAGGAATTGAGAAGCCTATCATGCTTGAAAATGTCGTTCAACCGATAACTCTTGGGGACGGACGCGGACTTCTTGAATTAACGAAAATTGACCAACTCATTGAGCAGGGACTTTTGCCAACAAAAACAGAAATTATCAAACCACAAGATTATGCCTACTGCTGTTCCAAAGAGGCGGTTGAAGAAATAAAGCGAAATCAAGACAATAACGAATAATGCCTATCGCACAGACTGACCCACTTGCCTGTGCGATATGATGGGCGGTCTTTAGCTTAGTATCAGCAAGGACAATATCATGGTGACTCCGCACCAACCGATGATGAGGTTAATCGTTGCCCCCAACGCCAACCGAAATGAGAACCCCCACCAATTGGCATATTGAAAGTAGATGGCGGTGGATGCCACACTGGCTATCAGGAAGACTAGCAAAAGTCGATTCTCTAGCGCTAGGGGTGTGGTCAGGCTGAGGATGATGGCGAGAAATAAGGCAACCATGACCTGTGTCAACAATTCTAGGGCGAAGTAGCGTGGCAGTGAATAATATGCTAGCGGTCGGGCAACGACGATGGCGGCGACAGTATCACTCAAGAATAAGGCGTGCTTGCCCTGTTGCAGTTGTGCGTCAACGGCTTTGCCAAGTTCAGGTGCGGTGTCAACACTGGCAACACTGCCATTGCCCCACGGCAGATCGTTGGTGAGACCGCTCCAGAAAAATAGAATCACCCCGCCAATTCCTGCAAATAGTAGAATTTGTCCGATGTCCATGTGACGTTCTCCCTATAAATTCAATGCGGTGCGACGTTCTGCGATGGATGCTTTAAGTAATGCTGTCACCGCTGGGTTGTCGGCATCGGCTTGTGTTCTGATTTTGATGTGACGAATGCGTTTGCCATTGCCTTCTAGGATGTTGGTGGGGTCGTCGATTGCGTCGGCATGATAAAAGCCGAGATTGATGTGCTGTTTGTGCACTGACAGAAACGCATAGGCTTCACTCATCTTCTTTTCGCCAAACCCATAGGCTGCTGTTTTCTCACCTAAGCGGGGAACTTCGACCGTATCGGGATGGTGCTCGATTATGAGATTGCGGACGTAAGTTGCGAGTTCGGCTATGGAATCGCTGGCATTTTCAATCAGGGCATCAAATGTGCCGAGGCGGGTTATGGTTTGCATGGCTTGTCCTATCACTATATATGGTTAACGTGTTAGTTATAGGATAGGCAATCTTATGAGCAATGTCTTGTAAAAATCGGACAGGTTGAAAATTAGGTTACAGGGTGCAAGCTATCACGCACATCAGAGGGCGATTGTCCGTAGAAGTAGCGAAAGTCTTTAGAAAAATGCGCTTGGTCATAATAGCCACTCGCTTGACTGATGTCGGCTAGGGTCATGGTGGGATGTTGTGTGACGAGTGTCAGTGCCGATTGGAAGCGGAGTAAGCGGGCATAAAACTTAGGTGAAAAACCGATATTGCTCTGGAATAGGCGATGAATCGACCGCTCAGAATAGCCGACATGCTCACTCAAGTCTTTGATTGTGGTCTGTGTTAGCTGTGCCGATAACTGATGCACCATCTGAAAAGACTGCGATAGGGTCAGTTGTTGCAGGAAGAATGTGTCGAGGATGTCGCGCTGGGCAGTGGGATTGCTGATGTGTTGTGCCAGCCCCTCTTCTAAATCTGACCCTGCTTGACCATAGATTGTCGGCAGGTCAATGGTGAGGTCGGTTAGCTCATGGGCGGGGATGTTGACAAAGGGATGAAGTGCACCGGCTCGAAAGCGAATGCCCAATAGGTTAATCTGTCCGCTGGTTTGTATCTGTATCGGATAGGTGCGTTGTGCGTCAATGTTCGAGGTAGTAATGGTTTCTGCTGTTCCGTTGTGGGTATTGATGCGCTGGTAAGGGACTCCAAAATTGATGAGAATATCTGCCTGCCCATCCACCGTGATGTATTCGTCAATGCAGTCTGTTGGGGATGCTGTCAGAAACCAATAGACTTCGATATATTGTTGCAGTTGGGAGTGATTGGGTAGACGGAACTGATACACTATAGCGACCTTTGACTTAGTATACTGTTATTATAGTCAACAAATCTTGGTGTGAGATGAACATGCGCGCTTGTTCATGTAGACCATTGTACGGATAGTTTTGTCTGACCGATGGATTATTCAGATTTACGCCCATCTGCTCGCCATGATTTTGCGGGAAGTAACCAGTCAAATGCAGATAGCTTTGTGTCTGGCAATAGCTTCTTGATGATGTCACGGCAGAGATATAGACCATCACGATGATTTGTGAAGATTACGATTCCTGTTTTGTGTTCTGGAAGTCCCATGACAAAATTCATTGCCGTTGGTATACCGCGCGCCCCCCAATGCCAAAAACTATGATTGTTATCGTCACCCTGTAATCCCCATCCAAGCCCCCAATAGAGGTCAGGTATATCTCCGACTGTAAGTTGGGGTGATAGCATCTGTGCAAGACTGGATGTCCTTAAATAAGGGTTTTCATGATGAGGTGGATTCAAGATTGCTTGAACAAATCGGGTGTAGTCTTTGATGGTTGTGGTCAGGCTCAGTGCGCCGTTTGCCCGAACGGTGTTAAGAATAAAACTAATGGATGGTGAAATAGTATCGGGTGTTTCTTTGGTTAGTGCGGTGTTATTCATCCCAAGTGGTGTAAAAACATGGTCTTTTAAGTAGTCGGACATCGGCTGACTCAGTATGTGTTCAAGAACAACTTGAAGATAATTCAGCCCTTCCGACGAATAATTGAAGTGCTTACCAATTGGATAGATAAGTCCGAGTCCTTCAGCATTGCGCCAATTCGGGAGTCCTGACGAGTGGCTCATCGTATGTTGTGCTGTGATTTTTGCTATGTCATCTTTTGTTTCTGTGTAAGGCTGTGTCAGATATGACTGTAGTGGACGATCCAACTCTAATAAGCCCTGTTGCATAAGTTGGAGCGCACCATATACAAAAATTGGCTTAGTTAATGACGCAACTCGCCAGATTGTATGCTCAGTGATGGGTTCATCGAGAAAAGTACCTTTGACAAAGATGTCAACATCGCTATCTTGTATCAGAGCGACACTAAGACCTGTTACAGGTGAATTATCGTATAAAGATTCCAACATGTTGTACATGTATGCGTCCTAAATGTATGAATAGCAGGATAATCATTATGTCATATTTTTAATTGATTCACCTGAATTATTTTATGTTACTGTGGCATCCGATGCTTGCGACACTAGACCATCAGTGCTAGACTGACAGCAACAGAGTGGAGGAGAGACCTTGCCAGAACAAGCACTATACCTCAAGTGGCGACCCCTAAGTTTTGATGATGTTGTCGGACAAGAGCATATCACACGCACCCTGCGGAACTCCTTAGTTCGTGGGCGGATTCGTCATGCGTATCTGTTCAGTGGTCCGCGTGGGACAGGCAAAACGACCAACGCGCGCTTGCTAGCGAAAGCGGTCAATTGCACCCATGAAGATGCGTCAGTGCGTCCGTGTAATGAATGCCATAACTGTGTGGCGATTAACGAAGGTCGCTTTTTGGATTTGATTGAAATTGATGCGGCATCGCATACGGGTGTCGATGATGTGCGCGAGTTGCGCGATAAGATTGCCTTTGCTCCGGGTGAGGGTAAATACAAGGCCTACATTATAGATGAGGTGCATCGTTTTAGTGGTAATGCCTTCGATGCCTTGCTCAAGACATTGGAAGAACCCCCCGACCATGCGATTTTTGTGCTGGCGACAACTGAGATTGACAAAGTGCCATCGACAATTAAGAGTCGCTGTCTGCAATTTGAATTTCGGCGGGTGTCCTTGCAAGAGGTAACGGAACGACTGGCATTGATTGCTGAAAACGAAGGACTGAATATTGAGCCGTCGGCATTGGAATTGATTGCGCGTCAGGGCACAGGTAGCGTCCGCGATAGTATCAGCCTGCTTGACCAGATTGTGACTGAACCCGAAGAAACCGTCACGCTGGAACTGGCGCAGAAGATGCTCGGTACAGCCAATACGATTTATGTGCGCGAGTTGGTCAATGCGCTGGTGAATGAGGAAGTCTCAGTCGGGATTCATGTGATTAACAAGGCGATTGATTCCGGCAGTGACCCGCGTCAGTTTGGTCAACAGGTGGTCGAGTTCTTGCGGAATGTGATGCTGGCACAGACGGCAAGTTCAGATTTGGTGGAAGCCTCGGAAGAAGACCAACAGATGTTTGATGAGTTGTCACAGGTGATTCATCGCAGTCGCTTGCTCAAGGCGATACGTGCTTTTAATGATGCGGTCAACAATTATACGGGTGGCTGGCAACCGCAGTTATCAATGGAACTGGCACTTATAGAAAGCTTGCAAGCCGATGAAGTGCAAGTGGTTCAGCAAGTGGTCAAACAAGCGGATGCGCCTAAACGTCCACCCATGTCTCGCAGTGAAAAAGCTAAACTTGCCGAAGAACAACCAGAGAACGCAGAAGATGATGCCTCCGATGAATATGAACGAGCTGAGGAGACTGCACCGGGTGAACCTCCGATTTTCCCTGTTGCGAAAATTCGTCAGGGGTGGGTGCAGATTCTGACACAGGTCGCACGTTACAACCGCAATATTCCGCCACTATTAGAGCATGCTCATCCCCGTATTATTGACGGTAATCGTCTGGTGTTGGGTGTGTTGACGCAGTTCTTCCTTGAAAAGCTATCGCATCCTGACCGCACACGAGTGATTGAACAGGCAATTTTTGATTTGCATGCAGTCAAGTTGCGGATTCAGACACAGATTGTAGAAAGTGTTGATGCGCCTGATGATGAAGCCCTTGCCGAAGAAGACGATGACGACCCATTGATTGCAACCGCAAGAGAACTCGGTGGCGAGGTTGATACAGACGACGAGTAAAGTATAATAGTCTCGACATGTAATGTAAGCATAATGAAGGAGTAACACAAATATGGCAAAGCGACGCGGTGGAAAACGTGGCGGTAATCCCGGTATGCCCGGTGGTATGAACCCGATGGCAATGTTGCAGAAGATGCAACAAGATATGGCTGATGCGCAAGAAGCCCTTGAAAAAGAAACTGTCGAAGTAACTGTTGGTGGCGGTGCAATCAAGGTAGTGATTACCGGACACCAACGGATTCAAGCAATTGAAGTTAACCCAGATGTGATTGATACCGACGATGAAGAGTGGATAGCTGACCTGCAAGACTTGATGGTCGCGGCAGTCAACCAAGCGATTGAACAAAGCCAAGCGATGGCAGCCGAACGGATGGAAAAAATCACAGGTGGCATGGGCAACATCCCCGGTCTCGGTGGATTGCTCGGCTAAATCGTTATTTTATAGTTGCAATTTGCAAGAGCTAGTCAATTATGGCTGGCTTTTGTTTTCGTATAGCATGTATCAAAAGTAGGAGCAGGTAACATGCACAGAAGCGGTTTGCAGTGGGGGCTTATCCTTGTACTGTTGTTATTTGTGGTGGGGTACGCAGGTGTCTTATTCAATGGTGACCCAATACGTCCGTCGGAAGCGAACTCGATTAATCATACGGGTTTTTTTCAGGACGATATATATTCCCCATCTCAAACACTCACAAGTGTTCATAAAAATAGCCCACAACATGCCCCTTTCTTCTATGTGTTACTGACGGAGTGGTTTCGGCTTACAAGTATCCATCCGATTATATTACGCATCTTACCTCTATATTTTGCACTGTTGACTTCTGCATTTGTATTTCGATTAGGACAAAATATTGATGCTGACTGGGGTGGTATTATTGCGACCACGCTCGTAACATTCTTATCATTCAACATGTTTTATGCTCATGAGATTCGTAACTATGGTATGTTGGCGTTTACATCTGCTATGGTCTTGTGGGCATATTGGCGCGCGATTAATCCAAAACGAAAAACAAAACGGCTTGACTTGGCTTGGTTATATCTATCATCTGTGTGGTGCTTGTATGTACATTACTTTGGCATCTTTTTGCTATTCGGTATCGGTGTATATCATCTGATTTTTGTGGTGAAAAATCGTCGCTGGTGGCAGATTGCTGTGGTTGAAATATTAACAGGCGTGACGTTTTTGCCGTGGCTACCTACTGTTCTGCGTGGCTCAACCGCTGATGCACTCAATAATGAGGGCTGGATAAAACAAAATGCTTTTGATGTTTTTGTACAACACTTCATCATTTTTAGTAATGGGCTGTGGTTTTTGCTGATTGGAATATGTTGTGTTGTGTTGTGGTATATATTTAGAAAATCACATAAATCACAGTTTGCAATATATATTATAACTGTGACCATTACAATGCTGATTGCTACTATTGTAGCGAATGAAGTGTTTAATATTTTACCGGTTCGACGAATGCGTTATACAATGGTCTGGCTTCCGCCAATCATGCTGGTCGCAACATATGGTTTGGTCTGGCTATTCAAAGTCCCATGGCTACGTGGAATCGCACTGGTTGTGTGGATTGGCTCTTTTTTCTGGTTTAACCAGACGACAACATATCAAGATTATACAAATATCACTGACCAACAAAGCGATAAAACACCGAACTATCAGCTTATCGTGGATGATAGAGACTATTTGCCCGGCGAAGGTGAAGTTATTGTGTCTGTATCGTCTGATACATGGACACCTGTGCCTATATTAAATTTTTATCAGCAACTCACAGGTTATGAATATCTTCATCTGACAGATAATTTATCTTTGTTTGGGCAACCAGATAACATGTATCACTTTCAGGTAAATAACATGCGCTCTATTGCAAATGATGCCTCGTTTTGGGTACTAACCTACCCGCAATATACTGATGTCGAGACTGTCAATGTATTTCAGGCTGGCTTAGATAATGGGGCAAGGTCGTGCATGATGTATGCTGATACGGCAACAACACGCCTTGAATACTATGTCCGCAATGACATTCCCTGTGAACTAGTGACCGAAGCGTATCCACTGATTGTCTATGATAACGAGTTGGTATTGCTCAATCTATTTACCTCTATCACCGATGGACAACTAGATATTTATACATGGTGGGAGCAGAAACCCGCTGAACCCTTCGGCTTTTCGATTCAGTTATTTGATGAAGCCGGAAATAAAGTCGGGCAGGGGGACTTTCTGTTACCATCCGGCACGATACAAATTAATGCTTTGGACATTTCTGAATTGGATGCTGGGACATATAACTTGATGATTGCTGTCTATGATGTGGGAACAGCAACAACCCAATCGGGAACAATCGTTGCATCGGATATGGCATTTGACCGCATTGTGACTGCTGATACGATTATTGTGGAATAGAGACATCCGTTTGCCCTACGCTATGACATTTGCCTGCGACATACAACAGGCATCCATGTATAATGTATTGCCTTGTCTAGGATAAGATAGGACAACATGTTCATGAGCTATCGTTGGTGGTGGGCAATTCCCATAGTGTTTCTTGCGTTTATCATCGGCGTAACCAATCTCTATGATGGGTTGGTTTCTCAGGCAGAGGTGAACTCGCTTCGACATATTGCACTTCATCATCAGCCGGAAACAAAAAGCATACCAGAAATTCTGAACAGTATCGTCACCCTGAGTCCGCAACATGCACCGCTCTACTTCATCACCTTAAAATATTGGTATAGTGCCTTCGGTGCAGATCCCGGTATCATCCGACTATTTTCTATATTCTGTGGTGTCTTAACGGTGGCAATGGTGTACCGGCTTGGCACAACGCTCGGTGGGAAAAGGGTTGGTTTGTATGCTGGTTTGTTCATCGTGTCATCATGGGCATTTATGTATTACATCCATGAAATCCGGCAATATGCGTTTTTGTTGTTTGTGTCGTCGGGTGCTATCTGGTGCTATTGGCGCATTGTTACATACAAAGGGCGTGTGCCAATTCTCTACTGGGTGGGGTTATTTGTCTTTTCGGCGATGTCAATCTATATCCATTATTTTGGCATTCTGGGGTTGATGGGTATCGGTGTCTATCATGTTCTGTTTGTACGGAAGAATATGCGCTGGGCAACGGTTGTTTTGGTTGAGGGGCTAGCTGGACTGGTGTTCCTGCCGTGGCTGACAATCATGGTTACGGGTATGCAAACAATGCCTGACTTGTCTGACCGTGCATTATCTCCGCTGAATGTGCTGTACGAATTGTTGTTTTTCCATAGTAACGGACTCTGGTTTGTTCTACTGGGATTACTATTGGTTGTCGGGTGGCGGTATCGTAAGTTGAGCAATGGACAACGGTTTGCTGTGATTGTGTTGCTGTCGATGGTGTTGGCGATATTTGGGATTCATCAAATGCGTCCTATTTTGTTTGAGGGACGCTTGCGCTATATCATCATCTTCCTGCCGATGATAGCTATTGTTGCGGGAATTGGGTTAGCACAGCTGGGACGTTTGCAACGGCTAGTCATGCTTGTGCCGATTGCTTTATTTGTATCAGGCATGGTGTTTGTTCGGTCAGACATTTTACACGATTATACTGGTTTGGATAGAACACCGCCGTATGATGAGATTCTCAGACAGATAGACACACTCCCCGGGATGTATGAACCGCTTGTCAGTCTTGGGTCGGATGAAGATAATACTGTTGTGTCGTTTCAGGTGCGAGATTATTATGGCAAATTGACCTCCCGCCGAATATTGCACTATAACGATACAAAACCACTTGGGACGTTCGGTGATACCCTCCGCGACGTGACAGATAAGTCGGTTGGCTTTTGGTTGTTATATTGGTCACAGCGTGTGGCGTTAGATGAGATGCAACTGTATCAGGAGGCTGTACGGGTAGGTTATCAATCGTGCGGGATATATCGGCAAGAGGATAGTCTGGAACTCCATTTGATGCTAAAAAATACGATTTCATGTGATGTTGTCGGTGGGTCACCGTTGGCGATATATGATAATGGCAGTCGTTTATCAGGCGTATGGACAGAGGTAAACGAGGATATATTAGATGTGTTTGTCTGGTGGGATGATATTCCCTTTGAGCAATATGGGGTATCGTTGCAGGTGTTTGATAGCGATAATAACAAGGTCTTGCAGGATGATTTTGTGATAGTGGAAGGCTTGCATCATCGACAGTTGGCATGGAATAATACGGACACTGGGCAATATCAGCTACAGATGATTTTATATACACGAGATGATGTCAGTAGTATTGGCGGTAGGAGCAATATGGGTGTCGTATTCGAGCGGTCGTTTGTCGCAGATACAATTGTTGTTGATAGTTGAGAGTAGTTTGCGGTCATGGAACGTAAAAATCTAATCATCACAGTGGTTGTATTGTTTGTATTTGCATTTGCGGTTCGTGTATATGACCTAGATAATGCTGCCACACAAGACGATGAGCAATTGTGGCTGGCGCGGTCTTATGCGTTTGTGCATACGATTTTCAATCAACAACCGGAAACCAATGACATCACACGCATCTACTCGGATAATGGCAATGTGGATGTGTTTGAGATAGGTGCAAATCTTGTTCCCGAACAATACCCCTTTACGATACGGACTGAGGCACATCATCCCGGTGTTCCACCAACATTACTGATGGGATTATCTTATATTTTCCTTGCTGATGGGTCACATCCGGCGAGCCTTAATTTAGTTTCAACTGTTGTTGCCGTAAAGTTACCGGGTGTTATCATCGGTAGCCTATTGGTGGTTGTGGTCTTTATGGGTGTTCGCTATCTGTTTGACTGGCGGGTTGCGTTGGCATCTGCGGTACTGATTGCTGTATCACCGCTCATGATTGGATTTAGTCGTCTGGCACGTATTGATTTGATGGCGGCATTTTTGGCAACATGTATGCTGTTTAGTTATATTGTAAGGGTACATCAGACATCGCCGAAGAAACATCTCCAGTGGACAATCCTAGTAGGGTTGTTTGCAGGTATGGGAATGGCGACCAACCCCTATGCAGTTTACAGTATTCCAGTTTTTGCAGCGGTCAAAATCTTACTCACCCCTGTTAATAAAGACAATCGCTATCGTCGCTTTTTGCCAGACATCTATGACCTACTGTTCTTGTTGGTTTGGATTGCTGTGTATATTTTGTGGCATCCGAACTTGTGGGCGAACCCTGTGGCAGGCTTCAGCCAGTGGTTGGATATTACGGTAACACAACGTCGGCATTTGCGCGGGGATGGTGGGCATGAGTTGTATAGCTACTATATTTTGATAACCACCTTGCCGACAACGTTATTGCTGGCCGGGGTTGGGTTACTAGGTCGTTGGTCACAATATAGACGGCAGATTGCTGTCATTGTCATATGGTTTGCATTTTTCCTATTCTTACTCAGTGTGCCGTCGGGTAGAAAGAACATCAAGAACATTATTGTCTTGTCTGTTCCGATTTCGATTATGGCGGGACTTGGTGTGGATTGGTTGGCGGGATGGCTGAGTAAATTATGGGTGCGTCTATCTGCGCGATTTGTATTCTGGGGTATGGTCGGGGTGCAGGCTATCATTGGGTTGGTTGTGACCTTGGTCTGGTTACCTGTTCCACATTTGTATGTGTCACCGGGTGTTACGTTTAACGATGACGACATGCGTACATTTGTGACGACTAATGGCATAAAGTCTGCGCTGGATTATGCTTATACAAATTCACCGTTTCCACCGAAGTTATTTCTCGCACCGGGAGCGCGTAATAACTTGATGTTTCATTTATCGCCTGATGAATATGATTTTGCGACGGATGCTAAGCTAGAGGTTGCTGACTGGTTGATTATTCTCTCGAAATCGTTGGGTAATGACGACGTATGGTATAACGCTGTTGAGCCTACCCATATCGTGAACCATCATCAATTGGAATTGGCGCGCTTGTATTATCTGCCGGACTTCTTCCCGCGTGAGATGGTTGATACATCCTCACCGATTATTCGATATGACAATGGGATTGAAGTCTATGTATTTGACCATGTGGTGGTTGACGATTCTTTGCAGGTGACATCATGGTGGGGTGAAAAACCGGAAGAGCATCATGGGTTCTCATTACAACTATTTGATGGGGAGATGAATAAAGTCGCACAGGGTGATTTCTTGTTGCCTGTCGAATCTAAACAGGTGAGTGAATTGGACATTGCTGACTTACCTGATGGCGAGTATCGTATACTGCTTATTACATACGACCTCGCAACAGCAACTAGCCTAAACGGTGTCAATCTGATTGCCGGACAACCTTTTGAACGGTCTTATGATGCTAGCACATTTGTTGTTGGCGATGCTGACGATAATGATGCTGGGGAATAAATAGAGTAAAAGAGAATCGTGATGAGTAGTGCAATTCCTGAACCCGTAACCAAATTAATTGAGGCATTTTCTCGTTTGCCGGGGGTCGGTCCCAAAACAGCATCTCGACTGACGTATTATCTTTTGCGCGCACCGGATGATGTATCCCTGAGTTTGGCAGCTGCATTGACTAACCTCAAAGAGCAGACAACATTTTGTAGTGTGTGTTTCAATATCACAGTGGATGACCCGTGTCCGATTTGTAGCTCCTCACAACGCGATACCGAATCTATTGCAGTCGTGGAAGAACCACTCGACTTGATGGCAATTGAGCGGACGGGCATTTATAAAGGTCAATATCATGTGTTACATGGGGCGATTTCGCCTGTGAATGGTATTGGTCCTGATGATTTGAAAATCCGCGAACTGGTCAAGCGAGTTGAAGAGGGCAATGTGTTGGAAATTATTATTGCGACGAATCCCGGCATGGAAGGTGATGCAACCGCCATGTATATCCAACGGGAACTGGCAGATAAAGGGGTGCGGGTGACACGTTTGGCGCGCGGGTTGCCGACAGGTGGCGACTTGGAATATGTCGATTCGGTCACATTGATGCGTGCGCTTGAAGGTCGTAGCGAACTGTAGCATGGTTTGGATGTGGGTGAGCAGAAAGGGATAAAGAAGTAGATGAAAACATCACGTCGGATGCCAATATGGTTGCTGTTCGTGCCGATTATTCTGATGGCATTAGCACACATTACTTTTATGTTGGATGCTGACCCTCTCAACCGACCCGAAGAGAATACACTTCGCAATATTATCTGGATGGGTAATGCCGCTTACCCGAATAACCAAGATAATTTCCTGATTACAAAAGCGCAGGTTATTGAATTTGTTGACCGCTTTAGTGCACAACATATTCCGGGACACTTCTTGCAGTTATCATTTTGGTCAGATGCTGTTGGGTTTGACCTGATTATAATGCGGGTTGTGTCGATGTTTTATTATGTTATGTCGTGTGCGATGGTCTATCGTCTGGCGCGCGACCTCATCAATGAACGGGTGGCAATATTTGCTAGCCTATTTGTGATACTTTCCGGTTATCATATGTATTATGCCCATGAAATCAGAATGTATGCTGTGCTGGTTACACAGACATTGTTCATCTTATGGAGCTACTGGCGTATTGTAATCTCATTAAAGTCAAATCACTGGTATCACTTTTTATTATTATTTGCATGGACAGTATGGGGCTTGTACACCCATGTGATTATCATTTTCCCGCTGGCGACTATTGGGATTTATCACTTTATCTTCGCACCTAAAAATAGGGTTTGGTTGCAAGTTGCTGGCACACAACTACTAGCAGGAATTATGTTTCTGCCGTGGTTGCCAAGTGCAATTTATGGCATACAAGATGCGAAGGACTTATCTGATACGAGTCAATCAACACTAGAAGTGCTAGGCAGTAGCTTATTCATCTATACCAATGGCTTTTGGGTTGGTGGATTACTATTGCTGGGTTTGTTCATCTGGAAGTTCCCGCGCAAAAACCGTAATCTGCGACAGTTTGCAATACTCGGCATCATTATGATTGTGGTACTCTTGGCATTCAACTTTGCTTTCTCATATATTCCATATCGTCGTATGCGCTATACTTTGTTGGTTCTGCCGATACTAGCGACCTTCTGGGGATATGGTCTCTATGTGTTGTATCAGATACGGCGCGAACTTGCTGGTGTATTTGTCGTCGTTTGGATGGGAATGTTGGTGTGGTTTATTCCGTCAAATGAGATGTATACTGCAGCAAACTTGGAAGGTCATCAATTCAGTGAGCGGTATCCCTTTCAGATTCTTGGTGATTATATGCGTCGCCATTATATCGACTATCCAAGTCTTGAGGACGACCTTGTGGTATATCATCCAACGATTCAGTACAGTCCGGGCTTGCTGAACTATTACGAGCATATCTATAACCGCAATATCGTTACTTTCACTGAAGATTTTCGTAGTTATCATTTTGATCGATTGGGTAAGCTAAGTGATGCTTATCCGGGATTTTGGTTTAGCTATCGGAGTCAGGATGAAACATTAACTAGAGAGTGGATGCAGAGTGAGCAGGTCGCCGATTTCTGGTCAATGTATCAGTCGTGCTTACAGGTTGACGTTTCTGATGAAATTCAACTGTATTATTATCTCGATGCGCGTTTATCCTGTGATATTTTAATGACCCCTGAACGACAGGCGATTGTGTATAACAATGGCTATATCTTGCAAGATTATGCTGTTGAACAAGAGGATAATCTCGTTGATGTGTCCTTATCGTGGCGCAATCCTGAGATGGTATTTGATGATTCTTTTGGTTACTCATTGCAGGTCTTCCGCGATGGAGAGAAGGTTGGGCAAGTCGATTCGCCGATTCATAATATTGTGACCTACAGTCAGGTTGTTTTAGATGATGTGCAATCGGGTTACCACACAGTGCATCTGATTATGTACGATTCTGAAACCATTTCGAGTGTGGCTGGAGAGTCTGACTTTGGTGCTGTGTTTGACCGTAATGTCGAAATCGCAAATTTTGAAATATCCGAATCTAGTGAGTGATGTGTCGTTACAATAGAGCAAGATGTGTTGAGGTAAGCAGGACATACATGACATCCAAAACAAATAATCGATTTATATTATCCCTATTGGTAATTGTTCTGCTGGTTGCTTCTGCATTGGTATCATCTCAATTTCGTATCGATATTATTTCTTCTAGTGAAGATAATTCTGTTCGCCACCTCTATAACTTTGGTCAACGCTACACACTTGCAGAAACGATTATCAGTGTAGACCGTACCAGCCCACAACATATGCCCGGCTTTCATCTAGGGTTGTCGTTATGGGCAGATGCAGTTGGTTTTGACTTTGGTGTGTTTCGGGTAGTATCACTTTACTTTTTGCTACTCAGTACCGCGATGACATTTCGCTTGGGGCGTGATTTATTTGACCAGCGGACGGCGTTGTTTGCTGCCATACTGGTGGCATTATCAGCATATAATATGTATTATGCCCACGAAATACGAATGTATACTCTCGCAGTGTTTGAGACAGTGACCATCTTCTGGCTATATTGGCGACTTGTTCTTTCTAACAAACAACCGCATCTGATTTATTTTATTTTGTTGTTTGCGTTTTCTACAGTCGCTATCTATACACATTCGACACTGATTTTCCCGTTAGTTGGTATCGGTGTATATCATGTGTTGTTTGCGCCGAAGAATCGGATTTGGCTGGCTGTGACAATCACTGAAATGCTTGCCGGTATGACGTTCTTATACTGGTTGCCCAACCTCATTGATGGTACACAGAATATCAAAAACCTTGAAGCGACAAATCAGACTGCGTTGGAAGTCTTAGGCAGTTCCTTGTTTTTATACTCAAATGGGTTTTGGATTGGTGCGTTAATCTTATTCGCTGTGGTCTTATGGAAATATCCACCTACACAAAAGTCGATGCGTTATGTTGTTACGTTGTTGCTATCAAGTGTGATAACGATGTTGGCTTTGAATACAATTGTGGCTTATATACCTGTTGAGCGAATGCGTTATACATTGGTTTGGTTGCCTTCGCTGGCTATTATCTGGGCAGTGGGCTTGCGGGTGATTTGGTCGTATTCGCGTTGGATTGTGATGGGACTCTTAGCTGTATGGTTAGGGATGTTGGTCTGGTTTTTACCGTCTGATAACCTCAAGCTATACGCCAATGTGTATACACAGGTGCTGGACGAACGTATGCCGTTTCATCAGATTACAGACGTGCTTCATTCCAAGTATCTACCGTTTGATAAGTTCTATAATCAGGTTGTTGTATTTGATGCTCGCTTTGGTACGGATTATGAGACAAGTCTGTTGAATTATTATGGTGTGTTGATAGACAGACCGATTTATGCTTTTCCTCTGCTTGAAGATGATGAGCAAATCGAGGTACAGTTCGACCAGTTTGCTGATGGTACACCGGGATTGTGGTTTGTATATCGTGATGTCGAGTCAGACCAATTGCAGGAGTGGATGCAGATTCCACGTATTCAGCAGGCACTAGACCGCTATAACTTATGTATTGAGGATAACTTTACTGCTGGGGCAACGATGCTATTTTATCTTGATGCTGAGTTGTCGTGTGATGTGTTGTCGGGTATTAATCGGCAGGCAGTTGTCTATGCGAATGGCTATGTGTTACGTAACTTTGCGATGATGACCAAAGATGATGGTATTGATGTCACGCTATTATGGAATGATGACATAACCTTCGACAATAGTCATGGGTATTCATTACAAGTTTTCCGTGATGGCGAAAAGATAGGACAAGCTGATTCACCAGTCCACAATATTATGACCTATAGCCGAATACCTCTTGATGTGTTCGATACTGATGGGGTTGAGGTTCGCATCATTTTGTATGATATTGAAACGGGTGCAAGTGTTGGTGGAGAAACCGAGACTGGAACACAATTTGAACGGGATATCATATTGGAGTAAGTTAATATAAGGGTGCGAAACGGGTGAAGAGGAATTAAAATAATGAATCGTGTAGATGGGGCTTTGTCAAGAATTTTTATGGTTATTATGAGTGTTTTGTTTACACTCATATTGATTGAGATTGGCGCAAGATATTATCTTTTCAACCGCAAATTTTTGACGACTTAGCAATTTTAAAAATGTCTATAGATTTAAGAGATGTTTGGCGATGTCAAAAGATATAGACAGTCAACTACAAATTCTGGTCGTAAGTATTTAACCTATAATTATCTCGAATTTATGTATTACAGGTGAATGTAGATGGTTCGCCCACCAATAAAGAAAATAACTGCAATCATTATATCGCTTACGATTGGCGTGATTTTGATTTTCATATCTCTTAATTTTTTTGTGTTTTCAACATCTTCAGTATGTGATGATGCGTATTTAGCATCATACTTAGACAAACGTGATTTGTTGTTAACTACCGATAGCCCTCGGCTTATTTTAGTTGGGGATTCAGTTTTTGCATTTAGTGTAGATAGTGAAACCCTCTCCAATACCTTTGGTTTACCCGTTGTTAATACTGGGATATATGGTTCAATGGGAATATATTATTGGATGACTCTGGTCGAACCGTATGTAAGACAGGGGGATATTGTTTTGTTATCCACATCATATAAACACTGGATTGATGCCAGACAATTAGATGTTCAATTTTTTGGCACTAACCGTAAATCCAGCTCATGGCTATTGGCACTACTGGACATATCTACTATACGTAATATTACTCATCAAGAGCAACTAAAAATATTTATTGATGCACAGTTACAGGCATTGAATGAGCGGTTGAAAAACGGTCTATTTGTGTCAACACCTTGTATCAATGATACTGAACGATTGTCTAGATGGGAATTTAACGAGTATGGAGATTATATCGGGCATCTTGCAGATATTGAAGATCAGGGGCGCAACCTTAGTAGAAGTATGTTAATAAAGCCAATTGATGAAGAGTTTTTTTCTTTAACTAATGATATTGTTCAGCGTATGACTGCAAAAGGTACATCTGTTTACTTTATTCCACCATCATTAGCAGAAAGTACTTATAGAACCAATCAGGATGCACTAGATAACTTTTTACCTGCTATGCGAGAAGGTTTAGAATTTTCTGTACTTGGTTCTGTAGTCGATTTTGTTTATCCAGACCATATGATGTACGATACAGAATATCATACTAATCGAATTGGAAGAGAGATAAACACAGGCAATATTATCATGTTACTCAGTGAAAATATTGATAGCCTTAATTTGTTAAGATGATTTGCGTCTGATATATTTGTATACGAAATTCTGAGAACGAGTAAACTTTGTCTTTATCAAAAAGATGGTGCAATGTCGCTGTATTCTGCCTGATATGTCTTGCGGTCAGTGTTTCAAGTCGTGCTTTAAATGCTGACCCGATTTATGGCGGTGAGTATCACTCGGTTCGTCACACAGGGGTGTTCGAGTCCGTTGATTCGATTGCGTATACCTTCAACAGTGTTGCCACGACCAGCCCTGACCATGCCCCGTTTTACTTTGTGTTTATGTATCATTGGGTGCGGTTGGTTGGTGTTCATCCAGTGGTGTTGCGGGCATTGTCACTCTTAGCCTTTGCGATTGGTGTTGCGGTATCATATCGTGTGGGTAGCGCATTTTTAGGGCGCGTCGGTGGATTATTTACGGCGTTTATGTTTACTGTGTCTGCATATGCTGTATTTTATTCGCATGAGGTGCGGATGTATGTATTCATGCCCTCGTTCTCATTGGCGATTATTTACTTCTACTGGTCAATCATTTCAGCAAAAAAACGTGTGCGATGGTATCAATGGGTCGGTTTATTCTTGTCGTCTCTGTTGGCTATCTATGTGCATTATTCGTCTATCTTCGTTTTGTTGTCGATTGGGTTGTATCATTTGCTTTTCGCCCCAAAGAATTTGAGATGGGTAAAGGTGGCGGTTGTAGAAGTTGTCGCAGGTTTATTGTTTGCGCCGTGGCTACCGGTTGTATTTTCTGGTAGTGAACGACTGGCTCCCCTATCAAATTCATCCTTAAGTATCACTGAGGCGATTTATCATATCCTGTTTGTGCATAGCAATGGATTATGGTTTGTCGGCGGTGGGCTGATTTTGCTGGCATTGCTTGTGTTGCGCCATCGTCAATCACGTCATGTGTACTTATTGGTGGTATGCCTTGGTGCGATTGGGCTGATGTTACTGTTCAACGAATTTATCGCAACGGTTTTATTAGAGCGGCGGATGCGTTATACCCTGACAATATTGCCGTTCCTATCGCTTGTCTTTGTATTGGGACTGATGCAACTGTGGCATTGGTCTGTTTTGCGACCGATTGTGTTGCTTGTTCTGACTGTATGGGCTGGCGCAGGGGTATGGTTTTATCAATCCGACGAGATGGTCAATTATACGAATCGTGAGGCATTTCGCTTTTTGGAATACCCGCCATATCATCTTATGCAACCGTTATTAGACGACTTACCGGGTTTTGGTGAACCTGTGCTAAGTGCGCATCCGACTGTTGATGTTGAGTTACCTATTTTGTTGTTCTACTCTAAGTGGACAGGGCGTGAGTTCAATCACCTATTCAACGAGACTGACCCCGATTGGATTCCACGGATGGTTAACCGCCTTGATATTATCGAGGATGATGAAGCGTTCCTAATGGTCTATGACCCACAAGTGACCTTCCCGCAGGGGATAGATTTACACGAGACGATTATCGAATCATTTAAATTTTGTAACACGATAATTGACCAACAATTACTTCATATTGATGTCTATGTACGCCAGCATATTTCATGTGAATTGTTTGATGATGTGTCGCCTGTCCAATTAGAATTTGAGAACGGTCTGCATCTCGATAATCTCGTTTTGGAAAAAACATCTTCCAGTGAATACAGCATTTTTTCTTTATGGTCCGCTGAAAATGTGACTGAAACACTTCCGCTAAGTTTTACGATTCAAATTTTGAATGAGGATAGTTTACCTGTTCTCGCATCGGATTATTATATGCCGTCCAAGTCAATTGGGTTTAATGATTTAGATTTGTCGAGTCTGTTGCCGGGTACATATCAGGTACAAATTCGAGTTTGGGATATTGAATCTGGAAATTCGATCAAAAGTCGTGATCTTGATGAAGACTCTATGTTTACCGAGTATAGTTTTGTTGTGGATATAACCATTTCCAGCTAAGTCCAATTTTGTAGACAATTTGTGATATAATGTTGCATATACGACAGTTCGTCGATGATTGATGTGCTGAGGTGGTTTACGTCTATACATAATTAGGCTATTCTTTAGATAAGATATTTCTTTAATTAAAACTCCTAATCTTATCCGAAACCTTTTCTTTTCAGTGTCGTAGATATATTTAGAATCTATTCAAAATATCGTGGTCATTCTGAGTCAAAAATCGCTCGGTTTGCCTCCTATAAATATATTTGTGACTTGCTATTTAATAATTAAGTAAGAGTAAATCAACGTTGTTATTTCTTTTTTAGAAGAGGGGCTGAGAAGACTTCAAGGGAATTCAACCAACTCATGAATTACTTAAAGAGCATGTGATACAAACGTGTTTGGCGTTTGCGAGGTTAGCTTTTGCAAGAAGATAACAAAAGACTGATTATTAAATCGCTAAATCGTTTCTGATATTTAAATATTTTGGGGCAAAAATGGGAAGACAGGGTGTAGGATTTTCGATTGTACTTCTTTTTGTATGGATGGCTTTTTTACTCGGTAGCTTCGGGTTGGATGTTGACCCATTCTATAATGACGAATATCACTCTGTGCGGCACACAGGGATATTTCAATCTTTCACTTCGGTAACACAGACATTTGAGAGTGTAGCGACCACTAGTCCCGACCATGCCCCGTTGTACTTTGTATTTATGTATTTCTGGGTGCGGTTGGTATCTATGGATCCGATTGTATTACGATATTTATCGGTACTCGGTTTTGCCCTTTTGATTGCCGTTGTTTATCGGAGTGGAAATTATTTCTTGGGGCGTTTGGGCGGAATACTATCGGCATTTTTTGTCGTTACGTCTGCGTTTGCTGTGTTCTATGCTCATGAAGTACGTATGTATATCTTCATGCCGTCTCTTTCTATCGCCATTATGTACTTTTATTGGTCGCTGATTTCTGCACGTAAGTTTGCACCAACCGCATCATGGATTGGGCTTTTTCTAACATCCCTGCTGGCAATTTATATTCATTATTCCAGTATCTTTATCCTCGTTGCTATTGGTATTTATCATATTTTGTTTGCTCCTAAAAATTACCGCTGGCTAAAAATCACGTTGGTTGAAGCTGTTGCGGGACTGTTATTTTTGCCATGGCTCCCTACTGTGTTTGTTGGTAGTAAGAGTTTAGATCGGTTGACGGATTCGGCAATTTCGGTAGGTGAGGCAGCGTATCATATTTTGTTTGTTAACACGAATGGCTTATGGCTGCTAGGTATTGGGCTGATTTTTCTTGCTTTCTGGGCTGTTCGCTTATACCACAAAAAAGCAGTGTATATTGTGGTTGTCACTTTACTGACACTCCTACTGATGATTATTTTTAATGAGTTTGTAGCAACAGTCTTGCTCGTTAGACGGATGCGTTACACGTTAATTGGACTTTCGCAGTTATCGTTGGTGTTTGCGCTGGGAATACTATTCCTATTACAACTTCGATCACGAGTTTTTCATGTTTTGGCATACATTGTGCTGGGTGTATGGACTGTATCAGGTATCTGGTTTTATCAGTCTCATGAGATGCGAGTATATACAAATCGGGATGCATTCCAGTTTTCAGAGTACCCACCTTATCATATGTATGCCCGTATTCATGAATCGTTACCTGGATTCGATGAGCCATTCATTACAATTACACCGGACGTTGATGTCCTGAATAATGTTCGTATATTTTATTCACAATTTATGGGACGTGAGTTGACTCATTTGTGGGATGAGCCTGATCCCGAACTTGCCTCGATTGTTGATCTTCGTTTAGATATTATTCAGGATGATATGGCGTTACTGGTTGCTCATGAAACGAGTACTTCTGCTTCGGATGTACCAAGCTTTGCGCATGAGGTTGATAAGTCATTTCAAAATTGCGAGACTGTTTTTACCTATGAAAAATTTCAAATTGATTATTATGTGCGCGATATTGTGCCCTGTGCGCTGATACAGGGTCGGTCTTCGGGGGCGATGATGTTGTATGAGAATGGGATTGCTTTGGAGAATGTGTATGTTGAGCAATTTGATACGGATATATTTCGTGTATTCACATGGTGGGATCGCTCGGTGGTGACTAATATCTCTTTTGGGTTTACGCTCTTCCTATTTGATGAAGGTGGTCGAGAGGTACTTAACATAACAAATACAATGCCACCTAAATCAATTGGATTTAACGATCTGGATGTATCTCTGTTAGCTTCAGGTTTATACGATTTGCGGATTTTGATTTTTTCTTTGGAAGATGGACTACCTGTCGAAACCCAGCAAAAATCAGCGATTACGCAGATTGGGAGAATTGCTGTTCAATAGAATTTTGACTAACTTAGGTATGGATTTACAAATTGCCCTTGACATTGTCGAAAAGGTGTATAGAATTTCCCAAGTCGCACACAAAAAAGGAGCGACCAACAGACACCAAGAATTAACAATCGAGCAATTTTTCATCGGGACTGGTTGACGAAAGTGAGCTAAGCCGAATTGAATAGGACGAGTGTTAAACTGACCGTCCTGAGCAGTCAACACGGGTTATCCCAAATATCCCAAACGAGTTTGATGAGTTTCGGAAAAGAGTGTTGACAGGTTAGGAAGAGGTTGGTATGCTTGTGTCTGTACGGTGAGATTGAGTTCTCACCCTTTTTGTCCCCATCAGATGGGGTCAGTGCAAGTTAACAGCAGAATAGTGGGTTCAAGACAGACAAAAAGAAGAAACCCCTGTAACGAATACGGAGAGTTTGATCCTGGCTCAGGATGAACGTTGGCGGCGTGCCTAACACATGCAAGTCGAACGGGAAGCTTACCTTCGGGTAAGTGGAGAGTGGCGCACGGGTGAGTAACACGTAACTGATCTGCCCTAGAGAGCGGGATAACTATTGGAAACAGTAGCTAATACCGCATAAGCTCACACCTTTTAGAACGGTGTGAGAAAAACTCCGGTGCTCTAGGATGAGGTTGCGTCCCATCAGCTAGTTGGTAAGGTAACGGCTTACCAAGGCGACGACGGGTAGGGGACCTGAGAGGGTGGCCCCCCACACTGGAACTGAGACACGGTCCAGACTCCTACGGGAGGCAGCAGTGAGGAATATTGCACAATGGAGGAAACTCTGATGCAGCGACGCCGCGTGGGCGAAGAAGGTTTTCGGATCGTAAAGCCCTTTTCTATGTGACGAGAACGGACGGTAGCATAGGAATAAGTGTCGGCTAACTACGTGCCAGCAGCCGCGGTAAAACGTAGGACGCGAACGTTATCCGGAGTTACTGGGCGTAAAGCGCGAGCAGGCGGTTCGGTAAGTTACCTATGAAAGCTCCCGGCTAAACTGGGAGAGGATAGGTGATACTGCTGGACTAGAGTGAGAAAGAGGAAAGTAGAATTCCGGGTGTAGTGGTGAAATGCGTAGATATCCGGAGGAATACCAGTGGCGAAGGCGGCTTTCTGGTTCTCAACTGACGCTGAGACGCGAAAGCGTGGGTAGCGAACGGGATTAGAAACCCCGGTAGTCCACGCCGTAAACGATGTACATTAAACGTTCGCATGCGTGAAGTATGTGAGTGTTGAAGCAAACGCGATAAATGTACCGCCTGGGGAGTACGGTCGCAAGGCTAAAACTCAAAGGAATTGACGGGGGCCCGCACAAGCAGCGGAGCGTGTGGTTTAATTCGAGGCTACGCGAAGAACCTTACCTGGGTTTGACATCATGGTAGTACGGAAGCGAAAGCGGAAGGACTCTTCGGAGAGCCATGACAGGTGCTGCATGGTTGTCGTCAGCTCGTGCCGTGAGGTGTTCGGTTAAGTCCGCAAACGAGCGCAACCCTCGGTGCTAGTTATATGTGTCTAGCGCGACTGCCCGTGACAAACGGGAGGAAGGTGGGGATGACGTCAAATCAGCATGGCCTTTATATCCAGGGCTACACACACGCTACAATGGTCGGTACAATGGGTCGCGAAGCAGTGATGCGGAGCCAATCCTCCAAAGCCGATCTCAGTTCGGATTGCAGGCTGCAACTCGCCTGCATGAAGTCGGAGTTGCTAGTAACCGCGTATCAGCACGGCGCGGTGAATACGTTCCCGGGCCTTGTACACACCGCCCGTCACGTCATGGGAGCTGGTCACGCCTAAAGTCGGGAAGCTAACCTAACGGAGGCTACTGCCTAGGGCAGGATTGGTGACTGGGACGAAGTCGTAACAAGGTAGCTGTAGCGGAAGCTGCGGCTGGATCACCTCCTTTCTAAGGAAAGTTTCTACATGAGAGTGTAGGGACAAACGACAGAAGTAAGAAGTAACAGGTTGTGTAAAACAGGGAACTCACCTAAAGTCTGTCTTGCCCACTACTCTGCTTTTAACAGGCAGAAAGTTAGAAATTAGTTATTGACATCTGTAGATGCAATCTGTAGAATGTCGAGGCTAAAGTTAACAAACTAATTTGAGAGAGTAATCATTTGAGAGTAACATCGCACAGAGGACGAAGATATAAAAGGCGTAGGTAACCTACCCTGTTCGTTGAAGTGCGGTAATCAGATGAGGCTCGGCAAACTTAGTCGGGCTTTTTTGTCGGCTAGTGCCAGTTAGATGCGAGAAGCATCTAGGTGGTAGTAGCGGGTGAAGAACCCGGAGTCAGCGTGAGCTGGCAAGTGCATCTTAACAATTCAATAATCAACGCGAAGGTAATACCAAGAAACGCAAAAACCAAGAAAGCTAGCAACTCTGTATCATAGATTGCGGAAAGCGACTAAGGGTATATAGTGGATGCCTTGGCATCTCGTGCCGATGAAGGACGTGTTACACTGCGAGAAGCTCCGATGAGGTGTGTAAAACCGCAAGAGTCGGAGATGTCCGAATGGGGAAACCCGGCAGGGTTCAAACCTTGTCATCCTTCGGGAAGGGAACCGCCCGAACTGAAACATCTAAGTAGGGCGAGGAAAAGAGAAGATTCTGCGAGTAGTGGCGAGCGAAAGCGGAAAAGCCCAAACCTAACACTACGGTGTTAGGGGTTGTAGGACTCCGTATGTCCATAGGCGAAGTAGAATGATCTGGGAAGGTCAACCATAGAGGGTGAGAGTCCCGTACACGTAGCCGCCGGACGGAGTATCCTGAGTACCACGATGCACGCTAATATTGTGGGAAGCTGGGGGGTCCACCCTCCAAGGCTAAATACACGAGATGACCGATAGCGCAGCAGTACCGTGAGGGAAAGGTGAAAAGAACCCCGGCGAGGGGAGTGAAATAGAATCTGAAACTGTATACTTACAACCGGTCGAAGGGCGAAAGCCTGACGGCGTGCCTTTAGGAGAATGAGCCAGCGAGTTAATGTGTGTGGCAAGCTTAAGACAGTGACAGTCGAAGGCGAAGGGAAACCGAGTCTGAATAGGGCGTAGAGTGGCACATATTAGACACGAAACCATGCGAGCTAACCATGGCCAGGACGAAAGTGCGGTAACACGTACGGGAGGTCCGAACCCACCAATGTTACAAAATTGGGGGATGAGCTGTGGTTAGAGGTGAAATGCCAAACGAGCTTGGAGATAGCTTGTTCTCCCCGAAATAGCTTTAGGGCTAGCGTTGTGTGATGGGTGCCGGAGGTAGAGCACTGGATGGGCTAGGGGGCGTCAAGCTTACTGAACCCAACCAAACTCCGAATGCCGGTATGCCAAACACAGCAGTCGGACGACGTGAGATGAGTTTCGTCGTCGAGAGGGAAACAACCCAGACCCTCGTCTAAGGTCCCAAAATGTATGCTAAGTGGAAAACGATGTGATTGTGTCGAGACAGCTAGGAGGTTGGCTTAGAAGCAGCCACCCTTTAAAGAGTGCGTAACAGCTCACTAGTCAAACGCAGTTGCGCGGACAATGTAACGGGGCTCAAGCATACTACCGAAGACAGGGATTCGTAAGAATGGTAGGGGAGCGTTCTGTACTGGGTGAAGGTGACTCGAAAGGGTTATTGGACGGTGCAGGAGTGCGAATGCTGGCATGAGTAGCGAGAAATAAGTGAGAACCTTATTCGCCGAAAATCTAAGGTTTCCGACGGAAGGTCAGTCCGCGTCGGGTTAGTCGGGCCTAAGCCGAGGCTGAGAAGCGTAGGCGATGGACAACGGGTTAATATTCCCGTACCGGTATGTGGTGATGTACAGTCGCTTTTGGGAGAGTCAGCCTCTGAGTGGATTGAGGTTGCAAGCGGAGAGATCCCGTGAAGCCGTGCCGTATGGCAGGAAGTGACAGGTACCGAAGGACGAGAAAAGCTGTATGTTGGATAAAGCATGCCGCCCGTACCGCAAACCGACACAGGTAGATGAGTTGAGAATACTAAGGCGAACGGGAGAACCTCTGCTAAGGAATTAGGCAAAATGGATCCGTAACTTCGGGAGAAGGATCACCAGTGCGAACTGGTCGCAGTGAAAAGGCTCTGTCGACTGTTTACCAAAAACACAGGTCTCTGCAAAAGCGCAAGCTGACGTATAGGGGCTGACGCCTGCCCAGTGCCGGAAGGTTAAGTAGACGTGTGAGAGCACCGAAATGAAGCCCCGGTGAACGGCGGCCGTAACTATAACGGTCCTAAGGTAGCGAAATTCCTTGTCGGGTAAGTTCCGACCCGCACGAAAGGCGTAACGAATGGAGCACTGTCTCAGCAGGGGACCCGGCGAAATTGAAGTATGCGTAAAAATGCGTATTACCCGCAGCAGGACAAAAAGACCCCGTGGAGCTTTACTGTAGCTTGCCATTGCGTTAGGGTGCTGTTCGTGCAGGATACCTGGGAGACTGGGAAGCGTGTTCGTCAGGATGCGTGGAGTCATTGTTGAGATACCAGGCTAGCAGTGCTTTGACCCTAACCTCGGAATCTGAATCGGTTTCAGGGACAGTGGCAGGTGGGCAGTTTGACTGGGGCGGTCGCCTCCGAAAGCGTAACGGAGGCGCCCAAAGGTTGGCTCAGATGGAATGGAAACCCATCGCAGAGTGTAAAGGCAGAAGCCAGCTTGACTGCGAGACGTACAGGTCGAGCAGAGACGAAAGTCGGGCTTAGTGATCCTACGGCTCAGAGTG